>ENA-OQJN01000038-OQJN01000038.1-human-gut-metagenome-genome-assembly--contig:-NODE-38-length-64902-cov-10.907310_pt1 | contig 64902 bp, 55 predicted proteins | sample MGYA00242610_ERZ504777 | MGnify/ENA primary metagenome ERZ504777 (study PRJEB26092, sample SAMD00036350) | human gut metagenome | host: Homo sapiens | study: EMG produced TPA metagenomics assembly of... | reverse complement strand
GTTTGATTCACTCAAGATAACAACTAGCTATCTCTCGTTTTACTGTTTTTGGTTTTTCAAACCGTTCTTAAAAATGTAAAGAATTTTCGAGAATCGTATGTGTTTCACTGTTTAGTTATCAAGGTTGTCTGTCTTGCGACAGCTTATTTACTTTATCACATCTGTTTTTCTTTGTCAAGCACTTTTTTAAGTTTTTTCAAAGTTTTTCGGACTCTTTCGATTTCTCGAAATGCTCCTCAGATGTATGACTGTCAGCTCTGTTCAAGCGACTTGGTTACTTTAACATGTTTGTTTTAAGTTGTCAAGCACTTTTTGGAATTTCTTTTTTCTTTCAGAAATCTATTTAAATTGTTTTTATCTTACGAACAATTATTCCCGACAGCTCATCTAATATAACACCGAAAAGCCACAATGTCAACAGTTAATTCCATAATTTGACAATCTTTTTATTTTCATGCCATATATGCCATAAAACAGGACTCTTTTCACTGCAAAATACTACATCATCCCCTTTAGATATTCCAACAATATCTTCGTCACAACCGAGTTCATTGTTTTTACAAATGCCAACCCAATAATTCTGGATCTCCCCGGTTCAAGAGGTCTGCTCTCTACATCATTGGCAAACGCCTTCATAACCAGCTTCTGTGAGATCGTCACTCCCAGCCCATTTTTCACAAATGCCATAATAAGCGTATCATCACGAAAACTGTAAGAAGTCTTTGGCTCCTTCCCACATCTTTCCAATAAATGCAAAATATCATTATCACATCCCGGAGTCTCTATAATGAAAGGATACTCCAACAGTTCTTCCAGTCTCACACTTTTCTTTTCTGCAAGAGGATGATTTTTCTGCATCACAGCACAGAGAGGATCCTCACATAATGGATAAAACTTCAGATTATCTGCAACGATCGAAGACAGAAATCCGCAGTCCACCTGCCCATGTATGATCCAGTCTCTGATCTCATCATAATTTCCATCAAAGATCTGCACCTCAACCTGTGGATAATTTCTGTTAAAATAATGGATCACTTCCGGCATCCACATTGCAGTTACACTGGAAAAGCTTCCTATTCTGAGTTTTCCTTCTATTTTATGATTAATATTAAAAGCAGCCTGTCTAAGTTTATCTTTCTGATTTGTCATCTCCTGTATATAAGGCATCAGCATTCTTCCATTATCCGTCAGAGTTACACCTTTTTTAGCTCTTGCAAATAACTGTACTCCCAGTTCCTCCTCAAATCCGGCCATCATTTGACTGATTCCCGATTGTGTATAGTTTAGCGCCTCTGCTGCTTTCGAAAAACTTCCAGTCTCACATACCTTCAAAAAAATTTCATATCTGTCTCTGATTTCCTTCATTTACGATCCTTACTTCTTGTCTGTTTTTATCCATTACTTTTTTTAATGTATACTAGCAAAAACATTCATTTTACTTATATATTAACATATGTTATCGTACTTATGCAAACATAAATCATACAGGAGATTATCTATTATGGAAAGGAAATCAAATCATTTTTCAGGACAGCTCGGGTTTGTCCTTGCCGCAGCCGGCAGTGCTGTAGGAGTAGGCAATTTATGGAGATTCCCATATCTTGCAGCTAAAGATGGAGGCGGTCTGTTTTTAATCATTTATTTTATACTTGTACTTACATTTGGATTTACCCTGCTTACATCTGATATCGCAATCGGCCGCCGCACTCAGAAAAGTGCGATCGGTGCTTATGCTGAAATGAAGCCCAAGTGGAAATTCTTAGGCATTCTGACTTTTCTTGTACCTGTTCTTATTATGACTTATTACGCAGTGATCGGTGGATGGATCACCAAATATGCTGTAGTCTACCTGACAGGACAGGCAAAGGCTGCTGCAGCAGATGATTATTTTACTTCTTTTATCACATCCTCCACCTCACCTGTTATTTTTGCACTTATTTTCATGGGTGTAACTGCATTTATTGTATACAATGGTGTGCAGGATGGTATTGAAAAAGTATCCAAATGGATGATGCCGGTTCTTCTGGTACTCGTTGTCATCATCTCCATTTATTCCCTGACTCTGAAACATACAGATTCTTCCGGCCAGGTACATACCGGGATCCAGGGATTTCTTTATTACCTGACCCCAAATCTTGAGGGGCTTACTGTACAGCGATTTTTACAGATTTTACTGGATGCAATGAGTCAGCTGTTCTTCTCTCTCAGCGTGTCCATGGGAATCATGATCACCTACGGTTCTTATGTAAAACCTGATGTTAACTTAAACAAGGCTGTTAATCAGATTGAAATTTTTGACACAGGAGTGGCATTTCTTGCAGGTGCCATGATCATCCCTGCTGTATTCGTATTTTCCGGAACAGAAGGAATGGGAGCCGGTCCAAGCCTTATGTTTGTTTCTCTCCCAAAAGTCTTTGCAGCCATGGGAAAAGCAGGCATATTTGTAGGAATCCTCTTTTTCGTAACTGCTATTTTTGCAACACTGTCATCCTGCATCTCTGTGTTGGAATCCATCGTTGCAAACTGTATGGAAATCTTCCACACAGGCAGAAAAAAAACTGTTTCTGTTTTATCTGCAGTTTATCTTGCTGCTTCTGCGATCATTGCTTTGGGATACAGCATTTTCTATGTAGAAGTGGAACTGCCCAATGGCTCTACAGGACAGCTGCTTGATATTATGGATTACATCAGCAACAGTGTTATGATGCCATTTATCGCATTACTTTCCACCATCCTGATCGGATGGGTTATGACACCTGATTATGTCATTGATGAAATGGAACGAAACGGCAGCAGATTCCGCAGAAAAAACTTTATCGAATCATGATCCGCTATGTTGCGCCGGTTATGATGTTTATCCTGTTTTTACAGTCAACAGGAGTTCTCTCATAAGCAAAAACTTAATATAACAAAAAGGAATCTGTTTTCCTGGAAAAGTTTTGAAATAAATACCAGTAAAAACAGATTTCTTTTTATTCAATCACTGACACTCATAAAAACAAATGAATTTATATGCCTGACCCCTGCAAAAATTCCTGCACTGCGCAAAGCGATCCCAGAATCTCTTCTGCGAGGGACTTCATCTCCTCCGTCACCTCCATCAGATCCGGCACCATGATCGGATGCATCCCTGCTGCATAAGCCGCCCTGATTCCATTATGAGAATCCTCAATCACATAACAATTCTCCGGTCTGGTCCCCAGTCGTCTGCAAGCCTCCAGAAAAATATCCGGTTCCGGCTTACTCCGTTCCACCATATCTCCCCCGACAATCTGATCAAAATATCCCAGCAGCCCGCCATCTGAAATCTCCGAACGCACCAGTACCTCCCGGGTAGAACTGGCAAGCCCAATCTTAAATCCCCTCATCTTCAGATATTTCAAAAGCTCCTCAACCCCCGGCTTCTTTGCCAGTTTGCCTCCGGAAGCATGACTGAAAAACACCTCTGCCATCTCCGCTTTATATTCCTCATACGGAAAATCTTCACCATAATGCTTCAGAAAAACCCCTTTACTTACAACACTGTTTGTTCCCAGACACTCATGACATGCCGCCTCAACTCCTGCGATTCCATGACGTTCTGCCACTTCTTTCCACGCTTGAAGCACAAGAATCTCTGAATCAAAAATCACTCCATCCATATCAAATATCACTGTATCAATCCCACTCGCCATAACTTTTGATCCTTTCCTCTTTCTCTCTGTCAGCAGACTTTCTCAGGCAAAAATATCTTTGACGACAGTCTGATCGACTTATTCAAACCATATATAAGCCAGTAGTCTGACAATCTATTTTTTCATAATATAACCAATCGCATCACGAATCTGCGACACATAAACCAAGTTGATCCCTTCCACTTTTCCAACAGAAGACCTACACACTTCCGGAAGCACAACTGTTCCAAATCCCAGTTTTTTCGCCTCCTGCACACGCTGGCCTGCCATATTCACTGCGCGGATTTCACCACTCAGACCAACCTCGCCAAATACCATCACATTATCAGGAATCACAATATCCTTCGCACTGGAAACAATCGCCAGACAGATCCCAAGGTCAATTGCCGGCTCTGTCATCTTCATTCCCCCTGCAATATTGACATAAGCATCCGATGCAGCCAGACGGAGTCCTACTTTCTTCTCAAGCACAGCCATAAGGAGATTCACTCTGTTAAAATCAGTTCCTACCGCTGTCCGCCTCGGAATACCGAAATTACTCTGGCACACAAGTGCCTGGATTTCAACCAGAATCGGCCGGGTTCCTTCCATAGAACACGCCACAACAGAACCCGACGCATCCTCCGGTCTGCCATTCAGCATATATTCCGACGGATTCTTCACCTCCTCAAGACCTGTATTACACATTTCAAAAACACCAATCTCATTCGTAGATCCAAAACGATTCTTCACCGCACGCAGGATACGATAAGAAGCATGCCGGTCGCCTTCAAAATAAAGCACCGTATCCACCATATGTTCCAGAACCCTCGGACCTGCCACATTTCCTTCTTTCGTCACATGACCTACAATAAAAATGGACACCCCCATTCCCTTTGCGATCTGCATAAGGATATTGGTAGATTCTCTCACCTGAGAGACACTTCCCGGTGCCGAACTTACATCTTCGTGAAACATAGTCTGAATGGAGTCGATCACAACCACATCCGGTTTTCTGCGCTCGATCACCTCACGTATCACTTCCAGGTTCGTCTCACATAAAAGCTGCATCTTATCCGTAAACTGCCCGATACGATTAGCTCTCAGCTTAATTTGTCTCAGAGATTCCTCGCCTGAAATATAAAGAACCGAAACCTGCTTCTCTGCCAGATTCCTGCACACCTGTAAAAGCAGCGTTGATTTTCCGATTCCCGGATCTCCTCCCACTAAAACAAGGGAGCCGGGGACGATACCGCCGCCCAGCACCCTGTCAAGTTCACCAATCTGAGTTGTCTGCCGTTCATCTTCTGACAGGCTAATGTCTTTAAGGATCACCGGTTCCTGCCTTTTTTCTGATGATTTCATTACTCCAGAAGAGGATGGCTTCTTTGTGGAAACTGTCTCTTCCACAAAGGTGTTCCAGGACTTGCATCCCGGGCACTGCCCCATCCATTTTGCGGATTCATATCCGCACTCCTGGCAAAAATATACCGTCTTTTTATTTTTCAGCATTTTACAATCTTTACTTCTACTCTTGCAGCATTGCCAAGTTCCACGCTAAAGGAAAGTTTACCGCCCAGGTTTGTTTTCATCTTACCTGTGCTTGCCTGTTCAATAAATACTTCATATTCTGTATCCGGCTCCATCTCCACTGTGATCTGTGCATCTTCCGGTCCCTCTACATGGAAATCCATCTGAGCTTCACTCTGTGTAAGATTAAATACTGCTGTTCCCGGAACTGATTCGTAAACGAACATTCCGTTTCTCTCGAGCTTGGTAATCTCCTTAAAAGTTTTTACTTTATACATATCGCCCTGATGCTGATAGTCTGATAATTTAGACTTCTGTGCAAGCTCATAGTCACCAAAGCTGATTGCTCCATTCTCTTCTGTACGGATTAATTCTTTTACTACTGCCATTTCCTATGTCCTCCTAAGACTCTTTTGTTTGCCGCTCCACCGGTTCATCTGCCGATGCCGTACAGTTTTTCACTATCTCTGTACTTTTCCGACATTTTATGTGCTTATTATATAATACATTCACTTTTTTGACCAGTATCTCACTGATTTTTTTATACTAATTTCACAATTTCTGTGAATCATGTGAGTCCTCTGCTTTAATTGTAAATATCTGTCTGCTCAGAGATTTCTACTGTTTTTTCACTTCAAATGCAATCTCGTTTTTATGAAGTTTCACCTGTACACTATCTCCACGTTTTACTCTGCCTTCCAGAATCTCGTTTGCAAGCGCATCTTCTATCTTACTCTGAATTGCACGACGCAGCGGTCTGGCACCATATTTATTATCAGAACCTTTTTCTGCAATAAAATCTTTCACAGCATTTGTCACTGTAAGATGAATTTCCATCTGTTCTGCGCATCGTTTCTCCAGTGTTTTAAGAAGCAATGTCACAATTTTCCGGATATCTTCTTTATTCAGCACATGGAACACCATGATATCGTCAATTCGGTTCAGGAACTCCGGTTTGAAAATCCGGCGCACTTCTTCCATCACACCGCCTTTCATTCGTTCATAGTCTTTCTTCTCATCATTATCAGACATGAATCCCAGACGTTTCGGTTCCATAATCGCCTGTGCCCCTGCGTTGGAAGTCATAATAATAATCGTCTGTTTGAAGTCGACTTTTCTTCCCTGTGCATCTGTAATATGACCGTCATCCAGCACCTGTAAAAGTATATTAAACACATCCGGATGTGCCTTCTCAATCTCATCAAAAAGCAATACACTGTACGGATTTCTGCGGACCTTCTCACTGAGCTGGCCGCCTTCTTCATATCCTACATATCCCGGAGGAGAACCGATCAGCTTGGAAACACTGTGTTTCTCCATATATTCGGACATATCTACACGAATCATCGCCTGTTCACTTCCAAAGACAGCTTCTGCCAGAGCCTTGGAAAGTTCTGTCTTACCAACACCTGTAGGTCCAAGGAAAAGGAAAGAACCAATGGGACGGTTCGGATCTTTAAGTCCTACTCTTCCCCGTTTCACTGCCTGCGCAACAGCTTTTACTGCCTCATTCTGTCCGATCACACGTTTATGAAGTTCTTTCTCCAGACGAGCAAGACGTTTGGTTTCTCCCTCTGTCAGTTTCTGAAGAGGAATCTTTGTCCAGTCAGAAATCGTCTCTGCAACAGCAGCTTCATCTACAACAAGTTTCTTCCTCTTATTTCTACGTTCAGTCTTAATGCGGATTTTCTCCATTTCGGCTTCCACTTCATTTTGGCGTACCTGTGCTTTTTTTGCGCGTTCAATATCTGCAGTCTTAACTGCCTGTTCTTTCTCCTCACGAAGTTCATTCAGTTCCAGTTCATATTGTTCCATTTCAGGTGCTGACTGATAACCCGCAAGCTGAACCTTTGATGCTGCTTCATCAATAATATCAATTGCCTTATCCGGAAGGAAACGGTCATTGATATATCTTTGTGACATTTTTACTGCTGCCTCAAGTGCCTCATCTTCAATCTTTACCCCATGATGTTTCTCATAATATGGACGCAGACCTTTAAGGATCTCAACAGTCTCCTCTGAAGATGGTTCTTCCACTGTCACAGGCTGGAATCTTCGTTCCAGTGCTGCGTCTTTTTCAATATATTTACGGTATTCCTCCAGAGTAGTCGCGCCGATAAGCTGAATCTCACCTCTGGAAAGAGAAGGTTTCAGAATATTAGAAGCATCCAGTGCTCCCTCCGCTCCACCTGCTCCGATGATGGTATGGATTTCATCAATGAACAGCAGAATTCCCTGATGTTCTTTTACTTCCTGGATCACATTCTTAATGCGTTCCTCAAATTCACCTCTGTATTTGCTTCCCGCAACCATGCCGGAAAGATCTAACACAACAAGACGCTTATCCTTCACTGTATCCGGAACCATTCCCATAACGATGCGCTGTGCAAGTCCCTCTACAATGGCAGTCTTACCTACTCCGGGTTCCCCTGTCAGACACGGATTATTCTTCGTACGTCTGCTCAGAATCTGGATCAGTCTGGTAATTTCTTTATCACGCCCTATCACAGGATCCAGTTTTCCCTCTGCTGCAAGCTGTGTCAGGTCACGACTGTACTGATCCAGCGTAGGGGTACTGGTCACTTTTTTGTTTCCCGCATTCCTTGCGTACTGAAATTCCTCTGCAATGGTATCATTGTCAAATCCCATAGCTGTCAGGATAGCCACAAACAACTTCTGGATATTTACTCCCATTGTAAAAAGCAGTCTGGTCGCTACGCAGTCTGTCTCTTTCAGAAGCGAAAGCAACAGGTGCTCTGTTCCACAAAGACATTCCATACTCTCAGCATCTTCCTTCGCCTGTTCAATGATCCTTCTTGCTCTCGGGCTGTACTGGGGATCTTTTGTTTCTGCTGCCGCAGTATTGCCCTGAACCGGTGTAACCAGGCTGCTGATAAGTTCCCTGAGTTTTTCTTCTTCTACGTTAAATTCCTGCAGCACTTTTCCCGCAGTGCCTTCAGGTTCTTTCAAAAGACCTGCAAGAAGATGCTCTGTTCCGATATATCCATGTCCACAGGATTTCGCAATTGTCGTTGCCAATTTGAGGGCATTCTCTGCCTGTCTGGTAAATTGTCTCTCCATGTCCTCTCCTATCTGTTTTCATCATATTCGTCAAAAATCTCATCAATAAGCTGATGTACTTCCTCTCTGCTTACGCTCTTGCAACATCCTTTCGCAAGCGCCACCATGAGATTCTGTTTCAGTTCTTCCAATGCTTTCCGTTTATTTACATCAATAGAAATCACTGCACCACGTCTGCGGTCGATAGTGACAAATCCCTCCTGTCGCAGCAGTGAATATGCTTTATTTACTGTATGCATATTTATCCCAACTGTATCTGCAAGCTGTCTCACTGATGGCAGTGTATCTCCCTCCTGCAGTCTTGACGTAGCAATCCCCATGATGATCTGATTGGTCAGCTGGATGTAAATGGCTTCATCACTGCTGAAATCTATTTCTATCATCATACGTTTTCTTCTCCTTTTTGTGTTACACATATCCTAGCACAAACCAACATTTTTTGCAACAGAAAGACGTATTGCTGTATTATTTTTCAAAACAAAAAGGGGTGTACTGCCATGTTCTCACACAGCATGCACACCCTTTATCTTCTTTCTGTCAACTGAATTTCATCTACATGACTTGATTATTTTAAGCCAATGATCTTATTGAGCTGTTCTCTGTTCAGAACAAGGTTAAAGCCTAATGGATTAACTGCATAAGCCATTGCCTTATCGATTAACAGCTCCGGAAGTTTTGCAAACGGTACTTTCGCAATACGCAGCTTCTGACCTTTTGTAAACTTCTCAAGTTCCATAACGTCTGTAAATACAGGCTGGAGAATTTCTTCTTTTTATTTTTGAGATACGGAATATTGATCTTCTTAGGATCTTCAGGATCTACATTCATAGCAACCAGATATTCGGATTTCTTCAGGTTTACGATCAGTTCTTCCTCAAGCTCACGAAGATTTCCATGCTGATCCTTCTCTACCGGACGGCGGAGTTCCTGCATAAAGTAAATGCCGGAAAGCTCCAGTGTAGGATTCAGAAGCGGTCTCTTAGCCGGCTCAATCTTGCTCATATCTGCCTGTTTTGCAATATCAGGAAGATCAATCTCAATCTTATCTTCACCATCTACCCATACAACTGTATTTACGCCAATTGCATAGAAAGTTCCATATAATCTGGGATAATCCTTCTTGGTAAATTTCATACCCATAAGAAGAACCTTTTCTTCCAGCATTTTTTTGCCGAATTCTTTGATTCCTTCTTCTGTTGAAAAAATCCATGCCTGATCATTAAATGTCTCTTCATCACATTTCACATACGGAAGCTTTGTAGCCTGTGAATATGCCACAAAAATCTCCTCTCTGGTCTGTAATTCTTTGATTGCTTCTTCTTTGCTGATTCCCATGCTCTTATCCTCTCTGTCTCATTTCTTTTATGATCTTCTGTATTTTCTTATCTACATAATTTCTGTTCATAAATTTTCCCCTGCTGTCCGGAGTTCGATTACGTTTCTGTTTTACAGCACTGTTTTATTTTATAACAGATTGCATGAAAAGTAAAGAAAATAGCCTATATTATTTATGCAAAAACATTTACAAAAAAATCAGAAAACAGTCCGGTCTGGTTTTAAACCTTTCTGTTTTCTGATCTGTTTTACAGTAATCATCCAAAATACATTTTTTCTGAAACTGCAGCACCTCAAAATTATTTATGCTTCATCAATTGCCTTACCAATATCATGGCGCATATATTTATTTGCAAATGTGATCCACTCTGTGGCTTCATAGGCATTTTTTCTTGCTTCCTTCAGGTCTTTTCCTGTAGCTGTGATTCCCAGGACACGACCTCCGTTGGTTACGATCTGACCATCTTTTAATTTGGTTCCTGCATGGAAACAATAATAACCATCCTTACCTTTGAAGTTCTCAAATCCGTACATCGGAATACCTTTTTCATATTTCACAGGATATCCGTCACTTGCAAGGACTACACATACTGCCGCATTATCCTCAAACTGAAGATCTATCTGATCCAGAGTTCCGTTTACACAGGCTTCCATCACTTCGATGATATCGTTCTTCATACGAGGAAGAACAACCTGCGCTTCCGGATCGCCAAAACGGGCATTATATTCCAGAACCTTCGGACCATCCGGTGTAAGCATAAGACCAAAGAAAATGATTCCCTTAAATGGGCGTCCTTCTGCAGCCATTGCGTCCACTGTCGGCTGATATACATATTTCCTGCAGAATTCATCTACCTCTTCTGTGTAGAACGGACTCGGGGAGAAAGTTCCCATTCCGCCCGTATTCAATCCCTGATCACCGTCCTGAGCGCGTTTGTGATCCTGTGCGGATGTCATTGTACGGATAGTTTTTCCATCTACAAATGATAACACAGAGACTTCACGTCCTGTCATAAATTCTTCGATGACCATGGTATTTCCGGCATTTCCGAATTTCTTATCTTCCATGATCTCTTTTACGCCATCTTCTGCCTCTTTCAGATCCTGACAGATCAGTACTCCCTTGCCGAGTGCAAGACCATCAGCCTTCAGGACAATTGGAAATCTGGCTTCTGTGCGGAGATATTCCAGTGCTTTCTCAGGATCATCAAAATTCTCATATGCTGCTGTCGGGATATTATATTTCTTCATTAAATCTTTCGAGAAAGCTTTAGATCCCTCAAGGATCGCAGCGTTCTTTCTTGGTCCGAATACTTTCAGACCGCGGGCCTCAAATACATCTACGACACCACCGACCAGCGGATCATCCATGCCAATGATCGTAAGATCGATTTCTTTTTCCTGTGCAAAATCAGCAAGTTTCTCAAATTCCATTGCACCGATATCTACACATTCTGCAAGCTCTGCGATTCCTGCATTTCCAGGTGCACAATAAATTTTATCTACTTTCGGGCTTTTTGAAACACTCCATGCAATCGCATGTTCTCTGCCACCGCTACCTACAATTAAGACTTTCATTTTATCTTGCCGCTCCTTTTTGTATCTACTCTTCCGTATCGTATTCTTCTATTTCCACTCTTCCATCCACAACCTTCACCTTGCCATTGGCAATGAGATTGATTGCCTTAGGAAGAATTTTCCACTCTGCTTTCTCCATGACACGTCTCTGGAGAACTTCCGGAGTGTCATCAGATTTAATTTTCACTGCTTTCTGAAGAATAATCGGACCGGTATCTGTGCCAGTATCAACGAAATGTACCGTAGCGCCTGTAACACGAACCCCTCTTGCTAACGCTTTCTCATGCACATGAAGTCCGTAATAACCAACTCCGCAGAAAGACGGAATCAGTGACGGATGGATATTAATGATCTTATTTGGATATGCTTCCACGATCATCGGCGGGATTGCTACGAGGAATCCTGCCAGAACGATAAGCTCTACGCCACTCTCTTTCAGCTTTTCCAGAAGTGTTTTGTGAAATTCTTCTCTGCTTTCATACTGTTTCGGAGAAATACATACGGCTTCTATGTTATGGTTCTTCGCTCTCTCCAGCGCATAAGCCTTCGGATTATTGCTGATAACCAGAGAAACTTCTGCATTTGTAATCTTTCCACAGTCAATGGCATCCAGGATAGCCTGCAGATTCGTGCCGCCTCCTGAAACCAGTACACCGACTTTTAACATAAAGTCACTCCCTTTTCACCATCTTCGATACGTCCTACTACATACGGAGTGTCACCTGCTGCTTTGATCGCTTCCATTGTTTTGTCCACATCTGCTGCATCTACAGCAAGGATCATTCCAAGTCCCATGTTATAAGTATTGTACATCATCTGTTCATCAATATTGCCTTTTTCAGCAAGAAGTTTGAAGATTGGAAGTACCGGATAGCTGTTCTTTTCCACAACTGCACGTGTTCCCTCTTTAAGCATTCTCGGAATATTTTCATAAAAACCGCCGCCTGTGATATGACTGCATGCGTGCACACGAACTCCGGCATTTTTAATGCTCTTTAATGCTTTTACATAGATTCTGGTTGGTGCCAGAAGTGCTTCACCAAGTGTTGTTCCAAGTTCTTCATAATAAGTATCAAGAGATTCCTTTGTCATATCAAAAACTTTACGGACAAGAGAAAATCCGTTACTGTGAACCCCTGTGGATGCCATACCGATCAAAACATCTCCTGCTTTCAGTTCTTCACCTGTGATCATCTCTTTTTTATCGCAGACACCTACTGCGAAACCAGCCAGGTCATATTCGTCTTCCGGCATCAGTCCCGGATGCTCTGCTGTCTCACCGCCGATCAGAGCTGCATCTGACTGCACACAGCCTTCTGCAACGCCGCCTACGATAGCTGCGATCTTTTCCGGATAATTCTTACCACATGCAATATAATCAAGGAAGAATAATGGTTCTCCGCCTGCACATGCAATATCATTGACACACATGGCAACTGCATCAATGCCAATGGTGTCATGCTTGTCCATGACCATAGCAAGTTTTACTTTAGTTCCACATCCGTCTGTACCTGATAATAATACCGGTTCTTCCATTTCTTTGATCTTAGCAAGAGAAAAGGCACCGGAAAATCCTCCCAGTCCTCCCAGCACTTCTTCACGCATGGTTCTCTTTACATGCTCTTTCATCAGCTCTACTGATTTATATCCTGCTTCAATATCTACTCCAGCGGTCTTGTAATCCATGATAATCCTCCGTTTTTACCCCTGATCCTGTTTATGGACCTGAGTTATCTTAGTAATTTTTATATCCGACTTCCTGTAATCTTGCGTCTTTTGCTTCCACCTGTTCTTTTAATTCCTGGCTGTAAGCCTTTAATTTTGCAAGAAGTTCCTCATCTGATGTTGCAAGTATCTTAGCTGCCAGAAGTCCTGCGTTTGCGCCTCCGTTGATAGCGACTGTTGCAACCGGGATTCCTGACGGCATCTGTACGATAGAATAAAGGGAATCTCTTCCTCCCAGAGAAGTGGTGTGCATAGGAATTCCGATAACCGGCATCGGGAAGATTGCTGCGCACATTCCCGGCAGATGAGCTGCCATTCCTGCACCTGCAATGATTACTTTAAAGCCTTTTTCCTCTGCTGTTTTTGCATATTCAAAAAAGACATCCGGTTCCCTGTGTGCGGAAATGATCTTTATCTCGTAATCAATTCCCAGTTTCTCCAGAATGTCTGCTGCTTTGCTCATGATCGGCATATCTGAGTCGCTGCCCATCACAATTCCTACTTTTGCCATGATTATTCTCCTTTTCTTCTCAAGTATTCTCAGACAGACCAGATTTTATCTGTCCGGGACTTTGTTTTTATTTTATTGATAAAAAAAGTACGGTCAGAAAAGATTTTATCAAAACCCTCTCTAACCGTAGATTCTACTAAGATTCCCTTTTTCTGTCAATAAAATTAATGCAAAGAAATATTTTAACGAACTAATAAATTTTTTTGTATTCCGAACTTAACAGGAAAATGCCTTTATTCCCCAAACGGCTCGTTCAGAGCTTCCGTACCCGGAAGGACAAATCTTCCATCTTCAATAATAGAGATCATATCCCCCTCATCATCAATCGTACGGATGCTTCCCAGTTCGTCATATGGGATCGTAATATCTGTGTGACATCCATAATAAGCAAGGCTGACGTCTTCTTTTCGCATCTCGGAAATCTCATTGTCCCTTGCGATGATCTCTTTACCATCCGGATTATAGACCGGAGTATCTTCTGACCAGCTGTAACAGGTATCACCAACTGCAAAATGCGGTCCCATTTTCTCCGCGATCAGAATCGGAAGTTTGTCTGCGATATTATATTTCTGCGCTGCCACATAAGCTGTTGTATTAGTTCCGATCGCAAATTCTCCCATTGCAAGTTTCGGATGATGGAACAGAATATTATCTTCAATATATTTACGGTTCTCTTCCTCTGTCTCAAAATTAGAACAGCTGTAATCGATCACCTGTCCGCAGTCAAACACAAGCTTCAGGTCACAAAACTGCAGTCCGTTAAGATATACTTTTGAAACATGAAGCATTCCGCCTGTTCCTGCAAGCACCGGTGAAGTAAATACTTCACCCAGAGGAATATTTACATCTGCCACACAGTTCTCAAAATTTGTCTGTGTTTTCGCATCTGTTAATGTATGAAGATGAATGAGCAGATCTGTCTCATTCTCTCCCTTTCCCTTGATTTCCACCCATTCACAGGTATCAAGAGTATCTATGATCGTCTGCTGGATCTTCTGATATTTCTTATAATCCAATGTATTGATCTTTACGATCTCGCGGAAAATTTCCGGAAAATCCTCTCCGATCTCAGGTATCGGATAAGCAATGATCGTAAAACTTCTTTCCTCACCTTTGATATAACGATTTGTGATTTGACCGGATTCATTGTCCAGTTCCAGCTGAAGCTTCTGCTGTGCTTCTGTAAACGCCCAGCTTTCCGGTTTACTTACCGGTGAAAACGGCTTCTCTCCAAATGTCTCGATCACAGCCGGTCCGCCATGTACATCTGCCAGATCTGCATATTCATCATAAGAAGTCTGCATGGCACGAAGTTTACGCTTTACAAAATCCGGATCCAGAAACAGCGCACTGTCCTGTCTGTGATCATAATCAAACTGCGGATTTGCAATTCCTCCTGTAAATCCATTTCTGAACTGATTCCGTCTGTTCACCGCATGAAGTGCATGGCGGTAAATAACCGTCTGCAGCCCCATCTCCCGGAACTGAAGAACAGCCGCTTTTACCATACGCTCAAAGCCAAGATGATAACGTATATTAACCGTTTTCTTCTTTGTAATATCTTTTCTTCCTGTGATGAATCCCATCCGATAGCCTTCTGTATAAGTACGTGCCATCTCATCAATTTCCCTCTGGGAAAGTGAATTCATAAATTCTGCTGTTTTCAGTTCATTTTCCGATACATATTCGCCGGACTGATACAGATAACTCAGATCGCTCAGATCAGAATCCATGATCATTTCAACCACAAAATTATTCTCAGGATCAATCGCCTCTCTGATCCGATTTTCCACCATATCCTGGCAGTAGTCATTCACATAGGAAACGAGAATTTCTTTCACCTGTTTCTCAGCAGGAATTTCTTCCTGCGTAAATGCAGAATAGATTTCCAGAAACAATTCAAGTACAACCGTAAGATCCCATGCTTTTTTTTCAAACGCATAAGCAATCGTGCCATGAAGCTCTGTATAAAGAAAGGTAAATACTTTTCCGTATTCTCCCAGCATTTTCTGTGCATATGCAGGATTTCCATAAGAATTTTCATAATTTTCGGGCAGAATATCCTGATATAATTCATGATTCTGTTCCTGAAGTTCTTCAAGATTTTTCCCCGCAATTCCATGGTCCATCACATGAATCACCTGCTGTAAAAACATTGCTTCCTTTGTAAAAAAATCGCAGTACGGTTCTTCTGCCATTTTCTCGTCCGGTATCTGAGCGATTCTTTCTTTCGCCAGTTCATACCGTTCCATAACCCATTCGTCCAAACTATATTTCTCCTTTTTCTATCAGACTTCCCTGTTAATCAGCCGGAAATTCCCATCAGAAAGATTCCCAGCCATCCGATCATTATGATTCCGTTTGCAATAGAGCCGATCATACCTGCTTTGTGTGTCCGGTTTTCTTCTGAAAAGCTTTTCAGTCCCATCGCAAATCCATATACAGACAGAAGCATTGCGCAAAGACTGATCCCGCCTACAATATATCCGTATTGTCCCTGCAAAAAAAATGCCAGCAAAACTGCAGTCACAAATAAAACCAGTGAAACAGCCGCCAGCACTGCTGACAGTTTTCCCTGCTGTGCCTCTCTTTTCTTTGCAAACGCATATCTATATCTTTTTGCCATAAATTTTTCTCCTCAGGTGATCGCAGATAAAAAAAAGCAGATATCCAAGAGCCGCCCCTGCTGTATTCAATATCATATCATCTACGTCAAAGCACCCAACCTTTGTAATAAGCTGGATGACCTCTACCGTAACACTAAGCCCAAATCCTGCCAGTACGATCAGCCATCCGCTTCTCATTTTGTCCAGAATAACCGGCAGTATAAATCCAAATGGAAGAAAACCAATTACATTTCCAAAAAGATTTGTAACTACCGCCATAAGTCCAAGCTGTTTTCTGTATACCCAGAAACGCCTTATCTCAACAAACGGTATCAGATTATATCTGTACTGTCTTTCTTCCATTGCTGCTCTTCCGTATTCTTCTGAAAAGAACAGAAAATAAATCAGTGCCAGAACATACAGGATAAACAAAATGGTTCCCAGTGTCCGTATGATATGCTTCGTTTCTTTTTTCAATGTTTTCTCCTGTTTCTGAAGCCTTTTATATCAATATCTCTGATTTCTTTTTCAGCAGTCTTGCACCGTTTACGATCATCATGATCCCTGTTACGATTCCCGTTGCCAGTACAATGATCCCGACTGTCAGACTGCAGGCTCCTGTGGAAGACATGGTTTTATAAATTTTTTCGTTCATAATCGTCCTCATCAGTATCATGATCTGCTTTCGCAGATCATGATATCTTATTTATAAATCGCTGTTACCTGTATTTGCTTATTTTGCACCGTACTGCTCATAATATGCGTCGATTGCGGCTTTCAATGTATCGTCAATGATTACTTTTCCTTTATATTCTTTATTATAAAGATGTTCAATGACCTCTCTCATTGTAACAATCGCATTTGTTTCAAACCCATAAAGGTCATGGACTTCGTCAAGGGCACACTTCACGCCGCCTTTTCCGACTTCCATGCGGTCCAGAGAAACCATAAGACCGACGATTTCCACATCAGCCGCACCTTTTACCTTCGGTACTGTCTCTTCCATGGATTTACCGGATGTTGTTACATCTTCGATCATCACTACACGATCGCCGTCTTTTAATTTACTTCCGAGGAAGCTTCCCTTATCTGCACCATGGTCTTTTTCTTCCTTACGGTCTGAACAGTAGCGGATTTCTTTTCCATATAATTCGCTGAATGCAATTGCAGTTACAACACTTAACGGGATTCCCTTATATGCAGGTCCGAAAAGCACATCGAAATCATCGCCATATTTATCATGAATGGCATGTGCGTAGTACTCACCCAGTTTCTTTAACTGAGAACCTGTCACATATCCGCCTGCATTCATAAAAAACGGGGACTTTCTTCCGCTTTTAAGGGTGAATTCTCCGAATTTCAGAACTTCACTGTCTACCATAAATTCAATAAATTCCTGTTTATACTGTTCCATCTTATGTTATGCCTCCTGTATCTGTTTTATTTTACAATACCAACCATCTCTTTTACGGAATTGAATCCATTCTTCTTCATGTACGCTTCAATTCCATCGATCACTTCCAGTGTCACTGCCGGATTGTGGAAATTTGCCGTACCCACAGATACTGCGCTGGCTCCTGCAAGAATAAACTCAATTGCATCCTCTGCGCAGGAAATTCCGCCCATTCCGATGATCGGGATATTGACTGCCTGTGCAACCTGATAAACCATACGGACAGCAATCGGTTTCACGATCGGTCCGGAAACACCACCGGTTTTATTTGCAAGCGCAAAAGTCTTCCTGTTGATATCAATCTTCATTCCTGTCAGTGTATTGATCAGGGATACCGCATCTGCACCGCCTGCTTCCGCACCTTTTGCAATCTCTGTGATATCTGTGACATTCGGTGTTAACTTCATGATCACAGGCTGTTTTGCAATCTTTTTGATCTGAGCGGTAAGTTCCTCTACATGATGTGCATCCTGACCAAATGCAAGGAATCCTGCGTTTACATTCGGGCAGGAAATATTAATCTCCATCATATCAATTGGCTGATCTGCCAAACGTTCCACCACTGCCAGATATTCTTCCGGCGCATGACCGCATACATTTACAATGATCTTTGTATCATACTGTTTCAAAAAAGGAATATCCCTCTCACAGAAAAGATCGATACCAGGATTCTGCAGACCAATCGCATTCATCATGCCTCCGTAAACTTCAGCCACACGCGGAGTCGGATTTCCGGCCCACGGGACATTGGCTACGCCCTTGGTTGTCACTGCTCCCAGCTTATTAATATCTACATAATCAGCAAATTCTGCTCCTGAACCAAAGGTTCCGGATGCCACTGTTACCGGATTTTTCCACTCTACGCCGGCAATATTTACACTCATATCCATCAGATTTCCACCTCCGTAGAAAGAAATACCGGGCCATCCTTGCAGATTCTCTTATTATTCACATTGCTATGTGCATCTTTTTCTCTGGATTTGCACACACAGGCAAGGCAGGCACCGATTCCGCATGCCATACGTTCCTCCAGGGAAATATAACATTCAATCCCATTTTCTTCGGCATATTTCTTGATTGCACGAAGCATCGGAGTTGGTCCGCAGGCATAGATCACGTCCGCTTCCAGAGCATTCTCTCTGATAGCATCCATAACATTGCCTTTTGTTCCCACACTGCCATCCTCTGTGGCAATATAAAGTGTTCCCGCCGCCTCAAATTCCTCTCTGAGGAACGTATGACAGTCCCTGTATCCTGCAATGATCTGTTTTTTCTCACATTTCATCTGCTTTGCAAGTTCCAGGATCGGAGGAACACCGATTCCACCACCCATAAGGAAAACTTTTTTCCCCTCAGCCTTCTCTACAGGAAAACCATTTCCCAGAGGTCCCAGTACCGGAATGGTATCTCCGGCTTTCATCTGTGAAAATTCATCGGTTCCGGTTCCCTGTCCGGTCACTCTGTAAACCAGATGAAGACGGCCATTTTCTTTGTCAATCTCACAAAGACTGATCGGTCTGGGAAGAATTTTGGATTTATCATTTGTATAAAGAGATACAAACTGTCCTGGTTTCGCATCTGCTGCAATTCTGTCAGTCTGGATCCACATACTGTAAATGCCTGCACCAATGCTCTCCTGACTTACAACAGTGCAGATTTCTCTTGTCTTTTCGCTCATTTCATGCCTCCTAGCGATTGTTTAAAGCAGTACTGATGTCTTCGATCATATCTTTTACCGCCTGGCGGGATGCATCTGCATAATTTAATTCACCAAAGGAAGCATATTTTTCCTGTTTGTAAGCTGCAATGATTCCTCTGGAGGAATTGACGATCGCACCAAGTCCGTCTTCATTAAAGAAATGAACAAGATCGGCACCTTTTCCGCCCTGTGCACCATATCCCGGTACCAGGATGAAGGTTTTCGGCATGATCTTACGGAGAGTTTTTCCCATTTCCGGATAGGTTGCACCTACTACAGCACCTACATAGCTGTATTCATTTCCCATATGTGATTCTCCCCACTGGGCAACCTTCTCTCCAACCCACTCATAAAGCGGACGTCCGTCAATGATTCTGTCCTGAAACTCTCCGCTGGACGGATTGGATGTTTTTACGAGTACAAAAAGCCCTTTGTTCTCTTCTTTACATACATCGATAAACGGGTTGACACTGTCAGATCCCATATATGGATTGATTGTCGCAAAATCTTCGTCAAAACCTGCGATTCTGTTACTTCCCACCTGAACTTTACCCAGATGTCCGACTGCATATGCAGCAGATGTGGAACCAATGTCACCTCGTTTGATATCTCCAATAACTACCAGACCTTTTTCTTTGCAATAATCAATGGTGTTCTTATATGCCATTAAGCCCGGAATACCAAACTGCTCATACATTGCGATCTGTGGTTTCACTGCAGGGATCAGATCGCTGATCGCATCAACGATTCCTTTATTATACTGCCAGATAGCTTCTGCTGCTCCCTCTAATGTTTCCCCCAGTTCAGAAAAAGCTTTCTTCTGAATATGCTGCGGGATATAGTTGAGCATCGGATCCAGTCCTACTACGATAGGAGCGTTTGTTTTTTTAATGTTTTCAATAAGTTTGTTGATCATGAGTCTTTCCTCCTGAATATTGATATGGTATTTTTATGCATTCTGGTATACAACTTTTCCATCACAGATTGTATAGAGAATTTTTCCCTTTACTTTCCATCCGTCAAATGGTGTGTTGCGTCCTTTGGAAGCAAATTCATTTTTATCTATTTTATATTCGTGATCAATGTCTGCAATGACAATGTCTGCCGGATGTCCCTTCTGAAGTGTACCTCTGTCACTTCCCAGAATCTGTGCTGGGTTCCAGCTCATTTTCTCAATAAGCTGTGAGATTGTAAGAATTCCAGTTTCTACAAGTGCAGTATAAGACAATGCAAAGCTTGTCTCAATTCCCACAATGCCAAAAGCCGCATTCCGGATAGAGCCTGTCTTCTCCGGCACTGCATGAGGTGCATGATCTGTACTGATCACTTTAAAGGAACCATCCTTCAGTCCTCGGATCAGTGCATCTACATCTTTCTTCGTACGAAGAGGAGGGTTCATCTTATAGTTTGGATCATCACATTTAATATCATCGGAAGTGAGGATAAAATGATGCGGGCAAACCTCTGCTGTGATATTGTCCAATCCCTCTTCCTTCACAATCTCCATCATCTTCGCAACACCTTCTGTGGAACAATGGCACAGATGCAGTCTTGCCCCTGTCTCTCTGGCAAGAAGAATATCTCTCGCTGCGATCACATCCTCAACTGCATTGCAGATACCTGGCAGACCAAGTCTCCGCGCATTCTCATCCTCATTCATACATCCATCACCGCGCAGATCAATATCCTCACAGTGAGCAAAAATCGGAACATTGAATTTCTCTGCCACTTCCATAGCTTCTTTGCAAAGTCTGGTATTCATAACAGATTTGCCGTCTTCAGATAATGCCGGGATTCCCGCTTTTACCATTCCTTCGATATCAGAAAGTTCCTGTCCCTTCTCCCCCTGCGTAATGGCACCTGCTTGGAGCACATGAATGCCGGCAAGCTGTTTTGCCTTATTATGCACATAATTTACACGATCCGGACTGTCAATTACCGGTGTTGTATTCGGCATTGCAACAACCGTTGTCACACCACCTCTTGCAGCAGCCCGGGAACCTGTCTCTATATCCTCTTTCTGTGTCTGTCCCGGATCTCTGAAATGAACGTGAAGATCGATCAGTCCCGGCATTACCAGACATCCCTTCGCATCTATTACTTTGTCGCTTTTATCTTTTATTTTAAGTTTCTCACCGATCTCGGTGATCACGCCATCTTCCAGATAAATATCGCCTTTTTTATCAGTGTCAGTAGCCGCATCTACGATACGTCCTCCCTGAATCAGAATACCCATGCAATTCTCTCCCTTCGTTGTCGTTTGACAATAACTTTCTGATATACATAATACACGAAACTTCTTCTTTTATAAAGCCTTTTTTACTGATGTGCAGTCTTTTTTGCTTGACAATTCAAAATGCGGGAGATATAATCAGTTCATATCTGGATTATTTAATGTATAGTCACTGGTTTTTAGAGATTATATAACAGTATATAATCTGTAAAATCTGGTGATTTTTATTTGCCAGAAACTATATAATTTTTATTTTTATGGAGGTAACAACATGAACAAGGGAACTGTAAAATGGTTCAACGCAGAAAAGGTTACGGATTTATCACTGGTGAAGACGGTGCAGACGTATTTGTACATTTCTCCGCTATCAATGGTGAAGGATTCAAATCCCTTGAAGAAGGACAGGCTGTAACATACGACTTAACAGAAGGTGCTCGTGGTATGCAGGCTGCAAACGTTACAAAATTATAATTTATAATTTTTGTTAACGCGAGAGGATTGAATTCCGCACTTTTCTATACGGATTAAACCTCAAAAAAAATCCCCGGACTTATCCGGGAGTTTTTATTTGTCTTTTCTTCTGTGAATCCATCAGAGATTCAATTTCTATTTAGCATCTGCGCTGTCTGCATCCGTTGTTGAATCTGCTGTTTCTGCAGCTTTATCGTCTGCTACATTTGTATCATCTGCTTCTTCAGATTTATCTGCGGTTTCCGTTTCAGAATCATCTGCGGTTGTGTCTGCTGCATCAGCATCTTCACTGTCTGTATCAGTGGAAGCTGTTGTATCTTCTTCCTCCGCTGTATCTGCATCAGTGCTGTCTGTACCATCGGATGCATCTGTTGACAGATTCGAAATGTAATTGTCAAGTGCAGTAGTATCCATTACTGTATTCTGAACCACATTCTCTTTGGCTCCTGTCACTTTTACATATGCAGAATAACCAATCCATGCAACAATCACAACACAAATGAATGCCCAGGCAAACATTTCCAGTCCAAAAAGTACTTTTTCTTTTCTGTCTGTTTTGTTATGCAGTCCTTTTCTGGCCTTATAAGCATCGACTTTCTTCTGGCTCATGATAGATCTCCTTTGCATCAATATTTCGTATTTTCTGATTATAGCACACTTTACTGCAAAAGAAAACAATTAGTTTATACTGCAACGATCACTCCGCCGTCATTTGCATACATAGAACTTACACCCGCTGTATCAAGGACTACGATCTTTGCAAGTTTCATTCTCTCTTCAAAAGCCTCTTTGAGCACCTGTGCTCTTGCCGGACAATTGCAGTGACTGATGGCAAGAACCTTCTCTGCACTGTCCGGAGTTTTCTCGATTACCTGCTCTACAAGCTTGATCAGAGCACGATTCATGCCTCTTGCCTGATCCAGCTGGCAGATATTTCCATCATCCGTAGAACCCATGACCGGTTTGATTTTCAATGCACTGGCCACTAACGCTTTCACTTTGCTCAGACGGCCGTTCTTTCTCAAAGTATCAAGATTCTCAAGTATAAAAAATGTATGCTGTCCTTCAATATAATGTTCCACAGTTGAAACAACTTCTTCAAAACTCATCCCTGCTTCTTCGCATTCCTGTATCTTCATTCCGATCAGGCTTTCCCCGATGGATGCGGAACGTGAATTAAACACATGTATTTTTTTATCCGGATGGTCTTCCATAATAAGATCTCTGCCAAGTAACGCACTGTTATAGGAACCACTCAGCTCAGAAGACAAAGTCACTGCATAAATATGCTCAGCCTCGCAGTCATATGCTCTCATATATCTCTCAGGTGACGGGCAGGCTGATTTCGGACATTCCGGGCAGGCTGCCACTTTATTAATAAACTCTGCCTGATCAAATGTTTCATCATCTATGATCTGTTCAGCTCCTACCATCAGCGTCAGTGGAATGGATTCAAAACATTCATCTTTCTTCCATTCGTCCAAAAGTTCTCCACAACTATCTATGATAATCTTATATCTCAATTATATCGTCCTCTTTTCCATTATATGTAGTATTCAATACCAGATATATCTTATCACACCGCTTTACGTTTGAAAAGACTTTTTAATAAAAACACTGTTCTTTTTTTCAAAAGTGCTTTATAATAAAAAGACGCTTCCCGCAAAGTGCAGGAAGCGCTGCCTGATCCACAAAATATGTTCAGAAATATGCAGCAATCCAGAAGTCTTTTTTTAATTCTGAACAGCTGTAAATCATGTTATCAGAGAGGTGTTGTATGCTTGCTTTAAAAATTACTGATGTAAAAGATTTTATGAATAAACTCCTGATCGGTGAGGTATTTGACCGTTTTTCTCTTGTCGAGGCATCTGTGACAACCTTCAACACTTTTACCATAAACGGAAAACTTCATTACGATTTCTTTGATACTGACACAAAGGCTGCTTTTGAGGAGAATTCCACAGAATATTCCCTGTGGCATGATGTAAAACCTTATTGTTTTTCTATCATACGCGGCAGACGCACACCTTTGAATTTCAGGATTGTATTTGAACTTTCTCATGATCAGACACAGTCGTTGTTAAAAAATGAACAGCATATTGCAGATATTCCTGTGCAAAGCTTTTATCTGAATATCCGGTACAAGAACCAGTCCCTTTTATGTACAACAGGTGTTTCTTATACTTCATTCAGTCCGGATAAACGTCTGGAACATCTCTGGGATGATTCCATGACTGTTTTTCTCTCCAGTCATCACATTCCCTGTGAGAAATTATGAGTAGATTCTGTTATCAGTCTTTATCCGAATAACGCAGATAATAGACCAGAATATCTATAAACTCACTGTTCGTCGGTTTATCTGCCATTGTACACCCTGCCATTTCTTCCAGTGTATCCTTATGATTCATCCAACATAAGTTTACCAGTGTTCTTATGTTGTGTTCTACATTAGACGGCGTTGATTTATATTTTCTTGCAATGACCGGATAAATATCTTTGGTGACTTTTACCGGTCGCTCATAAATTTTCTGTGCCATTTCTACTGCATCCACAACATAATAATATCCTTTATACTTTGATGTTGCACCCAATTTTCTAATAACTCCATAAACTGCACTCATACATCGTTCCTCCTGTAACTTCCATAATCTGTGTTTTTACAGATTTGGATATCTCATTTATTTACACACATTTCTCTATAAGTAAATGAAAGTCACGATATTGGCTGCCCGGAAGCACCATTGCAGTCACTATTCTCTGTAACCCGTTATATCTTCTGCGGATTCGGCATATTCATTAAAATATCGGCAACTTAATAATAGGAATTCATAAGACATTTGTCAATACCAATGTAATTGTTTTCCACAAAAATAAGGAGCAAAAATTATTCTCTGCTCCTTATTTGATATTCTGCTATTCTGACAGGCGTATCTGTCCTCTCATTGATCTGCCGGCAAATTGCCTGCTTTCTATCTTATTTTGCAATCATCAGCAAAATTTCATTGCTTCTCTGAACAAATCTGGTCATTTCGTCCGGTGAAAGCTGTTTATGGCTCATCATCGCAAGGTCATACAACTGTTCACAGATAAGCGGAGCCTTGTCAGATTCCTGATTCTCTGCCAGATATTTAACCAATGGATGATTCGCATTCAGAACCAGTGTTTCCTGTCCGCCAAACATATTCGGATCCATTCCATACATATTATACATCTTCATCATATCCTGCATACGGCGGCTCTCTTCGGAAAGAGTCATCATTGCTGATACATTTTCATTTTTCAGATTCTCAACATGTACTTCCAGTTTATCTTTATTAAGGCTCTTGCGGAAAAGTTCTGTCAGTGCTTTGACAGTTTCTTCATCGGCAGTACCCTCACCCTTCATTTCTTCGGTCAGATCCGCATCAATACGCTTAAACTGTACTTCCTGATGTTTCTGCTCAAGACTGGAAATAAATGCACTGTCAATATTATGCTTCAGGATAACGGCATCTTTTCCTGCTTCCTTAAACATATTGATATACTGACTCTGCTGAACTTCATCAGTTACATAGAAAATTACTGTCTTCTCAGGTTCTTTCGCTTCCGCATTGTCTTTGTTTTCAGACTCTGCTGCATCTTCTTTCTTTTCTTCTGTCTGAGCCTCTAGTTTCTTCTTGTTTCTTTTTTATTCTCTCAACGCAGTCCTTTAATGTGAGATATTTGCCATCAAGATTCTTAAGAGTACATAATCTCCCATTTTCTCTGCAAATTTTAGCATCTTTAATACAGCCATATTTAATAAACGGGCTGATATCATCCCAGTATTTCTCATAAGATTCTCTGTCAGTCTTGCACATTCCGGTAAGCTTATCTGCCACTTTTTTGGAAATGTATTCAGAAATCTTCTGTACAAATCCGTCATTCTGCAATGCACTTCGTGACACGTTCAATGGAAGATCCGGACAATCGATCACACCTTTCAGAAGAAGCAGGAATTCAGGAATTACTTCCTTGATATTATCTGCGATAAATACCTGATTGTTATAAAGTTTGATCGTTCCTTCAATGGAATCATACTCTGTATTGATCTTCGGGAAGTACAGGATACCTTTTAAATTAAACGGATAATCCATATTCAGATGTATCCAGAATAACGGTTCCTTATAATCCATAAATACTTTGCGGTAAAATTCCTTGTATTCATCATCTGTACATTCATTTGGATGCTTCATCCAGAGAGGATTAATATCACTGATGGAAACCGGACGTTTATTGATCTTTACTTTATCCTTTGCAGGAGAAATTTCAACAACTTCCTTTTCACCTTTATCATTTTCTTTTTCTTCTGTCTTTGCTTCCTCATGAATATGTTCAACAACTACATCATCGTCTCTTAACTCAGATTCATCAATTGTCTCATATTCCTGAGGTGCATTTGCTTTGGAAAGGTAAATATGAACCGGCATGAAGGAACAGTATTTCTCAAGAATCTCACGCATACGGTACTCATTTGCAAATTCCAGGCAGTCTTCATTCAGGAACAGGGTGATTTCTGTACCAATCGTATTCTTGTTGCCTTCCTGGATATCATATTCTGTTCCGCCATCGCAGGACCAGTGTACAGGCTGTGCACCTTCTGTATAGGAAAGTGTATCAATATGCACTTCATCCGCCACCATAAATGCAGAATAAAATCCAAGTCCAAAATGACCGATCATCTGATCATCTGTAGTTTTGTCTTTATATTTCTCAAGAAACTGAGTTGCACCTGAAAAAGCAATCTGGGTAATGTATTTCTCTACTTCATCAGCAGTCATGCCAATACCATTATCGATGAATTTCAAAGTTTTCTCATCAGGATTAACAATTACCTGAATCTCCGGTTTATATCCTTCCGGAAAAGTATATTCTCCCATTACTTCCAGTTTTTTCAGTTTAGTGATCGCATCGCATCCGTTGGAGACCAGCTCTCTTACAAAAATATCATGATCGGAATATAACCATTTCTTGATGATTGGGAAAATATTTTCACTGTTAATTGATAAATTTCCATGTTTTACAGCCATGCTGTCCACACTCCTTTTTGTTTTTAATCATTTGCCGCAACTTTATCTGTCAATATACTGCATTCTTATCTGCTCTGCCTCCGGAGCCAAAACTATCCTCTCCTGTTTATCCTTTGAAATAGCTTTTGACTCCTGTAAGTTGCTTCTCTGAAAGATATAGTAATACCATTTATTCCAAAAGTCAAGAAAAAATTAGCACTCACCAAAAATGAGTGCTAATAATTTTATATTTTACATATTCCCCTGTATTTTTTTCTTCAGATAACTCTTATTTCTTTCGTCTTTTGTATACCACAACTCCCACAATACATCCCGCTGCAATCGCCAGAATAATCACAAACGGTGTAATATTAGTCGTATCTCCTGTCTTTACCGCTGATTTCGCAGTTGCTCCATTCGGCTGCGGAGTCGGAGTTGCGGTTACAGTCTGCGCCTGTGTAATACTGAAATTCACCTGTTTAGTATCCTGCTCCCCTGTATTCTCCCATTCACTTCCATTATACTTCTGACGGTCAAATGTAACTGTCAATGTGTAGGTTCCGGCCTTTGTAATTCCAAATGCAGCAGTATAAGGTGCACTGCTCCAGCTATTTGTATTGATCACTTTCCAGTTATACGGTACATAGCGGACATCTCCCTTTCCCGGACTTTCATTGTCCATACCCGCTCCGACTGCTGTAAATGTAATCTTTGACTGTGTTGTATATCCATCTGAACTGATTCCTGTAATCTTATTATCTGCCGGATCTGCAATTTTCGCCTTGCGGGCAGCTTTAACCGTAAACTGAACTTTCACTTCTGCACTGATCTGCTGTTCATTATCAATCACAACTGACTCTGTATAGGAGCCGGCCTTTAAACCCGCCTTCGGGCGGATTTTAAATGTACAGCTCTCCCCCGGTGCAAGCTCTGTGGCTGAAAGTTTCCCGATTTTAAAGTTTTTACCTGACGGTGCATTTAAAGTTACATTTGTATTCCCCTCATTCGTCACTGTAACTTTCTGCGCTTCCGGTGCCTCACTATATCCTTCTTTTGCTTTTCCAAAATTCAGTTCTTCCGGTGTTACGGATAATTTATAAATCTTTTTCACTTCCGAAACAGTCGCAGAAGCTTTGATCGTTGTCAATACATCCTCCTGTCCTTCCGAACTGGTCTGGGCTATCTGAATACTGTCCAGATAATTGCCGACTTTCAGACCGGTCACCGGTACTGCTGTAAATGCAGCAGAATCTCCCGGCTCCAGCACTGATGCCGAAAGTTCCCCAATATCAAAATACTCTGCATATGGCTGCATCAGCGAAACAGTTGTATTTCCTGTATTGGTAAGTGTAATGGTCGTCGCTTCAGGAGTATCATAACCTTCCTTCAGATCATCATAACTGAAAGATTCCGGATCTGCCTGAACTGCTGTGATCTGTTCCTGTTCTGCCTCTTTTACAGACACTTCCGCAGTTACCTGCGCTGCTACTTCCGAATCCTCTTCACTTTCAAATATCAGGGTATCACTGTAATCCCCCTTCGTCAGACCGGTTTTTGGCTGTACCATGAACATAAGAGAATCACCTTTTGCAATCTGTATTCCTGATACAGCTTCACTTCCATCTTCGTTCATCACCTCAAAATAATCTGATTTCGGTATCTTTAAAGTGATAATTCCGTCCCCTGTATTTATTACGGTTACAGACAGTGTCTCATTGGCCTGTGTATAATTTTCTTCGATATCGCTGAAATTAAGACTTCCTGTATTTACCTCAAGAGACTGTGCCTCAAGAGATGCATCTGCATTGTCACCTGCCGATGGAGCCTCGCTGTCATCCGGCGTCTCTGTCGGTTCTGCAGAAGGCTCATCCGAAGGCTTCAGGTCTTCGTCATCTGATGAATCATCCTCACCTTCAACTGCAATCTTCGCTTCAAAAGAAACCTCAATACCTTCTTCCGTCCGGTATGTGATCATATCATCATATTCACCCGGTTCCAGCCCTTCCCTCGGCTGTATCCATACGCTTACAGATTCACCTGCACTCAGCGGTTCTATAATATCCTGAGCCATAAAATGTTCCGGACTGATCTCCTGAAAATTCAAGCTCTCATTTCCGGTGTTCGTAATCTGCACATACTGTGCTTCCACATCCTCAAGATCACTCTTTACTGTTCCAAAATCACAGATCTGATCTTCGCTGTCCTCTACAGTGACAGTCGCTTCGTAAGTCTTTTTATCTTTATCATCTTCACCTGCTGCCTGTCCATCTTTCTCTGATCCATCTGTCTGCACATTTCCGTTCTCATCCACCTGCAGCTGATCTTCTGTATAAATTTTCATCTGGGAATCATCAGTACCTTCTGTTGTTTCCTCCGGCTGACCTTTTGTGTTCTGAGATTCATCTTCCTGTTCATTCCCTGCATTCTGCTGTACATCTTCTGTTCTATCTACATCCTGATTTTCAGAATCCTGACTGCCTTCTGCATTATCTGCTGTTTCTTCCAGCTGTGCATCCTCTGTTCCATCTGCCGTTTCTTCCAGCTGTGCATTCTCTGTTCCATCTGCCGTTTCTGTCTGCTGTGCATCCTCTGCTTCCTGTTCCACTGCTTTCGCCTCTTCTTCAGTTGCAGCTACCTCTAACGTCTTTGCAGTAAGAGTACCTGTCAGTCCGCTTCCATCTACAGGGGTCAGATCAAGCACCAGTCTGCATCCCAGATCATCCTGAGTGATCGTATAGGTCTTCTCAGTACCTACCTGTGTTAACTCCTTCTCCCCGGTCTGTCTTGACCAGGAAAAAGTAAAATCTTCATCCGTAACCTCTTCCGGTGTAACCTTTGCATAATCTGCACTCAACACTACGCCTACAGCTGCAAGTCCCTTAATCTTAAGCTTACCGCCCAATTCTCCTGACGGAGCTGCCGCAAAAACCATGGATGGAATCATTGAAATAACCATCATCACAGTCATTACAACTGCAAGAAATCTCTTTCTCTCCATCTGTAGTCCTCCTTTTCATTTATAATAAGATTTGTAATTATTCAGCAGCCACTCTGAAGGTACTGAATAATTACAGTTCTGTGATGCTTCTGTGTCTGTCTGCCCTTTTCATTCCCATCACAGACCACAACATCGTTTTTTCTCTGTATAAAAGCATTATAGCATCACATTTTCCGGAAATGTAATCTGTATTTTCTCCCTTAAAACAACTTCAGCCCCTGAGTATCAGAGTTCAATTTTCTCCAATATTCAGGGACCGAACTGTGTTTTACAGTTATTTCTCCGATATATCACGTGATATCCATAATTTGACCGAACAGTTTTTATCCTTCTACTATCAGATATTTTCCATCCGGCAGAGCAAATACTTCACTTGCATCTTCCAGTTCTTCATCTGACATTCCTTCCACATCAGCGCCTGACTCTTCCAGATATTCTCTCACTTCTTCAATAGAATCCACAACCTGCGCCATGCAATCCTCAAGGAATGCTTCCGCTGCTTCATATGATTCTGCTACCGCCTGTGGAAAAAGCTGCTCCTGATTTTCAAGAAACGTATTAATACATTCTTCTGTAAACAATTTAAATAACCTCCTCAATCTTTCCCTTTGCCCGGATCAGCTTCTCAAGGACCGGTTCAACCTGTTTTGTCATATAGGACGTAGCTGCCCGTACCCCCTCCTTGGAATGCTCCATGGCAAAGCCATATTTTACCGCTTTAAGCATCTCTATATCATTATATTCGTCTCCGAACGCAATACATTCTTCCGGCGAAATATGATATCTTTTCTGATATTCTCTGATTCCTTTTGCCTTGTTTGTTCCAAAAGGAATAAAATCAATCCACTCATTTCCCGAAGTGACAACAACACATTCTTTTCCAAATCTGTCCATCCAGTATTTCACAGATTCTTCTGTAAGGCCGGCCGGTTCAAACACAGCCAGCTTCATAATAGGAGCCGTCATCTCTTCCATGCTGTTTACAAATCTGCATTCATTTTTTACTTCATATAACATATGGTCATGAAATCTCTTTGTCTTCGGCATCAGGTAGTGGTAATCCTTTGCAGAACAGGTAAACTCGGCATCCTTCTTTTCCAGGATTGCAGAAATAATCTCCCCTGCCAGCTTTCTGTCAAAAGAATCCTGATACAGTACCTCTCCATGATCCACTGCCAGCGCACCATTCTCCGAAATATAGGAAATCTCTGAAGCAACAGGTGCAAACAGCTTTGTCATATTCGGATATTGCCTTCCACTGGCTGCTACAAACATAATCCCCAGTTCCTCTAACTGCCTGATCAGCGAAAAAATTTCTTCAGGCAGAGACTGTGCCTTATGTAAAAGTAACGTCCCATCCAGATCACTTGCAACCAACTTAATCATTTCCATGTTCCTCGCAAATTTTTACCAGATCTGTCGGTTTCTCAGCGACAAGATCTGCTCCATTCTCATTCAGTTCTTTTCGGTCACGAAAGCCCCATAGCGCACCTACTGTATACATTCCTGCTGCTTTACCGGTCTTCATATCTGTACTTGTATCTCCCACATACATACATTCTTCCGGTTTTACACCAAATTTTTCCGCAACCATAAGCGGACCATCAGGTGCCGGTTTCCTGCGGATTGCTTCACTCTGACCAACTACCATATCAAATTCCCCATCAAAAAGCTGCGCAATTACTTTCACAGCTGCAGGATGAGGTTTATTTGAACAAACTGCCAGCTTCATTCCATGTTCCTTCAATTTCTTTAAGGTTTCCGGCATTCCCTTATAGGGAACTACTTTATACATCGGATCTGCTTCAAACATTTCCCGGTAAAGCTTCTGTCCCTCATCATAATGCGCAAGTTCCGGATCCCCCGCATCCTTAAGTGCGCGGCGGATCAGCATATTTGCCCCTTCTCCGCTGTAATATCTGAAATTATCCACCGGAAGTGTTTTCAACCCGAATTTTTCCATAATAATATTAGTCACATAAGCCATGGAATCCAGCGTATCAGCCAGTGTTCCATCCAAATCAAATATACATGCTTTAATCATCTTTTGTCATCCTCTTAAGTTAATTCCTGATTTCTTCATTTCATAAAATAATCTGGCAACCGGGAGTCCTACCACATTATTGTAATCTCCGTTGATCCCCTTTACATAAATTCCGAAAAGTCCCTGGATGCCATAGCTTCCAGCCTTATCCATAGGCTCTCCTGTAGCAACATACTCTCTGATCTCCTCATCTGAAACCGGATAAAAAGTCACATCTGTACTTTCATAAAAAGTATGTTCTGTCCAGACTTTTTCTTTCTTTTCCCATACAGAAACGCCGGTATATACCTGATGAGTACTTGCCTGAAGTTTCTTTAATGTATTCACTGCATCCTCTGTATCATGAGGTTTGCCAAGGATCACATTCTCAAACACTACCACTGTGTCAGATCCGATCACAATTGTTCCGTCGGCACTATCTTTCATAGTGCGGATAACAGAAGCTGCTTTATCCGAAGCCAGCTGTTTTACTGCCTCTCCCGGATTGTCTGAGATACGATTCTCATCACCTGATGCAGGCAACACTTCAAAATCTACGCCAGCCCGTTCCAACAGTTCTTTTCGTCTGGGTGAAGCAGATGCCAAAATAATTTTTCTCATAATAACCTCTTCTTTCCTGTCATAGTATACCTTGTATCTTTTTGGTATGCAACTGCTTTCATTAACTCTTTCCATAAAATTTCGCTTTTCTTTTTATCTGAAAAGTATTAAAATAACAATAACCTATAGCTGAATAAAATGGTGTCAGGAGTAAAAGATATTTTTATCCTGACTCGCTGTCAAAAATAGGAAAATATCAGAAAGGAGTTTATGATTATCATGGCTAAAATTAATAAATACTGGGGATATGTTGCAATAGGTGCCCTTACAGCAGCTGCTGCCGGTGCTGTAGCTGCCCTTATTGCCAAAAAAGGATCCTGTAAAGAGGATTTTGATTTTGAAGATGACTTTGATGATTTCGATCTGACTGATGAAAAGGAAACTGCTAAGGAAGATCAGGAACCTGCCGAAGATTTCCAGTCCTGGGAACATACAGGCGAACAGTCTGCAACAGATGACACCGAAAACGAAGAAGCTGCTGATACAGACGATTCTGAGAAGTCTTCCGATAAAGCTGCTGAAGTTGAGATTAAAGATGCAGAAGAGGAAGAAGATGCCGATGAACCCGAGAATTTTGAAGAGACTATGGACGCTGCATCTGAATCTGAAGAATAAACGTTACCGTTCACAGTAACGTAACCAAAAAGGAATGTTACTTCACGATTATACAATCGTAGAAGCAACATTCCCTTTTTATTCTGATTATATTACTATTTCAGTCTCATTATGCTTTCGGAAGTTTAAATGAGCTCTTCAGAGACACGATACGGTTGAATACCGGTGCACCCTCTTTAGAATCATGGATATCTGCACAGAAAAATCCTGTTCTTACGAACTGGAAGCTGTCATAGCCTTTTGCTTCCATAAGTGCTGGTTCTACATATGCAGTAACTTTTGTCAAAGAGTTCGGATTTACATTCAGAGAACCATCTTCTTTGTTGTATACACCCTTCTCCTCGTCTACGATATTCTCATAGAGACGTACTTCTGCTTTTCCTGCCTGACTTGCTTCTACCCAGTGAATGGTTCCTTTTACTTTTCTGCCATCCGGCGCATTGCCACCCTTTGTTGCAGGATCATAAGTACAGTGTACAACACGTACAGTTCCATCTTCATCAGCTTCATATCCTGTACAGGTTACAAAATATGCGTTCATAAGACGAACCTCTGTGCCCGGGAACATTCTCTTATATTTCTTAGGCGGATCTACCATGAAGTCTTCTCTCTCAATATAGAGTTCTCTGCCAAACGGTATTTTACGGGTTCCCAGTTTTTCATTCTCCATATTGTTCGGAGCTTCCAGATATTCTACTTCGCCTTCCGGATAATTATCGATCACAAGCTTGATCGGATCAAGAACAGCCATCAGACGTGGACGTTTCAGTTTCAGATCCTCACGGATGCAGTATTCAAGCATTGCATAGTCAACAGAGCTGTTTGCTTTGGATACACCGCAGAGTTCTACAAACATTTTGATGGATTCCGGTGTAAATCCACGGCGGCGCAGTGCTGCGATGGAAACCAGACGCGGATCATCCCATCCGTCTACGATGCCTTCCTCTACCAATTTCTTGATATAACGTTTACCTGTAACTACATTTGTCAGATACAGTTTTGCAAACTCAATCTGCTTCGGCGGCTGTGGGTATTCCAATTCTTTTACAACCCAGTCATACAGTGGTCTGTGATCCTCAAACTCCAGAGTACAGATGGAATGTGTGATTCCCTCAATCGCATCCTCGATGGGATGGGCGAAATCATACATTGGATAGATGCACCATGTATCACCTGTTCTGTGGTGAGTCATATGAGCAACACGATAGATAACCGGGTCGCGCATATTCATGTTCGGAGATGCCATATCGATCTTGGCACGAAGCACTTTCTCTCCGTCTGCATATTTGCCTTCTTTCATCTCTTCAAAAAGCTGCAGGTTCTCTTCTACGCTTCTGTTTCTGTATGGACTTTCTTTACCCGGCTCTGTAAGAGTTCCACGATATTCACGGATCTGATCTGCTGTCAGGTCACATACATAGGCTTTGCCTTTCTGAATCAGCTTTACAGCAGCTTCATACATCTGTCCGAAATAGTCAGATGCAAAAAACAGTCTGTCTTCCCAGTCTGCACCAAGCCATTTGATATCTGCCTTGATGGATTCTACAAACTCACTCTTTTCTTTGGTCGGGTTTGTATCATCAAAACGCATGTTGAACTTGCCGTTATATTCCTGTGCAAGACCATAGTTTAAAAGAATAGATTTCGCATGACCGATATGAAGATATCCATTCGGTTCCGGCGGGAAACGCGTATGCACGGTGTCATAAACACCCTCTGCTAAATCTTTATCAATGATATTCTCAATAAAATTTTTGGAAACTGTTTCGTTCTCCATCTTTTTCCCTCCTGTTGTCGTATTTTATACTGTTTTATCACACATCTATATATAAAAAATACAACTGAATATTTTTTATGTCGAATGAATTTATATTATCATTGGAAATTCCATCTGTCAACCGTTTACACAACAGTGACAGGCCTTATATTTCTCAGACGTTACTGTTCACTCCGTTCACAGTAACGTAGCCAAAATTCATTCCAGATTGCCTGCGGCAATGGAATTTTGGCTTGTATGTCTCGGGATTTTGGCATATTCATGCCAAAACACCTTGCGGGACAGTGGTGTGTGAACAGTAACTCTCAGACTCATCTGCACTCTCTTTCAGCAGCTCATATCCTTGACTAACATCTTGCAAAATATTATAATTATATCAACATATCAAGGAGGTGCGGCAATATGAGTAATGCACTACCAATTGAAGATTTAAGTAAAACTTACCTGGAACATTCTATGGTTATCAATAACTTTGTTATCAAGATCGGCAGCCAAATCAAAGACAGCTTATGTCGTGTCTTTGGTGATGGTGTTCAGTATGAATGGCGTGAAAATGATGATAAAGTAATCATTCCTGACGTATCAATCATCTGTAACCTGAGAGACCGTAAGAACATTTCTTTCACTGGCATTCCCCGCTTTGTGATGGAAGTTTTGTCCAATGCCACAGAAGAATATGATCGACATGAAAAAATGAATATTTATTGCAAGGTCGGTGTCTCTGAGTATTGGATCGTTGACTGGAGAAAAAAATCTGTAGAGATTTATCTCTTCGATTTCAAAGAAGATGGCACTGGTTATCCGTATCTTTATAAGACTGTCACAGCCCAGAATAAAGAAGATTTACATCTGGTTATGTTTCCGAATCTGAAGATAACCTTTGACGAGCTGTTCGACATTGGTGAATATTAACGAAAAATAAGGCATAAACCAAGGAAATAGTTTACTCTTTTTATTTGTTTCAGAATGTTTCAGAATCACTTGCATATTGATTTCCTGATCTGCATATGCTATAATGCCAGTAGGCGAAAAGAAATAGCAAGTCCATGTAGACAAAAAGAATGAAGCCCTCAGTAGTGCGAATACTGGGGGCTTCTTCTTATTTTTTATGGCAGACAAGAAACTGCCAGGTTAGTGTTGCCCTACTTATCTCCGTCTAACCATTTGCAAACATAATAGGCAGCTATGCTTGCCATAAAGGTGACAAGAAAAGAAACAGCAAGATTCTCCATATAGACTTCACCTCCTCCCGTTGCCGGGTATCGGTTGGACAACACTGTAAGTATAACATATCTCTTGTCATTCTGGAAGTACAAACAGTTCTTAGAAGTTTATAAAATAATACTGGGTTTATTCGAGTATATCATCCTAAAATCATCTTCAGGAATAGGAAGAGTCTCAGTACAAAAACTGCAATTCTGAGCAGTATCCCGGAACTGCAAATTGCACAAAAAAAATAATCAGAACCTATGTCCTGATTATCTTGAGTAACTTTGATTTACTGGCACCTCACAAACCCAGTAAATAAGCTATTCTTAGCAAGCTGATGACGGGAATTGAACCCGTGACCCCTTCCTTACCAAGGAAGTGCTCTACCTCTGAGCCACATCAGCATTGTGTCGGATTTACCGCTCACATTTAAATATACTATCAGAACTTGTTTGTATTGTCAATCCCTATTTTTAACTTTTTGATTTTTATTTTTGGGTTTTATACAGATATCTTTCTATTTTTGATATTGCTCCAACTGCTCTCTGATCTTGATTCGGATACGCTGTAATGCATTATCTATGGATTTGGGTGTTTTTCCCATGATCTGGGCAATCTCTCCGTATCCGTTTCCTGCCAGATAATATTCAAGAACCTGGTTCTCCATTGGACTTAACGTTGCTGTTATCTCCTGCTCCAGATCCTGGACATTCTCCTGGTCAATAATGATAGACTCCGGGTTCTCTCCCCAGTTATCTCCAAGATGTTCTTCATTTTCCCCATCCTGTTCGCTGAGGGAAATATAGGAATTCAGTGGCTGGTGCTTCTGCCTGTTGGAACTCTGGATGGCGTTGTAGATCTGTCTGTCCACACATATACTGGCAAAGGTCTGGAATGCAGCATCCCTGTCCGGCTGGTAATCGCGGACTGCCTTAAACAGTCCGATCATGCCTTCCTGTATCAGGTCATCGTTCTCCCCGCCTATCAGGAACATGGTCCTTGCTTTCTTGCGGACCATGTTCTTGTATTTTTCCATCAGATAGTCGAGGATTTCTGATTCCCCGTTTTTGAAACGGGAAATTAATTCTTCATCTTTAATTCCGTCATACTGTTTCATCAATTTAACCCTTCCGTTTTTCTGAAAATCTCTATCATTCGCCCAGAGGGCTTCTTATAGCATAACAATATTGTGGAATAATTTTCTGCTGCAAAAATTCCTCTTAATAATCGCTGCACATCCTCACGAAGCCTTTATCTCAGACTGAGATAAACTTATTTCTTCTGCAGTCTCTGACGTACAATCTCATATCCAAGTACTCCGGCTGCCACAGATGCATTGAGGGAATCAATGTCACCCTTCATAGGAATAGATGCCACGAAATCACACTTCTCACGGATCAGTCTGCTTACACCTTCACCTTCATTGCCGATCACTACGCCGATCGGACCTGTCAGGTTAAGATTGTACATGGTTTCACCGCCCATATCTGCACATACAAACCACATGCCCTGTTCTTTCAGTTCATCGATGGTATGTCCCAGATTGGTAACTTTTGCAACAGGTGTATAGTTTAATGCACCTGCTGAAGTCTTGGCAACTGTGGAAGTCAGGCCAACTGCTCTTCTCTTGGGAATAATCACCCCATGTGCACCTGCAAGGTTTGCTGTACGGATGATCGCACCAAGATTATGAGGATCCTCAATATTATCCAGGATAAAGATAAAGGGATCTTCTCCTTTTTCCCTTGCCTTCGCAAGAATATCTTCTACACTTGCATATTCATAGGCTGCCACCTGAGCGATTACGCCCTGATGTGCGCCTGTCTCGCTTAACTGATCCAGACGTTCTTTTGCCACATAATTAATAATCGTATCTTTTTTTCTTGCCTCTCTGGCAATAGTGCGGACCGGTCCGTCCTGGCATCCGTCCAGGATAAAAAGCTTATCTACACATTTGCCGGAACGAAACGCTTCCAGAACCGCATTGCGTCCTTCTATCTGTTCACTCATATCTTATCCTCTCCAATCCCTGCACGGACCAGTTCTATGATCCTGCTGAAATCATCTTTTAAATATAAATAGCCCATCAGAGCTTCAAACCCTGTTGCCCTGCGGTAGTCTGCCATGGTTGCATGTTTAGCCATTGTAGGAGAATGAGCATTCCTTCCTCTTCTGTAAACGCTGTGTTCCTCCTCTGTAAGCATGGGCTCGATTACTTCCATCATGGAAGACTGAGTTCCTGCCTTAACCAGACTGCTGGCTTTTCTGTGAAGCTGGTTCACCGGACAGTTGCCTTTTTTTACAAGGATCGTGCGGATCACCAGTTCATAGACGCCATCTCCGATATACGCCAATGTCAACGGAGAATATGTTCGCAAGTCTTTATCTTCCAAATGAAACAACTGATGAAGCATGCCTTTCAAACTACTCAAATTCTCTTCATTAAGTCCGTTTGTTCCACTCATATCATTTAAGCTCGTTTCCATTTTACTCCCTCGCGGGTATCCTTAAGGATGATTCCCTTAGCCAGAAGCTCATCTCTGATCTCATCTGCTCTTGCGAAATTCTTTGCTTTTCTTGCTTCCTGACGCTCTGCAATCAGGTCTTCGATTTCTTTATCAAGGATTTCTTCTGTTTTCACAGCCTTCAGACCAAGTACATCGCATAATTTCACCATTGTGTCAAGAAGTGTTCCTGCAAATTCTGCGGAACTTGCCTCTGATACATTTGTATTTGCAAATTTAACCAGTTCAAAGATTGCTGCCAGTGCATCTGCTGTGTTGAAATCATCATCCATAGCTTCTTCAAATTTCTTTACGAATTCCTGTGCCTGTGCAAGCAGTTCTTTCTCTGCATCTGTTGCAGTTTCTGTCTGTGCTGCTGCTTTTCTGTCCTTTAAGTTTGCTGCTGCATCTGTGATACGCTCTAATGCATTCTTTGCAGCTTCCATCAGATCTGCGCTGAAATTCAGCGGACTTCTGTAATGGGCGTTCAGCATGAAGAAACGAAGCACCTGCAGGTCATACTGTTCACTGATTTCACGAACAGTACGGAAGTTTCCAAGAGACTTGGACATTTTTCTGTTATCAATATTTAAGAATGCATTGTGCATCCAGTATTTTGCAAAGATTTTGTCGTTGCAGCATTCACTCTGTGCGATCTCGTTCTCATGGTGAGGAAAGATCAGGTCTTCTCCGCCTGCATGGATATCAATCTCATCACCAAGGTATTTTTTCGCCATAACAGAACACTCAATATGCCATCCCGGACGTCCGTCACACCATGGTGAAGGCCAGGATGGTTCTCCCTCTTTCTTCGGTTTCCAGAGAACAAAATCCAGTGGATCTTCTTTCTGGTCTTCACCGGACACCTGCAGAGAACGGAAGCCGGACTGCAGATCATCCAGGTTCTTGTGCGAAAGTTTGCCATATTCTTTGAACTTCTTAACTCTGAAATAAACAGTACCGTCTGCTGCCGGATAAGCATATCCCTTATCAACCAGAGTCTGGATCATACTGATCATTCCGTTGATTTCCTGGGTTGCCTGTGGATTGGTTGTGGCAGGTTTTACATTCATGCCATCCATATCTTTCTTACACTCTGCAATATAACGCTCGGAAATTTCCTGTGCGCTTACGCCCTCTTCGATTGCTTTCTTGATGATCTTGTCATCTACGTCTGTAAAATTGGAAACATAGTTTACTTCATATCCTTTGTATTCCATATATCGGCGTACGGTATCGAAGATGATCATCGGACGTGCATTTCCGATATGGATCAGGTTGTATACAGTCGGACCGCAGACATACATACGAACTTTTCCCTCTTCAAGAGGTACGAATTCTTCTTTTCTACGTGTCAGTGTGTTAAAAAGTTTCATTTTTTATTCCTCCAGTTTTCTCTATCATTAACTCTCTTTTCTTTCATTAAGAAGACAGATCGCCTGAGATGCAATTCCTTCTTCTCTTCCCGTAAATCCCAGTTTTTCCTCTGTAGTGGCCTTAATGTTCAGCTGAGACTCATTGATTCCCATTGCTTTTGCCATATTGGCTCTCATCTGTGGAATATGAGGTGCCATCTTTGGTTTCTGTGCAATGATCGTTGCATCTATATTTCCGATCTCATAATGGTGCTCTCTCAAAAGCTTCGTCACATGTTCCAGCAGCAGAATACTGGAAATTCCTTTATATGCAGGGTCTGTATCCGGAAAATGTTTTCCGATATCGCCCAGTGCAGCAGCTCCCAGAAGTGCATCCATAACTGCATGGATCAGTACATCTGCATCTGAATGTCCCAGGAGACCTTTTTCCCAGTCTATCTTCACACCACCCAGAATCAGATCTCTATCTTCGGTCAGTCTGTGTACATCATATCCCATTCCAACACGCATAATCATTCTCCTCTTATATCCAGCATCTTGCTGATTCTCAATAAGCTTAACCGTCTCCTTGTATAAGGAGCAAGTCTGAGGCTTGGCAAAACAGCCGCTTCATCGAGTCCGATATCATAAACGGTTTTCGCGCATCCGGCTTTCTCCAGCAAATGGAACATAGTCTGTTCACTGGGAAGCTCATCAATAATCTCCTCTATCCCGTTCAGGCATTTTTCCAGATGCTGGGGTGAAATAGTTTCTAACAATTCCGGCTCATTTTCTTTTCTTATTTCTTCCAGAAGTCCTTTTTTTCCAAAAGTTTCTTTCAGAAGCTCTTCGTCCTCATTCTCATAGGGTTTTGCGTGACATCTTCCCTGTGTGATGGCTGCAGCGATACGCTTGTATTCTTCCAGTACAAGAAGTGCTGCTACAGAAACCTTCTCTCCGTGGAGTGCATCCAGCGGACCATTGATCACTTCCATATCCCACAGATGTGTGACCTGGTGCTCTGCACAGGACGCAGGCCTTGAATTACCAATCATCTGCATTGCAAGTCCGGAAAGAATCAATGCATACATAAGCTGTTCGCATTCATCTTCCTCTCCCTCTGTAATATCCTGAATCGAAGATTTCACAGTTTTTAACGCTTTCTCTTCCAGCTTTACAGTTTCGCGGCAAAAATACTCTCCGGTGACCAGGTTCGCGATCTTCCAGTCTGCAAGACAGATGTATTTCGCCATCAGGTCTGAAATCCCGGCTGCAGTCAGGCGCTGTGGTGCTTTTGAAAAAATATCTGTATCTGCATATACACAGATCGGAGCTACTGAAGGCACAGTCTTCTTTACTCCATCCAGGGTCATTGCTGCTACTGTTGTTACAAATCCATCTCCACTTGCTGCGGTAGGCACTGAAATGAAAGGTACTTTGTAATTATGTGCAATATAACGGCTGATATCATGGATCGTGCCTGCTCCTACTGCAAGGATCAGGTCAATGTCCTCTTCCATGTTGTTCTCCACAATTTTTATTGCATGCCGGTCTGCCTGAAGTCCCTCTGCATCCAGAACAAGTACCTGACACCTGTCATAGATATCCTCCATAAGTTCTTCTGTTGCTGCATAGGTATTGGTATCGCAGATGACCAGCGGGGATATGTACTCTCTGAGCATTCCCTCTGACATCTCTTCTTCAAGCTTCTCTACAGCTCCGGCTTCTATCAAAATCTCTTTCACTGCAATCTGGTGTTCCCTGCCGCAGCTGCAAGGTCGGGCAAAATCGTCCGCATCAACTCGCATTTAAATTCTTCCTCCTGACTTTCCTGAATCAAGCGGATAAAATCATCCGTTTGACTATCTGCTCATAGTTGAATAGTTGTTTCACAGCCTGATTCGGTTAAACTTTTTCTATAGGCATAGTTCGTTGGTATTATACATGATTTTCCTATAAAAATCAATCATTCCGCGCAGGTCTGGCGGCTACAGGTTCAAATAATTATATACAATCTTTGAAATATTCTGTATGTTCGTCACCGCCGTACTCTCCGGGCAGTTTTCAGACATCACACATAGGATATAAGTTGTCTTTTCGCCATAGACAATTGCGATATCGTGCTGATCCTGGTCTGTCTCGCCGGTCTTGTTGGCAGATTTTATTCCATCCGGAAGTCCCTGGGGGATTTTCCAGGTGTTTTCCTGATTTGACAGAAGATTTAACATTTCTTCTGACGCCTCTTTGCTGACACATTCCCCCTTGTAGATTTTTTCAAGCAGAGTGCCGCAATCTTTTACAGAAGTCATGTTTCTGCCACCCAGACTCTCCTGTGCGGATGCTGCAGGATGGAGGGTGTGCTGCACACTTGTCTCTGTATAGCCCTCTTTTTCCAGATATTTGTTAATATCCTCCGCACCTTTTTTGAAATCAAGGGAATCTGTCTGAAGCTTCACCAGTTCATTGCAGGATTCATTGTCACTGACTGTGATCATATTCCACAGCAGGTCATTTAATTTTACATCTACAGTTTTTGTATCTGCAGTATTTAATTTCTTTGCCTCATCTGCCTTTACCTGCTCCATGTCCTCATATGTCTTTGCCATTACAAAGGCTTTGATCAAACTTGCAGAATAAAGGGAAGTATCATTGATCAGGATTTCCTTTTCTTCATTAAGGTCTTTCACATAAACACTCCAGGTTCCCTGATATCCGGACAGCATCTTCTCAAGCTGAGGCTTCAGATTATCCATCCCAAGATCATCCATATTCACGATCTTTCCCGTATCATCCACAATAAAACCATCATCCGTCACTGTGCTTTTCTGAAGCAGGGCGCCATTTGTACCGCCAAAATAATAGCTTCCGTCAAAATTCATTTCATAACAGTCCATCTCAAGTGAATGGATACCTGGCTCGGTTACCAGTCTGCCATTTTCATCAAAATAATAATATCCATTCAGAGTAATCCCGTCTATTGCCAGATTGTCAATATACCTTACCTGCGGTGCTGCTGACAGACGCCCCAGATTGTTCACAAAGTAATATCCGTCAAATTTCTCTGCCTCCTGGGCATTCTGTGTATCAGCTTCCTCATCTGTCTTATCCCCAAACACTGCAACACCTTTCAGATGCTCCATATGAGGACTGCAGGCTTTGAATTTCCCATCTGTATCATGGTAATAATATCCGTCAAATACAGTTCCGTCTATCTCATAATCCTGAAAATAATGGATCTCCGCCTGGGTACTTCCGGCGCCATTCACATCCAGACAGTAAAATCCGTCACTCTTCATCATATATTTCCCGCTTCCGTCTCCCATGGGCTGAATCTGTGCCTGCCCGGTGACAGATGCAAGACTCTGCTGTGCAGCCATAACAGGAACCGGCAAAACCAGTGCCATGGAAATGGCTCCGGCCAGACTTCCGGCTATGATATAACTTTTAATATGATATTTCGCTGTTTGTCTATTTTTTCTCATGCAAAACTCCTTTTACGGTTTCTTTTCACATCCCATTCACAGTAAGCAAAGTATATATTGTTTTATTCAGGATAGCAAGATTTTTATCTTTTTTCCAGCAAAGACCAGAATCTCAGTATCAGTGTTCAGTTCTTTTCTCTTATCCTGTTCCAGAAGCTTCCCAGCTGTTCTTCCACAGTATTTAAAGTACAGTTTCCCCTGTCAGACCACTCAGCAGGAAACAGATTCCTGTAATCTTTCCCTGCAAATCTCTCGTCCAGCAGAAGTATGATCCCTGTGTCCTCCTGGGTTCTGATCACACGCCCGGCTGACTGCAGCACCTTATTCATCCCCGGATATCTGTATGCATAATCAAATCCATTCACACCCTTTTTATCATAATACTGCCTGAGGATCTCCCTTTCTGTTCCGATCTGAGGAAGACCAGTTCCTATAATGATCGCTCCGATCAGCTTCTCTCCCATCAAGTCAATCCCCTCTGAAAAAATCCCGCCCATTACGCAAAATCCCACCAGTGTTCCCTCTGATGCAGAAAATTCCTCCAGAAATTCCTCTTTCTCCCTCTCATTCATTCCCGATGTCTGCGAAATACAGCGAACCCATTCCGCTGAAAACTCATTCTCATACACCTCCAGAACATCCTCCATAAATTTATAAGAAGGAAAGAATACCATATAATTTCCTTTTCTTGTCCATACAGTTCTGGCAATGTAAGATGCGATCCTGTGATATTCCTCATATCCTCTTCTGGTATACCTGCTGCTCACATCCCGTCCTGTGAGAATGCACCTGTTCTCCTGCCTGAAAGGAGAAGTCACATAAATCCCATAGTCATCCTTTCTGGTGCTTAAAAGTGTACGGTAATAATCCATGGGAAGCAGGGTCGCAGAAAAGAAAACCGCACTTTTTCCCTTTTCCAGACATCTATGAATATTTGCTGCAGGATTTACACAGAAAAGCCGCAGGATCACCTTTCCCCCTTCTCCCATTTCTGCATAAACCACATAATTTTCATCCAGAAGTTCATCAATGTTCAGGAAATCTCTCACACAGAAGTAAAATTCCAGCAGCTGCTCCGGAAGTTCCTTTCCATGAAGTTCCTCCAGGAGCTTATCCATCTCCCCCATCACCTGAAGCATTCCCAGAGAAACTGCTCCGGGATTTGGCAGGATTTCGTACTCTGTACACTCCTTTTCCAGAGTTCGAAGCTGTCTGTTCACTTTTTCCAGTGCTCGCACCAGACCTTTACTGTAATCCCCGGCCAGTCTCTTCGCCTCCAGTACATCCGCTCTGTCCACATGAGCACTGTACATTTCCCTTCCCCTGTCCACCAGATTGTGAGCTTCATCAATCAGAAAAATGTATTCTCCGGAAGTACCCTCCCCGAAAAATCTTTTCAGATAAACATTGGGATCAAATACATAATTATAATCACAGATCACAGCGTCCACCCAGACTGCCAGATCCAGGCACATTTCAAAGGGACACACCTGCCATTTCTTCGCATATTCCAGCAGAGTATCCCTGTCATAGCTGTCCTGCGTGGTCCACAGTTCAAAAACAGCATCATTCACTCTGTCCAGATGTCCTCTCGCCCACAGACAGTTCTCAGGATTGCATTCTGTTTTATCGCAGAAGCACAGCTTTTCCTTCGCGGTAATGGTTATCACTTTAAATTTCAGTCCATGCTCCTTTAATATGGAGAAAGCTTCTTCAGCCACAGTCCTGGTAATGGTCTTTGCTGTAAGATAGAAAATATTTTCCCCCAGTCCTGCACCAACTGCTCTCACTGCCGGAAAGATCGTGGACATGGTCTTTCCTACTCCTGTAGGTGCCTGGACAAAAATCTGTCTTTCTGTGGATATAGTGTGATATACACCGGATACGATTTTTCGCTGTCCCTCACGATATTCAAAAGGGAACTCCAGATCACTCATGGACGCATTCCGTTCTTTTTTCCATGCAAGCTGGTATGCGATCCATTTATGATACCTGTCCAAAAGATTCTGGTACCACAGTCCGAGTTCTTCCAGCGTATATTCTTCTCTGAAAAACTTAAGCTCCTCTGTGTCCAGATTCCCATATGTCATCTGCACTCCGATCTTCTCCGTTTTTTGCTCCTGTGCGTAGATCCAGGCATAACACATTGCCTGTGCACGGTGAACCTCCACAGACTTTTCCAACTGACTGACATCTGCATAAACACCCTTGATCTCATCGATCCAATACTGTCCATCTTCTGTGAAGATTCCGTCAGCCCTGCCCTCTACCTGGATACTTACATCTTCATATTCTGTTTTATATTTAAGAGAAACCTCCGCTCTGTAATGGCTTCCCATCCTGCCCTGTATTTTTCTGTGCAGTCTGCTGCCCTTCTGCATTGCTTCTCTGTCAGAAGATCCTCCCCGGTTGTCAAGATCCCCGCTTCTTAATATAAACTCCACCAGATTTCTGACGGAAATACGAACCACCGGCTTATCCATATCAAAACACCTCACGCAACAATAGCTATCAAATAGTTACCCAACATCATCCGTTCATTATAACACAAGATTCATCATCATGTAAAAACTCCTGAATTGTCAAGCGGATATTCGCAATCCGCTTCGCTACTTGCTCATAACCGAATAACTGCTCCGCAGTTTATCAGAAGGAGCTTGCACTCCTCCTGATACAAGCAAGTCCCCACCCACTGCTTATTGCTTTTCGCAATTGAAGCAGTGGGTGGAGACTTACTTGATTCGGTTAAAAAGCCGCCAGAAATCTCTATGCTGATTTCTGACGGCCCATTATTTTGTTTATCTTATAATTGGTAAAAATCATATCCACCAATTGCTCCGCTGTGAAGGAGCTCCTGCAATTCTCAATTAGATCTGGGTAATTACAAAGATATCATAAATTGCCTTTACCGCAGTCTCAAAATCTCTGTTCTCCACACCGATAATGATATTCAGCTCACTGGAACCCTGGTCGATCATCTTCACATTTACATTTGCATGGGCAAGTGCTGAGAAGATTCTTCCTGCTGTACCTCTGGTGGATTTCATACCACGTCCTACAACAGCGATCAGTGCAAGGTCAGATTCCATTTCTACGAAATCCGGCTGTACTGCGCGATGAATTCCTGCGATTACCTGCTGCTCTTTCTCTTCGAATTCATCCTGATGTACATATACAGTCATTGTATCGATTCCTGATGGAACATGCTCAAAGCTGATTCCCTGATCTTCGAATACCTGAAGTACCTTACGTCCGAAACCAACCTCACTGTTCATCATGGATTTCTCAATATTGATAGAACAGAATCCCTTCTTACCTGCAATACCTGTAATTGTAAATTTCGGTTTCTTGCATGTACTCTCAACAATAAAAGTACCCTTGTCTTCCGGTCTGTTTGTGTTTTTGATATTGATCGGAATTCCTTCTTTACGAACCGGGAAGATCGCATCTTCATGAAGAACAGTTGCACCCATATAAGAAAGCTCTCTGAGTTCTCTGTAGGTAATGCTCTCAATCACTTCCGGATTTTTAACAATACGTGGGTCTGTTACCAGGAAACCAGAAACATCTGTCCAGTTTTCATAGAGGTCTGCCTTAATAGCCTTTGCCACAAGAGAACCGGTTACATCAGAACCTCCTCTGGAGAAAGTTTTAACTTTTCCATCTTCACCAGCGCCATAAAATCCAGGGATAACGGCATGTTCACATTTTGCCAGCTTTTTGGACAGAAGTCTGTCTGTCTTCTCGGCATCCAGATTTCCGTTCTTATCAAAACGGATCACATCTGCTGCATCTACAAATTCATAACCCAGATATGCTGCCATCACCTTACCATTGAGAAATTCTCCTCTGGATGCTGCATAGTCTGTGCCTGCCTGTGCCTTGAAATCAGCTTCGATCTGAGCAAATTCATCTTCCAGAGAAAGATCAAGGTTCAGTCCGCGGATAATCTCATAATATCTTCCCTTGATCTCCTGCAGAATCGGGATGAAATCTTCCCCTTCAACTGCAGTATTATAACATTTATAAAGTAAATCTGTAACCTTTGTATCTCCGTCAAATCTCTTTCCGGGAGCGGACGGAACCACATAACGTCTACTCTCATCACTTCTGATGATCTCCCCTACTTTCTGAAACTGTTCCGCATTTGCCAGAGAACTTCCTCCGAATTTAACAATTTTCTTCATTTTTCCTGCTCCTCATATGTCACTAAATATTTTCAGACCGATCTCCCATCAGTCTTTGTCACTCTACCAACATAAAGTCTGTTTAATATTGTATTGAATAAACGCCAATTTTGCAAGCCTTTCTTACAGAAATATCCGAAAATGGTTATTTTCCACAATCTGCCGAAGATTCCTGCTGTTTTTTTACAAATTCTGTCACATTATAAACACGAAGGATATCTCCATCCACCCGAAAATGAATATCCTTCTCTCCAAAAGGCATTCCGTAAGACCGTTCCGGATCATTCTGATAAGCAGGACGGGGATCATCTGCAAGCACTGCGATCAGAGCCTCTCTGCTTTCCTCGGGTATTCTTTCCAGAAGCTCCTGGGGAAATTCTACCTTCAGATGATGATCTTTGGAATATTCGGTAAAACTTCCTGTTGCTTCCGGATGGCAATCCGCATAAGGAATATATGGTTTAATATCGAAAATCGGTGTTCCATTCATCAGATCTGCACCTTCTACATAAAGTACAGGGCTGTCCGGCTCATCCAGAGCTACTTTCTCAAGCTTCACACAGGATAATCCTATGGAATTGGGACGGAAGGGAGATCTTGTGGCAAAAACTCCTTTTCTCACATTTCCCCCAAGTCTGGGCGGGCGGACAGTCGGTGACCACTTTGTCCTCTTTGCCTCCGAAAACTCCCAGATCAGCCAGATATGACTAAACTCCTCCAGACCACGGCAGGCATCCACATTGCGATATTCCGGTTCGAATACGATTCTCGCTTTAAGCGCCCCTACACGGCCACTCTGCCTGGGAATACCGAATTTGGTTGGAAAATTATTTTCTATATGTGCGATTGGAACCATTGTATTATTCTCCTTTTGTAACTGTTCAGTACCTTCACAGTTACGAGTCAAAATCCACAAGAAAGAATCCTGCTTGCGGGATTTTGGCATGTTCATGCCAAAACACCTCGCGGGATAGTAGACTGCTGAATAGTTACGAAATATCTTTTATAATAGCAATTTTAGTATAATCAAGTCCTGATCTATGTTTTTGCGAACGAGACGATTTGCGAAAGTGATATGCATATTTATGGGAAATCTCTGTTCTATATGGAATGCATATAAAATATCCATAATGACTTTGAATAAGTAAACAAGCATATCTTCTTTCCTTTTTCTTTAAAAGTTCTTTATATGGCGGATTCGGATATTTCTCGTAAAATTCATCTGAAAGGCTATAAACAGCATAGTCAATTTCCAATTTTCTTCTCCTTATATACATATAAACGAGAGGGAAAATGAACTCCCTCTCGTTATACTCTTCGCTCGGTCATATTTTATTTTACCGATGAGTCAGAACCGTCACTCATCTCATCTCTCGGTTATATTTATTTTACCGATGAGTCAGAACCGTCACTCATCTCATCATGCGAATAGAGAATTAACTCTCTATATATTGTATTATATAACATATTTTCTTAAATAGCACAATCCTATATTTTTAATTTTTCAAACACGCTCTAACATCGTTTCTGTTCACAGCAATATGCTTTCTAACACACTGGACTTGTGTGAATTTATATTATTTGATCTTAGCGCTCTTTGCTTTAGAATAGCTGCTGTATATTCTTTTACCGTTTTCGGTACGATATGCCCGCACCTTGTAATAGTATGTTTTCTTAGACGTAAGCTTCTTATTTATATAAGAAACAGTGCTTCCCTTTTTAATCGTTGATACTGCCTTATATTTACCGGATTTGGATGTGGCACGGTATACTACATACCCTTTGGCACCGCTTACCTTTTTCCATTTCAGTGTAGCCTGTTTCTTACCGGCAGTTACTGTGACAGCCGGGGTTTTCGGTTTTACTGTCTGTGCCGGAGTTGGTGTCGGTGCAATTCCATTGGTTGTTACAGAGAAGTTTTTGTCATAACTGCTTTTAATAGCACCGCCCCATTTGGTGGAAACAGCCTGTACACTGTAATAATAAGGAGTTGACGGAGAAAACGCTGTATCTGTATAGGAGAGGTCTTTGACCGTAGCAATCTTTGCGAATTTGCTTTCACCCATCTTACGTCTTAAAATAATATAAGAATCTGCATTTTCATATTTATTCCAAGTAAGAAGAACTGTATTTCCTGCCGCCTTGCAGGTTGTGATCTCTGGCATTCCTGCTGCAAAGAGGTCTTTCGCAGTACCCTTTACAACTACATGGCACACTGCGGTTACATTCTGATCTGTTTTTACACGGATATCGGTTTCTCCTACAGAAACAGGTGTGATAACACCCTTCTGGTCTACTTTGGCAACGCCTGCATTATCAGAGGTCCATACCAGTTCCCCGCCGCTTCCCTTCGGACTGAATGTCCAGGTCAGGGTATAGGTTCCCTGATCAATTGCCAGAGTCAGCGTTTTGTCACTCAAAGCAATGCTCTGTGCCGGTGCTGTAACAGTCACGTGGCAGGTGCCTTTCGTTCCATTGTCCGTAGTCAGTGTAATATCTGCAGAACCGGCACCCACAGAAGTTACCTTGCCGGAGCCATCTACGGTTACTACAGAAGAGTTGGAAGATTCCCAGTACAAAGAGGACGGTTTTGCGCCGTTTGGCGTGATCGTGTAATCCAGTGTCCTGGAACCGCTTTTCGTTGAGAGATTCAGGCTGGACGGAGAAATACTCACCCCTGTCACACTGACCGGTCTGGAAGAAACGGAAATATTGCAGGTCGCATAGACACTTCCGGAAACTCTCGCAGTAATCACCGCAGAACCTTCTCCCACTGCTGTTACCACACCACCGTTTACACTTGCAACAGAATTGTTGGAAGAAGTCCAGCTTACAGTTCCCACCGCATCAGACGGAACAATCGTATAAGTCAGTGTATAGCTGTCTCCCTTTGTAAGAGTCAGATCAGAAGCATTTAAGCTGATCAGCTTCGGTGCTACCGGAAGCTTTGACTCAATACTTTTAAGCAGCTGAACCGCTTCATAAACTCTGTTTGCAGACGCATCCAGCGTAGTCAGCGCACTGTCCGCTTCGGCATATGCACCGGAGAATCCGCTGACCTGGGACCATCTGGAACGCTCTGCATTTGCCTTTCCCATCATGCGGATAAGCTCGCTCTTATCTGCCGCCTCAAAAATCTGCCTGTTATTATTATACGGGTCACATCCTGTAATGTCCGTACCACCGCAAAGGGCAAACATAACACGCAGGACACTTCCGTCTGACGGATGACTCGCACCCATTCCGACACCCATAAATACATTATCCAGAGTATACGTCCATCCGGATGCGGAGCAGTAGGAAAATTCTGTCAGATCCGGTGCATATTTGTTATCAGTAAGCTTATAGGCATCACCGGTCCAGGTGGAAGTCTCGGAGAGAACCTTCTGGATACATGCCGGTGGATTCAGGCTTCCACTGTCACAGTTGGCAATTCCCCTTAAGTAGAAACCATAACTTGTATTTGTGTCATAAAGCGGCGTAATCCCGTTCTCACTTAACCCGCGGAGCAGAACATCTGCACAGGTTTCTCCTTTCGCAAATTCCACCTGTACAGGATCCAGGATCATACCCTGGCCGATCGTGTTCTTCTCCACAGTCAGCGTCAGGGTATCTGCCAGAACATCGGTCTGTCCCAGCGCAAAAATCCCCACTGCCATTCCGGCTGCAAGAGTCAGCCCCTTAATGGCCTGCCATAGCTTATTCTTTGTCATATTCATTTTCCTCCTTATTTTCGGGCCGCTGCAGCAGCCCGTATTTTCTTTTTACTCTCTCCAGTTTCTCCAGCAGAGGCCTGCTTAGGATCCACAGGAAGATTACCGTAGAAGTTGCCTGCACCAGATCTACCGGTGCACCTGAGATATAAAACGCGATCAGGCTCTTCTTTGTGATGTATCCGTATGCCATCAGAATAGATGCCGGATTCATGATCCCGCCGAAGATCAGAAACACACTTAAGAATCCGTAAATACACAGATCCACCTTCCTGGCTTTGAGAATCCCTTTCTGAAAAAGGATTCCTGCCAGATATCCGATCATTCCATAGGAAAACATCTGCCAGGGTGTCCACGGTCCCTGCCCGAAAAACATATTTGAGATCATCATGATCAGACAGGCACACAGAAACCCCGCCTCACCACCTAAGGAAACCCCGGTAATGATCACGATGGCCGCAATCGGCTTAAAGCTTCCGATCATAAAGAAAGCACTCCTGCCTGCGACCCCAAGAGCCGCCATTACGGCAATGACCATAATCTCTCTTGCCTGTGGATGCCGGCCCTCAAATACCATAAAGAACGGGATCGTGGCATAGGCAAGTATTAAAAGACTGATCACTACATCATGCTTACCATGAAACTTATGAACCAGGATAAAAAGCACCAGCGGAACAAAAGCCAGAAACATAATCAGACCAATCCAGGTACGCTTCTCAATCTTTCCTTTATGGATCGGCTGGATAATGATTCCATCCTCTTTCAGTTCATATTCCTCTAATTCCTGTCCGGATTCCTCTTCCCCGGGCAGGCTCTGTGCACAGGAATCCCCGAAGAAACGGTCCATAAACTGGTCTAAAGCCTTGCCTTCAAGCACGCAGCCACCTCCTTTCCGGTAACAGCATCAGGAAAATAATGCCTTGCCATGCGATTGGCAGCAGTCGTATAAAAGCTGTTTCCCGCAAAGAAATCCCTTGCACTCTTACACGTCACCACATTTCCCTGAAAGAACAGGCCGACCCTGTCTGCATATTCTGCGACAAACTCCACATCATGCGAGATCATAAAGATAGTGATCCCGTGAGCTTTGAGCTTCTTTAAAATGTCTCCCAGTTCCTGTTTATATTCTGCATCCAGCCCCTTCGTTGGTTCATCCATCAGAAGAAGCCTCGGCTGCAACAGCAGAACCTTAGCCAGTGCAAGACGCTGCTGTTCTCCACCGCTTAAATCATACGGATGACGGTCAAGCAGTCCTTCCAGTCTGGTCAGACTTACGATTCCCTCGATTGCCTCTGCCTTCCTCATATTGGCAGTGTATTCGGAAGATTTCTTCTCCTTTGCCCCACCGATGATAGAATACAGATCCTCCCTGACTGTCTTCTTGATAAACATGCTCTGGGGATTCTGCGGCAGCACGCCCAGATACCCTCTGTAAAGCTGGGTATCCGTATACCTGCGGATATCAGTCCCATTCAGGAAAATCTTGCCCCTGTAGGGAGCACGAACACGACTGATCAGCGATAAGGTCGTACTTTTCCCCGTTCCGTTTCCACCGACAAGCGCATAAAATTCTCCCTGCTTTACTTCCAGGTTCAGATCCTGCACAACATCCTTTCCGTCTTTTTCATAACGAAACCACACATCCTTTACCTCAATAGCCGGTGGCATAGAGCTTTTGGAACCAGGCAGCAGTTTATCTCTGACTGTATTCAGCTTTTTTTGCAGTTTTTGTTTATTTTTACAAAAATAACTTTCTTCACAAACAGAAACTGTATCAGAAGCTGCTGCCATCACCTGTGTGATCCAGTTCCTTCCCTCTCTTACAGTCAGCGGACATGGCAGATTATTTTCTACCTCTGCATAGACCTGCATGGGAACCGGCATGGACAGAAACATTCCATGATGTTCCCTCTTCAGAAACTCACCGATTTCCCGTGGCGCCCCCTGCGTGAGCAGACTGCCCTTATCCATCACATATACCCTGTCCGCCCACGGAATGACATCCTGCAGCCGGTGCTCCGTCAGAATTATGGTAGTGCCGATATCCCGGTTAATCTTTCTCACCGTTTCCAGAAAATCAGAAGCCGCGATCGGATCAAGCTGAGAAGTCGGCTCATCCAGAATCAGAAGTTTCGGGTGCATAGCCATGATCGCCGCCAGGTTTAAAAGCTGCTTCTGCCCTCCGGACAGCTCCGAGACATTCTTATAAAACCACTGATGAATCCCGAAATAGCTCGCCATCTCTGCCACTCTCAGACGGATCGTAGGCGTATCATATCCCAGACTTTCCAGACCGAACGCAAGCTCATGCCACACCTTATCTGTCACGATCTGATTTTCAGGATTTTGCAGTACATAGCCGATTTCCTGGCTCTGCTGCCGGTGGCCGACTTCCTTTAAATCCCGCCCATAATAACAGATTTTCCCGGAACTGCTGCCAAAAGGAACCAGATCCGACTTCAGCTGGCGAAGCAGCGTACTCTTGCCACAGCCACTCTTACCGCACAGCACATTAAAGGTACCCTCCTCCACATCCAGTGACACATGAGACAGTGACTCCCTGCTGCCATTCGCATAACGGAAGGAAAAATCTCTCACTTCTATTATCTTCATCTCGCTTCTCCTTCCATATCTTCATAAATCTTTCTGTAGGTCACTGCCATCTCTCCCTGTACGTGGCTTCTGCTTTTCTTCATGGCAGATTCCTCACACAGATCCAGAATCAGCGGCAGAAAACAGAACACACCAAAGCTGACAAATGTGACAGCAGCCAGCAGCGGACTGCACGACTGCTTCGGAACCCTTCCGAAAACAGTAAAACCGGCAAGCAGGATTCTGGGATTGTACTGTGCAAAAGCAGCTCCCCGGTAACATCCATATCCGAAAATCACACAAAGCCCGACAAGCATAGTTCCCAGTAGTTTATCCCTTCTGTTAAAACGGTAAATAGAAAAAGCCGTACGTCCTCTTAACCCATAGCCACGGCTTTTCATGGAATCAGCCGTCTCAATCGCATTTTCCAGTGCCCATGTGACAAGAATGGACACCATATTTAACGCATAACGGATCTTCTTAAACCATTTGCCATTGCTCACATCCATCCCCACGCATTTCTGTCCATTGCGGATCACCTTCAGCTGGGCCATAAAGTGAGGCACAAACCGAAGCGCCATAGACAGCATCAGAGACATCGCAGGGATAATCCTGCCAAAAAGATAGATAAATTTATCACTTGTCATGATCTGGTTATAGCAGGAGAACCACAAAATCATAATAAAAAGTACACATCCCAGAACGATTCCATATACCATTGCCTCCAGCGTAACCCAGTTTCCGCTGCTTTCTATATAAAGAAGCGGTGTGACTCCGTAATGGTTAAACATCGGGTTTAAGAGTGCCACGATAAGGAGACTCGGTAGCGTCAGAAGAAAATTGATTTTCAGAACCTTCTTTACTCCGTTAAGCCACATGGAGTAAGCTGTGGCAGCCACAAAAGAGACTGCCAGGTAAACCGGGTGCTGGATAAACATGGTAAACCCCAGCACCACGGCAAAATAAAAGAAATTTAAAACAGGATGGCACCTGGAAAAAGCATCAGTCATAATACTGATCCCCCACATCCCTGCCAAGATTGCAGGTATAACGCCATTCTACCGTATCGCCGTCCTCCAGCGTATATTTCGAGCAGCCATAATTCGGATACCAGCCGTTGACACAGTACATCCATCCGGAATCCTTGCCACAGTCAAACTCATACAGGTTATTGATACCGGATACATAATAACTGTTATACATAGGTGTCCACTCCGACTCCATCTGAATACCGGCCTGATTACATACACGCTTCAGCACATCAAATACCGTCTCCCCCTCATAGAACTCCACCTCCGAAGGATACAGGATCCAGCCGTCCGCAGGCACAAATTCTGCCTTGGACTCTTTCAGATCATCCCAGTTATTCAGGATCGTAGAACACTCGATAGAGAAAGTACAGGTCATGGCTGTATCTGAGCTGTCATCGCCACCGAAAGTGTCTGTATTGCCTGTTCCATCGCCGGAAGAGTCTGTCTGTCCGGAACTGGTATTTCCATCTGTGCTGGACTGACCGCCAGAACTTCCAGTGGAATTTTCACCGTTTTGTGTATCCTTATTATCAGCAGTGCCCTTGGATTTGTCATCGGATTCATCCGTAGATTCACCTGTGGTAGAACCGCCGATCAGATAGAAATCTCCTCCTGTCTTAGTCACGTTAAAGGTAAGTGTTGTGCGCTCTGTTTTTTCTTTCCGGTTTCTCTGGTAGTAATCTTTGCAGTATCAAGCTGATAAAGCTTTCCCTCTTCTTCCAGACAGTAAAGAACCTTATCCGCGTCCCATTTTTCTTTCAGATTCAGGGTCAGCTTCGCAGGCGCTGCCAGATTCATCTTCTCCAGTGTGACTTTCAACGCATAAGGCGCATCATTGGCAAGCTTCTTTACCTCTTCTGTTCCATCTTCACTGCACTGTACCAGAAGTTTTTGCTCCACCGGATTCTGAATCTGGCTTCCATTGTAAGTCCATTTATAACTGATCCCGCTGTCCGTTTTTCCGGTAAAATAATACTTTTCGTCCTTTCCGGCGATCGTTTCCATCTGTGCCTGGGTGATGATTCCGTCCTCAGGAAGCTTTGTTTTCTGCTTCAAAGGTTCCACATCTGTATCAGAATCTTCCTCCGTGCTGTTTAAGATCTCAGCTCCTTTTTCGGAAAGCTGTGTCATGCCGTCATCCCCGCCGCCACAACCTGAGAGCGAACTTACCCCCAGAAACAGTGCAAGCCACAGGGCAAGTCCCTTTTTCTTTATCCTCATTTCTTCTTCCTCCGCTTCTTAATAAGAGCCCTCACTCCGGCCTTAATGCCGCTGCCTGCCAGTCCTCCCGCCAGAGCACCGCCTGCCGCAAAACCAAAGATCATACCATATTCTTTCTTCTTTGAGGTCAGACTTCCGGTTCCACTCTCCCCGGCAGTTTCCTGATATCCATCCTCACCGGTATCCATCTGTGAAGTCTCTTCCGACTCTGTATAAGGCTCTGCTTCGAAATCCCAGCCGCCGGAATTCTTATCCTTTGATGACTTACTGTTCTTTGATTTACTGTTTTTAGAATCCTTTGAACCGGAGCCACTATCCTTTCCTGAGCTTTCGGAACCCGTGGAGCTTTTGCTGCCGGAAGACTTACCACCCAGAGATTTCCCGGATCCACCCGGCGTTTTCGTATTGCCGCCTGACGGTGTTGTGGCAGGAACCGGCGTCGGGGTAGGAATCGGCGTGGGTTCTTTCAGACCGGTACCGGAACCATCTCCCTTGCCACCTTTTTTGATACTCACATCTGACATATCATAAAGGCTCGTCTTGCCATCCTTCAGGCGCTGGTAGGCAACCAGTGCGTAATATCCCTGCTCCGTAGCCATCCCGTCCAGAGTGCCTGCTGCCGCCCCGCCGTTATTTCCAGCACCCGCCTTTACATGCATAAATCCACTTCCATCGATATGATAGGAAAGAAGATTCTCTATTGTCCAGTGGCCGCCCTTGATGAAACGCGAATCCGTCTCCGGGTCAATCCCAAGGCTGCATAAAGCCGTGATGATCTGTGCACAGGACTCCTCTGTCTCCACACCCATCGTGGAATATCCACCGCTGTCGTTCTGCATTTCCGACAATTTATTCAGCCCTCTGTCAATGGCAGCAGTCACATTCTCATAACCTGATTTATGATAATACGGTGCCAGCGCCTGCAGTGTCATGCCGGTGATATCAGAATCTGCATTACTCCCCATCAGCGTCCATCCGCCACCCGGGAGTTCACTCTGCAGCAGGAAATTCACCAGCGCAGATTCCGAATTCTGCTCCTTCGCAGACGGGTTCTCCGGGAAAGAATATTCCGGGTGGCAGTTAAGGGCAAGGAGTGCCCAGATCGGACCGTTTAATCCCTGTTCCTTCACAAGGCTGAAATCAGAGATATATTGAAATAGATTGTAACCACCCACATTGCGGGCATCCTTCCCCTCTGAGGTCAGGACCAGGATTCTCTTGGAATACTCTGTATATTTGGAAGTATTGGTAAGGATTCCCTTCTTTTCCTCGATATAATTTGCCGTGTGATTATAATAGGTAGAGAAATATTTCTCCTTCAGGCTTAAACCGCCTCTCGCCAGTCCAAGCACATACCATTCGCTGCCAACAGAAGGATTGGTATCTGTTGCACGCATATAGGCGCTGGTCTCTGCCATAACCTGACTGACCGATTTCTTCAGGGCATTTGCTCCCTGCATGACCGTTACCTTACAGGAGGCCGTCATTTCCGGGTGTTGTGTTACAGAAGCGGTAATCGTAGCTTTGCCATTCTTTACTGCTGTGACAACTCCCTTTTTGCTTACTTTCGCAACAGAAGTGTCACTGCTTTTCCATGTCACTGTATACTCTTCCGTAACCGATTCCGGTATCGGAACCACCTTCAGGGTGTATTTCTGCCCCCGGTTGATCTTAACGGATTTACTGTTAAGAGAGATTCCCTGAAGTCCTGCGGGAAAGTCAGCAATGATCAGATGGTTTAAAGTTCTGGCACTATCCAGATAGAAACAGTTATCTTCTGTCGTCTGAGGAGTCAGTTCCATAAACGAATCCCCGGTACTTCTAAGGATCCTCGGCTTCGTCAGACTCTCATAGCCATCCGGAACAGGAAAGGTCAGAGAGATCATCGTCATTGGCTGATAGCTTTCTCCTGTACGGATATCCGTATAGGAAATATTTATATCATAAAGAAGCTGTGGAAGAGTCCCCGGATATGCTTCGGAGAGCTCCTGTATAGTCTGTTCCTGATCCGGGTTCTCCTGCACATGGGTCTGCACATACCAGGGATTTCCCGTGGCGGTCACTCCACTGTCAGAAGAAATCAGTGCCGCGATACGGTTTCGGACAGTTTCAAGAGCCTCTTTGATCTCAGGGTCAATTTCTGCCTGTTCCTCTTCTGTCAGACTGTCATAGGTGTCACTGGCAAGAAAGAACTTCGAGACCGTTTCTGAGGACAGATCAATTTCTTCGAGCGCCGCTGCTTCCTGAATACAGGAAATCATGGCTGGTATATCCAGCTTTTCTTCACCGGCTTCATTATTTTCTTCTTCATTTCCGGCCGCGCCATCGTCTGTCTCTGACTGAGATGGTTCGGTGTCAGACTGGAATTCATTCGCAGTTTCTCTGTCGTCAGAATCATCATGCTGTACAGGGACAGAAGTTTCTTCTGCCTCCCCGTGTATCTGCTCAGCCGGTGGCATCTGGGCTGCGGGTACAGGACATGCGGTCACAGCAATTCCTGTACTGAGAAGCAGTGCCATCCATTGTTTATTCATTTGTTTCCTCCGCGTTTTTAATCTAAAAAATTACATCCGGGTAAAATAGCACCCGCAATTCCTGAAATTACAAAATGACAGATGACTCTCCCCCTGTCATATAGCAGGTAGAAAGGACATCTGCCTTATTTTTTTGTATCATTCTTTCCAAATTTTGCAGCAATTATCAGAGCGATTATTACATTTATCAGAAAATTCCATCCATAAGTATCTTTCCATATGTTTAACAGGCAGCTCAAATCTGAAATTTTATTGTGGAATATAAATTCTCTTGATATAAATATAGCTGCCAGGCTCGCCAAAAACATTAATGAAATAGTCAGCAAAAATATTTTTATTTTATTCATATATATAAATTATACAGGATAGGAATCTGTAGACATTTTATATTCAGAAACTAATTTTGTTCTTGCTGAATCTGAATATATTGATATAATCACGCGCAATTTTGAACCATACATAGCTGTAATTGAAGTACCATATCCCTTTTTTTTGAATTTACTGTAATGTTCCTCTATACAATCACTCGCATAAGAAGAAATTCCCGCTCCAATTGCACTTCCTGCTATAGCTGCTCCTTCACCTCCGCAAGATCCAATTGCTGTTCCAGTTGCAGTTAACACAGCACTACATAATGCCTTTATAGTTTTCTTTTCGGTAGATACATTAAATGAAAAATTATACTTAGCGCGCTTCCATTGATTAAATTCCCGTGATTCATAATTATCAGCGCTTACAATATTTACATTGCTATCATTTGCATATACAGTAACTGTAAAAATTTGCAAAATCATACATAAAATTATAATTATAAATGCTTTTTTCATTCTCTTATCTTCTTTTGGGGTATGCAGTGTGTTGATAACACACTGCATACTGATTTTATTATTTAACAGTTACTTTTTTAATCTTTGAGAAAGAGCCATAAACTGCTTTTCCGTTTACTTTTCTGTAAGCACGTACTTTATAGTAACGGGTCTTTCCGGTGAGGAGGCTCTCGTCTGTCGCACCTGTACCTTTGGTGATCTTTATGCGGGTATAGGTACCATTTTGGGAATCGCTGGCATATACCTGATAGCCATCGGCACCCTTTACCTTACTCCATTCAAGCACTGCTGTCTTTGAAGTTGAGCCTGCGGACAGGGTCGGAGCAGAAAGTACTGCCTTTGCTTTCTCTGTTGCTGAATAGCTTCCGTATACTTTCTTTCCGCTTACATTGCGGTAAGCACGTACTTTGTAATAATAAGTCTTACCGGTAACTGCTTTCTTATCAAGGAAGGTAACTGCACTGTTCTTTGCGGTTGATCCAATTGCTGTATACTTGCCATCCTTTGAAGCAGAGCGGTATACTCTGTAACCGTTTGCTCCGGAAACCTTATTCCATGTGACACGGATGGTGGTATAGTTCTCGGAATCAGTTGCTGCGATCTTTACTTTTCCAAGCTTCGCTTTTCCAATCACACCATCTTTGTCATAACTGCTTACAGTCTTTCCGCCCCATGTATAAGAATAAGCTCTTACTGTGTAATAGTAAACTCTTCCTGTAACTGCTTTCTGATCCTTATAGGAAATATCTGTTACCCGGGATGCGATCTTCTTCCATCCGCTGTCTGCTGTTCTGCGGTATACCATGTATCCGTCTGCGTTATCCACGCTGCTCCAGCTGATCTGGACAGTCTTATAGTTGATTGCCTTTGTCTGAAGATCTGCAGGCATATCTGCCTTAAATGCACCCTGTTTGCCCGCAAGTTCAATGTGGTAATCTGCCACGATCGTCTTGATCAGCCCTAACTGCTTCGCATTCCACATATAGGACTTGCCTTCCACACTCATGCCGTCGATCAGCTTCTGAAGTGCTGCAAGCTCTGCTTCTACATTTGCAATGTTCTCTTTGGTAACAGCAGTCGGAAGATTGCTGATCCACTCATCTGCCTGCTGTGCATCTGAAATGTCCTTACCTGCCTTGTCAGCCTGTGCCGTCAGTGCTGCGATAACCTCTGCAAAAGTCATCTCCTGACTGCCGACTTTGACTTTCAGGCCTGCCATGGCATCTTCCTGTCCCTGATAATCCTTAGCATAACGGTCAAGGAAAGCCTTAACATCTGCGTAGGAATCTCTGTCTACCGGGTGATCTTTTACTGTTGCATAAATCTGTGCTGCTTCATCTGCGAAGAACTGCTGATATGCACTCTGGCCTTTCTCATAAGTCAGTGCCATGGCAAGAAGCTTCTCCATATTCTCAACCAGTGCGGTGTTCTCGCTTCTGAATTTCTTCTCTTCTGTTTCTGTTAATCTGTCATAAGCATTCTTGGCTTCTGCAATCTGTTTCAGCTCTGCTTCTGTAAGTTCACGCTTAGAGGTATCACCTGCTGCCGGAACTTCTTCATCAGAGGAGAAATCAACATCTGTCTGGACATCTTCAGTATCTTCAGCTGATTCTGCCTGAGGGATATCCACTGTCTCAGCTGCCTGCTCATCAACTTCATCACTGCTGAATGCGTCCGCACTTCCATCTGAGAAATCAGATCCCTCAGACTGTGCCGGTACCGCCTGTTCCTCTTCAACAGAAGCTGCCTCCTGTGCTGATGGAACTGTAGTCGGCTGAGGTGCCTCATATCCTCGTACTGTCTGCGCATCCGGGAGTGCTTTAAGCATTGCCTTGAGCGCATCGGCTTTCAGCTGGTAAATATAACCTTCTGCTTTCTCCAGAGAAGCTGTATTTGTAACCTGGGCTTTCTGCTGGTCATCAAGCGTATCATACAATGCTCTTGCATTTACCACATAAGCCTTCCAGTCATTCCAGATTTTCTCTGTCGGAACATTGTTATTCTTCTCTGTCAGTCTCAGAGGTCCGTCAGAAAGAGCACCTGAAGATGAAGTAGTGATATTCAGTTCATCGATAAAGGAGATCACATAAGCAACCTTCTCATCCGTACTCTGTCTGCTGATAAACAACTCCGCTTTTTCAAGCTCTGCATAGTTTGTCACACGCTTCTTCTGATCTGCTGTCAGGGCATCATAAGCCGTTCTGGCTTCCACTACAAGAGCCTGTTTCTTCAGATAATTATCGGAAGTAACCTCGCCGATTGCCTTGATCTTATCAACAACTGCAGCCGCAGCCTTCAGATCAGGAATCAGATTTCTCAGATACTGTAACGTACTGTAATTCGTAACCAGAGCTTTCTGCGCATCTGTAAGAGCATTGTACTCTGCCTGTACGCGGTCAAGAAGCTGCAGAACATACGGATCAAGAGTCAGTTCAGAAGAAGAAGGAAGCGCATCAATATCAGCGATAACCTTCTCTACTGCTTTCTTATCCTTATCTTTCTGCTCCTGCTGTTTCTCAAGTTCTCTGATCTTAGCCTCTGCTTCAGTCAGCTTAGAGTAATTTGTAATTACAGATTTCTCTTCATCATTCAGTGAATCATAAAGAGTTCTTGCCTTCTCTACAGCCGCCTTGTCATCCAGTGTCAGCTTATCCGCTGCCGGAATCGCATTAATGGCTGCCATAGCTTTTTCAATAGAATTACCTGAACCAGTCTCTGCTGCAAGAAGCTTTCTAAGTGTATCCTTGTTAAAGATTGCCTTGTGAGTTTCGTCTAATGCTTCGTAAGCGTCTCTCGCTTCTTTGATCTGCTTTTTCGTACTGTCATCGTTAAGGGCAAGGATCATGTTGTTAACTTTTTTGTTGGAACAGTTACGTCTGTAAATTCCCAGAAGCTGGATGTTTTTCATATTGTCTGATAAATGCATCCAGACCACGTGCAATCTGCGGAACATCATAATTTGTGAATCCATGAATACTTCCGTCAAAAACACCATCTACATCTACCAGATCAAAGAATGCATCAAGAATATTGTTTCCATTCTTAGTATATCCACTGGAAGAATCTAAAACATTTACACCAAACGTTCCTGCAAAAAGCATTGCCTGTGCATCATTCCATGCGTTGTTTCCATAAGACATACATCCTGTTTCAAATCCTGGTGTACAGAATGAACCTGTTGAACGTTGTGCAATTGCTGGAAGCTTATGTAATGCCTTGTCTACAGCTTCTGTTACATCATCGTAACCAGGCTTTTTGTACCAGAAAATAAGTGGCTGCCATCCCATGGTATTGTCGGCATTTGCAAAAATTTTGTCTTCGGCATTTGACAAAGCTTTTGCTGTATCATGTGCCCATTGGTTAAGTTCTGTATCTTTAAAAGTGTCAGCGGTATACCCACCTGCTTTTATTGCATTAATAGCATATACAGTTGTATAAGTAAGTTCTGTGCTTTTTCTTGATCCAACTGCCGAAAGAAGGTCTACAGACGAAATGTCCCTTGGATCATATCCAATAGCTTCAATAGCTAAAATTAATTTTGAAAGTTCTGTTGTCTTCCATTGAGAAACATCAGTTCCCTGATTTTTAAGTAACTGCAAATACTCTTTGGTATTTGCAAACCATTTGTCAAAATAATTTGTATCTCCATATGGAATATAGCCGCATCTAGCTGCTGTAAAAATGGCCCAAATATCTGTATTTTCATAGGATGGGGATTCTTTAGATCCAAAGGCATTTTTATTTTGGCAATAGTTCATAATAATGTTACAAGCCTTTTTAGCTTTTTCATAGTAAGATGGCCAATTACTTGGATTACTTGAGTTTCCCTTAGCTCCATTGTCTACAACTTCACCAGTACCGTCAACTACTTCAACTTTGAAACTATACCCATCTTCTTCTGCTTGTGCTTCTTTTCCATCTTTAAATTTCAAAATAGGCATATTAATCCATTCTACGCTTAATGGACGTTCGCCTAAAAAACTCGTATCAATTGTAGCAGATTTTATATCTTTCTTTACATCATCAGATGGCAAAACTACTTCTATACCATATTTTTCAATAATAGATTGTTGTTCATCAGTTAAATCTGTAAATTTTACACCTATCACATTTACAACATTATTATTACCGTCATCGTAAATATTCTTTTTTCACCATCTATAATATCTACTTGATATGGGAAATGATAATTTTTAGCATAATCAACAAAACGATTATAATCTCTGGGTACGCTTGTACTCCATACTTTAGGTTCAGTGGAAGCCTGAACTTTAAGAGTTATTTCTTCGGTTTGTAGATTATAATATGGATAGCCATTATTATCTTCTGGGGAAATAGTCCATTTTTTATTAAAGTCAAACCCTTCATAAGTTCCCTGGTTTTTCATTTCAGACGTAGTTTTGCCAAAATCAGCATAATTAGGAAACTCTTTATTATTATCTCTATTTGCAATATATTCAGACCTGATTTTAATGTCTGGCATATTTTCTTTATCATAATAACAATTGGTTGCACTTGCTGACGTACTAGAAAAACTTTTTCGTGTAAATGAAACACATAGATATCCCCATGTATCATCTTCTATTTTGGGTTCCAGTTCATCTGCTAATGACTTTATTGCTTCCGAATACTGTCCATATCCTATACAATTTTGGTAAGTTATTCCAGTATAAGTTGTTCCTAATTGACAAAATTCAAATTCTAAATCATTCTCAACAATATCCTCAGCTATTTCTTCGATTGTTTTTTCACTCTGCAAATCGTAAGTTATCGCTATGGAAGAATCCATTAAAGTTCCATTTCCCTCGATTGCACCTATTGAAACATTTTCATCTTCATCGTCATAAATACAAGTTACGTTTCCTTTAATTGTTATTCCTTTTGCAATTCCATCACATTGCGAAAAGACAGTTTGAAATTCATCTGTTTCGCTATTATATGCATATGATTCATCAATTTGTACATTTATATTTTCTACAATTCCATTGTCATTTATACGAAAAGGAAATACAGCAATGTTTTCTTTTGCTTCTTTTGAAGCATATGTAATGGTGTGTCCTTTTCCGTTCAATATGCCGCCAAAACTAGATGTTGCTTCTGGAACATCTGAAATGTCAATGTCATTACATAGTATAACCGTTTTATTATTATAATTTTGTATATTTTCGATAAAATTATAATAATCTTGTTCTGTATTAATACAGTATTTCCCTGTTGAATCTTGTGATAATATATCTGAATTAGCTTTTACAAGATAGGCATTACTAAATAATAGAAAAGCTGAGAATATTAACTGATATAAGATTTTTTT
>ENA-OQJN01000036-OQJN01000036.1-human-gut-metagenome-genome-assembly--contig:-NODE-36-length-65837-cov-4.125263_pt1 | contig 65837 bp, 61 predicted proteins | sample MGYA00242610_ERZ504777 | MGnify/ENA primary metagenome ERZ504777 (study PRJEB26092, sample SAMD00036350) | human gut metagenome | host: Homo sapiens | study: EMG produced TPA metagenomics assembly of... | reverse complement strand
TCTCGGTGAGGCGGCTCTTACCGATATGGATAAAAAGTACGCTGAATTTGCCGAGGCATTTGAGCGTGAGTATGTTTCACAGGGTTATGACGCAAACCGTTCAATTGAAGAAACACTTGACATCGGCTGGAAGCTTTTGCATATTCTTCCCAGAAGTGAACTTAAACGAATTAAGGACGATATGCTTGACGAGTTTTACGGTAAAGAATAATCGCATTGAAGGTGTTTGCTAATGGCAGTTATGAATGTTAATCCCACCCGTATGCAGTTGACAAAGCTGAGAAAACAGCTTGCAACAGCTACCCGTGGTCATAAAATGTTAAAAGACAAGCGTGACGAACTGATGCGCCGATTTCTGGACCTTGTAAGAGAAAACAAGGAGCTTCGTGAGAAGATTGAAAGAGAGCTTGCAGAGTGCAACAACCACTTTGTGAACGCAAGTGCGGTTATGTCAAAAGAGGCTCTGGACGCCTCATTGATGTCACCGAAGCAGAGAATTGACCTTGAACTTTCTTCAAAAAATGTTATGAGCGTTGATATTCCGCAGTTTTCATCAAGCACACGAACAAGCAACGAGAGCGATATTTTTCCCTATGGTTTTGCGTTTACTTCGTTTGAACTTGATGATGCGGTTATGTCGCTCAACGAGCTTTTGCCCGACCTGATAAGGCTTGCTGAAATTGAAAAAAGCTGTGAGCTTATGTCGGCAGAAATTGAAAAGACACGCCGCCGTGTTAATTCGCTTGAGCATGTTATGATTCCGAGATATCAGGAAACAATCAAATACATCTCGATGAAACTTGAAGAAAATGACCGCAGCAGTCGTACAAGGCTGATGAAGGTTAAGGATATGCTTCTTGACAAGGCACATCGATTATTCGGAACACTATAATTAACTACACAACAATCAAAGGGGCTGTTAAAAACAGCCCTTATTGTCAAAAAATTCTGTAAAATAAAAAATCAGTACATCAACCGTACTGATTTAATGGAGCGGATGACGGGGATTGTTTGATGCAAAGGTTTCTGCCTCGCCAACTGCTTGCTGTGCGTAACCTTAACTCTCATCAACGCTCTTAATTTTAAGGTTTACCGTCTGAAATACAGTCGCAATGCGTTGCACATAAATGTGCTTCCTTTTGCTCCTTATTTCAGACAGCGCTTTGCTCCCTCTTTCCGCCACCGGCGGCGGTCGCAAGGCTACACCGGACTGTTTTCTTAACGGTCGCCTTCGAGCCCCTTGCTTGTCAAAAAAATCTGTAAAATAAAAAATCAGTACATCAACCGTACTGATTTAATGGAGCGGATGACGGGGCTCGAACCCGCTACCTCCACCTTGGCAAGGTGGCGCTCTACCAGATGAGCTACATCCGCATATAATGGTGGGAACAACAGGGCTCGAACCTGTGACCCTCTGCTTGTAAGGCAGATGCTCTCCCAGCTGAGCTATGCTCCCACATTTTTATAATCGGAAAGCACTCCCGTTAAGAAGTGCTTTCCGTTTTGGAGGCGACACCCGGATTTGAACCGGGGCGTCAGAGTTTTGCAGACTCGTGCCTTACCACTTGGCTATGTCGCCGAATACTGAGCAATGTCACTCAACAGGCATTATTCTATCATAATAAAATTCATTTGTCAATACTGAATTTGCATTTTAACAACAAAATTTAACGGAAAATTTCTACACTGATATTTTATGCATCAAACAGAAAAATGACACCTCTGTTTTTGATTTCTCATAAAGCCCCGAACCCTCAAAGATACAATACTCTGAAGGTTCGGGATTTTGGGGTTATCATACTTTTCTTAAAAAGAGAAGAAAACAAAATAAGTATCTTACACGCTCGGCTTTTCAAATGCCGAAAGAATAAGCTTTACACCGTAGATTGACAAAAAGGACACCAATCATAAATCCGATTGTCTGTGCGGCAAAATATAAGGTGGAAAAAATCCGTAGATACCGCCGATTATGACGAGTATTCCGCAGAAAAGCGGAATAAGCCATGCACCTGAGGAAGATGCTTTTTTGACCTTGAGTGACATTGCAACGGACGAGATACCATCCACTACAAGCCAGCCTGAGAAAATGCAGAGAATGATAACATCAAACATAAGTCTTATGCCCGGCATAAACATAGCAAGAATTGAAATTACTGCCGCTGCAATGCCGACAACAAGACCGAGTGTTCCCATTATCGCTTCACTCTGTTCAGCCTTTGCCTTTTTGCGTTTTGCAAAGTAGTCAATCACGGAGCATATTCCCCATACTCCGAGAAGAATTGTCACTATCCAACCGGTATTAAGAAAGGTAAGTCCCGGATAGAACATACAATAAATTGCGCCTATTATCGACAATATGCCGAAAATACAATTAAATACTTTCATAGTCACCTCATACTTTAATTAAGGTTCAATAATATTGAAATACAGCGGGAATTCGGCAACGCTTGATGTGAGGGTTTTGATGATGTCACTGTTGCCCTCAACCTTTTCAATGCCGGCGTCCATAAGTTTCTGATTGTTCTGTGCAATACCGAGAATACCTGCGCTCTTGGTTTTGATTGTTGCGTCAGCCTTATCGCTCCACTTTTCCTGTGAATAGATAAGCACACCGTGATTTATGCGAAGAAGATATTTTGCGTTTTTATCGGTCACTTCAAGATTGATTACAAGGTTCTGATCTTCAAGCTTCTTTTCGTCAAGACAGATTCCGAGATAATCCAACATTGTTTCGGTACTCATACCGAGAGCTGTTGCACCTGAACCTTCGGAATTCGGATAATTTTTTGTACCGTTACGAAGCTCATAAGCACCTGTAAGATAAGCGTTTCTCCATGCACCGCTTTCAGCCTGATAGCCGAGCTGTTCGAGTGCGTCTGCGCAAAGATAGCGGGCGTCTTTATTTTCGGGATCTGCATATACAAGTGTGTTTGTAATCTGTGCAACCCACTGATACTCTCCCTTGTCAAAGTCTTTTTTAGCCATTTCAAGAACCTTGTCTGTATCGCCGAGATACTCAACAAGCTTCTTTGAATATTCTGTCGGTTCAAGCTCATCAAGATGAATGGGGTTTTCGTCATACCAACCCATATACTTCTGATAAACCGCCTTTACATTGTGCTTGAGAGTTCCGTAATACTGGCGTGTGTACCAAATCTTGTTGAGTTCATCGGGAAGCTCCATCATATTTGCAATTTCGGTTGATGTATAGCCCTGATTGATGTACATAAGCGTCTGTGAGAATATGTACTTATAAACAGAGGCTGTGTTTGCCATGTAGTCATTGATTACATCGTTGCCCCAATGAGGCCAGTTGTGAGCCTGGAAAACTACTTCGGTTTTATCTCCGAAAAGCTCCTTTGCCTCCATAATATACTGCGCCCACGCATTGCCGTCACGAACCTCTGCGCCTCTGAGTGTGTAGAGGTTGTGCATTGTGCCGGAGCAGTTTTCAGCCATCCACAAAGCCTTGTATTTTGGAATATAGGTATTCATCTCGGCAGGCGATTCTGTGTCGGGAGTAAGCTGGAACACCATTTCAACACCGTCAACCTTGATGGTTTCGGTAGCTTTCTTTACCTCATAAGACGGTGAAATGTATGTTGTTGTGCCGCTTGAAGGGGTAAGACCGATACCTACCGACAAACTGCCCTTACCGCCCTTATCAAGCAATGATCCGTACTGGAAGTTGGTTCTGCGTTTCATTGCGTTTCCTGCAAAAACATTTTCTTCCATAACAGCCTTTTCGTAGCCTTCGGGAACGATAATGAGCGTTTTGCCGGACTTAATCTGTTCATCAAGCGGAAGTGATGAATCTGCAACATTCTTTTCGTCAATAAGTCCGCCGATACCGCCGTAGTGGTCAATGTGAGCGTGGCTTACAACAACAGCGGCAATATGCGCCTTGCCGAACTTAGATTCAAGCAGTTCAAGCGCCGCCTTTGCAGTTTCGGAGCTTGTTGTACAGTCAAAAACAATCCAGCCGTTGTCGCTCTTTACAAAGGTTACATTGGCAACATCGTAGCCTCTTACCTGATAAACACCGTCAACAACTTCAAAAAGTCCGTAAAGCGAGTTAAGCTCCGTGTTTCTCCAAAGGCTTGGGTTTGCACTGTCGGGAGTTGACGAGTTTCTGATAAAATCATATGCCGACTGACTCCATGCAACTGTGCCGTTCTCGGTTTTGATTTCGAGTTTGTCGGGTGCTGTTATAAAGCCCTTTTTTGCAAATTCCTTTTCCTGTTCATCAGAAAAGTCAAGTGTCTTATACACCTGTGCATTTTCGTCAGCCGTATATTTTGAAGCATCCTTTACATCGCTGTTGAATTTTGCGGATGTACTGCTGTCGCTCTGCTGACATCCGCAAAGTGCAGACGAGGCAATCAATGTTGCCGCCAAAGCAAGGCAAAGTCCCGTTTTCTTTTTGTTAATCATAGAATATTTCCTCCGTGTTTCTATCCGTCCATGATTTTTGGTTTAAGCTGAATTATAATAAATAATTGTCATTTAGTCCATACATTTGGCACAAAGTGAAAATTTTTGGCACGAAATGCAAATTAAAGTCACTATTTGAGATATTATGTGATACAATAAGAGTGATAATTATGCAGGAGGTACGGTATGAGGATTGCAATAGTTGATGATTGCGAAAATGAGCGAAATGAACTTTGCAAAAGACTTTCTCAAAGCTCATTTTCAAGGTCATATGATATTGAAATTTGCGGATACGGTAACGGAACGGATTTTCTGAATGAGGCAATGCAGAACAGATTTGACCTTGTTTTTATGGACATATATATGGAAAAGGAAAACGGAATTGATGCGGCACAAAAGCTGAGGAAGTTTGACAAAGATTGTCTGCTTGTTTTCACAACCACATCAACCGACCACGCACTTGAAGGTTTTAGGGTTCGGGCATTGCACTATCTTGTGAAGCCGTACAGCGATGACGAGCTTGATATGCTGCTCGATGAGATTTCGCAGAAAATTTCCGTTGAAGAAAAATACATTGAAATACCCTCTGCAAGTGACTCGTTGCGTATAAAGCTTTGCGACATTTTGTATGCCGAGCATTTTAAGCACTGCATACATATTCATTGTACGGACAAATCCGAAAAGTCTGTGCGCAGTACATTTTCCGAATTTGTAATGCTGTTTGATGACGGAGATAATTTCTTTGTGTGCAACCGAGGAATCATAGTAAATCTTGAACACATCAGGGATATGAACGGCAATGAATTTGTTCTTGACAACGGTGAAAGAATCTCCATAAGTCGAAGTCTTGTAAAAAGTGCAAAAAGCACCTTTGGCGAATATATTTTCGGCAGGAGGGATTTGCATTGACAAATGTTTTCTGTCCGATGATTGAACTCGGTGCAATCATCCCCGGTATTGTACTTGCATATTTTCCGATAAAAAAACATCTCAAGGTATCCAAGCTCAGGCTGTTTCCTGTGATGATTTTATCACTTGTGTGCCTTTGTACATTGTGCGGTCTTGTTTGTTACAGATACAATCTGAAATCGTTTGTGCTTGCAATACCGATAGTGCTTGCTCTTTCGGCAGCATACTGTTGTTCACTCAAAACATCCATGTGGAAATCGGTGAGTGTGTTACTTGCGGTATGCGGAGTGTTTGCCTGCATTGCGAGCATTACACGGGCGGTTGATTCGATAACATTTCCGCAGAACACAACGCCGTGGTTTGAAATTAAATCGGCTGTGCTGTTCAATATTCTATGCTGGATGTTTGTAATTCTTGCATGGTATCCTGCAACACACGGTGTGAGTGAACTGCTCGATGATGAAAACATTGCCCAGACATGGTATGTATTCTGGATTTTACCGATAATATTCATCTTGCTCAACTTTTTTATAATCCCATGGAATCCTAACATTCTCCATACAGGAAGAATTATGCAGGGTTACATTGTTATCAGTGTATCACTTCTTGTGCTGTTGCTCATTTTCTACGCTTTGCTGTATTTTATTGCAAAAAGTCTGAACCGCAATAACAAACTTGCTCAGAAAAATCAATTTTTGAATATGCAGAGGGCACAGTATGACGCATTAAAAGTCGCTATTGAAGAAACCCGTCAGGCACGGCATGATATGCGACATCACTTTGCCGTACTTAATGCTCTTGCCGAGCAAAAGAACTGGGAAGAACTTGAAAAATACCTTTCGTCAGCATCGCAGAATATTCCCGACACAGAGCTTGTACTCTGTAAAAACCACGCTGTTAATGCGATTATCGGACATTATTATTCAAAATACAAGAGCAATGGTATTCCGTTTAAACTAAAAATTGACATCCCCGAAAAGTTGACAGTTTCGGAATCCGATATCTGTCTTGTAATCGCAAATTTGCTTGAAAATGCATTTGAGGCGAGCATGAAGCTTGACAGAGATAAACGGCAGATTAAAATGTATGCCCGTCCGCATTCCGAAAAAGATATTGCTTATTTCCGTAGAGAATGCTTTCAACGGAGAAATTACCGAAAAGGACGGTTTTTTCGGTTCGTCAAAGCGAAACGGTAACGGTATCGGTACGCAGTCGGTACGCAGAATTGCCGAAAAAGACGGCGGTTATTGCAGATTTTCTCACGAAAACGGGATTTTCACGGCGGATGTTATGCTGCACGGCAAAAACTGAATCGGACATTATAAAAGGGAAGAAACTTTTTTCGGTTTCTTCCCTGTTTTTTATTCCGTAATTTTATTTTCTTTTAGCGAATATTTTGTCACCGTGTTCCAATCTCGGCGTATCGAAATATCAGCGGTAAGGTTTGTGTTGTCATAAACAATCGACCATTGAGTATTGCTTGTTATATCGTTCGGATTCGGTGCTTGTGACGCCGAAACAAGAGCCTCCCATGCTGTTTCTTTTGTGTAACTATTATTCTTTTCAAGAATATTGATTATCTTATCATACCGCTCTCTGCCGTGACCGTAAACACCGTTTTTCTGATAAGGCTTTACAAAATTTTTGTACATCACAAAAAAGTTTGTAACGGCAGGCGATTTTGTAACAACAAGCTTTCGGTCATCGCTGTTGCAATCGTACTCAATAACACGACCGTCACCGTTTGAATCGGTAACATAAAAGTGATAATCTCTTCCGCTTGAGGCGAACATATCGTATTTTTCAAAAAGTGTAACCGCCTCTTCGGTTGACGCAGCTCTGTCAAGTATAAGACGGATTGCAAGCGTTGTGGCGATAACGGGCTTTCCGCTTTGCTGACGGACGGGCTTGCTGTCAAGTGTGAGAACTGCGATTGACACGCCCTTTTCATTGATTCCGTCAAGGCTGATAAACGGTGAGAGCAAGGTTGCAAGCCTTGTTTCATCACTCAACTCGGGGTTGTTTGCACCTACATTATCAAGTGCCGCAAACGCAACCGACCTGTAGCCGTCCTTTGGCGAACAATACACAAGCATTGACGAGGTGTCGTTCTTAAAATCATAGTTTCGCCCCATCATTACGCTGTCGGGATTTTTCATTGTAAAGGCACTGCACCCGAAATTCGGCATTTTAAGATTGACGGGATAATCGGACAGAACCTCCTGCAAAATTGCACCGAGAGCCGACTCATCATCAAAAATCCCTCTGTCAATGATTTTATCAATGCTGTAATCGTAGCATATATCCATTTTATAAAGGTTAAAATCGCTGTAATCGGTCAGCTTTTTAACAGAATCAAGCGTATGCTTTCTTGCGTCAATCATAATGTATTCTCCTTAAAACGGGGTGTTTTCAACGCAATAATAGCATAATATTATTATTTTTTCAACAATTTTGAGTCGATTCGCAATAATTTTTTCATAAGAAAAATCGGAAAGACAGAATTTTTGATTTCTGTCCTTCCGACCTGTATTTTACATATTGAATTTTAAATTATTTGAGAAGATTATTGTCTGTAAAATAATCAATTCTCATAGAATGACGGACATCCTCAAGTGTTTTTGCGGCAGTTTCCTTCGCAACCTTACTGCCCTCTTTGAGAATATCGAGAACATCGGAAAGATGATTTTCCCATTCTTTTCTGCGTTCACGAATAGGACGAAGCTCCTCCTGCATAACATTGTTAAGGAATTTCTTAACCTTGACATCACCGAGTCCGCCACGCTGATAATGAGCCTTGAGTTCGTCAAGACAGCTGTAATCATTCCAAAATTCCGCAAAATACTCATCACGGCAGAATGCGTCAAGATAGATAAATACGGGGTTGCCCTCAACCTTGCCGGGATCCTCAACACGAAGATGATTCGGGTCGGTAAACATTGACATAACCTTTTTCTTGATATCCTCGGGTTCTTCTGCAAGATAAATGCAGTTGCCGAGTGATTTGCTCATCTTTGCCTTGCCGTCAATACCGGGCAGTCGCAGACAAGCCTTGTTGCTCGGAAGAATAATCTGCGGTTCCGTAAGAGTTTCGCCGTAAACGGAATTGAACTTGTGAACAATCTCCTTGCATTGTTCAAGCATCGGAAGCTGATCCTCGCCGACAGGAACGGCAGTTGCACGGAATGCCGTGATATCAGCCGCCTGACTGATTGGATAACAGAAAAATCCCACAGGAATGCTTGCCTCAAAATTACGCATCTGAATTTCTGCCTTAACGGTGGGGTTACGCTGAACACGGGACACGGTTACGAGGTTCATGTAATAGAAAGTAAGCTCTGTAAGCTCGGGAATCATTGACTGAACAAAAATTGTTGACTTGTTCGGATCTATTCCGCAGGCAAGGTAGTCGAGCGCAACCTGCAAAATATTCTGTCTTACCTTTTCGGGATGCTCGGCATTGTCGGTAAGAGCCTGAGCGTCTGCAATCATAAGGTATATATCATCATATTCGCCCGAATTCTGGAGCTTTACTCTCTCCTTGAGCGAACCTGCATAGTGACCGACATGAAGTCTGCCCGTAGGACGGTCACCTGTTAAAATTACTTTTTTCATAGGTTTCTCCTTTGTTTACCTTGATTCAAAGGCAAAATTCTTTTATATGATTATATCACCATAAACAACAGCCGTCAACATTTGTAAAAAAGCTAAAAAGAAAAATATTCCATAATAATTCCCATATATTTTATGCCACAAAATTCGACAAAATGTTGCATAAGACACACGCAAAATTCATTTGACCGTTGAAATTTTTTAAATAAAAATATAATATTCTAAAAAACGAGGGCAAAGAGTATGGAGTACAATTATCATAAAAATGCAGGACAGCTTGCATTCATAAAATTTGTAAAAGGTCTTGTGCATCTTCTTATTCGCCCGAAGGTTGAATGGAAGGACAAGAGCCTTAAAAAGAGCCTCAAGGGCAAGCCTGTTGTGTTTGTATGCAACCACACTCACCACTTTGACGGAGTTGTGATAAGCTCTGTACTCAGCAGATACAAGCCGTATATGCTTGTTAAAAAAAGCTGGTACGACAAGAGCGGAACAGGCTCGTTTATCCGAATTTGCCGCAGTATTCCCGTTGACTTTGACACCATGGACACAAACTGGTATGCGCAAAGTGAGGGTGCGGTTGAAAACGGATATTCAATGCTTATCTTCCCCGAGGGCGGAATTGCAAGAGAGGGCAAAATGCTCCCGTTCAAGCCCGGTGCGGCATTGCTTGCGGCAAAAAAAGGTCTTGACATAATCCCGATTGCATCTTTGGGTGAGTATAAAATTCTTTTTGGAAAGAGGCAGAAAATTTTAATCGGCAATCCGATAAAATCCGAATGTCCCGAAAATGTTCGCTGCTCAAAATATGCAAAAGGAATAAGTGCCGAAGCCGAAAAGCAGGTCAAAAAGCTTTATCTTGAGCTTGAAGAAAAATACGGCAAAGGCAAGGTTTATTACAAAGAAGATTTTTCTTCGGAAAATTTATAATAAAATCAAAAAAATCAAAATTTTAAGTGAGGTAATTAAAATGAACAATGCTATTGCAGATCAGATTAAGGAAATGCTCGTAGAAAACCTTAGAATTCCCGAAAACATTCTTACATACGATTCAGAACTTTTCGGTGACGAAATCGGTCTTGACTCAATCGACTCAATCGAAATCGTTGCAGGCATCGACACACTTTTCGGTATTGATATGACAGGGGCAGACCGTGAGCACTTCCAATCAATCAGAGCACTTACAGAATATGTAGAAAGCAAGCAGGGTTAATATGGCTGACAAAAAGAGATGTGTTGTCACAGGACTCGGACTTATCTGCGGCGTCGGTGACAATGTAAAGGATTGCTGGGATGCCGTAACACTCGGTCACTCCGGCATTGATGAGGTTAAGTCGGTTGACACCTCAAACTGTTATGCACACAAGGGTGCAGAGGTTGACAAGGCATCGTCAGAGCTTTCTCCCGAAAACTATGACCGTTCTTCCCTTCTCTGTATTCATGCCGCAAACGAGGCTTTTGAAGATGCAAACATTGACGCGTCCGAAAAGAACATCGGTGTTATTCTTGGCAGTTGTGTAGGCGGTGCGGCAAGCATTGACAAATATTACACAGACGAAATCAAGGGTGACGGCGGTAAAAAAGAAGATATTTTCAAAATGGGTGCTTCGGCAATTGCCAACAATGTTTCCGCTCATTTCGGACTTGAGGGCATTACCGCAAACATCGTCAACGCTTGTGCGGCAGGCACAATGAGCATCGGCTATGCCTGTGACCTTATCCGTGAGGGCAAGGGTGATGTGTTCATCGCAGGCGGTTCGGACAGCTTTTCTTCACTTGCATTCAGCGGTTTCCACGCTCTCCATGCGCTTGACGAAAACGCCTGTTCCCCGTTCAATCACAGCACAGGTATCACGCTCGGCGAGGGTTCGGGTATTCTTGTAATCGAAAGCTACGAACACGCTGTTGAACGAGGCGCAAAGATTTACTGTGAGATTCTCGGTTCGGGTGTAAGCAGTGACGCTTACCACATTACCGCTCCCCGTCCCGACGGCGAAGGTCAGATGAGTGCAATCAGAAGGGCTGTTGAAAGCTCTGCTCTTAGTTTTGATGATATCGACTACATAAACGCACACGGAACGGGTACTGCCAAAAATGACGAGGCTGAATTTCTTTCACTTCACACACTTTTTGACGGCAACGACCACCTTTCTGTCAGCTCAACAAAATCTATGACAGGTCATTGCCTCGGTGCGGCCGGCTCAATTGAGGCTGTATTTTCCGTAAAAGCAATAAAAGAAAACCTCGTTCCGCCTACAATCGGCTACTCCGATGAGGATTTGAAGGTGCTTTCCGAAAAGGCGGGCAACATTGACTTTATTCCGAACAAGAGCCACACAAAAGATGTTCACTATGCAATGTCAAACTCATTTGCATTCGGCGGCAACAACGCAAGCATTATTTTCTCGGACAACAAGCATGATATTCCCGACAACAGTAAAAATGAAAAAATTTACATTACGGGCATTTCAAAGCTTACAGGCACAAAGACTGACGAACACAGCCTTAACTGCAATCTTACTTCCGAAGATTATGACAAACACGGAATCAAGGTTGCATTTTACAGAAAGCTTGACCGTTTCAGCCAGCTCCAGCTTTTGAGCGGTATGGACGCACTTGCAGACGCTGACATAAAAATTGACAAGGACAACGAATATAAAACAGGTATTGTAATCGGCACGGCTGACGGCCCTATGACCGAAATTGTTGATTTCCAGAAAAAGGCAATCACAAGAGGTACCGAAAAGGGCAGTGCTTTTTCATTTCCAAATACGGTTTACAATGCCGCAGGCGGTTATCTGAGCATTTTCTCAGGCATCAAGGGCTACAACGCAACTGTTGCAAACGGCAATCAGGCAGGACTGCAGAGTATTTGCTATGCCGCTGATATTCTTGCAGACGGCAACGAAAGCGTTATGCTTGCCGCAGGTACCGATGAAAATACAAAGACAAACCTTGAACTCTATACAAAGGCCGAATTGCTTGAAAAACCGCTCGGTGAGGGCTCTGTAACTCTCGTTCTTGAAACAGAGGAAAGTGCAAACGGCAGAAATGCACGCAAGTATGCAGAAATTAAGGGCTATGCACAGGCTCACCGCCCTGTATCTTATGACAACTCAGAGGTTGACAGCAAGGCTGTTGTTGAGGTTATCGAAAAGGCTTGTATGAATGCCGGCATTGAGGCAGACAATATTGACTTTGTATGCTGTGACGACAGGAAGATTATCAAGACGCTTATGCCGTGCTATGATGTATCGCAGGAAATCGGCAATGCAAGAGCCGCAGCAAGCGCAATGACAGCGGCATATGCGGCTGAGCTTCTTTCTGACAGCGAGAAAAATTACGAATACGGACTTGCTCTTTCAATGGGTGCGGGCGGAACATACTCTGCCGTAATTCTGAAGAAAGCGTAAAAATCGGAGGTAAATATGAGCAAAACCGCTCTTGTAACAGGTTCATCAAGGGGCATTGGCAAGGCTTGCGCTTTAAAGCTTGCAGAGCTTGGATATGACATTGCCGTGAACTGCAATTCAAATTTAGAAATGGCTCAAAAGGCTGTTGACGAAATTACATCACTCGGCAGAAAAAGCCGTTGCCTACAAGGCGAACACGGCAGATATTGACGAAGTAAAGGATATGTTCCGCAGTATTCAGCAGGACTTCGGCGGAATTGATGTGCTTGTCAACAACGCAGGTGTGGTTGACGACGCTTACCTTTTGATGATTAAAGACGAGTCACTTGAAAGAAGTCTTGACATTAATATCAAAGGATATTTCAATTGTGCAAGACAGGCGTCGCTTAAAATGCTCCGCAAAAAGAGCGGAATCATCATCAACATTTCTTCCGTAAGCTCTGTTCTTGCAGTTGAAGGTCAGTCGGTTTACAGTGCAACAAAGGGTGCGGTAAACGCTATGACACACACGCTTGCAAAGGAACTTGCAAAGTACGGAATCAGAGTAAACGCAGTTGCACCCGGTTTTATCGAAACCGAAATGATGAACGGCATTCCCGAAGAATTGCAGAAAAAGTATCTTGAGGCTATTCCCGAAAAGAGATTCGGCACAGTTCAGGATGTCGCAAATGTAGTCGGACAGCTTTGCAGTGACGATTTTTCATATATGACAGGTCAGGTGCTTGTGCTTGACGGAGGACTCAGCTTATGATGAATCTGCTTGAAATCAATCAAAGAATAAAACAAAGACCACCCTTTCAGATGATTGAGAGGGTGACCGAGCTTGAACCGAATGTTTCGGCAACAGGTATTAAAAATGTGTCGGTGAACGAGCCGTATTTTGCAGGTCATTTTCCCGACACACCGATTATGCCGGGAGTATTGCTCATTGAATCTGCGGCACAGCTTTGCAGTCTTGTATTTGCTCCCGAAAGCGTTGAGGAGGACAAGCTGTATGTTCTTCTAAAAGTCAAGGATTTCAAAATGCTCCGCCCCGTTATTCCGGGTGATACGCTTGTCATCAGCGTAAATGTTACAATGTCAACAAAGTCGGCATTTGAATTTGCGTGTGTCATCAAGGTTGACGGTGAAGTGAGGGCAAAGGGAAATCTTTTGTTTACCACAATGGATAAAAATGCGGTTTACAAGCCGTCACAGGAGTGATTATGAAGGTTCTCGTATTAAACGGTAGTCCAAAGGGCGAAAAAAGCAATACTCTTAACATTACAAAAGCATTTCTTGACGGCTTTTCAGCCGATACGGAAATTGAATATATCACGATTAAAAAGGAAACAATCAAGCCGTGTATGGGTTGCTTTTCGTGTTGGAGCAGAACACCCGGCAAATGTGTTATAAAGGACGATATGCAGAAAATCTACGAAAAGATTAATTCTGCCGATATTATCATTGAGAGCTTTCCGCTCTACTTTTTCGGTATGCCGTCACAGATGAAAGCATTAACCGACAGATGTCTGCCGTATATGCTCCCCTATTCGGGAAATGTTGCCGAGGACAAAGAAGCCTCTTTCCATGAACTGCGTGATGAAGCAATGCACGAAAAGAGGCTTTTGGTTATTACAACTTGCGGCTATGTGAGTGCCGAACCGATGTATCCCGCACTTATAAAACAGCTTGATTTGATTTGCGGTAACGGCAATTACACGATGATAAAATGTCCCGAGGGCGAGCTTTTTATTGCAGAAAAAGCTGAAAGGCAGAGAAAGGCATACCTTGATTCAATCACGGAGGCAGGCAGGGAATTCTGCGAAAACCGTTGTCTTTGCGATGAAACAATGAAAAAAATTTCAAAGCCTATTCTCTCCCCCAAAGGATTCGAGGCAATTACTAAGGCTCATTGGAAAATGAGTTAATCAGCTTTTCGGGCGAACATATTCGGACAATGCTCCGAGAACGAACTCGTTGACAGCGTCTGCAAGCTTTTCGGAGCTTTCTGCACAGCCGTCATTGAACCAACGGACATAAACCGAGATGAATCCCGAAACGACAAACTCAACAAGGTATTTGAGTTTTGTTTCATTTTTAAAATTAAGCACAGGTCTTATTGAAACCTCGATAAATCTTTTCAAAAGCTCAACAGAGCGTCCCGAGCCGAACACCTCGGGAGAATTTTTCAGAATTTTATTAATCTGTTCTTTATTTTCAACAATGGAAAGACCGATAAAATTCAGCTGATTCACAAGATTGTTGCCGTCACGGTCGGATTTTTTCGCATGGCTGATAACATCGTTGACTATATCGTAGTTGATATCATCGACAACATCCTGAACCGTGTGATAATGGCGGTAAAAGGTTTTGCGGTTAATCATCGCCTTTTCTGCAAGCTCAGTCACCGTGATTTTGGAAACATTTTTTTCGGCAAGCAAATCAATCAGCGAATTTTTTATATTGGTTCTTGTTTTTACAATGCGAAGGTCAGTCACATTAGCGTCCATACTATCACCCCATAAAACAGTTTGATTATAGCACCAAAAATTTTTTGAGTCAACGGAGGTCCTTATGACAGGTCTGATAATTGAAGGCGGAGCAAGGCGAGGAATTTTTACCGCCGGTATAACCGACTGTCTGCTTGAAAACAAAATACACTTTGACTATGTTGCAGGAGTTTCGGCGGGAGCTGAGGTCGCCCTTGATTTTACCGCAAAACAGGAAGGTCGTTCCCGCAGGGTTATTATGCCCCACAGAACAGGCGATTTTTCGGTTCTCGGTTTTCTTTCAATGGATCTTGACAATATGATTTACAGATTTCCTTATCAGGACTATCCGTTCGATTTTGATACATTTTTTGCGTCAGATACAAACTGCGAATTTGTGGCAACCGACTGCGTAACAGGCAAGGCAAAATATTTTTCCGAGAACAAAAGCGAACAGCGATTGCTTGACTCCGTAAGAGCGTCCTGCACAGTTCCTATTCTCTATCAGATAAGCGAATTTGAGGGCGGAAAGTATGTTGACGGCAGTATTGCCGATGCTGTTCCCTTTGACCGTGCGTTTGAACAGGGCTGTTCCCGTGTGCTTGTGCTTTTGACAAAGCCCGAAAATGAGCCTTGCACGGACTATCGCAAGTTTGAATTTTTAATCAACAAAAAATACAAGGACTATCCGAACCTCATCAACGCTCTTATGACGAGATTTGACCGCTATAATGAGCAATGCAAAAGAATGAAACAGCTTGAGGAGGACGGCATACTTATGGTACTCCGCCCGTCACACAAGTATGTAAAATCATTTGAGATGAACACGGATGTGCTTGACGAGGCGTATAACGCCGGCAAGAATCTTGCAAAAGAAAGACTTGCCGAAATTGAAGATTTCCTCAATGTTCTCGAAAAGAAATAATCAAAACAACAAGTTACATTAATATATCTTCCCAAAAAGCAAGGTGCAATTTCGTGCCTTGCTTTCTTTTTATATGCAATTTCAACAAGTAAAAAGTGTTCAATATGTGACTTATTCCAATTAAATAACAATAGTATTGTATAATGTCAAAAAACATGGTATATTCAGCATATATTTTAAAACACGGAGATTTATATGAAAAAGCAACTAATGATTTTTGACTTTGTGTGTTTTGGAATCGGAGCAATTTTTTTGACTTTTGTCGCCATACTTCAAAATTGCGGTATAAACATTACCAATGGAAGTGTAATCGGAATTGTCATAACAGTGCTTTTGTTTACTCTGATATTACTTAGCACAGCTAATGTACTCGGCTTTGACTGTACCGTTTCAAACATAACTTTTTTAAGACCAATATTACTGTTCATTGCGTTATACATTTTTTATTGCATGCCGTTTATGGGCTTTATCGGCAAGGCGGGAAATGTGTGGAACAGTATAATGTTCGCCCACTTCGGCATTACAGTATCAAGACAATTCTACTACATCTCCAAATCACCCATAGCCGAAAAATTTGTAAAATCACCTTTTGTCTATACCAAAGGCACTGAATTTTTTTCCAGTGCGGGATCATTCTTTAAATTTCTTTCAGTCATAATCATCCCGATGACCGTAATCGGAATAATATTAAACATAACCACAAACGGAATCAATGTGGCAAGCATATTTTCCTAACAAACACGGAGCAGAAATTAAAATCTGCTCCGTTAATTTTTTATTTCAAAAAACAATTCAATTGACATCCAAATCATTATGCAGTATGATTGTATTAACAGATAAACTTGGCTTTAGGTCAAGACCTTTTAGAATGTTTCGGAGTGATTTTATGTACACAATCGGTCAGGTATCTCAGATGTGCGGTATTCCTGTTTCAACCCTGCGTTACTACGACAAAGAGGGACTTTTTCCGCATATGGAGAGGGTTTCGGGTATCCGCAGATTTTCCGACAGAGAGCTTGAAACACTCCGCATAATTGACTGCCTCAAAAAATCGGGACTTGAAATCAGGGAAATAAGAAAATTTATGCAATGGTGCTCCGAGGGCAGTTCGTCCTATCCGCAAAGGCGAGAGCTTTTTGAAAATCAGAAAAAAACCGTAGAAAAGGAAATTGAGCGTCTTCAAAAGACGCTTGATATGCTCCGCTTTAAGTGCTGGTACTACGATACTGCCATTGCTGACGGCAACGAGGACAGAATCAACGAAATGCTCCCGAACAATCTTCCCGAGGATATTCAAAAGCTGTATGACCATGCCCACAGCGATGACGAAGATTAATTTTGATAATTTGTAAATTCACAGAATTACGCTCTCCAAACGGAGGGCGTTTTATTTTGTGCTATTTTATTTTGTTCCGAAATATTTTATGTAGCTTTCAATGTTGCAGTTGATTTCTTCAAAAATTTTCCGCACCCCGTCAATTCTTAAATTCTCATGATAAACCTTTGCTCTGCCCTCTCTGTCAATTTCAATCAGCAAAACATTCTCACCGTCAACCTCAGCATAAACATCGCACGATAACTCCGGATATTTCACCTAACCACCTCGGTAATTTATATGTAGACAAGAGGTTGTCTGTTGCAAAACATTGAACAGAAAAAATTTTTATGATAAAATTTCAATATACTGTAACAAAACAGCAATTTTCGGATTTAATATACGGGAGGTGACAAAGTGCCATTTGAAGAATTTTACAGACAAAACTTTAAAACAGTTTACGGATTTCTGATTAATCTCTGTAAAAACAGCGACCTTGCAGAGGAATTGACTGCCGAAACTTTTCTTAAAGCATTTGAACATTACAAAAGCTACAACAAAAAGTACAAGCCCTCAACATGGCTTTGTGCCATTGCCAAAAACGAATATTTAAAATACCTGCGTAAGCAAAAGAAAATTGATGGTTTTGACAATGCAGAAATTGCCGACATCAGCAATTTAGAAGAAAAGCTTTCGGATAAAGACACGGCATTGCGAATACATAAATATCTGCATATTCTTGATGAACCGTATCGTGAGGTCTTTATTTTAAAAGTTTTTGCAGAGCTGTCATATAAGGAAATTGCCGAAATTTTCGGCAAAAAAGAAACATGGGTACGAGTCACCTATTACCGTGCAAAAGTCAGATTATTGGAAAGGCTTGGTGATGATAATGAATAAAAACTGCAACATAGTGCGTGATTTAATTCCTTTGTATTCCGATAATACCGCAAGTGATGAAAGCAGGAAATTTATTGAGGAGCATTGCCGTACTTGCGATAAATGCAATCGTATTTTATCACTTTCAAAAACCGAAATTGACAAAACGGCACACCTTGACGATGAAATTAACAGCGTATGGAAAAGTATTGAAAAGCAGAACAAAAAGAAAAGAATAATTAAAGTTGCAATTGCGGCTATTTTGGTTACTGTTCTTATCCCCTTAATTATTATCGGGGCAAATTATATGTACGGTGCTGACAACACAGATACAGCGAAAAGCCCATATTTCAGCGATGAAATGCTAAATGAATTTGACAAGGGATATTCACAATCGGACCAAAAACAGCTTGAACCGCTTTTGAATGATATAAAAAATGTTATTGATTTCAACGGTGAATATGAAACCGCCAAAGGAAAATTCGGAGAACTTGCGTATTATTCATATGACCGTGTTGAGGGCGATTACACAGTCAAAGCTAAGGTTGAATTGAACTCCGCAAAGCTTTACACAGACACGGGATATATGTGGATTGAATACACAAAGGATTTATACACAGATGACGGAACTTTTTGGATGACAACCAAACCCGTAAAATCACGAATTACCGTAATCAATAAAGACGGTGAATGGACAGCGGTCAATATTCAGTCGGAACAGTAAGACTTGTTTTAAATACACAGATGTGTTATACTCGGGTTAGAAACTGAAAGAGGCAGAGTTATGGTAAGAGAAATTGTACATGATCCTATGTTTTTACAGAGAAAGTCGGAGGACGCAACACAGACAGATTTGCAGACTGCACAGGATTTGCTTGACACACTCAGGGCAAATTTTGACCGTTGTGTGGGCATGGCGGCTAACATGATAGGCGTTGCAAAGAGGATAATCGCAATTAATGACAACGGAAAATATTTTGTTATGTTCAATCCCGAAATTATTAGCAAGTTCGGTGAATTTGAAACCGAGGAGGGCTGTCTTTCGCTTGACGGCGAACGCAAAACAGTTCGTTACAAAACGATAAAAGTAAAATATTTCAACGAAAATTTCAAGCAGATAAAACGCAGTTTTTCAGACTTTACCGCACAGATTATTCAACATGAAATTGACCATTGCAACGGGATTCTGATTTAAAGTTAATACAAATCCTTCTCTCCCCGACAGTCACACGGTACAATGTGTGGCTGTCGGGTTTTATTTTGCACATTTATTTTGCACAAAAGTTTTACTGCAATTTATTCATTGCAACTAATTTCACCGTCAATCTGAACCTTTTTAGGATTATTGTTTTGTAAAAATCGCACGAAATTGCATGGCAGAATATTTTGCAATTGCACTTTGAATTATATTGTGCTATAATATTAATACAATAGAAACACAGAAAAATTGTAATTAATCAAAAGGCGGTGATTTTATGAAAGAAATTACAAAAAATCAAGCGACAGCAATTTGGCAGATTTTCTTTGTATTGTGGCTTACTGTAGGGTCAATCGTGTGTTTTAATATTCATTGTATAACATCCGAGCCGCCGATATACGCACCTATGTTTGCAATAACTCCGCTTTATCTCATAGAGTTCTATTTTGACCACCCCTACACCGTACAGGCAATTCTGTTTCAAAATTTTGTACTAATATTGATGCCCGCACTGCTTTGGTTTTTAACATACAAATCAGTATTCAAAAACAAAAAATCCGCAAACACAATCATTCTTATGATTATGATTCCCGACACCGTTTTGTCAGCATTTTACGGCTTATTTTTTACAATAGGATATTTTTCACATCCAATCACTATTTCTATTGTTAGCGTTTTACATAATCAATTTAATAATAAAAATCGGATTAATTTTTGTAACGGTTAAAAGAGATTAAAAGGCGGTGAGATTATGAAAAGCAATAAAACTCTCAAGTACACAGGAATTATACAAGGTATACTCATTGCAACTCTGTTACTGCTTGCCATTTGGATTCAAGTGACATTTTTGTATAACTACTATTGTGAAGATTCTTCTTTTTGGGCAATCCACGGCGACTACCCGTTTCTATTCATTTTCAACACTCTTTTTACAACCTTTGCATCTTTCTCAAGCTTGTTAGAAAATTATGTTTTATATGTTATTTTTGAAATTATGGATATTGCATCGTTGGTATTGCCCGTATATCTCGTTTACAAATCCATACGCAGTAAAAGCACGATGGCAAACGGATTGATTATTATATCATCGGCTGTTACTTTTATGATTATGGTTGCTTACGGAGTTTATACCCTTCTTGAAATAATTCGCGGTGCTGAAACATTCAATATTTACAGCATAATTTTCATCTTCATAATGTTGATAAAAGTTACTCTGTGCATTGTTTCACCGCTCAGAATAATGGCAATTAACAACGCAGTCGAATAGTATTACATATAAACAAGACAGTTTACGGCTGTCTTGTTTTGTTATTTATTAAAATTTCTTCATTGTATAACCCTTTCCCTACAAAATCTACAGGGACAGTTGCTGTGAACATTGACATATATTGCTGATTTAATATTGCTAATTTGGAATTATAATGGTATAATTCGTGTAGATATTGTGGAGGTGTTGTCGTGAAAAAATTTGTACCGTTTTTGCTTGCTCTTATGATGATTTTCGGGAGCAGTACCCTTGCTTTTGCAACTGACAAAACAGACACACAAGACAACTCCACATCCGATGAATCGGACGGCGGTTCAATGCCTACAGATTTTGCGATAATTCTTCTGCTTATCGCCGGCGGTACGGCAGTCGCAAGCTTTAAACGCCACAGAAATGACCGTGACGATTACGATGAACCCGATGATGACACGGAAGAAGAAATTTGATTTTACATTATTAAAAACAACAAAGCCGACAGAATACAATCGCTGTATCTGCCGGCTTGCTTATTTTTAATTAAATTATTGTTGAACCTCAAGAAGTTTTTTGTTCACTCTGTTTGTAACATCAAGATAATATGCAAGGTCAGCAGATGAAAGTTCGTCCTCATCAATTTTTGAAACCTTGTCCATATATGTGTTGTACTGACTCAAAAGTTCGGTATATTCGGAAAGCATTGTTACATCATTTGCATCATAGCTTTTCATAAAGTCAACATACTTGTCCATAAACTCTTCGTACTCGTCCATTGTTTCTTTGAAGGATGAAGAAACTTCTTCACTTTCGGAGCTTTCTTCCTTTGAACTCTCTTTTTTGGAGCTTTGCTCTTTCTTTGAACTTTCTTCCTTTTTAGGCTTTTCGGTTTCGGGTTCAGACTCAACATCACTTGATTCATCTGAAATTTCCGACACTACGGATGTTGATTCCTTCACATCATCTTCTGAACTGCTGTCTTTTCCGCAGCCTGACAATGACACAGACATAAGTATTGCAAGCGACATTGCCACAACGGCAAATAATTTTTTCTTTTTCATAGTTTTACTCTCCTTAAAATATTTATAATAAAAAACTAAATCAATAGGCAAACACTACAAACGGGATTATTAAAATTAAACCTGCTAAGGTAAGAATTGTCGGAAGCGATTGTGTCGGGGATTTTATAACTCCCTTTCTGAACAAAACAGATGAGACAAAAAGAATAGTTTGCAATGCGGAAATTATTGCGTCAATTAAAAGTCTTGAAGAATATCTGAGTTGTGAAAATTCGCCCATTGCAATTATTCCGCATATTATCGCACCGATTATTGCAACAACACCGAAGCCACTTTTTCTGTACGCTTCGTCAGCTTTTTTCTTTTCGGCTTTGCGTTCTTTTTCGTCCTCTCTTTCCCACTTTTTATATTCCATTTCTTTGTAAGTATCATTTCTGATGCGTTCAACCTCAACCGCATCACCATAGACAATAACCTCACTTGAACCGCAGTACGGACAATGCAAAGTTTTATTACTGCTGTCGGCTGTCATCACACCGCCGCATTCCTTGCATTTCAGCTGAACTCGCTCGGTTTTGTCATTATTTGTAATCTTTGCACCGCAGTTTTTACAAAAAGAAGAACTGTCCTCAATTTTCTCGCCGCAATTACTACAAAACACAACATATCACCCTCAGTAATAATTTGTATTTATTATAGCATACTATCTTTTTAAAAGCAATACTATCTTTAATAATTTATTTATTTTATCCTTTTAAAAGATAATATTTACTTGGTGATAAACAATGCTAAACCTTAAAGAAATAGGTAACAGAATTAAAAAATACAGAAAGCAAAAAGGGTTCACGCAGGCACAGCTTGCGGAAATTATCGACATTTCAACAATTCATATGTCACACCTTGAAACAGGTTCTGTTGCAATGTCACTTGAATGTATGATAAAGGTATGCAATGCCCTTGAAGTTTCTCCCGATGATTTGCTGATTGGTGAATTTGAACTTAACAATAACGCCACAATAAAACAGCTTGCAGAAATAACCAAAAATCTTTCTTCGGACGAAAACAAACTGCTGATAGATTTTGCACTTTTGCTTGAAAAAAACAAGCCTAACAGAAATTAAAAAAACCGACAGAATACAATCGCTGTATCTGTCGGCTTATTATTATGCTTAAAAACTAATTCATATTATTGTTTAATTCGTTTGAAGAATTATTATTTCTCTGATTTCATTTTCGGCTTGTCTGACTTCTTCTAAAAATGCTCTTGATGAAACACGCAACGCACCGTTGCCCAGAATTATCATCTGTTCGAGTGCGTCGGATGTTACGACACGCACCTTGTTGGTTTTGGCAAGCTTGTGAGAGGTTTTCTCAATAAACATATCGGGCGGTTTCTGCCTCTTTGGTATATACAATGCTGATATTATTCACGGTTTTCAACCTCTCTGTGTTCGCCCTTTACCTTGTACGCATCAAACACGAGAATAAGGTTGCACTTGCTGTAGCCCTGATAGTTGCAGAGAATGTTTATCAGAGCGTGCCTTGCACCGTCAAGACTTCTTTCGGAAAGCTCTTTGAGGTGTTCCCACGCAAAAATAACATTGTAGCCGTCAACAAGCAGATACTCCGTGCCGTCATACACGGGGGATTTTTTATACTTTTCAGCCGCCTTGTCAATAGACGAAACCGCCTTGACATGACGCTTTTCGGGAGCGTGTTTTCTGCGTGTCACAGGGCCGTAGGTCTGTTCAAAAATCTGCATAAGCTCCTTGTCGAGAGCAAAAATATCGTCCTGAGTTTTGCACTTTGCAAAAGCGTTTTCGCTGTTTGTGCCGATTTCATCGTCTTTCGGAGCATCGAGAATACTCGGCAGATGCATATGCTCACCGACCTCATTCCACGGCACATTGTAGCCTGCTCCGTGAGAACAGAACACAGAACCGCATGGATTGTCAACATCGGCATCACAATCGTAGCCGATTTGTGCAATAACTTCATCGCTGTTGTGACACGGCTCATAGCCTTTAAGGCTGCATGAAAGTCTGCCTCTGCCGTGAGTGTACTGCATAACTTCTTTTGTGTAGTTGCCCATTTCGGACACGGGCGCAGTACCCGTGAGAACGGAATTTTCTCCCTTGGCTTCGGGAGAATTGAAAGTACCGCTCATCCGCTGAATATCTGACATTGCCCGTCCCACATTTTCGTTAGGCACTTCAAGCGTGAAATCATAAACAGGCTCAAGCAGAATGCTCTTTGCCGAGCGCAGTCCCTGTCTTACGGCACGGTAGGTTGCCTGTCTGAAATCTCCGCCCTCGGTATGCTTTGCGTGAGCTTTTCCCGAAACAAGCGTGATTTCAATATCTGTAATCGGCGAGCCTGTCAGCACACCGAGATGTGTTTTTTCACAGAGGTGAGTAAGAATCAATCTTTGCCAGTTGCGGTCGAGCAAGTCCTCTTTGCAACGGGAATTAATTGTAATTCCGCTGCCACGCTTTGCAGGTTTCAAAAGGAGATGAACCTCTGCATAGTGTCTTAACGGCTCAAAATGACCGACACCCTCAACCGTATTTTCGATAGTTTCTTTATAGATTATACTGCCTGTGCTGAACGATACATTCATACCGAAACGCTCTTTTATTATGCACCTCAGCACCTCAAGCTGAATTTCACCCATAAGTCGGATGTGGATTTCACCGAGTCTGCTGTTCCACACAACATTTAGCTGAGGATCTTCGTTTTCAAGCGTTTTCAGCTTTGTGAGAGCCGTGTGGGCGTCTGTCCCGTCCTCTAATTCAACCTTGTAAGTCAGAACAGGTTCGAGTACGGGAACTCCGGAATTTTTCTCAACACCCAAGCCGTCACCCGATGAAGTGAATGTTATTCCCGTTACCGCACAAACGGTTCCTGCAACAGCCTCCTCAACGGCTGTGAATTTCTCGCCCGAATAAATTCTTATTCTGTTTACCTTTTCGGCATTGGTATTTTTTTCGCTTTGGAGAATTTCACGCACTTTAAGACTTCCGCCCGTAATTTTCATAAATGTAAGGCGGTTGCCCTGATTGTCCTCTGCAATTTTATAGACCTTTGCACCGAACTCAGCACCGTAAGAGGGCATAACCGTGTATTCGTCAAGCAGATTCAAAAATGCCTTTACACCGTCAAGTTTGAGTGCCGAACCGAACATACACGGAAAGATTTTGCGTTCCTTAATCGCAACTGTTATGTCGGCCTTTTCAACGGCATCTGTTTCATAATATTTTTCAAGAATTTTTTCATCACATACGGCAACACTTTCACGAAAGCCGTCGGAGTTCGGATAGGTAAAATCAACGCAGTTTTCGTCAAGCCCTGTACGCAGTTGTGCCATAACGGAAAGCTTGTCCGCACCGTCAAGATCCATTTTGTTAACGAAGATAAAACACGGCACATTGTACTTTTTGAGCAGTTTCCAAAGTGTGCAGGTGTGACTCTGAACACCGTCAGTTCCGCTGATTACAAGAATTGCGTAGTCAAGCACCTGAAGTGTACGCTCTGCTTCTGCCGAAAAATCAACATGACCGGGTGTGTCAAGCAGAGTAAATTCCGTGTTGTTGTACTTCATAACCGCCTGTTTTGAAAAAATTGTAATTCCACGGTCACGCTCAAGCGAAAAAGTGTCAAGAAACGAATCCCTGTGGTCAACCCGACCAAGCTTTGTTATGTTGCCGGAAGAGTACATCAGAGCCTCTGAAAGCGTAGTCTTTCCCGAATCGACATGAGCCAGAATACCGACTGCAATTTTTTTCATCTTATCACCATACCCGAAAATTTATATATTTCTTTTAGAGAATTGTTTCCATACCGATTTTTTGAACCTTAAAACCGATACGCTCGTAAAATTTCATTGCACCGTCATTGCCTGCCCAGACATTTAGCGTAACATTATAGCAACCGCTTTTTCGGGCAAAATCAATAACATGGTTATACAGCTTTGTTCCTATATGCATCCCTCTTGTATCCTCGTCAACACACAAATCATCAATATACAGGGTTTTTATATTTGTGACCGACTTGCTTTCAAGATTTTGTTTGAAAATACAAAAAGCATATCCTTTTACTTTTCCGTTATGTTCTGCAACAAAAATCGGCTTTTGCTCATCAACAATTATTCGCTCAAGCTCCTCGTCTGTGTATTTCTTCTCACCGACTGTAAAAAGGTCGGGGCGGATATCGCTGTGAATCTTGTGAACCTCAAAAAGGAGCTTGTCAAGCTGCGGTATGTCTTTAAATTTTGCCCGTCTTATTGTTACTTCACACATAATTTCATCTTCCAATCATATAAAAAATACCTTGTGCAATTTCGTTTTGCCGAAACCTTCAACATTTATTTTACCACATTAAAAAATTAATGTAAACAAAGCAAAAAGGCTTGCGACCAAAATTGACCGCAAACCTTTTCGGGAGTAAATATGAACGAAAGTAATTATCAGTTTTATGTTGTTATATAAGATTATTGTAAAGCTCTGAAATTTCTTAAACACTTGCAGAATAAATCTATTTGTTTTATTATACACCTATATATCTAAAATTTCAAGAACCATTTTAACATTTCTATGTCTTTTGCTGTCATTTGCATTAAAAACTTGTACTTTGCAAAAAGAATGGTATAATATAATCAGAATAAAATTTACATAACCAAGGAGTTGACATATATGTATGAAGAAATTTATGCTCAGGCAAAACAGGCTTGTAATGAGCTTTGCGATGTTGCCAAGCTTAAAGAGGGCAGTATTGTTGTAATCGGCTGTTCTTCAAGCGAGGTTGCAGGCGGAACTATCGGACACAATTCAAGTCTTGAAACCGCTCAGGCTGTTTTCAAGGGTATATACGAAGTGCTTTGCGAAAGAAAGATTTACCTTGCCGCACAATGCTGTGAACACCTCAATCGTGCAATCATCGTTGAGCGAGAGGCTGTTCCGAACGCTGAAATCGTGAATGTTGTTCCACAGCCAAAGGCAGGCGGTTCTTTTGCCACAACAGCATACAAAACATTCAAAGATCCCGTTGCGCTTGAAGAAATCAAGGCTGACGCAGGTCTTGACATCGGCGGAACACTTATAGGTATGCACCTTAAAAGAGTTGCCGTACCCGTAAGACTCGGCATTGACCATATCGGACAAGCAATTCTGCTTGCCGCAAGAACCCGTCCTAAATTCATCGGCGGTTGCCGTGCCGTTTATGACGACAGCTTTTAATTTTATTACAATTGACGGGTGGCAGTTTTCGGACTGTCGCCTGTTTTTTTATTACTGCTTATTAAAATTTCAACATATTACCTTGTTTTCCGCAAATTTGCGACATACAATATCAAAGAAAAGTTTGCATTTTTCACTAACTGTGGTATAATCTAATGAGATAATTTTTTTCTGGAGGTACTATGAGCGGTATAATTGTTTCTGTTATTGTCCCCTTTCTTGAGAGCAATAACAAATTAATAGATACTCTGTCATCAATATCCGAGCAAAAGAATATTAATCAAGAGAACATTGAAGTGCTTATTGTTGACGCAACAGACAAAACTTCAAGCAAAATTGCAAGTGGCAGTATGTCAATGTGCAAGGTGATTTATGCAAAGTCGGTTAAAAGCTTTGCCGATGCCTGCAACCTTGCTGCGTCAAAAGCAACAGGCAAATATATCATGGTGTGCAATTGCGGCGACACTTTCAGCGATAACTATTTTGAAAGCTGCATTAAGGTGTTCGACAAAAATGAAAAAATTCCTTTTGTTGCCGGTCACAGATTTTGCGTAAACCCTGTTTTTAGAGAGAAAAAGGAATTTAGACTTAACAAAGGTCAGATTGAATCAAGCGTTGTCAGCCTTTTTGATAATCCCAACCTCATCAATCTTGAGCTTACGGGTACTTTTTACAGAGCTGAAATTTTCAAATCATACAAAATGAACAACAAGCTCAAGTACGAAAGTGCAGACGATTTTGCACTCAGAATTCAGCTTGATTATCCGGAGTATGTATATCTTGATGAGATTGAATTTGACTACTTTATGCCTGTAAGCGATGACTTTATGTACTATGTTCCCACAAACTACAAGGACTGGTACACAGATTCGCTTAACAACTTCTTAAAGCCTCTCATCAATGACAGCAAGGACAGGGACGGAAATATTCCGCTGTTTATTCAGTTCTATATTGTTTTCAATATTACAACAAAGTTCCTTGCAAATATGAACAACCGCAACAAGCGTAATATGAACGATGAAGAGCTTGCGGTTTTCTTTGAAACAGCAAGAGAATGTTTTAAGTTTGCAAATGACGGTTTTGTTCTTAACAAAGACAAGTATGTTTCTCTCGGCTACAGCGAGGAAGCCGCCGAGATGTTCTATATGATAAAGCACAATTGTGTTTTCAAGGATATGCCTTTTGAATATTCCGAGGGCAAAAAAGAAGTTTACCTCAACTGCAACAATGTCTATATTTCTAAGCTTACAGACCAGAGAGTCGGTATGCATGTTATGGACTACCGTGACGGCAAGCTTGTTATTGACGGCTCGTTCAGACAGGTTTTTGACCTTGAAGATTTTGAGCTTTATGTTCAGTTTGGCGACAAAAGACAGGTTCTTACAAACACAGACCGTTATTCTCTGACAAAATATTTCGGCATCAGTGCGTACAAGAAATTCACCTTCCACCTTGAGCTTGAGCTTGATCCCGAAAATCCTCAGCAGACGGTTGCATTCTTTGCAAGATACAAGGATTCAATTATTCCGCTCAAGCTTTCATTCCTGCACCATTGGTCTAAGTTTACAATCAAGCCAAAGAACTCCTACTGGAGATTCAACAAGTATGTTGCCTATATTGACAAATCAAGAACAATTGTAATCTGCCACGCATCTGCTATGGATACATTCAAGAGAGAACTCAAATTCCTCCCCTATGTTTTCAAGGAAAGTAAACGCAGCTTCATTACAAGAATTCAGTATTGGCTTACAAGACCTTTTTTCAAGAACAAGAAAATCTGGCTCATGTACGATAAACTGTACAAGGGCGGTGACAGCTGTGAATATCTTTACAGATATTGTGCAGACAAAAAGGACGGCATTTCAAGATACTATATCATTGACAAAAACACTTCCGATTACAAGCGACTAAAGGCTGACGGACTCAAGCCTGTCAAGAACCGTTCATTCAAGCACAAAATGCTGTTTCTCAATACCGATATTGCGCTCATTACAAACTCAAATGTATTCCCGTTCAACGGCTACAGTATGGATCGTTCAAGATTCATCAGAGGTTTGTGCAACTTCCCTTCAATGTGCTTACAGCACGGACTTTCGGTTCAGAAGTGTGCAATGGCTCAGCAGAGAATTGTTGACAACACACAGATGTACTTCCTTGCGTCAAAGTATGAGTACAAAAATCTGAGCAACCATGTTTACAACTATCAGGATTTTGACATTCTCAAAATGACAGGCATCGGCAGATATGACGGACTTATCAATAACGATAAAAAGCAGATTCTGCTTTCACCCACCTGGCGTATGTACAATGCAATGCCTGTTACAACAAGCGAGGGTGAACAGAGAGCTTACAATCCAGAATTCAAGCACACAACCTATTATAAAATCTACAACGACCTTATCAATAATAAAAAGTTGATTGATACGGCAAAGCGTACAGGCTACAAGATTAAGTATGTTCTTCATCCGATTTTAAGCTCACAGGTTAACGACTTTATCCCCGATCCGTATGTTGAGGTTGTTTCATCGGTTGGCGATTTCAACTACGAAACAGCTTTTCAGGAGTCAAGCCTTATGGTAACAGACTATTCGGGCGTTCAGTTTGACTTTGCTTATATGAAAAAACCGCTTGTATATTTTCATCCGTCACAGCTTCCTGCGCACTATGATGACGGCGGATTCTTCTATGATACAATGGGATTCGGAGAAATTTGTACCGAAAGCGACCAGCTTGTTGACCTGCTCTGCGAGTATATGGAAAACGGCTGTAAAATGAAGCCAAAGTATGTTGAAAGAGTTGAAGATTTCTATCAGTTTGACGATCACAACAACTGTGAAAGAATTTACAACGAAATCATCAAGTATCAGCAACAGGTTAACAAAGACAAATTAAAATAATATTTAAGCGGTCAGTTTTTTTGCTGACCGTTTTTGTTTTGCCAGTACTCCTCAAACTCAATATACTTTTATTGTTTTTTGTACATATGTACAAATTTTGTATATATTGTTTAAAAATTACTTGTTTTTCTCTTGAAATACTACACCGCATAAATTGTTATAACAGGCAAATTATGGTATAATTGGTACTTGTAGCAATGTTGCAAATTTTACGAAAATTGTTAAGAAAACGAAGTTCCTGTCAGAAATTGACAGACACAAATCCCGTACTTTTTGGGATTTCCGTTTACGGAGGGTTTAAAAATGAGCAAAATCAAACGACAGTCCGGTATTGAGTTACTGCGAATTATTGCAATGATACAGATAATTTTTTTGCATGCGTATACTTACGGATTACTTCATGACGCATCAAAGGCCGCAGGCGATATTGACAGTATATTGGTGACATTTGTATGGTCATTCTGCAGAACCCCTGTTGATGTGTTTATTATGATAAGCGGCTACTTCATGATAACCTCGCATTTTGATATAAAAAAGACCATACGGCGTGGCGGAAAAATCTACGGTGCAATGATATTTTACTCGATTATGCTTTCGATAATTTTCTTCATAAGCGATCCGTCGCTCATAAATATAAATTCAGTTATAAAGGCGTTCACTCCGCTAATGTCACGAACTTGGTATTTTCTGAGCAATTATTTGATTATTCTTCTGCTCAGCCCATTTCTCAACAAAATGCTTGCGTCACTTTCTAAAAAACATTACCTCTACTTTATGGGAATTGTTTTTGTGGCAGTAAGCCTATGGTCAACGCTTGCAACAATTAACGGAATAAACAATGTTATCAGCATCAACAAAATACTTGATCCTTATATGGGCAAAAGTCTTGGCGGATTCCTTTTGATGTACATAATCGGCGGTTATCTGAGGTTGTTTGTAAAGCAGAAACCGCTTGAGAAAAGAAAACCGAATTTCCGCTATCTCGGCATTTTCGTCGGTCTTTGCGTATTAGATTTTGTATTGGCAGCTATTTTTCCACAATACAATCCGGCATTCGGTATGTTCAACAACCCGATCGTCCTCGCCGAATCGGCGATGTTGGTTCTCTTTTTCAGAGATTTCAATTTCAGCTCAAAATTTGTCAATACAGTAGCCGGCACAACGCTCGGTATATATGCAATCCACGAAAATCCGTATGTTCGTGATTGTCTGTGGAATGTTGCAAACTTCGGCAATAAGCACCTCTATGACACCCTGATTTACATTCCGATTGTAATTATAACAGTCCTCCTCATATTCGCAGGCTGTTGCGTAATTGAGCTTTTAAGACTTAAACTCTTCGAATTTGTCGGCAATAAAATCAACGCCCGCAAATCCATAACATCCGGCAACCGCTGTACAAAATAATATATCTTATAAAAAAACACCGACAGATTAAGCTAAAAGCTGACCTGTCGGTGTTTTTATTATTCAAAATATTTTCCGCTGCCCTTCATTTCTGTTTTGATGAAGTGCGACATAATTTTGCCGAGATATTTTTTCATCATTTTGTTATAGCTTTCGGGATTGACTTCACCGCCGTATGCCATAACATCAAATGTTATTTTCGCCTCAACAATCTTTGCATTCAGCCTTAAAAATCCGCAACGCTGATAGAATTTATAACGGCTCATTCGCTGTTTTTGATTGGGGGCATTTTCTTCTTCAAGCTGTTCAATTGCAAGAAAAATTCTTTTGTCCTTATACAAATTTTTAAATTCATCAAGCACGGCGACTCCGATTCCGTGTCCCCTCTCCTTTTCGGAAATTGCATAGTAGTACACATAGACAACTTCGCCGTCCGTGATTGCATAGATAAGTCCAATCCACTTTTCTTCATCATAAATTGCGTAGAAATCTGCACCCTCATTCTTTGATTTTTTCATCAAAAGCCAAAACGGTACTCTCTCAACGGCAGGAAATGCGGAAAAGTATAATTCTTTTACAGATTTATAATCATCAAGTTGTTTTGTGACTTTTTTAAAGCAAATCATAAAAATCCCTTTCGTTACTATAATCACAGGGAATATTGTACCACATAAAGGATTAATTTGCCACAACAGTTTTCGTCTTTGAAAGTTTTCTTATTTTAACATAATAAACCGCAATCATAAGGAGCATACTTCCTGTCCATGCGGCAGGGCCGGCAACACAGATTGATGCGTAACCTATTACAGAACTGAAAATGACAGGCGCCATAATTCGCATAACAACTTCGATAAGCGAACCAATCATAGGCACAATGCCGTTTTTAAGCCCCTGAATTGTTCCACGGTATATAAACAGCATTGCAAGCGACCACTCAAACGGGCAGTTCCAGAAGATAAACTGAACGGAATAATCAATAGTCTGCTGTGAGCTTCCGCTTGTAAAGATTCCTGTTATCGGCTGAGCAAAAATCATTGAAACCGCACCTATTACAATTGAATATACAATGCAAATTAACAGGCAGAAATTGACACCTTTTTTGATTCTGTCATATCTTCCTGCGCCCTCGTTCTGACCTGCAAATGTTGCGATAACCGTACTCATTGAGTTCATCGGATTCTGGATGAGGAGCTGAACACGGTTTCCGATTGTGTAGGCGGCAACGGCATATGAACCGAACTGATTTACGAAATACTGCAAAACCATCATTCCGATTGAAATTACTGAGTTTTGAAGTCCCATCGGAAAACCGACTTTTAGCTCATCCCGTACAGTTGAAGTCAAATTTTTAAAGCTGTTTCTGTTCGGCAAGAGCATTTTCACCTTGAAAAAAATGTACACGCAACAGAGAACTGCCGACACAAGCTGAGAGATTACCGTTGCAATTGCCGCACCCGAAACATCCCATCTGAACACTATGATAAATAACAGGTCAAGTCCCACATTCATTACGGATGAAAAGAGCAACAGATAAAGCGGAGTTTTGCTGTCACCAACCGAACGCAGAAGTGATGCCGTAAGGTTGTAGAGCATTGTTGCGGGGATTCCGAGGTAAATTATTGTAAGATATCTGCTTGCATACTCGAATGTATCCGAGGTTGTTCCGAGCATTGTAAGCAGCGGATTAACAAGAAGTACAAACGAAACAGTAAGCACAACAGCCGACACAACACCAATTATTATGTGGGCGGCAACGCTCTTTTTCACCCGTTCCATATCGTTTGCACCGAAATGCTGTGAAGTGATTACCGAACAGCCGGCGGAAAGTCCTATGAAAAATCCGAGTGCAAAAAAGTTGAGCGAACTCGTTGAACCGACCGCCGCAAGCTTGATTTCACCGAGCGTTTGACCGACAATCAGCGTATCGACAACATTGTAAAGCTCCTGCAAAAGGTTGCCGATTATTACGGGAATTGCAAAAAATAAAATCTGACTTGAAATTTTTCCCTGAGTCAGATTTCTAACAGATTTTGAACCATTCATAACATTCACACTTCTTATCAAAAATTTTTATGTTTTTAATATCTTTTTCGTTTAAGTATAAGTCCAGAGCAACGCTATGCTTTGCCTGACGATACGGCATTTCTGCAATCTGTGCAAAGGGGCGATAGCTTCTTAGGGTTTCAGTCATTAGACTGAAATCCTAAGAAGTACCGCATCGCTAAGCGGTGCGGCACTTCTGCACTTGATTATAGCACAGCGATTTGTGAATGTAAATGTATAGGAATGACGAAATAAAGACGCTTTTGTTTTGAAAAAACTTTACACAATGCACAGTATTGATTTTGTCCTATTTTATTACAGCATAATTTTATAACCAAATAATAAGTATTTCACATTATCCGATTATTATTGACTGTTTTAAGAATACATCCGTTTTGATGAAAATTTGCAAATTGTCAATATTTTGTTATTTTGAGTTTTCAGCAAAAACAAAACAGAGCCGTAAAAACGACTCTGCCCTGTAACATTAGAGAAAATATTTATGAAAACAAACTGTCTTATTAATCAGTCTTTTTTAACATTGAAAGCGTTCATACCGGGATAAACTGCGCTGTCACCGAGGAGTTCTTCAATTCTGAGAAGCTGATTGTACTTCGCAACACGCTCTGAACGGCTCGGAGCACCTGTCTTAATCTGGCAAGTGTTAAGAGCAACTGCGAGGTCGGCAATTGTTGTATCTGCCGTTTCACCGCTACGATGTGAAGAAATTGCTGTGTAACCGGCTTTGTGAGCCATTTTGATAGCCTCAAGAGTTTCAGAAACCGAACCAATCTGGTTAAGCTTGATAAGAATTGAGTTACCGCAGCCAAGCTTGATACCCTTTGCAAGTCTTTCTGTGTTTGTAACAAAAAGGTCATCGCCGACAAGCTGAACCTTGTCACCGAGTTCCTTTGTAAGCTGCTGCCAGCCTTCCCAGTCCTCCTCGTCAAGAGCGTCTTCGATTGAGATAATTGGGTACTTTTCAACAAGCTTTTTCCAATGCTCAATAAGTTCTGCCGATGTGAACTTTGTGCCGGCCTTCGGAAGAACATATTCGCCCTTCTTCTCGCCCTTCCATTCCGATGATGCGGCGTCCATAGCGATCATAAAGTCCTTGCCCGGCTCATAGCCGGCATTCTTAACAGCCTCAAGAATATACTGAATAGCCTCCTCATCACTTGCAAGGTTCGGAGCAAAAACCGCCTTCGTCACCTACTGATGTTGTAAGTCCCTTTGATTTGAGGAGGGAAGCAAGTGCGTGAAAAACTTCTGCACACCAGCGCAGACATTCCTTGAATGACGGTGCGCCTACAGGCATAATCATAAATTCCTGAACATCAACTGTGTTTGCGGCATGAGCACCGCCGTTGAGGATGTTCATCATAGGAACAGGGAGTCTGTTGCCCGAGATACCGCCGAGGAATCTGTAAAGCGGAATATCGAGTGCTGTTGCGGCTGCTCTTGCTGTTGCAATTGAAACGGCAAGAATTGCGTTAGCGCCAAGCTTTGACTTGTCCTTTGTGCCGTCAGCCTCAATCATAGCCTTGTCAACTGCATAAATGTCTGACGCATCCATACCGGCAACTGTATCATTAATTACTGTGTTAATATTTTCAACTGCTTTTGAAACACCCTTGCCGAGATATCTTGACTTGTCGCCGTCACGGAGTTCAAGTGCCTCAAATTCGCCTGTTGACGCACCGCTTGGGGCAGTACCCCTTGCAACAGTACCGTCAACGAGTGTTACCTCTGCCTCAACTGTCGGATTGCCACGGGAGTCAAGAATTTCTCTGCCGACTACTTTTTCAATTTCCAAATAAGTCATTATAATTCTCCTAACTTTTTTCTTGCAGACAACCCTCTCGGGAGGTAAGCACATCCTCCCGAGTAAAGGCTTTCGGTACCCGCAAGGGAAGTCCACATGATTTATTCAAAAGAGTTAGCCTCTGCTAACTGAGTATTATTATATACCACTCAACAAAGAAAATCAAGAGAATTTTTTATTTTTTTCTGCAATATTCGTCAGAGATATTTAAGAACTATTTAAAAATATTTTTAAATAGTTCTTGACTTTTCGGTAAATCAGGCTATAATAAAGCTACAAGCTATTTAAAATATTTTTAAATAGATGTAATAGGAGTTTGTGAGGAGGTATCTGCTTGTCACTGAACGGTACACTTAAAGCACTTTCAGATCCGATAAGAAGAAATATTCTGACAATGCTGAAAGGCAAGAAAATGATTGCAGGCGACATTGCCGAAAAACTTGGAATTTCACCTGCATCGCTTTCATATCACCTCAATCTGTTGAAGAAAAACGACCTGGTGATTGAAGCAAAAGAAAAAATTATGTTTATTATGAGCTTAACACAACCCTTTTTGACGAACTCATAATGTGGCTTAAACAATTTTAGGAGTTGATTTTATGAAAAAGCTGAATAAAATTATGCTTGCACTTTCCATATTGCCCACTTTGCTTACTTCCGTATTTTTATTCTTTATGAATGACACCGTTCCCATGCACTACAACGCAAGCGGTGCTGTTGACCGTTATGGTTCAAAATACGAAAACTTCATTCTCCCTGCAATCATTCTGTTTATGTATGCATTTTACATGGTGTATACCAAGATATATACTAAATACAGCACAAACAGCGTTGAAAAGATAAATAACAATGTAAAAATCACTGCGATACTTGTGACATCAATCATTGCGGCTTTCAATATTCTTCAATTGATGTTTCTTATTCTGGCAATTTTAAAGCCAGACAGCACAACTTTTACAGATAATGTGCCGTTCATTATAAATACGGTTATGGGTTTAATGTTGATTATTGCAGGCAACTTTCTTCCGAAAACAAAACGAAATTCGTTTATCGGAGTAAAAACATCATGGACTCAAAGCAGTGACTTGGCGTGGTATGAATCAAACCGAGCCGGCGGAATTGCCTTTGTAGTTACCGGAGTTTTGACAATCATTGAAAGCTCATTCATAAAGGGAATCAATTCAACAATTATTATGGTTGCAATTCTTCTGATAAGCATTGCCGTTGCCTACATCTATGCGTATATAAAAGTGAAAAAATCCGCTTAATCAAGCACAAAACCGCTGTCGGGATTAAACCTGACAGCGGTTATTTTTTGAAATATTCACTTATAAATATCCACTAAAATTACTGCTCTGCTTTTTCGGGGAGCGACAAAGCTTTGCCTTTATCATTTTTCTTTGTCAGCGGAGTCATACTCTTTGCACAAATCATCATAGTTGACGCATTATGCAAAAATGCCGAAACCGACGGCTGAATAACGCCCATAAAGCCTGAAAGCAAAAGTGCCGAATTGAAAGCAATTATGAAACGATAGTTTTTGTTGATTCGTTTCATAAGGTCTTTGCTCAACTTGCGAACACGCACAAGCGCACGCAAATCAGAGCCTTTTATGGTAATATCCGCAGTTTCACGGGCAATGTCGGACGCATCGTTCATTGCAACCGAAACATTTGCGGCGGCAAGTGCCGGAGTATCGTTGATACCGTCACCGACCATAATTACCTTCTGACCGTTCTGCTTCATTTCTTCAACATATCTGTGCTTGTCCTCGGGGAGAACCTGACACTTGTAGTCGGTAATTCCGAGCATTGCGGCAGTCGCCTTTGCGGCTCTGTAGCTGTCGCCCGTGAGCATAACAACATTCTTTATGCCCTGTTTTTTGAGCATATCAATTGCCTGTTTTGCTTCTTTTCTAGGCGGATCGCTGATGCACAATGCACCCGAAAGTTCACCGCCGATTGCAAGGTAAAGCACGGAACATGAGCCGGATTTTTCGTCAATAATATTCTGCTGTTCCTTTGTAACGGTAACATTTTCGTCCTCAACAACAAAATGCTTACTGCCGATTATTGCACGCTTACCGTGAAGTGTTGTTGCAATACCGTGGGCAACAACATACTCAACCTCGGTATGCTCCTCGGAGTGAGAAATTCCTCGTTTTTCAGCACCGATTACAACGGCATTTGCTACGCTGTGCGGAAAATGCTCTTCAAGACAGGCTGAGATTCTGAGAACCTCGTCCTCGGTATAATCGCCGAATGCAACAACCTTTTCAAGAACAGGCTCTGCGTTTGTGAGAGTACCTGTCTTATCGAACACGATTGTGTCAGCATTCGCAAAAGCCTCAAGATACTTTCCGCCCTTGATTGTAATATCGTTGTCAGCCGCCTCTTTGACAGCCGAAATTACGGCAATAGGGGTTGACAGCTTGATTGCACAGGAGTAGTCAACCATAAGAAGTGAAACTGCCCTTGTGATGTTTTTTGTGAAGATAAGAGTTGCGAAAAATCCGATAAAGCTGAACGGAACAATTCTGTCGGCAAGAGCTTCGGCACGGCTCTGAACACCTGCCTTGAGTTCCTCAGAATTGCCGATAAGCTCAATAATCTTGCTGATTTTAGTATTTGACGCAAGCTGACGGACTGTTACAACAATACTGCCCTCTTCGATTACCGTACCTGCATAAACGGAAATTCCCTCACGCTTTAATACAGGCAACGGCTCGCCTGTCATTGACGACTCGTTTACGGTTGCCTCACCGTCTGCAACAACACCGTCAACAGGAATAACCTTGCCTGTCTGAACACGGATTTTGTCGCCGACACGCAGATCCTCAATCGGAATGAGAACATCACCGTCATCGGTAACAAGCCATACCCTGTCGGTCTTGATTGCAAGGCTGTCTGTGAGAACCGCCTTTGTCCTTGCGTGAGTATATTCTTCAAGCAAGCCCGATATTCTGAGCATAAACATAACCGTTGCGGCTGTTTTGAACTTGCGTTGACACAAGCATGCCACAACAGATGCACCGTCAAGCACATCTACGGTAAGTTTACCGTTCCAAAGAGTTTTGAGAGCCTTTTTAATATATTTTGCACTTCTGTAAAGAGTGATTGCCGTTCTTATCGGAGCAGGAAGGAACATCTTTGAAAGATAGTGCTTTGCAACAAGAGTGAAAAGATTGTCATGAAAATCGCTGTCAATCTTCTGAATTCCAAATTCTGCACTCGGTTCATTCTTTTTAAGAGTTTTTACATTAATTGCTCTTACAAGGTCAATAATTTTACTTCTGCTGCCCTTTGTGTAATTGACAAGAATACCGCCGTTTGCAGAACTTACCTGTGCCGAATTCACATAAGGAGATGCGGTCACAAGATTATAGATTGCCCCCTCATACTCCTTATCAAATGCATATGCGCCGCAGCGAAAACGAATTCTCTGCGGCTTGTCATAGACAATTTTAAATTTCATTATTCTGTCACTTCTTCAGCGGCAGAATCTTCGTGAATACCTGCCTCTGTTTTAGCATCATAGCAGATATCCGAAGCTTCATCCTTCATATTCTGGAAAGCTGCCTTTGCATCTTTCTGAAGCTTCATACCCTTTGCAAGACCTGTAACTGCAAGACTGCGGGTTTTATCTGCTTTAAGTATCTTTTTGCCTACGATTACTGCTGCTGCACCTGCAACTGCACACCATAATTTTTCGTTCTTGAATACTTTCAACATATAAAGTCCTCCTTTAACGCTCATATGCACAAATGTACATATATTTAAGTTGTTTTACACAACAACTTTACCATTAATTATATAATATATGACAAATTTGTCAAGAATTTGCAGAGTGAAATTTTCCGATTTTATAAAAAAATTTATCCGAGAGCAACATCAAGAACCATCATCAGCGTAAATCCTATTGCAACACCGATTGTTCCGATGTTGGAATGTTTGCCGTTTTGTGATTCCGGAATAAGCTCTTCGGTTACAACATATATCATTGCTCCTGCGGCAAATGAGAGAAGATACGGCAACAACGGGACTGCTATTCCTGCAAAAATCACCGTAAGTACAGCACCGATAGGCTCTACAACTCCCGACATAATTCCGAGAAAGCATGACTTTTTGCGTGACGCTCCGCCTGCATGGAGCGGAAGTGAAATTATTGCCCCCTCGGGAAAATTCTGTATTGCAATACCTACCGCAAGAGCCAATGCGCCTGCAACGGTTATTCCCGTATTATCCGAAATTGCTCCGACAAATGTTACACCCACCGCCATTCCCTCCGGGATATTGTGCAAGGTAACGGCAAGAACGAGCATAGTGTTCTTTGAAAGGCTTGAACGAACGCCCTCGGGATTGTCGCTGTCAAGGTGCATATGCGGTATAACGCTGTCGAGCAAAAGCAAAAATCCAATTCCGAGCAAAAATCCGACTGTCGCTGGAATCCACGCAACTATGTTCTGACTTTCTGCCATTTCAATTGACGGAATCAACAACGACCATATTGATGCCGCAATCATTACTCCCGATGCAAATCCGAGCAGAAATTTTTGCAGCTTTTGATTGAGCTCTCCTTTTGAAAAAAGTACAACGGCTGAGCCGAGCGATGTTCCGAGAAATGGTATTAAAATTATAATCAGTCCGTTTAAAAGCATATTGACCTCCTTGTAGTTAGTCTTTGCTAACTACATTGTAGCACAACAAATTTTAAAATACAATAGCGGAACAGAAAATCTCTGCTCCGCTGCATAATATGATGTGATATGTTAATCTGTAATAATTTTTATTGAACTGCCCGACTTTGTGCCGACAACCTCGATTTTGTTGCCTATGCTGTTTTTCAGCTCGCTTATGTGGGAAATGATACCCACAAGGCGGTTGCCGTTGCCTGTAAGGTCATTAAGCGTTTCAATTGCAGATGCAAGGCTGTCATTGTCAAGAGAACCGAATCCCTCGTCAATAAAGATTGAATCAAGTCTGATTCCGCCGTTTCTCTGCTGAATAATGTCGGAAAGTCCGAGTGCAAGCGCAAGTGACGCCTGAAAAGATTCTCCGCCCGAAAGAGATGAAATATCCCTTTCCTTGTTGTTAAAATTATCACGAACGCTGATTTCAAGTCCTGCGCTGATTCGCTTGTCACGGCTTTCACCACGGACAATTTCATAGCGACCGCCAGTCATTTTTGAAAAACGCAGATTAGCATAGTACAAAACCTGTTCAAAATACGAACCCATAATGTAGCGTTCAAAGGTGATTTTGCTGTTATCGGAAACAATTTCACCGTTGGCGGTTTTCTTGAGATTTTCGTAAACATCTGCTATTCTGAGCTTTTCCTCAAAGTCATTTTTCAGCTTTTCAACGCTGTTGTAAATGTTTTGATTATTGTGCAGACTTCTGTCGCCTGCGGTATAAAGATTGTCCCATTTTTCCTTTTCAGAAGTATAGATATCAATCAGTTCATTGATTTTAAGGACATCTTCCCTTTGCTTTCCTTCAACTGATTTTTCACAGGCTTCAACCGTTGCCCGTGATTTTTTCAAAGAATCGGTAAAGGTTTCTGCCTCTCGTTTTAATTCTTTTATAGAATCTTCGGTCAACAAATTAAAATCGGGACATTCCAAGATATTATTCTCTGAAAGAACAATATCAAGCTCCGATTTTTTGTTTTCAAGTTCAGATTCAAAACTTTTCAGCTGTTTTGCAGTTTCGTTTTCAACAGAAACCTTGCTGTCAAAATCTGACTTTGCCTTTGAAAGCTCGCTTTGCGCAAGGTCGATTTCAGACTTAATCTGCTCTGCCTTGTCTGCACAAGCCTTTGCCGCATTCAAAAGTTCTTCAACCGATGAGTATTTTATCTCCGCTTTAAGGCTCTCGGTTTCTTCTTTTGCAGAATTATATTTGCTCTTTGCGTCAGCATTTTTGCGGATTAATTCTGTATGAACAAGGTCAAGCTTTTTAAGCTTTTCATCAAACCTTGAGATTTCAGCCTTGCAGACCTCACGCTGTTCTCTGACTTTTTCAAGGTCAGAAGCTTCGTTTTCAAGCGCTTTTAATAGCTTCTTTTGTTCCGACAAAAGCTGTGAAATCATTTCGGCTGAAAGTGTTTCGACATCAACCTCAAGTGCATTCGCAAATTCCGTAACATTTGTTTTTGCGGATTCTGATTCCGTTTCAAGCCTTGTGACCTCATTTGACTTTTTATGAACGGCATTTTCAGCAACTTCACACCTTGCCTTCAAAGCATTGAGCGTATCCTTGTCGGGGGCATTTTCGCTGTGTTTTGCCGGATTCGGATGATGCAATGAACCGCAGACGGGACACGGCTTTTCATCTTCGAGTGTGTCGGCAAGCACGCCTGCCATATTCATTATATAGATATTGTGCTTAGTGTTGTACTCGTTGTTGAGTGCCGTTGCCGACTTTGCAAGGTCGGCACATTCTGCTTTTGCATTAGTCAACCTTGCATTGATTTTTGCGAGATTTTCATATTCGGCAGAAAGCCTTTCAGCCTTGCCTGATTTGTCTTTCAATGCGGTTATTTTGCTCTTGGCGTCAAAAATTTTCTGCTCTGTGTCGCTGTTTTCTGAGATAAATTTTTCCGCTTTTGTCTTTAGATTTTCCGTATCCGAACAAGATTTTCTGTTGTCTGAAATTTCCTTTTCGGAATTTTGCAAAACTGATTCATATACATTCAAATTTGCCGTAAGGTTAAAATATTTTCTGTAAGTATCTTCCTTTGCACGAAGTTTTCCCGATTCCTCGTTTAGCGTTGCGATTTTGCCCTCAAGCGACTTTTTCTCGCCAAAAACATTCTGTTTTAATTTCAAATTTTCTTCGGCGGATTTTTCTGTTTATTTCCGCATTTTTACAGTTTTTTGAGTGCCGAATCATATCTTTTCCGTGACTCGGCAAAGCTGTCATATTTTTGGCTTTACGGAGTGCAGTATTTTTTCGTCATTCTCAGCTTTTTTGAGCATTTCATCGTAATGCGGTTTGCTCTGCAAAAGCTGTTCTAGGCGGAGCTTTTCGACATCAAGAGTATCGAATTTATTATTGATTTCAACTGCAAGAGCCTTTTTCTTTTCTTCCTCAAGAATTGCCTTTTCAAGCTCTTTTCGCTTTTTTTCAATTTCTGCATTGTCCTTTTTCTGCATCTCGGAAAGTACCGATAGGTGCAAAAGAAATTGCTCAATATCAATTACCGTAAGGTCTGTTCTGTCGGTATAAAGGCTGATTTTTTCGCTGATTTCGGCAAAGCTGTCATCATCGGGAATTTCAACGGCAACGGTTTTTGACTTGATAAGTTCGCAGACTTTTTTCTTTTCTTCAAGCTTTTCGGCTGACTCTGTTTTCAATTTATCCTGAAATTCTTTGTAGATGTCCGTGTGAAAAATTTTGCGAAAAATCTCGCTTCGCTTTTCACTTCCCGACTCAATGAACTTTTTGAATTCGCCCTGTGCAAGCATTGCAATCTGGCGGTACTCATCACATTTCAAGCCGATAATTTCGCTGATTTTATTATTGACCTCGCCCGTTTTTGTGAGCGAAGTTGTAATGTCATCACCCGTAAGTTCTGCTGACGCACCCTCAATTTTACTGCCTGTTCCGCGCTTTTTTGCGACCTCATTCGAGGTGGTTCTAATGATGCGGTACTTCTTTCCCCTGTGTTCAAAGTCAAGCTCAACATAGGTGCGTGTGAGCGGCTTTGCAAAGTTACTGCGGAGCATTTCGCCGTTTCGTGAAGAACCGCTTGTTTCACCGAAAAGTGCAAAGCAGATTGCGTCGAAAATTGTTGTCTTTCCTGCGCCCGTTGTGCCTGTTATGAGGAAAAGCCCTTTGCCGTCAAATGCCGAAAAATCGACCGTTTCAACATCGGCATACGGTCCGAAAGCGCTCATTTTCAGTTTAATCGGTTTCATCGTTTACACCTCCGATTTCTTTGAAAATTCTCTCAATAATTTTTACGGATTCGGGTTTAATCTCTTTTCCGTTCTGCATTTTATAGAAATCCGAAAAAAGTTCAATATTGCTCTTGCCCTCTGTTTTACCGTACATTTCGGGAGTCATTTCAATGCTCTTTTTTCTGTTGACATATTCAAGTCCCATAATGTTGGGATAGATATTTTCAAGCGTTGAAAATGCATTGGTAACAGGGTTTTCGTCCGTAAGCTCGGCAAAAACATAGTCATTGGTTTTGTCGTCATATGTGTCGGATATCGGATTTTCTGCGAGTTCACGCAGAGTTCCTTTTATGATTCTCATATCATGCAACGGCTGTATGGGAATTTCTTCAAGATTTAATTTTCCGTTTGAAAGCTCGCCGAAAATCACACATTTTTTGTTGCGACATTCAGTTTTTGAATATTTTATCGGTGAACCGCAATAGGCAATATTTTTGTTTTTGCCCATAATCTGCTTGCCGTGAATATGACCGAGTGCAACATAATCGAACGGTTCAAAAACATACGGCTCAACATTATCAAGCGTACCGAGGCTTGACTCCGAACCCGAGGTTTCACTGCCCGTTACAAACTGGTGAGCAATCAAAATATTGGTTTCATCGGCATTGATTTCGGAATGTTCAAGCACAACCCTGACAGCAGTTGTATAGTCGGTAATTTTAGCCGATTCTTCGGGATATACCTTACGCACAAATGACGGACGGATAAACGGCAACGAGAAAATATTAACCTTTTCTCCGTCACATTCAACAGTATTTTTTCTTGCAATGCCTTCAAACACACCGTCGGTAAAAATTCCGTTGAGTTCAATCAGCTTGTTGAAATAACCGATTCTTTCGGGCGAATCGTGATTGCCGCTGATTACAAAGGTTTTCAACCCTGTTTTGCCGTGAAGTCCTGCAATTTCAGTCATAAAGCTGTCGAACAATTCAACTGCCTCGGCAGACGGCAAAGACTTGTCATAAATATCTCCTGCAATCAGCAAAGCGTCAGGATTTTTCTCTTTGATAATCTCAACAATACGCTCAAGCATATAGCGTTGATCATCAAGCATTCTGTAGCCGTTCACATATTTTCCAATATGCAAATCCGAAATATGCAAAAACTTCATTTTAAAAATCCTTTCAGTTAATCAAAACTTTCCAAACTAATTAAACAACAGGCTATGCATCAAAAATGTCACACAAAAAATTCAAGAATGAACACAACCGCACAACATACGCATGAAACCTTGAAAAGACCTGCGTTGAACCATGCCGCCACAAGACCTGCCGCAAAGGCTGCTATGCCTGCAATCGGACTGTGAGTTGCGTTGATTATTGCCGGAAATGTCATTACCGAAAGCGTTACATACGGCACATAGTAGAGAAACGAACGCACAAATGTGTTTGTAAACTGCTTTTTAACAAGTGTAAGCGGAAGAACACGGATTGCGAATGTTACAGCCGCCATAATAAGTATGTATATATAGGGATTATGCGACATTTTCGTTCTCCTCCTCTTCTTTGACAGGGAACAGCAATGCCGCCGCTGCCGAAATTACGATTGTAAGAATAATCGTGCGTGTACCCTCGTCAATCTGATTGATGACGGGAATATATGCAAATGCAAAACTTGCCGCAAAGCTGACAAGTACAATTCCGAGAAGTGTTTTGTTCTTTCTTGACGGCGGAACGATGATTGCAAGGAACATTCCGAAAAGTGCAACGCTTAGTGCGCTGACAATACGAAGCGGCAACAGATTGCCTGCAATTGTGCCGAGCATACTGCCGAATGCCCAACACGGGCAACCTATGAGGATTGCGCCGTAGGTATAAAAAGGATTCAGCTTGCCCGACCGTGAAATTGAAATTCCGAAAAATTCGTCTGTAACAAAAAATCCGAGCAACAGCCTGTGGATAATCGAGGTATTCTTTGAAATACGCTGACTTAACGCACAGCTCATAAGAAGATATCTTGCGTTGGCAACAAGGGTTGCAAGCGCAATTACAAAATATGACGAATCAGCCGCAATTACGGTAAAACCCGAATATTCGCCTGCCGATGCGTTGCACAAAAGACTTGCAAGAAAGCTTTGAAACGCATTAAGTCCCGCAGTTTTTGCGGCAATGCCAAGTGAAAACGAAACGGCAAGGTAGCCGAGTCCAATCGGAATACCGTCACGCATTCCCTCAAGAATAACCTTTCGGTTAGATTTTATTAAATTTTTCCCACCCATTTTTAACTCCATACTTTAAATTCATTTTTTACAAAATATTGCAGATATATTTTGCAAGCATACCTTTTATTATAATATTTAACTCGGCAAAAGTAAATAATATATTACACAAATTTACAACCGCTTTTCAAAAAGGTAAAGTGCAACAAAACTTACCTCTTTTCTTTGTTAGTAATGCCAAATTTAGAAACTAATTTTAGGCTATTATTGATTTTGGCTTTTTCAGGTTTTATAATATAGATAACAAAAATATCGGAGTAAAAAAACGATATATACAACCTGCTGATTGTCGAAATTGAGGTTTATTATGTTTGAAATAAATGAAACACCCGAGTGTATCGAAATGGTTAAAGAACGCAGAAACAAAGAGCTTAAATTAAACGAGTTTATGTTAAGCGAGAAAAATAGACTTGCAGAAAAAGTAGATTATTATACACCTTTATTAAAAAATCTGCGTGAACTTGCCGAAAAATCTGCCGTCAGAAAAGAATATTCAAACAACGAAAACGGAATATACAGAGGATACTACTGTCCGAGTCCTGTTGACGATTTGATTATAGGCAGTTGCAGGCGAGGCAAACTTCTGAAACGAATCACAAAACGCACAAATCCTGACAAGGAATATCTTTTTGACAGTGATAACAGACTTGTTGCGGTTAATTCGTTGTTAGATTGGAAAGCCGTTAGAACAGAAGTACTTATTTACGAAGATAACCTCGTCACAGGAATTGATATAGATAACTATGATAATTCCATTATCGAATTATCAGAATGTATTTATGATTCAGATAACAAAATAAAATCATTCCTGACTGCGTCGGTTTCAAGTAATAAGGCAACAAGAACAAAAATAGATGAAATCGAACTTGAAAAATACAGCTATGATGAATCAGGTCTGAAAGAAACCGAAATTATAAGCTACTTTAAATCTTACAAAGTAATTAAAAGAATGCTTAAAAACGCAATTGAAAATAACCCAACCCTTGAAGCAAAGTTAGGATTGCCTGATTGTGATACAAGCTACGAGCGTTATATTTTTTATCACGATAATGACGGATTTATTGATAAATATGTAATTATAAATCCGTACGGCAATGAAGAATACAAAGCATTAAGAAAAGTAAAATTTAAACTTGTTTACATATGCTCAAAATAACCATACACCGTGCAAAACAAAAATCAGTTTTGCACGGTGTTGTTTTTTCAAAAGAATGCGAGGTAAACGCAATTAATTAAAATATTTTCACAATTTAGCAATATTTTTTCAAATTCTATAGATTTCTTCTTCAAAATGTTGTATAATTTTCATATTTAAGTACCTGTATAAAACTGTACATTATGTTGAAACAGGTGTTTTGAAAGTGAGTGAGAATTATGCCAATCGTTTGCGTTGATGCCGTTAAGGAAAATCTGCCGAATGTTATAGAATTTGTGACAAAAATGCTTGGTGAAAATGCAGACGGTAAGCTTGTTTTTGAGCTTGAACTGATTTGCGAGGAAGTGTTTGTAAATATCTGCAACTATGCTTACGGTGAAAATGTCGGCAAGGCTGAAATTGAAGTTAGCAAATTTTCAGACTGCATTGTTGTAAAATTCATTGACAGCGGAAAAAAATTCAATCCGCTTGAAATTGCAGAGCCGAACATTCACGCTCCGCTTGAGGAACGAAGCATCGGCGGTCTGGGAATTTTCATGACAAAGAAACTTTCCGACGCTCTTTCCTATGAAAGATCTAACGGCAAAAATATTTTTACAATCACAAAAAATTTCTAATTTAAAAAATCAATTATTCTTCACTCAAAATTCAAAACCGAATAATACAATGTTTCCAAAATCAGGTTATAATAATCCGATTGTCAGTATTTTGTCACGGTATTGACACTATAATGGAAATGTTGAACGATTGAAATTAAGAATAAAATTTATCGGAGGAACTAACTATGGAAATCAATAAGGCTATAAGCAATCAGAATGTTATTATCACACTCAAGGGCCGTCTTGACACAATGACAGCACCGCAGCTTGATGACGAGGCAAAGAGCATCGATTTTGACGAGGTTGAAACCGTAACTCTCAACCTTAAAGACCTTGAGTACATTTCAAGCTCGGGACTGAGGGTTATTCTTGCACTTTATAAAACCTAAAAAGCAAAGGCGGAAATCTTAAAATTGTCAATGTAAGCAACACAATTATGGAGCTGTTCTCAATGACGGGGATGTCTGACTACCTTGACATTAAGCAGGGATAAGGAGTTAAAATGAGCAGTACCGTACTTGGCAGAAATGCCGTTACCGTCAACAAAAAATACACGGAATATTTTCTTCCTACAGTTCTGACGGCTATGGCAACAAACATTGCGATGATTGTGGACTCAATTATTGCAGGCAATCTTCTGGGGCAAAACTCACTTGCGGCAATCAACCTTATGTCCCCTATTTCGCAGTTTTATTTTTCGATTACCATACTTTTCGGACTCGGTGCGTCCTCGATAATTTCATTTGCAAAGGGCAGGCGTGACGAAAAGCAGGCTAACCGTGTTTTTACTTCAACATTTATCGTACTTATCGCACTCAGCGTAATTTTTATTGCAATTCAGCTGCCGCTTGCCGACTCGATAAGCTCGTTGCTTACAAAGGACTCAGAGCTTAAATCGCTGTTGTATCAATACTATGTTCCGTTCATAATCGGCACACCGATTTACCTTTTGCTCATGTGTTCAATTCACTTTGTAAGAGCAGACGCAAGACCTGCGTTTGCATCAAACATTGTAATTGTGGCAAATGCCGTAAATCTCGGACTTGACTTCCTGTTTATGGGTGCTTTCAAAATGGGCATTGCAGGCTCGTCAATTGCGACCGTAACAGGCTATGCGGTAGGGTTTGTGATGATGTCAACACACTTCATCATGAAGAAAAGCACATTGCACTTTGACTTTTCAATTCTCAGAAATCCCGTTCAGTTCTTTAAGTTTCTCGGAAAAATGGTTACAATCGGACTTTCGGGAGCATTGGGTACAATGCTGATAACAGTTAAAATGCTGTTTTTAAACACAATTATTCAGAGCATAGGCGGAAGTGCGGGTATGGTTTCATATTCGGTATGCTCGTCAAGCCAAATTTTTATGTCAATGTTTATCACAGGTGCAAGTCAGACAATGATTCCGATTATCGGGGTTTGTCTTGGTGAAAAGGACTATGACGGTGTGCGCTATGCATTCCGCAGAGCCGCAAGGGTGCTTGCTGTTTCAAGCGTTGTAATTATGTTTTTCATCTGTATCGAGCCTGAACCGATAATTAAATTTTTCGGAATTACTTTCACCCACAGACATTGCAAACACAGTTCCGGCAATGAGAATCAACGCATTGTCATTCCCCGGACTTTCATTCTCGTTTTTGTTGCTTTACTACTATATGGCAACGCAGAAAAGAGCTATTTCTACTGCAATTTCAATCATCAACGGAATCGTCATACTCATTCCGTCAGCTTTAATTCTCGGCAAATTTTTCGGCATCATGGGCGTATGGTATTCACTCGTGGTTGCACAGGTGGGAACACTTGTAGTTGTGTATTTTATTGACCTTGCCGAAAAGAGAAAATCGGGCGGAAAGTATAAAAACTTTTACCTTCTTGAAGAAACCGAGGACAACGAGCTTCTTGCCCTTTCGTTCAAAGGAACAAAAGAAAATGCGGCAGGCGTTTCGCTCTACCTCTCCTCTTTCCTTTCAAAAAACGGAATTGAAGAAAGCCGTGCAAACAGGATTGCAGTTGCCGTTGAAGAAATGGCTGCAAGCTGTGCCGAAAGAATGGAAGGCAAAAAGAAATTTGCAGACATCGACATCAGAATTTTTGCCGATAAAAACGAAACAATAATTTCCGTTCGTGACAACGGTGATGAATTTGATCCGCTCAATGACGATAAGGAATTTGAGATGAGTCCTCTCACGGTTGTAAAGGCAATTTCGGATAAGGTTGAATATTCAAGGGCGCTTGGTTTCAACCGCACAATAATTAAACTTTAACAAACGGAGTTGAATATTATGAGTAATTTAATCAACTTGCTTGATACATACAAAGGTGAAAAACGAGAGCTTTATCCGCTTACACCGAGCCAGATGGGTGTTTATCTTTCGTGTATGCACAACCCAAAAGGCACAATGTACAACATTCCCTGCACTTATGTTTTTGACAGTGGAAGTCTTGATACCGACAGGCTGATAAATGCCGTAAGAAAAGCTGTTGACAATCACCCTGTTATGAAAATTTTCATTGACAATTCAACAGGAAGTCCGATGATGAAGCCTCGTGACAGCGTTGAATTTGACATTCCTGTCGTACAGGTTAACAATCTTGAACAGGCAGGCAAAGATTTTGTTAAGCCGTTTGACCTTGAAAAAGACATTCTGTTCAGATTTGCGGTTTTTGAATGCGGTGACAAATCTATGTTTGCAATGGACTTTCACCATATAATCTCTGACGGCACATCTGTTTCGGTTATCTGCAATGACATTGCGCTTGCATATGACGGAAAAGAGCTTGAACCCGAAAAGTTTTCTCAGCTTGATCTTTCTGTTTTTGAGGAAAAGCTTGAAGAAACCGAAGAATATCAAAAATCAAAGAACTACTATGACAGCATTTTTTCGGCTGTTGAGTCAAAGTCGGAAATAACGGAAGATTTTGCAGAGAATTCAGAGGTTGAGGATAAACCGAACGGTTCTTTTGAATTATCCACGAACGGCAAATTCTCCGTTGAGGATGTTCGCAATTTTGCCTTAGCAAACCAAATTACACCATACACAGTTTTCCTCGGTGCATATGAATACGCAGTTGCAAAATTTACGAATCAGAGCGAAACAACAGTTTGCACAGTTACCCACGGAAGATTTGACAAACAGCTTAAAAATACGGTCGGCATGATGGTTCGCACACTTCCTATCCACGCAAATATTGACGAAGAAGATACAGTTTCGGACTACCTCAAAAAAATACGCAGAAACATAAAGGAAACAGTTGCAAACGATTGGTTTCCGTTTATGAAACTTGCGTCTGACTATGACCTTTCTGCTGACATTATGCTGGCTTATCAGGCTGACATATTCAACACCTTTAAAATAGGCGGTCAGGCTCTAAAATTAAAACTTGTTCCGTTAAAAAGTGCCATTTCAAAATTGAATGTTATGGTATTTGAATCAGAAACAGATTTTGAATTGCGTTTTGAATACAGAAACGATTTGTTCAAAGAGGAAACTGTTCGTTCGTTTGCCGACAGCTTTTTAAAGATTGTTGAGCAGTTTCTTAAAAAATCCAAGCTCTGCGAAGTTGAGCTTGTAAACGAAAATCAGCTTGCAGAGCTTGATAACTTCAACAAAACGGAATTTCCGTTTGACGACAGCAAAACCGTTGTTGATTTGTTTGAGGAGCAATGCAAAAAAAATCCCGACAAAACAGCGGTTGTATATAAAGAAAAGAAGTTCACCTACGCTGAAATTGATGAGATTACAGACCGAATTGCAGGTTATGTTCACTCAAAGGGTATCGGTAAAGAAGAGGTTGTTTCTATTCTGATTCCGAGATGCGAATATATGCCGATTGCGTCAATCGGTGTGCTGAAATCGGGAGCGGCATATCAACCGCTTGATCCGTCATATCCGCCCGAAAGACTTCAGTTTATGATTAAGGACGCAAACGCAACGCTTCTTATTGCGGACGAAAATCTGCTTGAGCTTTTGCCCGATTACAGCGGTGATATTCTTCTTACAAAGGATATTCCGAATCTTCCGAAATCAGACGCAGTTTTTACAAAACCCTCACCCGATGATTTGTTTATACTTATCTATACATCGGGTTCAACAGGCACTCCAAAGGGTGCTATGCTTGAACACAAAAATGTTCGTTCATTCTGCGATTTTCATATCAGAAACTCTGACATTGACGAACACAGTGTTGTTTCGGCATATGCAAGCTACGGTTTTGACGCCTGCCTCAGTGAAATGTATCCTGCGCTTATCGGCGGTGCCGAGCTTCACATTATTGAGGAGGACATCAGACTTGACCTTGTAAGGCTGAACAGATATTTTGAAGATAACGGAATCACCCACGCATTTATGACAACACAGGTTGCAAGACAGTTTGCAACCGAAATTGACAACCACTCGCTCAAATATCTTCTTACGGGCGGTGAACGGCTTGTTCCCCTTGAACCGCCAAAGAATTTTGAACTCATAAACGGTTACGGTCCGACAGAATGTACGGTTTACATCACAACACAGCCCGTTGACAAACTCTATCACAGAATTCCTGTCGGCAAGGCGCTTGACAATATCAAGCTTTATGTAACAGACAAATACGGCAGACGGCTTCCGACAGGGGCTTTGGGGGAGCTATGCGCATCAGGTCAGCAGGTTTCAAGAGGTTATCTTAACCGTCCCGAACAGACTGCAAAAGCATACGAAAAGAACCCGTATTGCAATGAAAACGGTTACGAAAGGCTTTATCACACAGGCGACATTGTTCGCCTTACAGATGAGGGCAAGGTTGATTTTATCGGACGAAATGACGGTCAGGTTAAAATCAGAGGATTCCGCATTGAGCTTTCCGAGGTTGACAAAATTATCCGCAAATATGACGGCATTACAAACACAGCTGTAATCGCAAGAAAGCTTGATGGCGGCGGACAATGCATTAACGCATACATTGTTGCCGACAGAAAAATTGACATTCAAAAGCTCAACGAATTTATTCTTGAACACAAGCCGCCGTATATGGTACCCGCCGCTACGATGCAGATTGACAAAATTCCGCTCAATGTAAACGGCAAGGTTGACAAGCGCAAGCTTCCCGAAATCAAGGCAGAATCTTCAAAAAAGAAAAATTCCGCTCCGAGGGAACTAACATTCCTTGAAAAGAAAATTTCCGCAATTATCGAAAAGATTATCGGACACAGCGATTTTGATATTTCCGAAAATCTCATCAACGCAGGTATGACCTCGCTTTCGGTTATCAAGCTTGCAGTTGAGCTCAACAAGGCATTCGGCTTTGAGGCACAGGTTAAAAAGATGATGAAGGGCTGTTCGGTTCTTTCGATTGAGGACGAACTTCAGGAGTTTATGTTCAGCGGTACGGCAAATCCGCAAACTGTCAAAAAAGAAGAAAAGAAAGAACATAAGGCTCTCTATCCCCTTTCAAAAACTCAGCTCGGCGTGTATATTGACTGTATGAAAAATCCGTACAGCACACTTTACAATATTCCGTCAATTCTCACATTTTCAAAATCAGTCGATGCACAAAAGCTTGCCGACTGCGTTGTAAAGGTAATCAAGGCTCACCCATATATTATGACTCACCTTTCACTTGAAAACGATGATATTGAGCAGGCATATGTTGACTCTGCAAAACCGAATGTTCCCGTTGAAAAGCTTACGGAAGAACAGCTTGAAGCCTACAAAAAGGATTTTGTAAAACCGCACAATCTTATGAAAGCACCGCTGTTCAGAATCTCGGTTGCAGAAACCGAAAAGGCGGTATATCTGCTTTCGGATTTCCACCACCTTATCTTTGACGGTGCATCCGTTGCACTTTTCTTTGAACAGCTTAAAACGCTGTACGAGGGCGGTAACATTGAGCCTGAAAGCTACACCTACTTTGATTATGCAGAGAATGAAATTAAGGCTGAAAGCAGTGATGAATTTAGAAATGCTGAAAAGTTCTTCGACAATATGATGAAAAATTTTGAATCTGCAAGCGAAATCACGGCTGACCTCAGAGGTCATGCAGAGGACGGTACTCTTGCATCTCAGGCAGTCCCCGTTGATATGGCAAGGGTTGCAAACTTCTGTTCACAGCACGGAATCACTCCCGCCCACCTTTTCCTTGCCGGCACATTCTACGCTGTTTCAAGATTTGTGAACAGCAGAAATGTTTACATCAGCACAATCAGCAACGGCAGAAGCGATATGCGGCTTACAAACTGCTTTGGTATGTTTGTGAAAACTCTTGCGCTCGGCATTGAAATTGAGGACATCACCTCACTTGAATTTGTTGAAAAAAGCAAGGCTGTTTTCACGGATTCAATTGAAAACGAAATTTACCCCTACGCACAGCTTTGTGCAAAATACGGCTATGCACCGAACATTATGTACGAATATCAGCTTGGTGTTGTTGATAACCTTGAAATTGACGGCAAAGCTGTTGTCCGTGATTACCTTGAAATGAATACCGCAAAGTTCAAAACAGCCATTCACATTGAGGATTACAAGGGCAAGCCGAGCGTTGTGGTTCAGTACAATGACGCACTTTACAGCGGTGAACTTATGAGAACGCTTGCAAAATCCGTTCTCTGCGCTGTTGAACATATTATCGAAAAATCCAAACGGCAAAATCAGAAAGGTTTCACTCCTTGACAACGCCGCAATTGCTCAGCTTGAAAGCTTTAAGTCAACAGAAATTGCTCCCATTAAGACAAAACTTCTTCACAAAATGTTTGAAGAACAGGTTGCAAAAACTCCCGACAGAATTGCACTTTCGGCTCGTGACGGCAAACTGACCTATAAAGAGCTTGACCGTCTTGCAAATATCACGGCAAACTCACTCATTGAAAAAGGTCTTGAAAAGGACGGAAAGGTTCTTATTCTGCTTGAAAGAACCTCAAAATTCTTCATATCACTTCTCGGCATTCTCAAGGCCGGCGGTGCGTTTATTCCGTCATGTCCCGACTATCCGAAGGAGCGAATCGACAATATTATTGAGGACAGCGATGCAGACTTTGTAATTACGGCCGGCGAACTGCTTGGCGTATATGACCGCACGGTTGATGTTTCAAAACTTCTTTCGGGCAATAATGAAGAAAATCCGAATGTTGATGTACAGCCTGACGACCTTGCGTACCTTATCTACACCTCAGGTTCAACAGGCAAGCCAAAGGGCGTTATGCTCCGCCACATCGGCATTGCAAACTACCTTGCATACAGCGACTCAAACATTCATGTTAAGGAGGTTGTTGACAACTGTCACGCATACGGCTCTGTAACTACAATCAGCTTTGATATGTCGCTAAAGGAAACCATGCTGTCGCTCTGCAACGGTCTTACCCTCGTTTTTGCAAGTAAAGAACAGACGGTAAACCCGATGTCACTTGCAGAATTCTTTAAAGAAAACAATGTTGATGCGTTCAACTCTACACCGTCAAGACTTTTGCAATATATGGAGCTTGACGAATTTGCAGAAGCAATGGCAAACTGCAAGGTTATACTATCGGGCGGTGAAAAATATCCCGACAAGCTATTAAGGATACTGCGTGAAAAGACGAACGCAACAATAATCAACACCTACGGTCCGACTGAAATCACGGTTTCTTCAAACGCAAAAAATCTTACGAATGCAGACGAAATTTCAATCGGCAGGCCGTTACGCAACTACACGGAATATATCGTTGACTCAGACAACAATCTCCTTCCAATCGGAGTTGTGGGTGAGCTTCTCATTCAGGGATGCGGTGTTGCACTCGGCTACAACAAACTTCCCGAACAAACTGCAAAGGCTTTCATCAAATTCAACGGTGAACGCACCTACCGCTCGGGTGACTACGCAAAATGGACAACAGACGGCGATGTTATTATTCTCGGCAGAACAGACAATCAGGTTAAGCTGAGAGGATTAAGAATTGAACTCGGAGAAATTGAAAAGTGCCTGACCGCAGTTGACGGAATCAAGAGCGGAATTGCTCTCATCAGAAAGGTCGGCAAGGCTGACGCAATCTGCGTTTACTATACAGCCGACAGACAGATTGAGCCAAATGAAATTAAGTCAGAGCTTGCAAAATCTCTCACGGATTATATGGTTCCGAGCGCATATGTTCAGCTTGACAAAATGCCTCTCACACCAAACGGCAAGGTCAACACAAAGGTTCTTCCCGAACCTAAGAGCAACAAATCCGAAAGAGGTCGGTTGCCGAAGAATGAACTTGAAAAAACATTCTGCGACATCTTTGCAGAAATTCTTGAACTTGACAATGTTTTTGCAGACGATAACTTCTTTGACCTCGGCGGAACATCGCTTACAGCAACAAGAATTGTAATCTCCGCATCAAAGAAAAATATTGAGGTTGCATACAGCGACATATTTGCAAATCCTACTCCGCAGGCTCTTGCAAAATTTGTGGGCAAGGATGATTCAGCCGAAGACGACCTTGAAAATCTTTCGGACTACGATTATACAAATATCAATAAAGTTCTTGAAAAGAATAATATTGATACATTTAAAAACGGTGAGCTTCAAAAACTCGGCAATGTTCTTCTGACAGGCTCTGCCGGCTTCCTCGGAGTACACATTCTCTACGAACTTCTTCACAAGTATAACGGCAAGGTTTACTGTATGATTCGTGACAAAAACAATAATCCTGCCGAAAACAGAATGAACTCAATCTACTATTACTACTTTGAAGAAAGTCTGAAAGAAAGATATCCCGACAGAGTTACCGTTATCAGCGGTGATGTTACAAACCGTGAATCATTCGATAAATTTATTGACAAGGACATTAACACGGTCATCAACTGTGCCGCAAATGTTAAGCACTTTTCAAAGGGTACAGACATTGAAGATGTAAACCTTTACGGTACTCTCAATGTGCTTGACTTCTGCAAAAAGGCTAATGCAAGGCTTGTTCATGTGTCAACAATGAGCGTAGGCGGTATGTTTGTGGGAGAACAAGGTCCTGTTGACAAGCTCAAAGAAAATCAACTTTACTTTGGTCAGCATGAGGGTTCAAAGTACACCCTGTCAAAGTTCCTTGCGGAAAGGGCGATTCTTGAAGAGGTTTCAAAGGGCTTTAACGCAAAGATTATGCGTGTAGGCACACTTGCCGCAAGAAACAGTGACGGTGAATATCAGATTAATTTCACCACCAACACATTTATGGGCAGACTCAAATCTACACTCCTTATCGGCAAATATCCGTACGAAGCAATGGAAATGCCGTTTGAGCTTTCTCCGATTGATTTTGTGGCAAAGGCAATTCTTCTGCTTGCACAGGCTCCGAAGGATTGCACCGTGTTCCACCCGTTCAACAACCATACTCTCATTATGGGCGACCTCTACACTGAGATGAACAAAATCGGACTTCATTCACAGGGTGCAGAGTATGAGGAATATATGATTGCACTTGACAGAGCCGAGCAGGATCCCGAAAAAGCAAAGATTCTTTCAAGTATGATTGCATATCAGAACATGGCTCACGGTCAAAAGACATTTACAGTCGGCAAGAGCAACACATACACAATGCAGGTTCTTTACAGAATGGGATTTGTGTGGCCCGTTACCTCGCTTGACTATATGAAACGATTCATCAACGCATTAAGAGGTCTTGGCTTCTTCGATTAATAATACAACATCAAGTCATAATAAAAGGCAAAACAGCGGACATTCCGAATTAATGGATTGTCCGCTGTTTTTATATTCTATAATAACGGCAAGAATAAAAAGCACCGCCCCTGCTCTGCAAAAAACAGGACAAGGACGGTAAAGTTAAATGCTTGTCAAATTATGCACTTACTGTCAAATTAATAAACAAGATTTCAATAGTAATCTCTGTCTACATTTTAAATACTCAAAGTCGAAAATAAATATACCTTGGAGTAAAAGAGCGGTTTTTGGGAGTGAAAGGAACACTACATACAATATCCTGAAAATAATATAATAAATTTCAGCAACGGCAATGCCATATATTGACAATAAGGTGCAGAAACATTATAATTTATTGTGTAAAAGAATTATAATGAATAGGAGCAAAAGTGCGGTTTTCGGGAGTGAAATTACTTTGCAAATAAAAAGCAATCAAACGATTGCCTTTTATTTTTCAGGCATCAGAGCCAACCGAAAAGCCATTGAAATAATTGTCCAAACACTTTTTGCTCCCCCTTTATTCTATTGTATGGGATTACAATAGCAAACAAAAAAGGCAATATAAATACAGTTTGGAGCAAGATACTCTATTTTGGGAGTAAGAGGGTGAAAATATGTTTGCGGCTTTGTGTGATGACGATAAATACATAATCGAAGAGCTAAAAAAGCTGCTTTTGACATATGCAAAGGAAAATCGTATAATTATTGATATTGATGAATTTGAAAGCGGTGAAAAGCTTTTGGATTCCGAGAATAATTACGATATAATCGTGCTTGATTTTCAGCTTGGCAGTACGGACGGACTGACTGTTGCAAAGGAACTCAGAAAACGCAATGTGCTTTCCTGCATAATTTTTCTGACATCTTATCCCCACTTTATGATTGATGCGTTTGAAGTGAACACATTCAGATTTCTTTTGAAACCGATTGACAAATCAAAATTTTTCAAGGCAATTGACGACTATGTAAAAATTGTAGATGCAAATTATCCGATAACTCTTATTCAAAATAAGGAATTGAAAAAAATTAACTCAAATGAAATCTGCTTTATTGAGGCAGACGGAAAATACTCAAACATTCATTTAAACACCAAAGTCATGCACTGTTCAAAAACTCTTTCGGGAGTTACAAATCTTCTCCCAAAGTATTGTTTTGTAAGAACCCATCGTTCTTTTGTGGTAAATCTTCACTATGTAAAATCATACTCATCAGATACGGTGTATCTGAGTAACGGCGAATCTGCTTATCTCAGTAAAAATTATCAAAAATCCTTTAGGACATCATATATGAATTTTCTTGAAAAAAAATTATGTGAGGTTATAATTTATGCTATTTTACAGCTATGCGGAGCTTGTAGTGGGACTGATTGCAGTTTTTTACTTTACTTCAAAAATTTTAGTAATTACAAAATACAAGCTGTACTTTATTCTGTCACTGCTCGTTGTTATCATTACGGCAAGCATTTCTATGTTCATAGACGAAGGACAAAAAAACGGAGTTTTACTGTTTCTGCACTTTGTGGCATTGACATTTATGCCTGTAGCATTAGGATACAGTAAAAAAATGATGTTGATACTGTCCTCGCTATTCTTTTCGGGGCTGACTTTTTTCATTTTTGAAATTTCTCAGTTGTTGTGTTCCATTCTGAAATTTGATTTAACTTCTCAAAAATCTGCTGTTTTCAGTCTTATTTCTAATTTGATTGTTTTCGGAATGTTTATAATCCTGTCAAGTCCGCTGAAAATCAAAACAAAGCTTGTGGTTGAGTCAATTACCAAACCTACAATAATTATGATATTGATTTTTCTGTATCTCGGCGGAAGTATGGCGACTTTCGGCACATACTACATAATTCCGTCATCTGATTACAGAACGATTGTGCTCAAAATTCTAACCTTGATTGTGTCGATTGTATTCTCGTTTTCAATACCGATTCTTTTGTACAATCAGATAAAAAGAGCCGATATATGCTTGAAAACGATATCTACGAAAGACAGCTTAACGCACAGATTAATTATTACAAGAGCATTACGACTTCGGGATATGAACTGAGAAAAATCAGGCATGATTATAACGATCTGTCAATCGGGTTGAAGTCACTTATCAACAGTCGGAAATATGATGAGGTTCTTCCTCTCCTGCAAAAATATGACAGCGAGATTATAAGCTCATTTCAGATTTTGTACAACACGGGCAACGACCTTACGGATGCAATTTTAAGCGATAAGCAGAAAAATGCAGATGAAAATATTAAAATCACATTTGAGGGTTCGCTTGCAAATGTGCCTGCCGACAACCTTGAAATCTGCGTTTTGTTTAACAATATGATTGACATTGCGTTTGAAAATGTAAAGGAATTTTGTGGAAACGGAAAACAAATTATCGCCTTAAAAGCGGAAACAAGGGCTGGATTTCTCTTTTGCTGCATAAGCTTTCCGATTGAAAAAGAAATAAAAAAGGCACAGAACCATGTTCTGTACCACAGCTTTGCGTATAAAACTTTGAAAAATCTTGCCGAAAAAAACGGCGGTAAAATTGAAACAAGCCTGTCGGATAACAGACTTGCAATAACCACGGGTTGGGTAATTAATAATTTTAGTTAATTCTTTTCGGGAATTTTTGAATAAGCTTTTTAACATCAGTCTTTTCAATTTTGAGAAGGCTGATTTTTTTGTCTATGCCGCCCGCATAACCCGTAAGGTTTCCGTTTGTCCCGACAACACGGTGACACGGCACGATTATCGAAACGGGATTGTGTCCCACAGCACCACCGACCGCCTGTGCGGACATCTTAGCAACGCCACGCTGTTTTGCCATAATTTTTGCAATTTCGCCGTAGGTCATAACTGAGCCGTAGGGAATTGTCAGGAGAATATCCCACACAGCCTTGCGAAATTCTGAGCCGTTAAGCGAAAATTTGGGCATAAAATCGGGTTCGTTGCCCAAAAAATATATGTCAAGCCACTTTTTTGTCTGTTCAAAAACAGGCAGGGTTTTATCATCAGTTTCACCTTTTACGGTTGACGCAAAGTACTTTTGTCCATCAAACCACAAACCGCAAAGGCTCTCACCGTCAGATGCCATAGTTATATTGCCAATCGGAGAATTGTAATAATCGTTAAAAAACATAATCTCACCCCGCCTAATTGTACCGTTAAAAGCAGTTTTTGGCAAGAAAAAATCGACACGAAAATCGTGCCGACTTTGGTTACAGATTCATTTCTGAAAGTTCTTTTGCGGTTGCATCAACAAGTTTTTCACACTTTTTTGTGTTTTCGCTGACCATTCCGCCAACGCTGAAAAGCCCGCCTGTGATTGAATCCAATGCCGCATTTTTTGCTACATTGTCCATACCCGCCTGAGTGGACTTTTGAATTGAGAATTTCTGCGTTTCCTTGCCGAAACCGCTCTTCATAATCCACACCTGATTCTGACTGTCGAGAGCGGGAAATGTTATTACGGTAGCCATTCCATGCTTTGTAAGTGACGGAGTTCCTGCCGTAAACTCTTTGTCTTTGATTGCATCAAAAAAGCTCTCAATCGTATAAGAATTTTTTGTCTTAATGTTTTTGGTTTTAACTCCGAATGCCATAGTAACTTCCTTTCAGATTAGTTAGCGCCCCAGACATTTCCGTTTTTGTCCGTGAATTTGCCTGTAAGAACCATAATAAAATCAACAAGCCAACCGATACCGAAAACACCGCAAGTTAAAAGCCAGATGATACCTGTTCCGATTTTGCCTGTCATAAATCTGTGAACACCGAGTTCACCGAGAAAAAATGTGATTAGTACCGCCGCTGTTTTGCTCATTTGTAAGCACTCCTTTAAATTTATTTGTTGAGTACACTATACAGAATAAAAATTATAAATGCAACAATTTGGCAGTAATGTCAGTTTTTCGGCAAGAAAGTCATAAAATCACAAAGGACATTGCCAAATGACAATGCCCTCTGCGAATGAGTTAAAATGAATAAACCTGTTATCTGTTTTGAATTGCAATTTTTCTGTAGGTATCGAACTTAACCCACTTTGCAAAGAAATCCGCATCGTTGATGCTTTTAAGATTTGAATACTCGGAAAGAAACTGCTGAATTTTTTCGTTGCTGTCGGCAAGAACCTCAAAGCCTCTGCCGTTTACAACAGGAACACCGCCGTATCTGTACTCCGATGTCGGAACGATATCGGTAATCTTGCGGTCACGAACCTTTACGGCAACGCTGTCACGAAGAACTATAATATCAAAGCTGTCGGGATACTTATAGCTTTCGCCCTCAACAGGGATTGTGTCACCTTTTGTATAGGTTTCCTTAACGGGCTGATATTTGAGAACATTAAGGCTGGAAGTGTCGTAGAAAAACTCTTCAAAGATGTCACCTCTTGCCTCAAGTGTGCCGAGTACGAATGACGCCTTTTTTGCAGCATCGGCTTTTTCTTCAACCGAATCAACAACACCGCAGGCTGATGTCATATTTGACACACGGTCAATCAAAATAAGCTCGCCGAGTGTTTTATGCTTTGAGAAAAGGTCAACCGCAATCGGCTCTGCAAGCAGAATTGTGCAGACTGCGATTCCGTTCTTTGTGAGTGAATCGGCAGGAATATGCTCGCCTGTGTTCACATCAACAGCGTACTTGATTTCGGAAACGATACCCGAAATAGTCTTTGTGCCGAGCTTTACAAGATAATCCTTGCCGGCTGTAAGCTGTTCGTCATCCATCCAGAGAATTGACGCTGTAAGCTCCTGATAGGACGCAAGATTTGTGTCCTTTGTAATTACACAGCCACGTGATACATCAACTTCCTTGTCAAGTGTGATTGTAACGGGCTGTCCCTTGAAAGCGGTTTTAACATCCTTATCTGTCATAAGAATCTGCTTTATATGAGCCTTTTCATTGCTCGGGAGTGTTACGATTTCGTCGCCTACGCTGATACTGCCCGACTCAATCTGTCCCTGAAAGCCTCTGAATGTGTGGTCGGGACGGCAAACTCGCTGAACAGGAAGATAGAATCCTTCTTCCTCCTCCGAGGAATCAACATCAACAGTTTCGAGATACTGAAGCAGAGGAACACCGTTGTACCACGGAATGTTTTCTGACTTCACGGTAACATTGTCGCCCTCTGTTGCGGAAAGCGGAATGATGTAGATATCATCAAGTAAAAGCTCGTTTTTAAGTTTTCAATCTGCTTTACGATTTCGTCAAAGCGTGACTTGCTGTACTTTACCAAATCCATCTTATTAACGGCAAAGACAAAATGTCTTATACCCATAAGCTTACAGATTCTTGCGTGCCGTCTTGTCTGAACAAGAACGCCCTGTGATGCGTCAATGAGGATAACTGCGAGGTCTGCAAAAGATGCGCCTACAGCCATGTTTCTTGTATATTCCTCGTGACCTGGTGTGTCGGCAACGATAAAACTGCGGTTGTCGGTTGTAAAGTAGCGATAAGCAACATCAATTGTGATGCCCTGCTCACGCTCAGCCATAAGACCGTCAAGCAAAAGCGAATAGTCAATGTCACCGCTGCGACTGCCGACCTTACTGTCAAGCTCAAGAGCCTTTTCCTGATCGGCATAAATAAGCTTTGCGTCATAAAGTATGTGACCTATGAGTGTTGATTTACCGTCATCAACACTGCCGCAGGTAATAAATTTAAGTAAACCTTTCATCAGAAGTAACCCTCCCTTTTTCTGCGTTCCATACTGCCCTGTGCCTCGTTGTCAATTACTCTGGAGGTACGCTCCGAAGAAACGGAGCTGAGGGTTTCGTCAATAATTTCATCAAGAGTTGTTGCAGTTGACTCTATGCCGCCTGTAAGAGGATAACAGCCGAGTGTTCTGAAACGAACCGATTTCAATTCGGGTACTTCGCCCTCTTTGAGCGGAAAACGATCGTCATCAACCATAATAATGTTACCGTCACGGTAAACAACAGGTCTTTTTGCCGCAAAGTAAAGCGGAACGATGTCAATTTTTTCTCTCTGAATGTACTGCCATATGTCCTTTTCTGTCCAGTTGGAAATCGGGAACACACGAATGCTTTCGCCCTTATTGATTTTTGTGTTGTAAAGCTTCCACATCTCGGGGCGCTGGTTCTTAGGATCCCATGCCTGTGCTTTATTTCTAAAAGAGAAAATTCTTTCCTTGGCTCTTGACTTCTCCTCATCTCGTCTGCCGCCGCCGAATGCCGCAGTAAAGCCGTATTTGTTGAGTGCCTGTTTGAGAGCCTGTGTTTTCATAATATCTGTGTAAGCCGCACCGTGATCAAACGGGTTGATGCCTTTTTTAACACCTTCTTCATTGGTGTAAACGAGCATTTCAATTCCGAGCTTTTTTGCTGTGTCATCACGGAATTTTATCATATCCTTGAACTTCCATGTTGTGTCAATGTGGAGGAACGGGAACGGCGGTTTTTCGGGATAAAACGCCTTCATTGCAAGGTGGAGCATAACCGAGCTGTCCTTGCCTATTGAGTAGAGCATAACAGGCTTTTCGCACTCTGCCGCAACTTCTCTGATTATGTATATAGCTTCTGCTTCAAGCTCATCTAAATGTGAAAGCTGACTCATACCTTATCTCCTTTTCACGGAAATACTTACAAAGTGTTTCCTTAGTATTTGTTTGATTCTTTTTGATTTATATCAATCTTAATGACCTCGCCATGCGGTTTTTCAATTAACCACGAGAGGATATCTCCGTTCTTTTCGGTGTGAACCTTACTGCCCATACCGCCGATATCTGAACCGAGGAAAAAGCTGATTGCATATGCGGGACATTCTTTTATGCAGGAGGTGCAGCCCCAGCAATCCTTGGGATATTTGATGTAAGCTTTGCCGTTTTCGTCGGTCTTGATAAGACTTCCGGGGCAGACATTGCGACACTTTTTGCAGCCTATGCACTTGGACTTGTCAATTACTATGCTCATACTTTTCACCTCCCGTTACAAGGTCACGAATAATAATTTTTATCTCGCCGTTTTCAAGACGGGAATTAACATACTTGTTAAAATTCCTGTCATCCTTTTTCGGGATAGTCAAGGTTTTCGGCAAAGCTGTGCCAGCGTGTTTCCTTTCTCGCTCTGAGGTGAGCAATTACGCTTTTGCAGACCGTAAGCCTTTCTTTAAGCTCGCAGATATACATAAGCTCCTGAAAATCTTCTGCGTAGAGGTCATCTGTGAGCGTTTCAAGCTGTCTGATTTTGCAGTCGGCAATGTCAAGCTGTTTTTCGTTGAAACGGTAGTTTGTTTTTATACCGCCTGCGTAGCTGTCCATAACCGTCTGCATTGCCTCTTCAAGCTGTTCCGTGGTGTAGAGTGAATGGCGGTCTGTGAGATATTTCTCTGTTTCTATGAGGTGATAATTTGTATCTTCATTGCTGATTTTCTCAAAGCTTTCTTTGCTGTCAATATACTTAACTGCCGAAAGCCCTGCAATTTCACCCTCTGCAAGAGCACCCGTAACATACTTCTGCGGACAACCGCCTGCAACATCACCGCCTGCAAAAAGTCCTTCAATTGTGGTTGCACGGTCTGTGTCAACCCAGTAACCGCTTGCCGTGTGACCGCCTACGATATACGGCTCTGTTCCCTCAACTTCAACATTCTGCCGTGAAGGATTTCTTCCGCTTTCAATCCACTTGATTGTCTGCGAAGGTGCCATATTGAGATACGCTTTTAAAAGTGATTCGTCCTGCTCGGCTGAGATTCCCTCTGTTCTGAGGTAGCAGGGACCTCTGCCCTCCTGATTTTCATTTACCGTACCGTAAACTCTTTCGGAAGTTGTAAGTCCGTACTTTGTTTCATAAACCTCGCCGAGTGAATTAATCTGCTTTGCGCCTACACCCTGTGCAAGTGTTCCCGTGGGAGCGATTGTGTCCTTGCATCTGAGTGCGATAAAACGCATTTCAAAGGTTGTCATCTCTGCACCGGCTCTGATTCCCATTGCGTAGCCTGCACCTGTGTTAAAGGGCGGATACCACATCTTGTGACGGGAAAATCCGGGGTTGTTCGGCTTGTAAAGTCCTGCCGCACCGCCTGTGGCAATTATGACAGCCTTTGCTTCGATTGTGTAGAAAATTCCGCTTTCAATGCCGAATCCGAATGCACCGTTGATTTTGTTGTCCTTTACCGAGTAATCAAAAATATTAACACGGTTGAGAACCGTTACATTCTTTGCCTTTTCGACCGCGTCCGCAAGAATCGGCTTTATGTTTTCACCGTTGATTTTAAGGTTTCGGTTGCCTCGTGTAACATACTTTCCGTTCTCGTCCTTTAAAATTACAAGACCGAGTTTTTCAAGCCTGTCGGTTACTTCGTTGAGCTTTTCGGACATGGTAAGGAGCAAATCCTCTCTGACAATCCCGTCGGCGTCCTTTTTAGCGTAGTCAACATAGTCCTGCGGTTTTCTGCCCTCAACAATGTATGCGTTAAGAGCGTTTACACCTGCGGCAAGACAACCGCTTCTTTTGATGTGTGCTTTTTCACAGATAAGAACCTTTTTGTCCGAATTTTCGGAAATGGTCAGAGCCGCATAACAGCCTGCCGTTCCGCCGCCTATAATGAGGACATCGGTGCTTATTTTTTCTGTTTTCATAGGATTTCACTCCCTTGCCGTTATTGTTTTTCGTCAAGATATTTTTCTGCCGAAATCACACAGTTTGCGCCATCCGACACGGCTGTAACAACCTGACGAAGTGCTTTTGTTCTGATGTCACCGCCTGCAAAAATACCGTCTGCAGAGGTTTTTCCGCTTTCATCGGCAATAATGTAACCGTCCTTGTCGGTTTTGACAAGATTTGCAAGAGGTTTTGTATCGGGAACACTTCCGACTGCAACGAAAACACCGTTGCAATCAAGCTGTTTTTCTTCTCCGTTTTGTAAAAGTGTGACCGAAGTCACCTTTGTATCTCCGTTAATTTCAGATACCGTTGCATTTGTAAGAGCTTCAATATTTTCCGTGGCAAACACCCTGTTCTGCAAGGCTCTGCCTGCTCTGAAAAAATCCCTTCTGTGAACGAGATAAACCTTTTTGCAGAATCTTGAAAGCAGAAGTGCGTCACCCAAAGCAGTGTCACCGCCGCCTGTTACCACGGTAATTTTATCCTTATAGAAAGCCGCATCACACACCGCACAATAAGAAACTCCGTTACCCGAAAATTCCTTTTCGCCTTTTTACACCAAGCTTTCTGCGCTGTGTTCCTGCCGCATAGATTACGGTTTTTGTTTCAAGACTTTCACCGCCGTCAATATTTACGGAGAGGTTACCGTTAACTCTTTCAACCTCGGTAACCTCTCCCTCAACAAATTCAGCACCGAGTTTTTTGGCGTGAGTTCTGAACTTTTCTCCGAGGTCAAAGCCTGTTTCACCGTAAAGTCCGGGGTAATTATCTACTCTCTCGCTCTCGGCAATCTGTCCCGTACCCATAAATTCTTTTTCAACCACAACCGC
>ENA-OQJN01000034-OQJN01000034.1-human-gut-metagenome-genome-assembly--contig:-NODE-34-length-67313-cov-5.731953_pt1 | contig 67313 bp, 70 predicted proteins | sample MGYA00242610_ERZ504777 | MGnify/ENA primary metagenome ERZ504777 (study PRJEB26092, sample SAMD00036350) | human gut metagenome | host: Homo sapiens | study: EMG produced TPA metagenomics assembly of... | reverse complement strand
TCCTTTAAGGTGGATTGGTATTTAGTTTCTAGTCAACTCTATTTTACCATAAACCTTGAGGAGATATTTTATTTTAACAACAAAAAATACCGTATTTATGCGGTGTTTGGCGTTTCGCAAACGCCTATGTAGATTTCATATTGAAAAGGAGATAAATACAATGAGCGAACGAAAAATCCCTTATAAAATCTATTTGGAAGAAAATGAGATGCCAAAGACATGGTACAATGTGCGTGCAGATATGAAGAACAAACCGGCGCCGCTTTTGAATCCGGAGACGTTGCAGCCGATGACAGAAGAAGAACTCTCGGTTGTGTTCTGCAAAGAGCTGGTGGAACAAGAATTGGACAACGATAACAGATACATTGAGATTCCACAGGAGATACAGGATTTTTATAAGATGTACCGTCCGGCACCTCTTGTAAGAGCATATTGTCTGGAAGAAAAACTACAGACCCCTGCAAAGATTTACTATAAATTTGAAGGGAATAATACGAGCGGAAGTCACAAATTGAATTCCGCCATTGCGCAGGCGTATTATGCGAAGAAACAAGGATTGAAAGGTGTTACGACAGAGACGGGAGCAGGACAGTGGGGAACGGCACTTTCGATGGCGTGTTCTTATCTCGGCTTAGACTGTAAAGTATTCATGGTGAAATGTTCTTATGAGCAGAAACCGTTCCGGCGAGAAGTGATGCGCACCTACGGCGCGAGCGTGACACCGTCGCCGTCGATGGAGACAGAGGTTGGGCGCAAGATTCTTGCAGAGCATCCGGGAACGACAGGAAGTCTTGGATGTGCGATCTCGGAGGCTGTGGAAGTTGCAGTGGGAAGTGAAGGGTATCGTTACGTGCTTGGAAGTGTTCTCAATCAGGTTGTACTGCATCAGTCAGTCATCGGTGTAGAAGCAAAACTTGCAATGGATAAATATGGTGTTACTCCGGATATTATTATCGGATGTGCCGGAGGTGGATCGAATCTTGGCGGATTGATCTCTCCGTTTATGGGAGAAAAATTAAGAGGAGAAAAGGATTATCATTTCATTGCAGTGGAGCCGGCGTCTTGCCCGAGTCTTACAAGAGGTGTGTTTGCATATGATTTCTGTGACACCGGTATGGTGTGTCCGTTGGCGAAGATGTACACACTGGGAAGTGGATTTATTCCGTCGGCAAATCATGCGGGAGGACTTCGCTATCACGGAATGAGTCCGGTGCTGTCACAGCTTTATGCGGATGGATATATGGAAGCAAGATCGGTAGAACAGACAGCAGTGTTTGAAGCGGCGGAGCAGTTTGCGAGAGTGGAAGGCATCCTGCCGGCGCCAGAGAGCAGTCATGCGATCAAAGTTGCAATTGATGAAGCGCTTAAATGCAAAGAGACAGGAGAGGAAAAGACGATTTTGTTCGGACTTACTGGAACCGGATATTTTGATATGTATGCGTATGAAAAATTCCACGATGGAAAGATGTCAGATTACATTCCGACAGATGCGGAACTGCAAACAGGATTTGATGGCATTCCAAATATTTCTTTATAATAAAATAGTGGGATATCATATTCAAAAACGGATACCAAGTGTATCAGGAGAAGGAATCAGAACATGAAACAGATTTTAATCGTAGATGATGATGTCAGCATCGGAGATATGCTGGAGGAGATATTAACAAAAGAGGGGTATGGCGTAAGCCGTGCGTATTCGGGGACAGAAGCATTATTGCTTCTGTCTTTGTCGAGACCGGATTTGGTCTTGCTGGATTTAATGCTGCCGGGATTGAACGGGGAAGAAGTGCTTCCAAAGATCAGTGGGATTCCGGTAATCGTGCTCAGCGCGAAAGTGGATGTGGACAACAAAGTAGATGTGCTGCTAAATGGTGCGGCAGATTACATGACAAAGCCATTTGACATAAAAGAATTGCTTGCGAGGATTGTAGTGCAGTTTCGAGATCACTCGCAGAAGACAGACGGCGATGTACTTGAGTTTGAAGGAGTTCAGATGAATACAGTATCGCATGTTGTCTCGGTGGAGGAACATGGTGTCCGCCTTACCAAAACAGAATATGCGATTTTAAAGCTTTTGATGCAGAATCCGACACAGGTGATCACAAAGTCTTTGATGCTTGACCGCATCAGCGAGGATACACCGGATTGTATGGAAAGTTCACTGAATGTCCATATCAGCAATTTAAGAAAAAAGCTGCGTGATGTGAACGGGCGGGATTATATCGAGACGGTGTGGGGAATCGGATTTAAGATGAAAGAAGTATAAATCTTTACGATTTCTTAATAGTTTTCTTAACGGTTTTCTTAATTGCTGTCCGATACAATATCAGTATCAAAGAAAGGGAGGCTGAATTTATGGACTATATTTTGACTACTGATAGACTCTGCAAAAATTATAAGAGATTTCGGGCGTTGGATGAACTTTCCATGCATGTGCCAAAAGGTGCAATTTATGGATTTGTCGGGAAAAATGGTGCAGGGAAGACGACGCTGATCCGTTTGATCTGCGGACTGCAAAAGCCGACGTCAGGAACCTATACGCTGTATGGCATGAGACAGACGGAATCGGAGATCGCGAAGGCAAGAAGGAGAATGGGAGCGGTTGTGGAGTCTCCATCGATTTATTTGGATATGACGGCAGAGGAGAATCTGAAAGAACAATACCGAATTCTTGGAATGCCATCTTTTGACGGAATACAGGAGTTGCTGGAACTGGTGGGGATTGCAAATACCGGAAAGAAGAAAGCTAAAAATTTTTCACTCGGCATGCGCCAAAGGCTTGGAATTGCGATTGCGCTTGCCGGAGATCCGGATTTTCTTGTGCTGGACGAACCGGTAAATGGGCTGGATCCGCAGGGAATTATAGAAATGCGCGAACTGATCTTAAAATTGAACCGGGAGCATGGGATCACCGTGTTGATCTCCAGTCATATTTTGGATGAGTTGTCAAAACTTGCGACACATTATGGATTTATTGACAGAGGACACATAATAAAAGAAGTCAGTGCAAAAGAGCTGGAGGAGGCAGGCAGAAAATGTATTCGAGTGGAAGTGTCTGATATAAAAGCACTGGCGCGTATTTTAGATACGATGAAAATAGAATACAAGATCATCTCTGACAAACAGGCTGACGTGTATGCGAAAGTCAATGTATCAACGTTGGCTTTGGAGTTTGCAAAAGAGCAATGTGAAATTATTTCCATGCAAGAGCGGGATGAAAGTCTGGAAAGTTATTATATGAATCTGATCGGAGGTGACAAAGATGAGTAGATTGCTGTATGCAGGATTATATCGTCTGAAGAAGAACAAGGTGTATTGGAGTTCCTTTGCGGTGATACTGGCATATGGGACTTTTATCTACGTTTCACAGTATCATAATATGAGAAAATACGATTTTGAGTTTACGCTGGAAACTGCTTTCTTCCAGTTTGCGATGCTGATGGGGGTTGTGACAGCTGTGGTTGTCAGTATGAATGTGGGGACGGAGTATGGTGACGGAACGATTCGGAATAAGCTGGTGCTTGGGCTGTCCAGAACACAGATATATCTGTCTAATTTTCTTATTCAAGCAATTGGCGCGGTAGGGATAACTGTATGTGCCTATCTGCTGGGGTGTGCCATGGGGATTCCGATGTTTGGGATGCCAAAGCTCTCTGCTGGAATGATGTTTCAAATTGGGATAGTAACGATCTTGCTCTGTGTCGCTTACGTCTCTATTTTTAACATAATTACGATGAATATTTCAAGCAAGGCAAATGCAGCAGTATTTTGTATCTTACTTGCATTTGGAATGATGTTTTTTGCAGCGTATCTCATCAATTGTCTGTCACAGCCGGAATACATTGAACAGATGGTGATGAAAAACGGACAGATGGTGACCGAGACGGTCAAAAATACACATTATCTGACTGGAATGAAACGGGAACTTTATCAGAATTTGAGCGAATTGCTCCCAAGCGGACAGGCGATGCATGTAGCGGGGATGACCATAGCCCATCCTGTTCGTATGATGGTTTATTCACTTGTGATGACTGTGGTGACAACTATTTGTGGAATAGGACTGTTTTTGAAGAAAGATATTAAGTAAAAGGAGTGTAGGGGCGTATGGAAGTGTGGCTGCTTGGAATCATTGTCTTGCTGAGTGGGTGTGTGACAGCGCTTTTGGTGAAAGTATATGTGATGCAAAAATCAGCAAGGGAGATGGAGGAGGCATTTACCGATCGAATCCGCAGTGACACGAATACGCTGATTGATATTTCTTCCCGTGATCGGTATTTGTGCAGTCTGGCTGCTTCCATGAACGTTCAGCTTAAAATGCTGCGAAAAGAGAGAAGGCGGTACCAGAAGGGAGACCGGCAAGTAAAAGATGCGGTTACGAATATTTCCCATGATCTTCGGACACCGCTTACGGTAATTTGCGGGTATTTGGATCTTTTGGAGGAAGAGGAAAAATCAGAGACGGTCGGAAGGTATCTTCAACTTATTCGAAACCGTACCGAGGTGATGTGGCAGTTGACAGAAGAACTGTTCTGCTATTCGATTGTGACATCAACGACGCACAATCTTTCTTATGAAACAGTGTCGCTGAACGCTGCTTTGGAAGAATGCATTTCTGCGTACTATGCAGTTCTGAAACATGCAGATATTTGTCCGACAATTTCTATGCCGGATAAGAAAGTAGTTCGAGCACTTGATAAGAAAGCGTTGTCGCGTATTCTTGGCAATGTAATGAGCAATGCGGTGAAATACAGCGATGGGGATCTGAAGATTACGTTGACAGAAGAAGGGGAAATCATATGTGCAAACCATGCGTCTAAATTAAATGAGGTGGAAGCAGGGAAATTATTCCATCGTTTTTATACCGTTGAGGATGCCAGAAAATCAACCGGGCTAGGACTGTCGATTGCGAAAACGCTGACAGAACAGATGGGCGGAAGGATTTATGCAAGGTATCGGGACGGCAGTGTTTTCATTCATATTATCTTTGAAAAAGCACAACTTCCTGCTTATGAATAGCTATTAAAATAACTAATGGATAAGCTGTTTGTCAATCATTGACAATGTATCTAAACATTTCCTATAATGATATGCGGCAGTATCGGCAGAGAGTCGGTGCGAGACGAGTGAGAGGAGAACTATAGGAATGAAAACAGATAAGAAATATGCATCTGTCTTTGAATTGAATGGAATGCCGAAGTTTTCACAGGCATTTCCGCTTGCACTGCAGCATGTAGTGGCAATGATTGTTGGATGTGTAACCCCTGCGATCGTGATTGCAGGAGTGGCAGGATTAGAGGGGAACGATAAGGTTATTTTTGTGCAGGCAGCATTGTTTATTGCTGCAATTTCCACATTGATTCAGTTGTTTCCGCTTGGAGGAAAGATTGGTTCCGGTATTCCGGTCATTATGGGTGTCAGCTTTGCGTATCTTCCAAGTATGCAGGCGATCGCAGGAAATTTTGATATTGCGACTATTTTAGGAGCACAGTTGATCGGCGGTATGGTGGCTGTGTTTGTCGGAATTTTTGTAAAGAAATTGAGAGTGTTGTTTCCGCCGTTGATTACGGGAACAGTTGTGTTTACGATTGGTCTGTCATTGTATCCGACTGCTGTCAAATATATGGCAGGAGGAGCATCTTCACCGAATTATGGTGCATGGCAGAACTGGCTTGTCGGATTTATCACACTGGCAGTTGTAATTGCACTGAACCATTTTGCAAAAGGAATTTTGAAACTTGCATCTATTTTGATTGGTATGATTGTCGGATATATTGTGTCAGGATTCTTTGGCATGATTGATTTTTCAGCGGTAGGTTCGGCAGGAATGTTCCAAATCCCGCAGCCGATGTATTTCGGAATGAAATTTGAGGTATCTTCAATTGTTACAATGGTATTGCTTTTCGTGATCAACTCTGTGCAGGCAATCGGAGATTTTTCAGCGACGACAGGCGGTGGACTTGACCGTGAGCCGACCGATAAAGAGCTGTCAGGTGGTATTATGGCATATGGTATCACAAATATTTTCGGATCGTTCTTTGGAGGACTTCCGACAGCTACTTTCAGCCAAAATGTGGGAATTGTTGCAACTACAAAGGTTGTGAACCGCATGGTGCTTGGACTGGCGGCAGTGATTATTCTGCTTGCAGGGTTCGTCCCGAAATTCTCAGCGCTGTTGACAACGATTCCGCAGTGTGTACTTGGAGGTGCAACGATTTCGGTATTCGCATCGATTGCAATGACAGGTATCAAGCTTGTCGTACAGCAGCCACTTACATACCGCAGCACTTCAATCGTTGGTCTTGCGGTTGCACTTGGAATGGGAATCACACAGTGTTCAGATGCACTTGCAAGTTTTCCGGCATGGGTGACAACGGTATTTGGAAAATCACCGGTTGTTGTCACAACAATCGTGGCAATTTTGCTAAATTTGATTCTTCCAAAAGAAGATAAAAAACAATAATAAAAATGGGTTAGATTCCGTTCGGAAAATGATTTTTCGGACGGAATTTTTTTGTTCATAACATAAAAGGATATGATATAATATAACATCAAGACAAAGAGCTTAGAAAATATGTAAGAGAATGGATGACAACATGAGTACAGATGGAACATTATTTTTAGAACAATTGACAGAAAAATTAAAATATCGTATAGAGGAACTGGAGACGGTCATTTCAGAAGGACAGAAAGATGTCGAGAGTATGCATGAATACTACTGGGAGAATTATACCGAGATGGACGAGTATGGGTATGAGAACTATGACAATCAGCAGGCATTGCTGCAGCAGGTGAATGCGAATCAGGACAAGCTTTTGTTAAAGCACCGATTTGAAAAAATGCTGGATTCGCCATTCTTTGGGAGAGTTGATTTTATCTATGACGGGGAAGATGAGGCAGAGTCGTTCTATATCGGGATTGGCAATTTTGCAGAGCGCACAGGGAGTGTGCCGCTTGTGTATGATTGGAGAGCGCCCGTGAGCGGACTGTTTTATGATTTTGATCAGGGGCCGGCATCTTATGAAGCTCCACTTGGGACGATTGAGGGTGAGATTGTGTCAAAGTGGCAGTATAAGATTCGAAATGGCAGGATGATCTATGGATTTGAGAGTGATGTGAAGATCGATGATGAGATTTTAAAGCAGGAGCTTGGAAGTAATGGGGATGTGCAGTTGAAAAATATTGTGCGGACAATCCAAAAAGAGCAGAATGCAATTATCCGAAATACAAAAGACAAGATTCTCATCATTCAGGGAGCAGCAGGAAGTGGGAAAACTTCGGTGGCACTTCACCGGATCGCATATCTGTTATACCACGACAGAGAGCATTTGAAATCTTCGAATATTTTGATTCTTTCTCCGAACAGTGTGTTTGCAGATTATATCTCGCACATTCTGCCGGAACTTGGAGAGGAAAATATACAGGAGATGAGTTTTGATCTGTTTGCATATAAAGAACTTAAGCATGTAGTCTCGGATTGTGAGGATAGATACCATCAGATTGAACGGCAGTTAAAGTGGATGACAGATGAGGAAGAAGAGAGGTACAGACAGAAGCAGTCAGCAGAATTTATCGGTCGGACAGAAGGATTTTTGGCGGGGCTGGAAGATGAATTGATGAATTTTTCCGAGATAGAATGGAAAGGGTTAAAAAAGACAGAGCAGGAGTTGATTGAGCTGTTTTATTTTAAGTTTCAAGATGTGCCTCTATTGTCGCGTATGGATGCGGTGATGGAATATGTGATCGATGAGTACGAGACACTCTATGATCGGACAGTCTCGGAAGAAGAATGTGAGATACTCAAAAACCGATTTATGGGGATGTATGTGACAAGAGATCTTTATGAGATTTATAATTGGCTGCTTGAGGAGGCAGGGTATCCAATCCTTCCGGAACGGTCTTACGAGAAACGCATCCTTCCGTATGAAGATGTATATCCGATGCTGTATTTGAAATATCGTCTGCAGCAGAAAACGTCAAGGCAAAAGATCAAACATCTGGTCATCGATGAGATGCAGGATTATTCTTATCTGCAATATTATATTCTGAAACAACTGTTTTCCTGTAATATGACGATTCTTGGGGACAGAGCGCAGACGATGGACGACAGAGAACAGGACGTGCTGACATTTTTGCCGGGGATATTTGGTAGACAGGTAAAGAAAATTGTGATGAACAAAAGCTATCGAAATACGATGGAGATTGCAGCATACGCAGGAGCAATTACCGGAATTCAGGATTTGGAGTTGTTTGAGCGGCATGGAAAAGAAGTGACCGAAGCAGTTTTTGAAAGGAGAGAGGATGCACTGGATGCATTGGAACAGGAACTGCGTCTTGCGGAAGATGCGTTTGAGACTGCCGCTGTACTTACATTTACTGAGGAGGAGGCAAAAGCAGTCTATGAGGAACTGAAGCATCGTGGAAAAGAGGCTACCTATATAGACAGGGACAGTTCTGCTTTTCGAAAGGGACTGACGGTGACGACATTTTATCTTGCAAAAGGGCTGGAATTCGATCAGGTATTTGCAGTCTGTCCTGACAGAGGGGATGCACTTGCAAAGCAGGCGAGATATATCTGCGCGACGAGGGCGCTGCATGAACTTTATATGTATGAGATCGGATAAGCAGAAAGGAGAGACATGCGATGAAAAATGGTATTTTAAAAGAACAGGACTATCAGGAACAGATGGAACATGTTGTGGAGCCGTATTTGCATTCCAGAGAGCGGGAACTGTGGCTTGAAAGGGAGCACGGGAAAAAGATTTATGTAAGATGTTATCAGGCAAAGAAGGCAAAAGGAATTCTTTTGATCTCGCATGGATTTACGGAGACGAGTGAGAAATACAAAGAACTGATCTACTATTTTTTGAGAGGCGGATATCATGTGTATATACCGGAGCACTGTGGGCATGGGCACAGTTATCGTCTGGTGGAGGATCCGTCGCTTGTACATGTAGATTGTTACAAGCGTTATGTGGCAGATCTTTTATTTGTGGCAAGGACGGCGAAAAAGGAGCATAAAAATCTAAATCTATATCTGTTCGGGCATTCTATGGGAGGCGGCATTGCAGCAGCCGCAGTGGCAGCGGAGCCGAAATTATTCGAAAGACTGGTTCTGTCCTCGCCGATGATACGTCCTCTGAGCGGGAAAGTACCGTGGCATGATGCGAGAACCATTGCGATGGCTTTTTGTAAAGCAGGGCAGGCAAAGCGGTATGTGGCAGGACAGAAGCCTTACAGGGGATCGGGAAGGTTTGAAAATAGTTCGTCCACTTCAAGAGTTCGCTATGAATATTATCGGGCGAAAAAAGAACAGGAGCCGTTGTTTCAGATGAATGCGGCATCGTATGGCTGGCTTCATGCGGCAGCATGTCTGAACAGAGACCTTCAAAGAGACGGAGTCAGACGGATTCGAATACCGGTTATCTTGTTTCAGTCAGAACATGATCATTTGGTATCGAAAAAGGAACAGGTGCGGTTTATATTAAAATTGAACCAAAATGGAAATACAGATGCAAAGCTTGTACGGGTACCTGGGACAAGACATGAGATATGGGGAGCAGATGAGAAGATTTTAAGAGGATATTTTGGAATGATCTTCCGGTTTTTATCGGAGCAAAAAATAAAACAGACAAAGGAGAATATATGGAAAATCAGGAAAAACAACATAAACGGCGAGTGCGCTATAAAGGCACCCACCCAAGAAGTTATAAAGAAAAGTATAAAGAGCTGAATCCGGAAAAATATCCGGAGACCGTTGAAAAAGTAATCGGAAAGGGTGGGACTCCGGCAGGGATGCATATTTCCATCTGTGTAAAAGAAATTTTGGATTTTTTCCAGATAGAGCCGGGACAGAAAGGGCTGGATGCAACCCTTGGATACGGAGGGCACACATTGGAAATGTTAAAATGTCTCAAAGGTGAAGGGCATCTGTATGCGCTCGATATCGATCCGATTGAGTCGGTGAAGACAAAAGAGCGTTTGAAGAACCTTGGATATGGAGAAGAGATGCTTTCTATCCGTCATTTGAATTTTGCAGACATTGATCAGGTTGTTGAAGAAGCCGGGCCGTTTGATTTTATTCTGGCGGATCTTGGAGTATCGTCCATGCAGATTGACAATCCGGATAGAGGATTTACATACAAAAGCGAAGGACCTTTGGATCTGCGTCTGAATCCGGAAAAAGGAGAATCTGCGGCAGAACGTTTAAAGAATGCGACGGAAGATGAATTGGAAGGAATGCTTGTGGAGAATTCGGATGAACCATATGCGGCAGAGATTGCACAGTTGATTATGAAAAAACTCAGACAGGGAGAAATGATTGACACGACAACTAAATTGTATGAGACGATAGAGGAGGCGCTTTCGTTCATTCCGGAGAAAGAACGAAAAGGGGCAGTGAAAAAGTCCTGCCAGAGAACTTTTCAGGCACTTCGAATCGATGTAAACAGTGAGTTTGAAGTGTTGTATGCGCTGATGGAAAAGCTTCCAAGCGCTCTGAAAAGTGGTGGGAAAGTGGCGATTTTAACATTCCATTCCGGGGAAGACAGAATTGTGAAGAAGGCATTCAAGGAGTGGAAAAAGGCCGGTGTTTACAGTGAGATTGCAAATGATGTCATCCGACCGTCCGCAAAGGAATGTGTTCGCAACAGCCGGGCGAAATCAACGAAGATGAGATGGGCGATCAAGGCATAAGAAGCAAGAAAAACAGATGGGGATTATTAAAACAATTGAGGCAGTGTGATAAAACGAAGCTTTTTTGCTCATAATAGTATTATGATTAGAAAAGAGAGGAAATCCTATGAAAACATTTCAGGAATTATATGAAGATTTGCTGAGGCAAAAAGTTTCGGTGGAGGAGCCGCTGCCGAGGGAATATGATCCAAAGCATCTGGATTGTCTTTTGCATCCGGAAGAATATGCACCTGTTATTTCGACGGATACATGCACAGATTGTTTCGAGAGAGCGTGCCAGAAAAGCTGCATATTTGATGCGATTGAGACAGGAAAAGAAGGAGAGCTTTTTATCAATCCATCACGTTGTGAGGGGTGTGCCGCCTGCATAGACGCATGTAAATCCAATCATCTTGCAGCAAGTAAAGACGTGCTTCCGGCGATGAGAGCGGTGCGAAATGCAAGTGGTCCTGTTTATCTGATGATTGCGCCGGCATTTTCCGGACAGTTTCGCGGGCATGTAACGGCGGGAAAATTAAGAAGTGCGTGCAAAGCGCTTGGATTTACCGGAATGGTGGAGGTGGCATTGTTTGCAGATATTCTGACACTGAAAGAGGCGCTGGAGTTTGAAAGACATGTCAGAGAGCCAGGAGATTTTCAGCTCACAAGCTGTTGCTGTCCGGTTTGGATTGCAATGATCCGAAAGAGGTATCACGAATTATTACCGCATGTTCCGGGGGCAGTCTCTCCGATGGTTGCCTGCGGACGTTTTTTGAAGCGAATCCACCCGGATGCGGTGACGATATTTGCAGGTCCTTGTCTTGCGAAGAAAAAAGAAGCAAAAGAGCCTGATATTGCTGATGCGGTAGATTATGTGCTCACCTTTCAGGAAATGCAGGATATATTTGATGCGGCAGAGATTTCTTTGGAAGAACTTCCTGAAGAGGAAAAAGAACATGCTTCGAAAGCAGGCAGGCTGTATGCGCGTACAGGCGGAGTGAGTCAGGCAGTGGAGGAGATGGTGCGGCAGCTTTCGCCGGATGGGAAGATCAACGTTCGCTGTGAACAGGCGAATGGGACAAAAGAGTGTATGGAGATGATGAGGCGCATTCAAAATAAAGAGACGGATGCGAATTTTTTTGAGGGGATGGGATGCGTTGGCGGCTGTGTGGGAGGTCCGAAAGCGATCATAGACAGTGAAAAAGGAAAGCGGTATGTGGACGAGTATGCAAAAAAATCAATCTACCAGACGCCGCTTGAAAATCCTTATGTCCGAAAGCTGCTAGAGGAGCTTGGATTTGAAACCGTGGAAGAACTTTTGGAGGACAACACGCTGCTGACCAGAGAATTTTAGCGGCGTTAGTAGCGAAAAAGCCTGTTTTATTGTATAATACTAGCGTCGGTATACACTAAATGGTGAAAAATAGAAAGGACACGTTATGAAATATACAATACCACATTATTTTGAACAATTTCGATGTACAGCAGCAGAATGTGTGGATACCTGCTGTGCAGGATGGGCGATTATGATTGATGGGAAATCATTGGAAAAATATAAAAATACAGAGGGGGCTTTGGGAAACCGCCTTCACAATTCAATTGATTGGGAGGAAGGAAGTTTCCAACAGTATGAAAAAAGATGTGCATTCTTGAATGAAGAAAATCTCTGCGATCTGCATTTGGAGGGCGGCGAAGAGATGTTGTGTGACACATGCAGAAATTATCCGAGACATATGGAGGAGTTTGACGGTCTGCGGGAAGGTTCTCTTTCTCTGTCTTGTATTGAGGCGGCGAAGATTATTTTAGGGTGTAAGGATCCGGTTCAGTTTATTACGATGGAAGATGACACCGAGGATGAAGAAGATGAAGAGTTTGATTTTTTGTTGTTTACAAAATTGATGGATACACGAGAGGCGATTCTTAAGATGCTGCAAAACAGGGAAGTCGATATTTGTGTACGCATGGGGATGGTCTTAAATCTCTCGAAAGAAATCCAGATTGCGGTGGATCACGGGGAATTATTCCAGATTGATGAGTTGTTGGAACATTTCGGAGAGATGGATTCTTTGCTTGAGATGCAAAAACAGATCGGAGAAGATCCGATTGGAGAAAATGAATACTGTAGCGAGATGCGCAAGATGTTTCGCACACTTTCAAAATTAGAAGTGCTGAAAGAGGATTGGCCGGATTATGTAAGAAAGGCAGAGCGGCTTTTGTTTGGGGAAGGACAGCGAGAATATCTTGAAAGGCATAAGGAGTTCCACAAAGCGATTGGATTAAAAAGTGCCTCCTACGATGTGTGGTCGTGTCTGTTGGAGCAATTGATGGTATACTTTGTGTTTACCTATTTCTGCGGGGCTGTTTATGATGATCACATTCTTGGAAAGATGCAGACAGCAGTGGTTAGTACCATATTGATTCAGGAATTGGCGCAGGCGGTTTGGCAGGAGAAACAGGAAGGGTTTACATTTATGGATTTTGTAGATGTGGCACACCGTTACTCCAGAGAAATTGAACACTCTGATATCAATCTGCTGCGGCTTGAAAAACTGTTTGATAAGCTGCCACTGTTTCAGCCAAAACAATTGATTCGTATTTTATCTGTATAAGGAGAGGATATATGAGACTGATACATACAGCAGACTGGCATCTTGGAAAACATATTGAAGGTCATAGCCGTCTGGAGGAACAAGAACTGTTTTTAGAGGATTTTTTGGATATCGTGAAAGAAAGAGATGCAGATGTTGTTCTGATTGCCGGCGATATCTATGACTCCTCGAATCCACCGGCGAAGGCGGAACAGTTGTTTTATGATACACTGAAAAAGATTTCGGAGGGAGGCAGAAGACTTACGATTGTGATTGCGGGCAATCATGATAACCCGGAGCGTCTTGTGTCGGCGACACCGCTTGCGATGGAGCATGGCATTATCATGGTCGGAACACCAAAGACGGTGATCCCAAAAGGGCAGTATGGAAGCTGGGAGGTTTGCAGAAGTGGAGAAGGATACATCAGGATTGAGAGAAAATCTGAGCAAGCGGTCGTTTTGACCGTGCCGTTTCCAAGTGAAAGAAGGCTGGAAGAGGTACTTTATTCGGAGATGGAATCAGAAGAAATACAATTGGAAACGTATAATGAGCGGCTGAGATGTCTGTTTGACAGACTGGCAGATCAGTTTGAAGAAGAGACGGTCAATATCATCGTCTCTCATTTGTTTGTAATGGACAGTTTGGAAGAAGGTTCTGAAAGAAGCATACAGCTTGGAGGAAGTTATCTGGCAGATCCGGATATTTTTCCGAAGCTTGCAGATTATGTGGCGCTTGGGCATATTCACAGACCGCAAAGTATTCCGGGACACCCGAATATTCGCTATTCCGGTTCACCGATCGAGTATCGGAAAGGAGAAGAACGTTACCAAAAACAGGTGCTGTGTGTGGATATCAGAAAGGGCGAATCGATGAAAGTTGAGCCGATCGAATTAAAACAGTACAAACCAATCGAGGTGTGGAGATGCACGAGTATATCGGAGGCAATCATGGTCTGCGAGGAGAATCGGGACAAGAACTGCTGGGTGTACTTGGAAATTGAGACAGAGCGCGCTATTTTGGAAGATGAGATCAAGAAGATGAAGCAGACGAAAAAGGATATCCTGGAAATCCATCCGATCTTGCGGGAAAAAGACACAGAAGAGGCAGAGACATCGTGGAAGGATCGTCCGTTTCAGAAAGTATTTGCAGAATTTTACAGACGGGAACGTGGTGTGGAGATGTCTGAAGAGACGCGGGATATGCTGCTAAAACTATGTAAAGAGGAGGAGCCGCATGAGACCGATTAAATTAAAGATCAAAGGACTGAACAGTTTTGTGGAGGAGCAGACAATTGATTTTGAAAAACTGACCAAACAAGGCTTTTTTGGAATTTTTGGTCCTACGGGAAGTGGGAAATCCACAATTTTAGATGGAATGATTCTTGCACTTTACGGAATGAAGGCAATGTCACGGGGAACGAATGAGTTTGTAAATAAAAATTGCAAGAGTGCGCAGGTGAGTTATGAATTTCAGATTACTGCGGCGCAGGTAAAGCGTTACCGGGTGGAGCGTGAGTTTAAAGCAGGTGAAAAAGGGACAAAATCCGGAAAATGCAGACTTTTGGATGTGACAGATGGAGAGGCTGTATTAGAAGAATCTGTGACAGGTGTGGATCGTGCATGTGTGGAGATTATCGGTCTGACTGCAGATGACTTTATGCGGACGGTTGTTTTGCCACAAGGGAAATTCAGTGAATTTTTAAAGGTGAGTGGAAAAGACCGAAGAGAAATCTTAGAGCGCCTCTTTCGTCTGGAGGAGTATGGTGTGCGTCTGGAGGAGCGCATCGCCTCTGCAATCAAAAAAGAGCAGTCAGAGCACACAAGACTCTGCGGACAGGCGGAGGTCTACGGAGACTGTAGTGAGGAAGAGCTAAGAGATGCACGGGAGCGAAAAGATAACTATCAGACTGAGATTGAGTTGCTTGAAAAGGCATTGCGGGAACGTCGTAAAGAGGCGGAAATTTATAAAGAAATATGGAATCTTCAAGAAGAACAGCAGGTATTAAAGCAGAAAGAGAAAATGCTTTTTGAAAAGGAACAAATCATTGAAGAGAAAAAAAGGAGCCTGATGTTGTCTGATAAAGCGGGGCATGTCATGCCTATTCTTCGTTCGGTGACTGAACTGGAAGACAAAGAAACAGAACTCTTGCAGAAATTGGAACAAGAGACGGCGCAGTATGAAAAACGGAAAGAAGATGTCAAAGTAAGAAAGGAACATTTCTCCAAGCTGGAGACAGAAAAAGAGTCAAAAGAGTCAGGACTTCTCTCCTCGATTGAGCGGGCAAAAGAAGCGCTAAAGGATTATCGGGAACTTCCGCAATTGCAAAAAGAGCAGAACTGCAGCGAAGCATTGTGGAATGAGAGCAGAACACAGGAGCAATCGCTCAAAGAAAAGGTACAAAAGACCCAGCTGAAAAAAGAGTCACAGACAGAAGAATTGCGAAAAACAGAAGAAATGCTGAGCCGGTGTATGATCACAAGTGAATACAGGGAGGCGTTGGAACAGTTTACGCTGCGCTACAATGAACTGACCGGCATTTTGAGGGAGCGAAAGGAAAAAGAGCAGAAGACAGACCAGAAGAAAGCGCAGTTGCAGGTACAAAAGCAGGAGATTGTCGCACTGAAAGAAAAGATGACGGTTCTCGAAAAGCAGCTGGAACTTTGGAAAGAAGAGGAAGCCGAGTTCAATAAAGACATGGAGCAGACTCAGATTTTGAATCTGAGGAAAAAACTCAAAAGCGGAGAGCCTTGTCCGGTCTGTGGTTCTCGTCATTTTGTATATGAAGAAAATGACGGTGGGGAAGAAAAAGGACAGGAAAGCGTTGACTTAGAAAAACTAGAGACATTAAGAAAGCAAATTGAGGACCGGGAGAGCGTTTATAAAGCAGCCGAGCAGGAATATCAAGTGAAGCAGAGCCTTCTCCTTGCAGCACAGGAAGAATGCAAGGAGCTTGAGGAAAAAACAGCGGCGATTGCAAAGGAGATGGAAGAGAAAAAAATTCTTTGCAGGAAGAGCTTTTAGTATATGGTATTCAAAGTTTGAAAAGCAGAAAGAGAGCGTGTGCGAAATCTGGATCAGGAAAGAGAAAGACTGGAAATTGAGCGAAATCGCATGTATAGACAGCAGACAGAAGTTGAGCAGATATTAGGTAGAGCTCAGGAGGAATGGAAAAATAAGGAGCAACAGACAAGACAATTGGAGATGCTGCTTATCCCGCTAAAAGAAAAAGTGACACAAAAGCAGGAGCAGATTCGGGCAAAGATTGGGACAGAGACGAATCCGGAAGTTTATTTGCAGACACTGGAAGACAGCCTTTCGAACCTGCGCAAGATATATCAGGAGGCAAAGCGCAAAAAAGAAGAAGCGGAGAATTTACTGAAACAAAGTGAAGAAGTATGGCAGATTTTGCAGGGCACAAAGACAGGTAATGAAGAGGCATTGAAAAATGCCCGCACATATCTGGAAGAGGAACTAAAACAGCAGGGATTTTTGAACCGGGAAGAAGTGAGAAAGGCATTATTAAGTAAAGAATGTCAGGAAAGATATCAGGAAGAGATTGAGGAATATGTGCGGCAGATGCAGCAGACACAGGCACAGATTGAGAATGTCGAAAAGCGTCTGGCTGGAAGAAAGGTCGAAAAAGAGATTTACGAGGAAGCGGTAACAAACTGTGAGAGGCTGGATCGTGAAAAAAGGGAGAAAGAGGAGATACTGATTGCGACCAGACAGGAGATTAAAAGAATGGAGGAACACTTAAAACAGCAGTCTGAAATTCGAAAAGTGCTCTCAGAGATTGAACACCGTCTTGCGATTTTGGAAGACTTAAGAAGTGTGACAAGAGGGAAACGATTTGTAGAGTTTTTGGCGACAGAACGCCTGCGATATATTTCTAAAAGCGCATCCAAACGGTTGTATGAGATCACAAATGGCAATTATGAGCTGGAGATTAATGAGGATGGAGAATTTATCATTCGGGACAATAAGAACGGAGGCGTACGCAGACAGACTGCCACATTATCAGGAGGTGAGACCTTTGTCACTTCCCTGGCATTGGCGCTTGCGCTGTCGGCGGAGATTCAGCTAAAAGGGACAGCTCCGCTTGAATTGTTCTTTTTGGATGAAGGTTTTGGCTCATTGGATGATATGCTGCTTGATATCGTAATGGAGTCTTTGGAAAAGATACATAATGAGCACTTAAAAGTGGGGATTATCTCCCATGTGGAATCCGTAAAAGCACGAGTGCCAATTAGACTGATGGTGACTCCCGCTGAGACCGGAGTCAGTGGAAGCAGGGTAAATATTGAATATTCATAATCCGTACTGCTTGGACATACAGTAGTAAAACAGCCGATCATAGCTGTGAGAAATCAAAATGCGAGGAGGAAATGTATGTTTGAGCAAAAGTCGGCAAAGGAGACGATTTTAGAGCTCCATAGCAGTGCGCACAATGGATTGAGTGAGACAGAAGCAAGAAAAAGACTGGAACAAAATGGAAAAATGAGCTGAAAGAAGGAAGAAAAAATCTAGTGGCGGAAGCATTTTTGAGCAGTTGAACGATCCTCTGATCTATGTACTGCTTGTGGCGGTGATTATCTCGTTGCTGCTGCATGAGATAAGTGATGCGATGATCATTCTTGTTGTAGTCACAGTAAATGCAGTTGTCGGTGTCATTCAGGAAGGAAAGGCGCAAAAAGCTTTGGAAGCGCTCAAAGGGCTCACGATTCCAAAAGCCATCGTAAAACGTGAAGGAAGAAAAAGAGAGGTTTTATCCTCAGAACTGGTTGTGGGCGATATTGTATACTTGGATGCGGGAAGGCAGATTCCGGCGGATCTTCGTCTGCTGGAAACCGTCAGCATGAAGGTGGAAGAGTCTGCATTAACAGGGGAGTCACTTCCGGTGGAAAAGGATGCTTTGTTTCAGGCAAATCAAACATGTCCGGTCGGTGACCGGAAAAACATGGCATATATGTCTACTGTGGTCACATATGGAAGAGGAACAGGGATTGTCACTGCAGTAGGAATGGATACAGAGATTGGGAAAATCGCAGCGATGATTGACGAGGCACCACAGGAACTTACGCCGCTTCAAAAAAGGCTTGGGGATCTTGGAAAGCTTCTGAGTATTGTGGCTGTGGTTCTTTGTGCGGCGTTGTTTGCGATTGCTGTAATACAGAAGCGAGATATAGCGGATATGCTTATTACAGCGATATCGCTCGCCGTGGCAGCAGTGCCGGAAGGTCTCCCAGCTGTGGTGACAATCGTGCTGGCGCTGAGTGTCTCAAAGATGGTAAAGGTCCATACGATTGTCCGAAAGCTTCCTTCCGTGGAGACGCTGGGGGCAGTCGGTGTTGTCTGCTCGGACAAGACCGGAACGCTGACACAGAATAAAATGTCAGTCACAGCATGCTATGTAGATCAGCATATGTGTGATGCAGGCGGAGTAGATGCAAGAAAAAATCGTGAATTTCTGGAATGCTGTGTGCTGTGTAATGATGCAGCGGTTTCTGAGACAGAGCGAATTGGCGATCCAACCGAACTGGCATTAGTGGATTTTGCAGAAGCACATCATTTGAATCGAAAAGAACTTCGGACGGACATGCCAAGAATCGATGAGGTATCCTTTGATTCCAAACGGAAAATGATGACGACACTTCATCAAAGCCGACATGGAAAGATTTCTTATACAAAAGGGGCGGCAGACCGGGTGATTTCCAAATGTACACATATTCTGATCAACCAGAAACGGATACCGCTTACCGACATACATAAGAGGCAGATCATGATCGCGATGGAAGAGATGTCGGCGCAGGCGCTTCGGGTTTTGGCTATTGCCATGTGCCCGAATGTGACGGCGCCGAAAGAGGAGGGGCTTACATTTCTTGGGCTTACGGGAATGATCGACCCTGCGCGACCGGAGGCAAAAGAGGCGGTTCGGACGTTTCGGGAGGCAGCGGTAGATACAATCATGATCACAGGAGACCACGTTGATACAGCATTTGCCATTGCAAAGCAGCTTGGAATTGCGAACAAAATGAGTGAGTGTATGACGGGAGAAGAATTAGAGCGATTGTCTGCCGGTGAATTGCAAAGAAAACTAAGACAGACAAAAGTGTTTGCCCGTGTGGCACCGGAACATAAGGTGCAGATCGTAAAAGGCTTAAAAGCTTCCGGGAAGATTGTGGCAATGACAGGGACGGGGTCAATGATGCCCCGTCTCTGAAAGCGGCAGATATCGGCATTGCCATGGGAGAGTCAGGAACAGATGTGGCAAAGAATGCATCCGATATGATTTTGACTGACGATAATTTTGCGACAATCGAAAAGGCGATTGAAGAGGGAAGAGGAATCTATGAAAATATCCGGAAATCCATTTTGTTTTTGCTGTCTTCCAACTTTGGAGAGATTATCACCATGTTTCTGTCTATTTTATGCGGACTTGCGTCTCCGTTAAAGGCAAGCCATATTTTATGGATCAATCTGATCACCGATTCGCTGCCGGCATTGGCTTTGGGCGTTGATGAAAACGATAAAAAGAGTTTGATGAGAAGACCTCCGAGAAAAGTACAGGAGAGTTTGTTTGCAAACGGAGGACTTTCTTGCACATTGTTTTATGGAATGCTGATCGCAGGAATCAGTCTGACTGCATTTTTAAAGCTGCCGATGGAACTGCTGACTGCAAGAAACGCAGTTGTAAGTTTAGAAAACCTGATGGTTGTATTGAAATCTCCGGAAATCTTAAATCGGGCACAGACATATGCGTTTACCGTGCTCGGCTTATCACAGCTTTTTCATGCAGTCGGTATGCGGGATGTGCATAAGTCTGTATTTTGTATGGATCACAGTGCAAACAAATTGATGATAGCTGCATTTTTCGTAGGGTTTGGGCTTCAGATACTGGTGACTGAGATCCCTTATATGGTGGAGATTTTTGGAACGGCAGCTTTGTCGATGGGAGAGTGGATTCAGCTTATTATTCTGTCCGCATTTCCGCTTATCGCACATGAAATTATGGTGCTGTTTTCGGTGGGAACAGTATTTGACCACCGCAGAGAGAATGTGGTATCCTATTAGAAAATAAAGAGATGTTTATTAAAAAAGGAGGGTAAAGTACCTATGAAAAAAGAAGATGTAAAGTATGGCGCGTACGTTCAGATTTTGAAAGAGGAGCTGGTGCCGGCAATGGGGTGTACAGAGCCAATCGCACTTGCATATGCCGCGGCGAAAGCAAGAGAAATACTGGGGAGTATTCCGGATAAGGTTGTGATTGAAGCAAGTGGAAGTATCATCAAAAATGTAAAAAGCGTCATTGTGCCAAACACGAATCATCTGAAAGGAATTCCGGCGGCTGCCACAGCGGGAATTATTGCGGGAAGAGCGGAGAAAGAACTGGAAGTGATTGCGCAAGTGACAGAGTCAGAGATTGAGCAGATGAAACAGTTTTTGCAGACGGCGGATATCAAAGTTGTACATGCAGACAATGGAATCACATTTGATATCATCGTGTCAGTTTACAAAGGAAGCTCCTATGCGAAAGTCAGAATTGCGAATTATCACACGAATATTGTGCTGATGGAAAAAGATGGAGAAGTGCTCTATGAAATAGCAGTCGAGGGAGAAAAGGAAGAGGGATTGACAGATCGAAATCTTTTGAATATGAAAGATATCTGGGATTTTGCGATGACTGTAGATGTGAAAGATATAAAAGAGACGTTAGACAGACAGATTGCATATAATACGGCAATTGCGGAGGAAGGCTTGAGAGGAGATTACGGCGCCAACATTGGAAGTGTGCTTTTGGATACGTATGGAGATGACATTCGTACAAGAGCAAAGGCAAAGGCGGCGGCAGGTTCTGATGCAAGGATGAACGGATGTGAACTTCCGGTGATCATCAATTCAGGAAGCGGCAATCAGGGAATGACTTCATCTATTCCTGTCATTGAATATGCCAAAGAGTTCGATGCGGATGAAGATACCTTGTACCGTGCGCTTGCTTTGTCAAATCTTGTTACAATCCACCAAAAGACCGGAATCGGACGTCTTTCTGCATACTGTGGAGCAGTCAGCGCCGGAGCAGGAGCAGGTGCGGGAATTGCATATCTCTGTGGAGGAGGTTATGAAGAAGTGATTCACACAGTTGTCAACGCACTTGCAATTGTCTCAGGGATTGTCTGTGACGGTGCGAAAGCGTCTTGCGCAGCAAAGATTGCATCTGCGGTGGATGCCGGGATTTTAGGCTATAATATGTATAAACGAGGACAACAGTTCTATGGCGGTGACGGAATTGTCACAAGAGGAGTGGAGGAGACGATTCAGAATGTGGGACGTCTCGGAAAACAGGGAATGAAAGAGACCAACGAAGAAATCATCAAAATCATGGTCGGTGAATAGAATAAAGAATGAGAAAAGAAAAGGGGAAAGCGTTTATGAAAAAAATAGTTGGAAGCCTGCCTTTTAAACTTGTTCTTGGAGTTGTGATTGGCATTTTAGTCGGACAGGTGGCAAATGAAGGTGTTATGAATGTTGTGGTTACGATCAAGTACATTCTGAATCAGGTGATCAATTTCTGTGTTCCTTTGATCATCATCGGATTTATCGCTCCGTCTATTACAAAACTAGGGAACAACGCGTCAAAAATGCTTGGTGTAGCTCTGGTGCTGGCATATGTTTCTTCGCTTGGGGCGGCGTTGTTTTCGATGGCGGCAGGATATGGACTGATTCCGCATTTGTCCATTGATGCAAATGTAGAAGGGTTAAAAGAGCTTCCGGAAATCGTATTCCAGCTTGATATTCCTCAGATTATGCCAGTTATGAGTGCACTCGTATTTTCTGTGTTGATTGGACTTGCGGCCACATGGACAAAAGCGAAGACAATCACGACTGTTTTGGAGGAGTTTCAAAAAATTGTGCTGGATATCGTGACAAAAATTGTCATTCCGATTCTTCCGATTTTTATCGGATTTACTTTCTGTGCATTGTCATATGAAGGAACGATTACAAAACAGCTTCCGGTATTTATTCAGGTTGTGCTGATTGTTATGATCGGTCATTTTATCTGGATGACATTGTTGTATGTGCTGGCAGGAATTTATTCAGGAGAAAATCCGTGGACGGTTGTAAAAAACTATGGACCTGCATATATTACGGCAGTTGGAACAATGTCTTCGGCAGCGACGCTTGCAGTGGCGCTTCGCTGTGCAAAAAAATCAGAATCACTTCGTGATGACATGGTGGATTTTGGGGTTCCGCTGTTTGCCAATATCCATCTGTGTGGCTCGGTTCTGACAGAAGTTTTCTTTGTGATGACGGTGTCAAAAATCTTATATGGGAATATTCCATCGCTTGGGACAATGCTGTTATTCTGTGTACTGCTTGGTATATTTGCAATCGGAGCGCCGGGAGTTCCGGGAGGAACGGTTATGGCATCTCTTGGATTGATCACGGGAGTGCTTGGGTTTGACGAGACAGGAACAGCGCTGATGCTTACGATTTTTGCACTGCAGGACAGCTTTGGAACAGCCTGCAATGTAACCGGTGACGGAGCGCTGACACTGATGCTGACAGGATATGCGAAGAAACATCACGTAGAAAAACAGACCATTTCTGTTGAGTTATAGGCTTGACAAGTGCAGTGAGACTTCCTATAATGTTCAGAGACGATAAGGGAGTAGTTAGCGTAATTACGTAGTATTGTCAACATACTGACAGTTTGACTGTCTGGCATTACTTTAAATAATGAGACTTATCCGTAGATATAAGGCTACGGGTAGGTCTTTTTGTTTGGAGTAATTGCAAGGAAACGAAAAGGAGAAAAGGGAAATGGGTATTGTAGAATTATTTTTAATTGCGGTAGGATTATCGATGGATGCATTTGCGGTTGCAGTCTGTAAAGGGCTGGCGATGAAAAAATGTACGTGGGCGAAAGCGGGAATCGTAGGTCTGTATTTTGGAGTGTTTCAGGCTGGAATGCCGTTGATCGGATATGTTTTGGGCGTACAGTTTAAAGACTTTATCACATCAATCGACCACTGGATTGCGTTCATCCTTCTTGGGATTATCGGATTTAATATGGTGCGAGAGTCAAGAGAAGAGGAATGCGAGACGGCAAGCGAAGCGCTGGATGTGAAGACGATGATAGGACTTGCGGTTGCGACGAGCATTGATGCGCTGGCAGTCGGAGTGACATTTGCATTTCTTCAGGTGAAAATCGTGCCGGCAGTCAGCTTTATCGGAGTGACTACATTTATCATCTCGGTGGCAGGTGTGAAGATTGGGAATATCTTCGGGGCAAAGTACAAATCAAAAGCAGAACTTGCAGGAGGAATCATTTTGATTTTGATGGGAGTGAAAATATTGTTGGAGCATTTGGGATTCTTGGGATAATCAGAATCCCTTTTCGTTGCGTTTTTTTAGAATATTTGTTATACTTCTAAAAGATTAAGAAGAGGTGAACAGAAAATGAAATGGAATAAATTTAGATTGAAAACAACGACAGAAAGCGAAGATATCGTCAGCAGTATGCTGATGGATCTTGGAATTCAGGGCATTGAGATTGAGGACAAGATTCCGTTGACACAGTCTGATAAAGAGCAGATGTTTGTGGATATCCTTCCGGAGATTGAAGCAGATGACGGTGTTGCGTACATTAGTTTTTATCTGGAAGAGGACGAGGACAAAGAAGAGGTTCTTGCGAATGTAAAAAAAGAGTTGGAAGAGATGCGGGCATATACGAATGTGGGGGCGTGTACCATTGAAGAATCACAGACTGAAGATGTGGATTGGGTCAACAATTGGAAGCAGTACTTCCACCAATTTTATGTGGATGATGTGCTCATCATTCCGTCGTGGGAAGAGGTGAAACCGGAGGATGAGGAGAAGATGATCATTCACATCGATCCGGGAACTGCTTTTGGAACAGGAATGCATGAGACAACACAACTTTGCATCCGCCAGATTCGCAAATACGTGACACCGGATACGACAATTTTAGATGTAGGATGCGGAAGCGGGATTCTTGGAATGCTCGCCTTAAAATTCGGGGCAAAATATTCGGTTGGAACGGATTTGGACCCATGCGCTATCGATGCGACTTATGAGAACATGGAAGTAAACGGAATTACAAAGGATCAGTATGAAGTCATGATCGGAAATATCATCGATGACAAAGAAGTGCAGGACAAAGTTGGATATGAAAAATATGATATTGTCGTGGCGAATATTCTTGCAGATGTGTTAGTTCCGCTTACACCTGTTATCTTACATCAGTTAAAGACAGGCGGCATTTATATCACAAGTGGAATTATCGATGCAAAAGAAGAGACGGTCGTGGAGGCAGTGAAAGCAGCAGGACTTGAAGTTTTGGAAGTGACATATCAGGGCGAATGGGTATCCGTGACGGCGAGAAAAAATTAGGAGAATCATTATGCATCAGTTTTTTGTGACACCTATGCAGGTGAAAGAGGATCATATCTATATAGAAGGTCTGGATGTGAATCATATTAAAAATGTGCTCCGCATGAAAGTGGGCGAAGCGTTAAAAGTCAGTGACGGAAATAACCGAAAGTATCTCTGTGAGATTGGGTCAATGACGGCACAACAGGTTTGTGTCCGGATTGTAGAAGAACAGCAGGTGGATACGGAGTTACCGTCAAAAATATATCTTTTTCAGGGACTTCCGAAAAGCGATAAGATGGAATTGATCGTACAAAAAGCGGTGGAACTTGGAGCCTATGAGATTATACCGGTCGCAACAAAACGTGCGGTTGTAAAGCTCGACGAGAAAAAGGCGTTAAAGAAAGTGGAGCGCTGGAGAGGCATTGCAGAAAGCGGAGCAAAGCAGTCCGGGCGCAACGTGATCCCGAAAGTGACAAATGTGATGTCTTATAAAGACGCTCTGACATATGCGAGGGGATTGGATGTCCTTCTCATTCCATATGAACTTGCAGAGGGAATGAAAGAGACAAAGCAGGTGATAGAGGAAATCAAAAGAGGACAATCCGTCGGTATTTTTATTGGACCGGAAGGTGGATTTGAGACGCAGGAAGTAGAGGATGCCATTGCAAATGGAGCGAGAGCCATCACACTTGGCAAGCGGATTCTGAGAACGGAGACAGCAGGTCTTACGACACTGTCAATTTTGATGTATCACTTGGAAGAGTGACGACATAACTTATATAGTAAGAAAGAAAAACAGGAGAAGATCATGGAAGTTTATTTGGACAATTCTGCAACTACAAAATGTTATGAGAGTGTCAGAGACATTGTAGGAAAAGTAATGTGTGAAGATTACGGCAATCCGTCTTCAATGCACAAAAAGGGAGTAGATGCAGAAAAATATATAAAAGAGTCAAAAGAGACATTGGCGAAGCTTTTAAAAGTGCAGGAGAAAGAGATTTACTTTACTTCCGGAGGGACAGAGAGTGACAATCTGGCTCTGATTGGCTGTGCAAGAGCCAATCACAGAGCGGGAAAACATCTGATCACATCTTCTATCGAACATCCGGCAATCTTAAATACGATGCATTATCTGGAGGAGGAAGAAGGATTTCGAGTGACCTTCCTGCCGGTGGATAAGGATGGCAGAATCCGTTTGGATGCATTGAAAGAGGCACTTTGCGAGGATACCATTCTCGTGTCCGTCATGTATGTGAATAATGAGGTTGGTTCCGTGCAGCCGATCGAGGAAGCAGTGCAGATTGTGAAGAATTATAATAAAAACATTCTGTTCCATGTGGATGCGGTTCAGGGATTTGGGAAATACCGTATTTTTCCAAAGAGAATTGGAGTGGATATGATGTCGGTGAGCGGACATAAAATCCACGGACCAAAAGGAATCGGAGCGCTTTACATCAATGAAAAAGTAAAGATTAAACCAATTGTATTTGGTGGTGAACAGCAGAAAAATGTCCGCTCTGGTACGGAGAATGTTCCGGGAATTGCCGGACTTGGCGTTGCGGCAAAAGAGATTTATACCAATCTGGAACAAAAAGTGGAGACGATGAGGTCGCTTAAGAACTACTTTATAGAAGGAATTGCAAAGATTGAGAACACGGCGATTCACGGACGAACCGATGAGACGAGCGCGCCGCATATTGTCAGTGTGGGATTTGCGGGAATTCGAAGTGAGGTACTATTGCATACGTTGGAAGAGAAAGGAATTTATGTATCTTCCGGATCTGCATGTGCATCAAATCATCCGGCAATCAGCGGTGTACTAAAAGGAATTGGAGCGGGAACAGAATATTTGGACGCGACACTTCGATTTAGTTTTCTGAATTTACAACAAAAGAAGAAATTGACTATACATTGGAAACACTATATAATTGTGTACCGATGCTTAGAAAGTATACAAGACACTAAGAAATGATGGAACAAGACAAAAGAGAGGAAAATAAACGTATGATGTTTCAGGCTTTTTTGATAAAATATGGAGAAATTGGAATTAAGGGAAAGAACCGCTATCTGTTTGAAGATGCATTGATCAGACAGATGAAGTTCTCCCTTCAGGATGTGGAAGGAGAATTTCACATTCACAAATCACAGGGCAGAATTTATGTAGACTGTGAAGGATATTATGACTATGAGGAGACGGTGGATGCACTGAAAAGAGTGTTTGGAATCGTTGGGATTTGTCCGGTTGTTCATGTGGAAGACAAAGGATTTGAGGAACTGAAAAGAGAAGTTGTAGATTACATGGATAAGATGTATCCGGATAAAAATACGACATTCAAAGTGGAAGCGAGACGTGGAAAGAAAAGCTATCCGAAGAATTCTATGGAGATTAACTGTGATTTGGGAGAAGCAATCTTAGATGCATTTCCGGAGATTCGTGTCGATGTGCACAAACCGGCGATTAAATTAAATGTAGAGATTCGAGAGAAGATTTATATCTATTCTGAGATTATTCCAGGACCGGGAGGAATGCCGGTTGGAACAAACGGGAAAGCGATGTTGCTATTGTCAGGCGGTATAGACAGTCCGGTGGCAGGCTATATGGTATCAAAACGTGGAGTTGCGCTGGAGGCGACATATTTCCATGCACCGCCGTATACAAGTGAACGTGCAAAACAAAAAGTAGTAGATCTGGCAAAACTAGTATCTAAATATTCAGGACCGATCAAGCTGAATATTGTCAACTTTACAGATGTTCAGTTGTATATTTATGAAAAGTGCCCGCATGATGAGCTGACAATTATTATGAGAAGATATATGATGCGAATCGCAGAGCATTTTGCAAAAGAGAGCGGATGTTTGGGGTTGATCACAGGAGAAAGTATTGGACAAGTGGCGAGTCAGACAATGCAGAGTCTTGCTGCGACAAACGATGTGTGCACTCTTCCGGTATATCGTCCGGTTATCGGATTTGATAAACAGGAAATTGTAGAAATTGCAGAAAAAATTGATACATTTGAAACTTCAATCTTACCGTTTGAAGACTGCTGTACAATTTTTGTCGCAAAACATCCGGTGACAAAACCGAACATTAATATCATTAGACGCTCAGAAGAAAATCTGGCGGAGAAGATTGATGAATTATTTGAGACTGCAGTCAATACAGTGGAGACGATTGTTGTCAAACCTTAGATAAAATGTGGCAGTTCCAGCATGAAAGTTTGAAATAACGGAACTGCCGTAAAAAAGATGCCCTGCCAAAGGCGGAGCATCTTTGTCAATCCGATTATTATACTGTGTATGCAGATAATACTTCCATGATAGTATCTAAGTTAGCGTTATCAGCATGAATGTTTAAGGTGATCGGTTTAGATAAATCTAAGCTAAAGATTCCCATGATTGATTTTGCGTCGATAACATATCTTCCAGATACAAGATCAAAATCAGAATCAAATTTGCTGATATCATTTACAAATGATTTTACTTTGTCGATTGAATTTAAAGAAATATCTACTGTTTTCATTAGAAAAAACCTCCTTGAATTTTGTTTTGTTCTATGACTATCTTAAAATGGATGGACACAAAAGTCAAGAAATAAATTGCCAAAGAAAACTGCAACATTTTCGGCAAATTAAACATATATATAGAAAGGAAAAGAATATGAAAAAGGCAGCATTACATAATTTAGGATGTAAAGTAAATGCATATGAGACGGAAGCAATGCAGCAGCTTTTGGAGGAAAATGGATATGAGATCGTGCCGTTTAAAGAAGGCGCGGATGTGTATATTATCAATACTTGTACGGTGACTAACATGGCAGACAGAAAGTCCCGTCAGATGCTTCACCGTGCAAAAAAGATGAATCCGGATGCAATCGTAGTTGCGGCAGGATGTTATGTGCAGGCAAAAGAAGCAAGCGGAGAGATTGATGAGAGTATTGATATCGTTATCGGGAATAATAAAAAGAAAGATCTGATTCAGATTCTGGATGCATTTTATGAGGAAAAGCAAGGTCAAAATAAGGCTGTAATTGATATTAATCATACACACGAATATGAGCAGATGCACTTGAAAAAAACAGCAGAACACACAAGAGCATACATTAAAGTACAGGATGGATGCAATCAATTTTGCACCTACTGTATCATTCCGTTTGCGAGAGGAAGAGTGCGAAGTCGTGCGAAAGAGGATGTAGTTCGGGAAGTGACAGAACTTGCGGCAAATGGCTATCAGGAAGTTGTATTGACTGGAATTCACTTGAGCTCTTATGGCGTAGATTTAGAAAACGAGAATTTGCTTTCTCTGATTTTGTCAGTAAATGAGATTGAAGGCATTAAAAGGATTCGTCTTGGTTCATTAGAACCGCGTATTATTACAGAGGATTTTGTGAAAACGATTTCGGGTCTTGAAAAGCTATGTCCTCATTTTCATCTTTCACTGCAAAGCGGATGTGATGATACACTTCGCCGCATGAATCGAAGATATACTTCTGAGGAATATTATGAAAAATGCAAGTTGCTCCGCAAATATTTTGTAAATCCGGCTCTTACAACAGATGTGATTGTAGGATTTCCGGGAGAAACAGAAGAAGAATTTGAAAAATCAAAAGCGTTTATCGACAAAGTAGACTTTTATGAGACGCATATTTTTAAATATTCAAAACGGGAAGGCACAAAAGCAGCAGTGATGGAAAACCAGATTCCGGAGCAGGAGAAAGCGGCACGAAGCAATGTATTGCTTGCATTGGATCAAAAAAAGCGGGGAAAATATGAAGAACAGTTTGTTGGAACTACGGTACAAGTTTTGATGGAAGAACAAGTGGAGATCGGTGGAGAGACCTATCAGGTAGGACATACAAAAGAGTATGTGAAAGTTGCATTAAAGACAGGAGAGAATTTGCAGAATCAGTTGGTAGATGTCCAAATTGATAATCATTCACAAATTATTCATTGAATTTTACTAAAAATTATATTAGAATAGAAAGTGAAGTAAACAAAAGGACGTGAGCAAATGAGTGAATTAAGTAACACACAATTTTTTCAAGTAGGGAACGCACCACAAATTCAGGCAAAAGAAATTCTTGAAATTGTGTATAAAGCTCTGCGGGAAAAAGGATACAATCCGGTGAATCAGATTGTCGGCTACATTATGTCTGGAGATCCTACATATATTACAAGTCATAATGGGGCAAGAAGTTTGATCATGAAGATGGAACGAGATGAATTGGTAGAAGAGATGCTGAAGTCGTATATTGAGCATCATTCTTGGGAATAAAATAATTATGAGAGTGATGGGATTAGATTATGGCTCGAAGACAGTGGGAGTGGCGGTAAGCGATCCACTTGGAATTACAGCTCAGGGAATAGAGACAATTCATCGGAAAGCGGAGAACAAGTTACGTCAGACACTTGCTCGTATTGAAGAATTGGCGAAAGAATACGAAGTGGACAAGCTTGTGCTTGGCTTTCCAAAGCATATGAATAATACAATAGGTGATCGTGCGGAAAAATCTTTGGAATTAAAAGCGATGCTGGAGAGACGGACAGGTCTTCCGGTTATTATGTGGGATGAACGTCTGACGACTTTAGAGGCAGAACGGACATTGATTGAAAGTAAAGTAAGACGCGAAGACCGGAAAAAATATGTGGACAAGATAGCGGCAGTTTTTATATTGCAGGGATATTTGGATTCAGTTCGTATGAATCACGAATAAGATGAAAGAATTCTTAAGGAGAGTTTATGGAAAAAATTAAATTTGTGTTTGATGACACAAAAGATGAAGTAGAGTTTTTTGTGCTGGAACAGACAAAAGTAAATGGAAATTCGTATATTTTAGTAACGGATTCCGAAGAAGATGAGGCGGAGTGTCTTATTTTAAAGGATACAAGTGCGGCAGAAGACGTGGAGAGTCTCTATGAAGTGGTAGAAGACGAAACTGAGCTTATGGGAGTACTGAAAGTATTCGAGGAACTATTAGAAGATATTGATATTGATATGTAACAGATGGCTGCATTTTGAGGAGACACTATGTCAATTAACCAGGAAAAGTTTAAAGAAATGTTAAAAGCCAAGGGATTGAAGGTGACGAATCAGAGATTAGTTGTTTTAAAAGTATTGGATAAGCATCGAGATATCCATATGGCAGCAGAAGATATTTATAAATTAGTGAAAGCAGAATGTCCGGATATCGGACTTGCTACAGTGTATAGAACGGTACAGTTGTTGTTAGAGATGCAATTGGTGGATCGAATTAATTTAGATGACGGATGTGTACGGTATGAGATCGGACATTTGGTGGATGGAGAGTCGAAGCATACACATCATCATTTGATTTGTAGAGATTGCGGAAAGGTGTTGTCATTTAACGATGATCTTTTGGAAGAATTAGAAAACCATATAGAAAGAATGATGGGATTCCGTGTGTTAGACCACGAATTGAAATTCTATGGACAATGTAAGGACTGCGTCAAAAAAAGTGCGGAAAAAGTTACATAAAACACATGGAGGTGTAAATTTGAAAAGAGAAAGTAACTCAAAATTGAAAATCATTCCACTCGGCGGTTTAGAGCAGATTGGAATGAATATTACTGCCTTTGAATATGAAGACAGTATTATTATTGTGGATTGCGGCTTAGCATTCCCGGAAGATGATATGCTCGGAATTGACCTTGTCATTCCTGATATCACGTATTTAAGAGATAATATTAAAAAGTAAAAGGATTTGTCATTACACATGGACATGAGGATCATATCGGTGCCTTGCCTTATGTGTTGAAAGATATGAATTTGCCTGTATATGCGACAAAGTTGACGATGGGCATTATTGAGAATAAGTTAAAGGAGCATAACCTGCTTCGCAGTACAAGAAGAAAAGTAGTGCGTCACGGACAGTCAATTAACTTAGGGCAGTTTCGTATTGAATTTATTCGTACGAACCACAGTATTCAGGATGCGGCAGCACTTGCAATTTATTCGCCGGCGGGAACTGTGGTGCACACAGGTGACTTTAAGGTAGATTATACACCGGTATTTGGCGATGCCATTGATTTGCAGAGATTTGCAGAGATTGGTAAAAAAGGTGTTTTGGCGATGATGTCAGATAGTACGAATGCAGAGAGACCGGGATTTACGATGTCAGAGCGAACAGTTGGAAAGACATTTGATCAGATATTTGCGGAACACCGTAATACAAGGATTATTATTGCGACATTTGCGTCCAATGTAGACCGAGTACAGCAGATTATTAACTCTGCATATAAGTACGACAGAAAAGTAGTTGTGGAAGGGCGCAGTATGGTCAATATTATCTCAACAGCGTCAGAACTGGGATATCTTCACATTCCGGATAAGACATTGATTGAGATTGATCAGTTGAAAAATTATCCTGATGAGAAGACGGTTCTGATCACGACAGGAAGTCAGGGAGAATCTATGGCGGCGTTGTCACGCATGGCTGCAGACATTCACAAAAAAGTGACGATCAAGCCGGGAGATACTGTTATTTTTAGTTCCAATCCAATTCCGGGGAATGAAAAGGCAGTGTCGCGTGTGATTAATGAATTGTCGCAGAAGGGGGCGGATGTCATTTTTCAGGATGCACATGTATCCGGACATGCCTGTCAGGAAGAATTGAAATTGATTTATTCTTTGTTGAAACCCCAATATGCTATTCCGGTGCATGGAGAATATCGCCATTTGAAGGCAAATGCAAAGTTGGCAGAGAGTCTCGGAATTCTGAAAGAAAATATTTTTATTATACATTCCGGAGATGTGCTTGCTTTGGATGAAAAAGAGGCGAAAGTTATAGATAAAGTGCATACAGGAGCAATTCTGGTCGATGGACTCGGTGTCGGAGATGTGGGAAATATTGTGTTACGCGATCGTCAGCATCTGGCGGAAGATGGTATTTTAATCGTTGTTCTTACGTTAGAAAAGAGAACGAATCAGCTTCTTGCGGGACCGGATATTGTATCCAGAGGATTTGTGTATGTAAGGGAGTCTGAGAGTCTGATGGAAGAGGCAAGACAGGTTCTTCAGGAAGCGCTGGAGAAGTGTCTGACGAACCGAAATGCAGATTGGAGCCGTATTAAGCTTGTGATACGCGATACCATGAATGAATTTATTTGGAAGAGAACGAAGAGAAAACCAATGATTCTTCCGATTATTATGGATGTATAGAATTAGAGAGAAAGGCGGGGAAAAGTGATTTCTCCGTCTTTGGTTTCGTTATGAATGGAGAAAGATAAGAGATATGATAGTAGATGAGCGTATGGTGACTTTTATTCATTCGCTGGAGACGGAAAACAGTGAGATACTAGAGACGATCGAGAAGGAAGCACTCGATACTTATGTGCCGATTATCCGAAAGGAGATGCAGAGCTTTTTGAAGGTACTTTTGCGGATCAAAAAGCCGATGCGGATATTGGAGGTCGGAACAGCAGTTGGATTCTCCGCACTTCTGATGAGTGAATATGCTCCTGAGAATTGCAAGATTACAACAATCGAAAAATATGAAAAGCGGATTCCGATCGCCCACGAGAATTTTAAAAGAGCAGGGAAAGAAGAGCAGATCACACTGCTTGAGGGGGATGCATTGGAAATCTTAAAATCGCTTGATGAGACGTATGATTTTATTTTTATGGATGCGGCGAAAGGGCAGTACATTTATTATATGCCGGAAGTAATCCGTCTGTTGGAACATGGAGGTGTGCTGGTGTCAGACAATGTGCTGCAAGAGGGAGATATTATTGAGTCCCGGTTTGCGGTGGAACGCAGAAATCGCACGATCCACAGCAGAATGAGAGGATATTTATATGAATTGAAACACCATAAATTATTGGAAACTTCCATTATCCCATTGGGAGATGGAGTAGCACTTAGTACAAAGATAAGAGAGGAATAAAAAATGGCAAGACATCCTGAATTATTAATTCCGGCAAGTAGTCTGGAAGTATTGAAAACAGCAGTCATGTTTGGAGCCGATGCGGTATATATCGGAGGAGAGGCGTTTGGACTTCGCGCAAAAGCAAAGAACTTTTCGATGGAAGATATGCGGGAAGGAATCGCATTTGCCCATGAGCATGATGTGAAAGTGTATGTGACCGCAAATATTTTAGCTCACAATGATGATTTGGAAGGCGTGAGGGAATATTTTCAAGAGTTGAAAGAAGTCAAACCGGACGCACTCATTATCGCTGATCCTGCAATTTTTGAGATCGCGGGCGAGATCTGTCCGGAGATAGAGCGTCATATCAGCACGCAGGCGAATAATACGAATTATGGTACATTTAGTTTCTGGCATAAGCTTGGCGCAACCCGTGTGGTTACAGCGAGAGAATTGTCTTTGGAGGAAATCAGAGAGATCCGTGCAAATATTCCGGATGATCTGGAGATTGAGACATTTGTACATGGTGCAATGTGTATTTCCTATTCAGGACGCTGCCTTCTGAGTAATTTTATGGTCGGAAGAGATGCGAACCGAGGAGCATGTACACATCCGTGTCGATGGAAATATTCAATCGTAGAGGAGACAAGACCGGGCGAAGTGATGCCGGTATTTGAAAATGAAAGAGGCACTTATATTTTTAACTCGAAAGATTTATGCATGATCGAGCATATTCCGGAACTTTTAGAGTCTGGAATTGACAGCTTGAAAATTGAAGGTCGTATGAAGACAGCGCTTTATGTGGCGACTGTTGCAAGAACATACCGTAAGGCAATTGACGATTATCAAAAAGATCCGGAACTTTACGAAGAGAATATGCCATGGTATTTGGAACAGATATCTAATTGCACATATCGTCAGTTCACCACCGGATTTTTCTTTGGAAAGCCGGATGAGACAACACAGATCTATGACAGCAATACCTATGTGAAGGAATATACCTATCTTGGCATTATCGGGGAAGAAAAAGAGGGAACCTATCGGATTGAACAGCGAAATAAATTCTCTGTCGGAGAGATGATCGAGGTGATGAAGCCAAATGGCGACAACATTGAAGTGACTGTAAAGCGGATTCTCACAGAGGACGGAGTAGAGCAGGAAAGTGCGCCACATCCGAAGCAGGTGTTGTATATAGACTTGGGAATCAAAGTGGATGCATATGATATTTTAAGACGACGTGAACCATAAGCAATTGTGACAGTTAAAACTGCGGGATTCTAAAAAAATTCCCGCAGTTTTTCTATTGCACTTTTTTCAATACGAGACACATAGGAACGAGAAATACCAAGCTGAGCGGCAATTTCCCGCTGTGTATACTCCTCATCATCGTAGAGGCCGTATCGCATTTTTAAAACAAGACGTTCACGAGGTGAGAGCTCAGATTCAACTTTTGTATAGAGAGTTTTGATATCCTCTTTGAGAGCGACCTTTGTCTGCGCATCATCGTCGTCAGTTTCTATAATGTCGAAAAGCTGGATTTCATTTCCTTCACGGTCGGTGCCAATGGGTTCATAGAGAGAAATCTCTTTCGACACTTTCTTTTTGCTGCGCAGCATCATCAAGATCTCGTTTGCAACCCGCTCGTTGTGGCTTCGTTTTTTGATTGTTTTGCCCAACTAGATATAAGTGTACGTGAGTACCGTCCCACACAACTTTATCAACCAGTATTCTTAGCGCTGTTCGTTTCTCTTCTATCGACATCATATCAAAAGAATCTGAAAAGGAAGATAATTTCTCAATCAATACGTCAAAGTTGGCAATCAATATATTTTGATTTTGTAAAAGTTCATTTAATGTATGAATCTGCTTTTCAATCTTCATTTTTTCCTCGTGCAAGTTATTTATTTGCTTATTGATATGAGAAAAAGCGGGAGTATTGTCTGCTTCGGACAGAGCAAGTACAAGATTTTCTATTTTTCTGTCAATATCATGGAGTACTTTCTGTAAGTGGTCTATTTCGGTAGTATTAGATGCTTCTTTTGACAGTAATTGCTTTTTCGCATATTTTAACTGTTCGTGGAACTTATCGACATCTTCTCCTTGTGCAATTTCTTTTATTTGGTCACATACCATTTTGTCAAGTAGATTTCCGTCTGGGCGGTTCATGTTACAAAGTTGTCCATGTGATTTTTCTTTTGTTTCACAAAGATAAGAAAAACGTTTGTTACCATTTTCGTCCAAACTTCGATTTGCTTTTGGGCGCATATAACTTCCACAGTCGGCACAAATTAAAATGCCGGATAATAAGGCGGTATTGTCTTTGGGTTTGCGGTAGCTTTTAGATTTGTTTTGTTCTAGAAGTTCTTGTATCTGTAACCACTCTTTTCCCGTCAATAACGGTTTATGTTTTCCTATTGCAACAATCCATTCAGAATAATTGTGTTGTTTGTGTGGAATTTCGCTTGCTTGATTGGATTTGTTATATACCATCAATCCATGAGTTCCGTTAAATTCTGACGATTCATTGAAAATCAGTGTTCCAATTTCATTAAAATAACAAAGTGTATCTTCGTCAGCGGCAGCATAGACAGGATTTTTTAAAATGTCACGTATTCCGGTTCGAGAAAAATTTTTCCCATTTCTTGTCTTATAGTGATAATTAAGCAAATATGTTTCCACTTTCGTAAGAGAACGAAATTCTAAAAATTTATCAAAAATCAAACGAGCGAGAGAAAAGTTATCGGAATCTGTTTTCAGTCGGTAAGCAGTACGGATTTTTCCCCCAATGTCAACGGAAGTTTTGGCTGTGCTTATATAGCCAAGCGGGGTTGTTCCTCCAAGCCACCGTCCTGTTTTAGCAAGAGCCAGCATATTATCTCTGATACGCTCTGCTATCGTATCTCTTTCTAACTGAGCAAATGCGGAGGAAATGGAAAGCATGGCTCTGCCAAGAGGCGTTGTAGTGTCAAAGTTTTCTGTTACAGAGATAAAATTTATATCTAATCGTTCTAATTCCTGATAGAGAAGAGCAAAATCAATCGTATTACGGCTGATACGGTCTAAGCGATAGCAGACAATCATACGGATTTCACGGTTTCGACAGGCTTTGAGCATTTGTTGAAATTGTGGTCGCTTTGTGTTCTTGCCAGAGAAACCCTCATCTTCATAAACGACAATCTGACTCATATCGGTTATTTGGTATTTATAAGCAATGTGTTTCTTACATTCTTCAATCTGATTTCCGATACTTTCGCCTTTACCTGTGAATTTTGACTTACGAGAGTAGATAGCAATTTTTCCATTTATCTGTGTTTTCATATCGAACCTTCTTTCATTCCTTTTTCAAAGTTAAGTATAAATGTGATTTTGCAGGATTGCAAAAAGAATTTGATTGTAGTTGTGTCATGCATTCAAATCAACAATTTTGTTATGTAAGTTTATTTGCAAATGACAAAACCGTATAAGATTTACTTGATAATATATGAAAAAACGGATATAATTATATCAAGAAAATGATATGAAAGGGTGAAGAAAATGATTATTAAGGCTTCAGCAACATTACGAAACGATTATTCTACTATTTCCAATCTTGCAAGGTCAACAAGTGAACCGATTTATATAACAAAAAATGGCGAGGGTGACGGAGTATTTATGAATATTGATGCCTTTGAGAAAAGGGAGCAGGCATTGGAACTTCGTGCGAAAATCATGCAGGCAGAAGAAGAACGGTTAAACGGAGCAAAGACAAGAAGTATCTCCGAAGCAAGAAAGGAACTGAGAGAACGTGCAGGAACAATATAAAGTTGAGATTCTTCCTACTGCGTGGGAAGATTTGAAAAGTATTGAGGACTATTATTTACTTCAATTCGGTGTGGAATCTGCGATGAAAGTAACAGATCAGATATTAAATAGTATTGAACGTTTGGAAATATACCCGGATTCCGGTTCGCTTACACCTGATAAATGGTTGAATAAAAAGGGTATCGTATGGTTATATCTGAAAGGTATGTTTCTATCTATCGGCTGATAGAAAAAACAGTTTATGTGTATCATATTGCCGATACACAGACAGAGTACACCAAACTATTTTTGTAAATGAAATTGAATAAGAATTTTAAGCAGAAGAACTGCCCGTCATTGAAAGATTGATGATAGGCAGTTCTTTCATTATTTGCGATTTTAAGAACGCGGGTAAGGTTTCTTTTCATCTGTTAATTCGGCTAGATAGTCCATACTGGTATCTAAAGCGAGTGCTATTTTTCTGCATTGCTCAAATGTATAGTATCGTTTTCCGTTTTCAATCTTAGAATAATCACTTTGGTCTATCCCAGTTAGGTGTTGCATTTTAATCTGTGTGTAGCCACGTTCTTTTCGTAAATCTTTTAATCGAGAAATAAAAATCACCCTCTTTTTCTAAAATGTTATCAATTAGTTTAATTATGGCAGTATGACCTATTGAGTATTAGGGTGTATTTGACCTAAAATAAAAAGAAAAGAGTTTTATAGAAGGAGGAAGTTATATGAAAGTGTGGGGAATTGGTGCATATTTTCCAGAGAAAGAAGGGGACATTACAAAGGAGTGTTTAAAAGAAAATGCTGTGGTAATTGGTTTTAAAGAAGAAGAAAAGCCAAAATACTATGAGTTGTTTCGTTCTATTGAAATAGGTGATTTTATATTTATAAAGACACGATTTATGCCAACTCAAGATTTAAAAGTAAAAGCGATTGGTGTGGTGGTAGATAATCAAATACGAACGATTCCTGAATTGTATAATGCAAAAGGAATAAAAAGTTACGGTGGATAGAAGATTTTAGTGATACTCCTAGAAAAATCCAAAAAGAAAATGAACATGACGGAGATACAAGAACCATTTATCAAGAAATGAATGAGAATGTAATAAGGCAGATTATGAATTTATTATAAGATTGGAGAGAAAAGTAATGAGAAAAAGAATAAATATCATTCTATTACTTATTTGCATGAGTATAAGTATGGGTGCCTGCGGAAATAAGCAGGAAAAAGTGCAGAAAGACTCAAATCAAATTGTGAAAGAGGATAAAAAAGAAGAAAATAGTGGGAAGAAAAAGAAACTGAAAGAGATTTCTTGAAAAGGGAGAGAAAGACGCAGAAACAATAGATTTTCAAGGATTTTTGACGGCTTTTCAGAACTTATCTGTTTTTGATACACCAGAGGCATTTTTTGCAAATACAGAAGAAATGGAAAAGTTCTTCTATAATACTGCTTTGATTGAAAATACAAAATATGAAAATGTAGAACAAGGTTTTTTGGAACAAGGAAGATTATCAAGAGAAAAAGCAGAAGAAGTATTCCAAATTATTAAGAAGATAGCGCAAGAATCCCAAAAGTTAACAGAAGACGTATATTTAGGAAAACATGTGTATGAGGATTCTGATAAGAAGTTTTTGGAAAAGTATAATGCTTTTAGTGAACAACTAGACGAATGGACAGTACAGATAAATAATTATAACAGCGGATATTATGGTGTAGGAGAAGAAACATTACAATTAGGTGAAGCAGAAAGAGGAACATACGTTGTTTCTACATATACCAAATTAGAATCTCTTGACACAGGACTAAAATGGAATCAAGTTGAATGGGTTGATTATGATAATTTAGTTATTCCAGAATTGAATGATTCTGATATGATTTATGCAGATTATTATGAAAAAATCAGAAAAATTGTCAGTAGTCCGTATGGAAATAATGGCAGAGATTCACATGGTTTTGAGATTATGCCTGAACTAAGAGTTGGATATGATACAAAACAAGATGATACGGTGATAAATGGAAGTCCACGTATGATATTAGAAGTAGGAGATATGTGGAATCATGTAGATATAAAAGATTGGTTAAACTACTTTAACAGCGAAGAAGAATTGGCAAATTATTATCTTGATGCTATGGTAAAAAGTATGCAGGTATTTTATTCGGATTTTGGAATTACAGATGAAATGAGAAACATAATTTCAAATGTAATAGAAGAATCATTCCATTCACAGTATTCTACGGAAGGCTATGATTTTGTAAGTAGTAATAACAAATATGTGATAAAAGTACATGCCGGACAAATTCTTTTTGAATCAGGGAAAGAATAAAGGAATACATCAGTTTGATAAGTTTATAAAGATCTATGTATAAGGGAGATTTCAGAAATGAGATCTCTCTTTTCTTTTGTAAGAAAAAGACTTGATTATTAGGAAAACAACAGACGAAAATATGAACAAATTGTAAACAATAAATTTTTGAGGAGGCGTAACCGCTCCATTTACGAGTTAGAGAGGAACAGACAAGGTTCTGTACCAAATTAAAGGAGGGTTATGCTATGACCGAAAAAATAAACAATAGCAGTAATACATATGTAAGAAAGGTAGACAAGGTTAAGATAACTTCAGCAGATAATGTCACAATATGTATTACAAATCACATTATTGATGTGACTGTAACAAGAAAACGGAACACCAAAGGATTTTCAGATATTGTAAAGATTGACAAAGACCATTATGTTGTGAAAAATACAGGGGAGATAAAGGAATATGCTCATGTGGAAAAGTCACAAGAAATGATTGCTAGTAATAGAAGAAAGAGCATGAATAAGAAATTCTCCTATCTCAGACAGTACATTAACATGAATTTTAAGGGAGAGGATTGTGAAAGACATATTACCCTTACTTATGCAGAGCCGACAGAGGATATGGCGAAATGTAAAAATAACTTCAAGAAATTTTGGAAACGATTTCTATATCGCTATGGAGAAATGGAGTATATTGCCATATTTGAGCCACATCAAAAAGGAACATGGCATATTCATGTGTTAGTGAAAAAGGATTCCGTTCAGAGATTAAAATTATCAAAGAATGAAGTCGAAAAAATATGGGGAAATGGTTATATCAGAATTTCAGACTTTAGAAATCATAATGATATGGGCTTGTACTTTTGCAATTTGTTGGGAGAAAATATTTCCAAAGATAAAAAGAAAAAATCTTCACGCTTAGAATACTATCCTCTCCATGCTAAGATTTATACTTCTTCAAAAGGATTAGCAAAGCCGACTCTCTTACATATAGATGATGAAGAACTAAAAGAAATTGTAGGGAACAGAAAACCATGCTTTGAGCAGGGATATTCCATAAGAATGTGTGATACAGACCACGAGGTAAATCGAATTGGTCGTATCACTTACAACGATAAGGTCAATCCGTACAACGAATAAGTAAATCGTAACTTTGATTCTTAAATTGTAAGACTTGCCAGAGAGGAGAATTTCAGTATGGAGATATTACAATTAAGAATACTCAGTTATGAGGAAGTGAAAAAGGACGTTACGTCAGTATCTACAAAAGTGAATGAACTATGGACAACATTAGAAGAAACGGGATTTATGAATCCAAGGCGTACGTTTTACTTTCAGAAAATGTTGGAAGAATTAGAAAAACTATGAAAGATGTAGAACTAGAAAAAGGACAGTCAAGATAATTGAACTTCAGTCATAAGATAAAAGAATATGTAAGAGAGGTAGGCGTATGGAGATTATTGTACATTATCCAGAGGATAATCAGAATCTCAATACCTTAGGTGAGCAGATTGCTACACTACATGGGGAATTTATATATTCCTACCTTAACAGACTTGATTTGTCAACGGAAGAAAAAGTTGCAATCATAGAGGAAATTGAGAAACTGATAAAATAGTGAAAGGGACAGTCACAGGAACGTGGCTGCCTTTTTCTCTGGGAAGAAACTTCTTTTTTACCTCTGACAGACTGTAATAGACACTTAGGAGCCTTTGAGAACTTTTTCCTAAGCCCCCTTTGGAAAGACAGGAAAACGCAAGGAGAGGACAAGCAGAAACTTTCTCCTGAAGTACCGCTAATAACCAAGCCTTATTATAGAAGAAACTTATTCGAGAATTTTTTGGATAAAGAGAGCCTCATAAGTCGGTCTTGTCATGCGGTGAAATTCTTTTTCCCAAAGTCGAACGGTTGTCCGATTGACTCCTAACTTGTCTGCCATTTCTTGTTGAGTTAAATGTAGATTTTTCCGATATTGCAGTACTCTGTTTCCTTGTCCGGTGTAGAGAAAAAGATGATAGTCGTCCATAAGGTCGGTAACGGGTATGTTGTAGAGTGTAGCAAGTTTTTCTAATATAGCAAGTGGGCAGTATTCATAGGCAACTTCTTCGTAGTGACCGTAATTTGGTCTGTCCATACCGAGATATTTTGCTACGTCTTTTGCGTACATACAGTTTTTATGGCGAAAATACCGTATCTTTTGAGAGGTTTTCTCTAAACAATCGGGAGAAGAATATACAAGAAGATATTTTTCATGTGCGGGAAGCCATGAGGGAATTTTGAAAGGAAAGGTGAGGATATATTGGACTTTATAAGTCAGTCTGCCATGTTCTTCTTTATAAAGCAGTGAAAGTTGTTTGGAAAACTGGCGATAGACGTTCCATGAAGAAAAAGGTGTGTCCTTTACCTCTTTTTTCACAAGTGAAGCCAAAGCGGTGGGGTCGCTTTTTCTATACACCTTGCGGCATAGGTTCCGAGGCGGTTGTTTTTATCTGGATTGAAGGTTGCAACTGCTTTGATTAGTCCGATGGTTCCGATGGAGATTAAATCTTCCGGATCATCATCTAAGTATTGATATTTTTTGATGACGTGGGCGACGAGGCGCAAGTTCCGCTCGATCAAGATGTGTTTCGCCTCAAGGTCACCTTCGATATATTTTTGTATATAGTATTGTTCTTCGGCTGCAGTTAGGGGAGTTGGAAATGATTTCAAGGAAAACACCTCTTAGCGTATTTAATATAATGTATGAGCGGACAAAAATATTTGTGCTTTTCCACTTGTAAATATTGACAATGAATGAGAAGTGTGCAAAAATAAGGACACTATATTTCAGAAGATTTTCTGTCTTCTATAGTAATATCCGGCAGTTCTGCCAGAGATTTCAACTAAGAAAAAAGGAATAAAGAAAGGAGCGTGCAAATGATTGTTTAGCACAGTGTTATCCGCTACACTACAAGGGTTACAGGTAGAGTTTATTGATGTGGAGGCGGATTTAAGCAATGGATTACCGATGTTTCATATGGTGGGCTATTTATCATCAGAAGTAAAAGAGGCAGGAGAGCGGGTACGAACGGCAATTCGCAATTCGGGGCTTGTGCTTCCGGCGAAGAAGATTGTTGTGAATCTTTCCCCGGCAGATGTCAGAAAGAGAGGGACGGCATTTGACCTTCCGATAGCAGTGGCAATTTTGGCATCACTTGGATTGGTAGGGCAGGAGAGGCTTGCAAAAACGGTTTTTGTCGGGGAGCTAAGCCTTGACGGAAGGGTGAGAAGTGTTCCGGGGATTCTGCCGATTGCCTTGGAGGCGAAAAAGCATGGTTTTCAAGCTTGCGTGGTATCAAAAGAAAATGAGAGTGAAGGGAGGCTGGTTGAGGGGATTGAAGTGATTGGAGTGGAAAATTTAAAAGCGACATGTGATGTGCTCAATGGATGGGGTGTCACAGATCAGATGGAGATAACAACAGTAAAATATCCTAAAGATCACACATATGAATTAGATTATCAGGATATCAAAGGGCAAAAGCTTGCAAAGCGAGCGGCGGAGGTGGCAGTTGCTGGAAATCACAATATGTTGATGATCGGACCACCGGGAGCAGGAAAAACAATGATTGCAAAACGGATACCGACGATTTGCCACCGCTTACAAAAGAAGAAAGCATGGAACTGACGAAGCTTTACAGTATTGTTGGAGGGCTGAATGCGAATAGGCCATTGATTTTGGAGCGACCATTTCGGGAAGTTCATCATACAGCGACAAAGTCTGCGTTGATCGGAGGTGGTTTGATACCTCGGCCGGGAGAGATTAGTCTGGCGGATAAGGGTGTTTTATTTTTGGATGAGATTGCAGAATTTCAAAAGCCGGTGTTGGAGATGCTAAGACAACCACTTGAGGAACATTTTATAAAAATTATAAGGAATCGAGGTGTGTATCATTTCCCGGCAGAATTTTTGTTGGTGGCAGCCATGAATCCTTGTCCTTGTGGAAACTATCCGAACTTGAATAAATGTCTCTGTACGTCGACTCAGATTCAAGCGTATTTAAGTAAGATCAGCCAGCCGTTATTGGATCGAATTGATATCTGTGTCGAGGCAGAACGAGTGGCTTATGAGGATTTACAGGGAGCCCGTGAAGAGTATTCAAAGGATATCAGAGAGCGTGTGATCATGGCAAGGGAAAGGCAAAAAGAACGGTACAAAGGGGAAAGTATTACAACAAATTCGCAGTTGAATGCAGAGAAGATAAAGCAATACTGTATTCTTGGAAACGAGGAGGAGAAGATGATGCGGCAGGCGTTTGACAAGCTAAATCTCACAGCGAGAATGTATCATAAAATCCTCTGTGTCGCCAGAACAATTGCAGATTTGGCGGGCGAGGAGAAAATCAGTTTGTCGCATTTGAGAGAGGCAATTGGATACCGGACATTGGATAAAAAATATTGGGGTAGGTGATAACATGAAATACGAATATTGGTTTGCAAATATAAAAGGAATTGGCAATCAGAAAAAGAAAAAAATTCGAGAGCGCTTGGCGAGTGCACAAGAGTTATATTATATAGAAGAAGCAGGCTTACAAGAACTTGGAGTGGAAGAAAAGGATGCTCAAATTATTCGGAAAAGTATAGAAACATGGGATTTGGAACAAGAATATGAGAGGATGCAACAGAAGAAAACTCAGTTTTATCCGTTTTTTCACAGTGTTTATCCAGAGAAATTAAAACGGATCAGTTCACCGCCATATGCACTGTATGTAAAGGGAAGACTGCCAAAAGAAGACAGGCTTTCAGTAGCGATTGTAGGAGCAAGAGAATGCAGTCCTTATGGGAAAGAATTAACAAAGGAATTTGCGAAGAAACTGGCAAGTGTGGGAGTACAGATTATCAGCGGCATGGCAAAAGGAATTGACGGTGCAGGACAGATTGGAGCATTGGAGGAGGGAGGAGATTCCTATGGGGTTCTGGGCTGCGGGGTAGATATTTGTTACCCTAGAGAACATATCGAACTTTATACGGAACTGGAAAGAAGAGGCGGGCTTTTATCAGAGCAACCAATCGGGACAAAGCCACTGCCACAGTTCTTTCCGGCGAGGAATCGAATCATCAGCGGTATGTCAGATATCGTACTTGTGATGGAGGCGAGAGAAAGAAGTGGATCTTTGATTACAGCAGATATGGCGTTGGAACAGGGAAAGGATATTTATGCACTGCCGGGACCGATAAACAGCCAGTTGAGCAGAGGGTGCAACAGCCTGATTAAACAAGGTGCGGGGATATTGTTATCGCCGGAGGAGTTCCTAGAAGAATTATCATTTGTTTGTGAAGAAAAGATGAAAAAATTGGAAGAAAATAAAATAGCACTTGAAAGTCCAGAAAATTTGGTGTATAGTTGTCTCGATTTGTATCCAAAGAACTTGAACGAATTGGCAGATATTACAGACATGAAGATAGCGACACTGATGAATGTGTTAGTAAGTTTAGAGTTGCAAGGATATGTTCGTGAAATTTCAAAAAATCATTATATCAGATTGAAATAGAGAGAATCATAGTGGAGGAATTATCAATGGCACGTTATCTTGTAATCGTAGAATCTCCTGCGAAAGTAAAGACAATCAAAAAATTTTTGGGCAGTAATTATGTTGTCACTGCTTCGAATGGGCATGTACGTGATTTGCCAAAGAGCCAGCTTGGAATCGATGTAGAGCATGATTTTGAACCAAAATATATTACCATACGCGGGAAAGGAGACATTCTTGCAAATTTAAGAAAAGAAGTAAAAAAAGCGGATAAAGTATATCTTGCAACTGACCCTGACCGTGAGGGAGAAGCGATTGCATGGCACTTGTCGAAGGCATTAAAGTTAGAAGACAAAAAAATGTATCGGATCAGCTTTAATGAAATTACAAAAAATGCGGTAAAAGCTTCAATCAAAGATGCAAGAGAGATTGATATGAATCTGGTGGATGCACAACAGGCAAGAAGAGCGTTGGACCGTATTGTGGGTTATAAGATCAGTCCGTTACTTTGGGCAAAAGTAAAGCGGGGCCTAAGTGCAGGGCGCGTTCAGTCAGTAGCGCTTCGTATCATTGCAGATCGTGAAGAAGAGATCAATGCATTTATTCCAGAAGAATATTGGACTTTAGATGCAAAGATAAAAGTAGAAGGAGAGCGAAAGCCCCTCCTTGCAAAATTTTATGGAACAGATAGAAAAAAAATGATCATCCACTCGAAAGAAGAATTGGAACAGATCATGAAAGTGGTCGAAAGTGCACAATATTACGTAGATGACATCAAAAAGGGTGAGCGGACAAAGAAAGCACCGCTTCCGTTTACGACAAGTACATTACAGCAAGAAGCATCAAAAGTGCTAAATTTTGCAACGCAGAAGACAATGCGAATTGCGCAGCAGCTCTATGAGGGGATCGACATCAAAGGAAGTGGAACAGTCGGTGTAATCACGTATCTCCGTACAGATTCAACAAGAATTTCCGCGGAAGCAGATGCGAATGCAAGAGAATATATTGCACAGAATTATGGAGAGAACTATGTATCGGCGGTGGCAAAAAAGGCAGATGACGGGAAGAAAATTCAGGATGCACATGAAGCAATACGCCCGACAGATATTACAAGAACACCAGCAACTTTGAAAGACTCCCTTACAAGGGATCAGTTTCGATTGTATCAGTTGATCTGGAAACGATTTGCGGCAAGTAGAATGAACCCGGCAAAATATGAGACTACATCTATTAAGATTGCGGCTGGGGAGTATCGTTTTTCTGTTGCGGCATCCAAAAATGTATTTGAAGGATTTCGGGCTGTTTATGTGGAATCGGATGAAGAAAAAGAAGAAAACAATGTACTTGTAAAGAGCATAGATAAGGATTCCAAACTTACCAAAGAGGAACTGGAACCAAAGCAGCATTTTACACAGCCTCCGGCACATTACACAGAGGCATCTCTTGTAAAGGCGTTGGAAGAGCTTGGAATCGGGCGGCCAAGTACGTATGCACCGACGATTTCAACGATCATTGCAAGAAGATATGTGGCCAAGGAAAATAAAAATCTTTATATGACAGAGATTGGTGAAGTCGTAAATAATATCATGAAACAATCGTTTCCAAGCATCGTAGATGAGAATTTTACAGCAAATATGGAAGGGCTGCTTGATATGGTTGCAGAAGGAAAAGTTGCATGGAAGTCTGTAATCAGTAATTTCTATCCAGATTTGGAAGAAGCAGTGCAAATAGCTGAAAAAGAGCAGGAAAGTGTCAAGATTGAAGATGAAGTGACGGATGTAATCTGTGAAGAATGTGGAAGAAACATGGTGATTAAATATGGACCACACGGAAGATTTCTTGCCTGCCCGGGATTTCCAGAGTGTAGAAATACAAAACCGTATCTTGAAAAAATCGGTGTACCATGTCCGGTTTGTGGAAAAGATGTGGTTCTTCGAAAGACAAAAAAAGGAAGAAAATATTACGGATGTGAAGATAATCCAACTTGTGAATTTATGTCATGGCAAAAGCCATCTAAGGAGAAATGTCCAAAGTGTGGAGGCTATATGGTGGAAAAAGGCAATAAACTGCTCTGTTCAAATGAAGAATGTGGGTACAAAACAGATATAAAATGATGAAAAAAGTGAATGAAATGTTGAAAAAAAATAAATTGTATGATAACATACAACTATACACATGTTTTTTCTGAGTTGTGTGTATGATTAAGTAAATAGTTCGTAAAATCAAGTGTTCACATAATGGAGGCGAAGATATGAGTGTACAATTATTGGATAAGACTAGAAAAATTAACAGACTATTGCACAATAACAATTCAAGTAAAGTCGTTTTCAACGATATCTGTGAGATATTAAATGAGATTCTCGCATCGAATGTATTAGTGGTGAGCAAAAAGGAAAAGTGCTTGGAAGTGGTCAGTGGAAAGATGTAGAAATAATACATGAGCTGATTGATAATCAAGTTGGAAGCCACATCGATGAGATGCTCAATGAGAGATTGCTCAGTATTTTGTCAACCAAAGAAAATGTGAATCTTCAGACACTTGGATTTTCACCAGAGGTTGCTAAAGGATATCAGACAATCGTGACACCAATCGATATTGCGGGAGAAAGACTTGGAACGTTGTTCATTTATAAAAAAGATGAACTCTACGAGATTGATGATATTATTCTGAGTGAATACGGAACCACAGTTGTAGGCTTGGAGATGCTTCGTTCTGTCAATGAGGAGAGTGCGGAAGAGATTCGAAAAGAGCAGATTGTGCAGTCGGCGATCAGTACACTTTCCTTTTCAGAATTGGAAGCAATCATTCATATTTTTGATGAATTGGAAGGAACAGAAGGAATTCTTGTGGCGAGCAAGATCGCAGACAGAGTTGGGATTACGCGATCTGTTATCGTGAATGCACTTCGAAAATTCGAAAGTGCCGGGGTGATTGAATCACGTTCGTCCGGTATGAAGGGAACATATATTAAAGTGGTAAATGACTATATTTTTGAAGAACTAGATGCGATCAAAAAGAAAAAATTGAAATAACAATAAGAGAAGGGGGTCAGAGTTCTGGCTCCCTTGAGTTGTACAAGGAGAGGGAAACATGTACGAAGGGAAAAAAGCAGAGTTAGAAATGAAAAAAGCGATTCTTGCCGGAGGAATATTGGAATCAAAAGTATTTCAGTGTAAGATTTTAGCATATCACGCGGAGGAGGAACGCGTATATTTACTTTTAGAAGATGATTCACTTGCGGATATTGTACTTGATGCAGTCTATGAATGTCGGATAGAGACAGGAACAACATGGCACGGCAGTGAGGGAAGAATAAAAGAACGCTACTACAATGAACACGGAAAAATTTTAGAATTCCAAATAGAAAATGGATTTTATAAAAATAGTATAAAGTCTGTTGACAAACAGGAAGTGGAGTGATATTTTATAACTAAAGCAAATTAGCACTCGGACAAAGTGAGTGCTAATAAACTGATAACATAGTATGAAGGAGGCAGTTTGATATGAAATTAGTACCATTGGGAGACAGAGTCGTATTAAAACAATTAGAAGCAGAGGAGACAACCAAATCCGGAATTGTATTGCCGGGACAGACAAAAGAAAGACCTCAGCAGGCAGAAGTTGTTGCGGTAGGACCAGGTGGAATGGTTGATGGGAAAGAAGTAACAATGCTCGTATCAGAAGGAGATCAGGTTATCTATTCGAAATATTCGGGAACAGATGTAGAATTAGATGGTGAAGAATATATTGTTGTAAAACAAAGTGATATTTTAGCTGTTATTAAATAATAAAAAGATAATAGGAGGCAAATAATCATGGCAAAAGAGATTAAATATGGAGCAGAAGCCAGAAGTGCTTTAGAAGCTGGTGTAAATCAATTGGCAAATACAGTAAGAGTAACATTAGGACCAAAAGGAAGAAATGTAGTGCTTGATAAATCTTTTGGCGCACCGCTTATCACAAATGACGGAGTGACAATTGCAAAAGAGATCGAGTTGGAAGACGCATTTGAAAATATGGGTGCACAACTAATTCGTGAAGTTGCTGCAAAGACGAATGATGTTGCCGGAGATGGTACAACAACAGCAACTGTTTTAGCTCAGGCTATGGTTCATGAAGGAATTAAGAACCTTGCGGCAGGAGCAAATCCAATCGTACTTCGCAAAGGTATGAAGAAAGCTACAGATGCAGCTGTTGAAGCTATCGCATCTATGAGCAGCAAAGTAGAAAGTAAAGAGAGAATCGCAAATGTTGCGGCAATTTCAGCAGGAGATGTGGAAGTTGGAGCAATGGTAGCAGATGCGATGGAAAAGGTATCGAATGACGGTGTGATTACAATCGAAGAATCCAAGACAATGAAGACAGAATTGGATTTGGTAGAAGGTATGCAGTTTGACCGTGGATATATTTCAGCATATATGGCTACAGATATGGAGAAGATGGAAGCAAACTTAGAAGATCCATATATTTTGATTACAGATAAAAAGATTTCTAATATTCAGGATTTATTGCCACTGTTAGAGCAGATTGTACAGTCAGGAGCAAGACTTCTTATTATTGCAGAAGACATCGAAGGAGAGGCGCTTACAACATTGATCGTAAACAAATTACGTGGAACATTCAATGTAGTTGCAGTGAAGGCACCTGGATATGGCGACAGAAGAAAAGCAATGTTGGAAGATATTGCAATCTTAACAGGCGGACAGGTGATTTCTGAAGAACTTGGATTGGACTTAAAAGAGACGACACTTGATCAGTTAGGTCGTGCAAAATCTGTAAAAGTACAGAAAGAAAACACAGTCATCGTAGATGGAATGGGTGACAAAGATGCAATCAATGGTCGTGTTGCACAGATTAAGGCGCAGATTGAAGAGACAACATCTGAATTTGATAAAGAAAAATTACAGGAAAGACTTGCTAAACTTGCAGGTGGTGTAGCTGTTATCCGTGTGGGTGCAGCGACAGAGACTGAGATGAAAGAAGCAAAACTCCGCATGGAAGATGCACTTTCCGCAGCGAGAGCAGCGGTGGAAGAAGGAATCGTTGCAGGTGGTGGATCTGCTTATATCCACGCATCAAAACAGGTTGCGAAGCTTGCAGATGAATTAGAAGGAGATGAAAAGACAGGAGTTAACATTATCTTGAAAGCTTTGGAAGCTCCATTGTTCCACATTTCAGCAAATGCAGGACTGGAAGGCTCTGTAATTATCAATAAAGTAAGAGAACAAGAACCAGGAATCGGATTTGACGCATATAACGAAGAATATGTAGATATGGTGAAAGCGGGAATCCTTGATCCGGCGAAAGTGACAAGAAGTGCATTACAGAATGCAACAAGTGTTGCATCAACATTATTGACAACAGAATCAGTAGTGGCAAATATCAAAGAAGACGCACCGGCTATGCCAGCAGGTGCACCTGGAATGGGTATGATGTAATCAATGATATAAAATCAGAAGGCGGAGCTGTGAGACAGTTCCGCCTTTTGATTTTATGATAATTTAATTAGAAGAAAGCTTGTAGAGTATATTGAAGTTGTGCTACAATAATAATATGAATTTACAAGTGGAGGTTAGTATGAGTGACTATTACACAGAACAATTAGTAAAACAAAAAGCAAAAGCATCATCAATGATAGCAAAGACAGCGTTGATAGCAGTTACGGTGTTGTCGTTTTTTCTTGTGCTGCTGTTTCCGATGGCGATGATTATTCCGGTCATTATGGTTGTTGTGGATATCGTTTTATTCAAGCGTTTTGATCTGGAATTTGAATATCTGTATGTCAACGGAGATCTTGATATTGATAAGATTATGGCAAAACAAAAAAGAAAAAGAGTGTTTGAGATGAATGTAAGAGATATGGAAGTACTTGCACCTACAGGCTCTATTGAACTGCAGCAGTATCAGAGAACAAAAACATATGATTTTAGTTCCGGAGTGGAAGGCGCAAGAACATATGAGATGGTGACAATCTCTCAGGGACAGACTGTGAAAATTATTTTTGAGCCAAATAAAACGATTTTGGAAGGCATGAAAATGCTTGCGCCGAGAAAAGTGTTTATTTAGTCTTGACAGAAACGAATCTTTTTTGTAATATAACACTACCTTATAAAAAACGTTTATATAAGGAATTATTTATAAGTATTCCTTATTAGTGTATTATTATACAATAATCAGACCAAAAAAGAGAAAGAGAGGATGAAAGATCATGGGAAAAATTATTGGAGAAGGTATTACATTTGATGATGTACTGTTAGTACCTGCATATTCAGAGGTAATTCCAAACCAAGTAGATTTATCAACTAATTTAACTAAAAAAATCAGATTAAACATTCCGATGATGAGCGCAGGCATGGATACTGTAACAGAACACCGTATGGCAATTGCGATGGCTCGTCAGGGAGGTATTGGTATTATCCATAAAAATATGTCGATTGAACAGCAGGCAGAAGAAGTCGACAAGGTAAAACGTTCAGAAAATGGTGTCATCACAGATCCATTTTCGTTGTCACCAGAGCATACACTGCAAGATGCAGATGATTTGATGGGAAAATTCCGTATTTCGGGTGTACCTATCACAGAGGGGAAAAAATTAGTTGGTATTATTACGAACCGTGATTTAAAGTTTGAAGAAGATTTTACAAAGAAAATCAAAGAATCAATGACTTCAGAAGGATTGATTACTGCACCGGAAGGCATCACTTTGGAAGAAGCAAAGAAAATCCTCGCAAAAGCAAGAAAAGAAAAATTACCGATCGTAGATAAAGATTTTAACTTAAAAGGTCTTATTACAATCAAAGATATTGAAAAGCAGATCAAATACCCATTGTCAGCAAAAGATGAACAAGGACGTCTGTTATGTGGTGCGGCAGTTGGAATTACAGCAAACTGCGTAGAACGTGTGGATGCGCTTGTAAAGGCTCATGTGGATGTTGTTGTTATGGACTCAGCACATGGACACTCTGCGAATGTAATCAGAACAGTGAAGATGGTAAAAGAAAAATATCCGGATCTTCAGGTGATTGCAGGTAATGTGGCAACAGGAGAGGCAGCGAGAGCTTTAATCGAGGCTGGAGTAGATGCTGTGAAAGTTGGTATCGGACCTGGTTCAATCTGTACAACGCGTGTTGTTGCCGGTATTGGTGTACCACAGATTTCAGCGATTATGGACTGCTATGAGGCTGCAAAAGAGGCTGGAATTCCGATTATCGCAGATGGCGGTATCAAATATTCCGGTGATATGACCAAAGCAATTGCAGCCGGTGCCAATGTATGTATGATGGGAAGCATTTTCGCAGGATGTGATGAAAGCCCTGGAACCTTCGAATTATTTCAAGGAAGAAAATATAAAGTGTATCGTGGGATGGGTTCTATTGCAGCAATGGAGAACGGAAGTAAAGATCGATATTTTCAAGCAGATGCAAAGAAGCTAGTTCCAGAAGGAGTAGAAGGACGTGTAGCATATAAAGGAACGGTAGAAGATACTGTATTCCAGTTGATGGGAGGTCTTCGTTCCGGTATGGGTTATTGTGGAACACCTACGATTGAAGAGCTGAAAGAAAGAGGAAGATTTGTAAAGATCTCAGCGGCTTCTTTGAAAGAAAGTCATCCACATGATATTCATATCACAAAAGAAGCACCAAACTATAGTGTAGATGAATAGATGATTTAAGAAAAAACTAAGTAAATCGTTAAGTGATCCGTAAAAAATTATGATAAGATGAGGTATATCAGAATAGCGGGTGAGGTACTTAGGAAAATGGCAAGAAAAAAGCACTTGAAGAGAAGCAAGACAAAAAGAAGAGTTCAATTGTATACGAGGATGGGAGTCAGTGTTCTCATTGTGTGTATGGCAATACTTGGTATTATGAAATTTCTGCATATAGGTCCGTTAGATAATGGATATATGGAGATTACAGGAAATGAGATTGATGCAGTTAAACCAGATATGAATGTTCAGCTTTTAACGGTAAATGAATATTCTAGACCGGGGACAAAGACAGAGCGAATCAATGGAATTGTAATTCATTATACGGCGAATCCCGGATCGACTGCTATGCAGAATCGAAATTATTTTGAAGGCTTAAAAGACAGTCACATAACGAAGGCAAGCAGCCATTTTATTGTAGGATTAGATGGAGAGATTGTGCAGTGTATTCCGACGTGGGAGGAAGCATACGCATCCAATGACAGGAATCCTGACACGGTTTCTATTGAGACATGTCATCCGAATGAAGATGGAAAAATATACACAGGCAAACCTACAAAATCTATGGTACAGCTGACAGCATGGTTATGTAAAAAATTTGATTTGACCGAAAAAGATGTAATTCGTCATTATGATATTACCGGCAAGATTTGTCCGAAATATTTTGTAGAAGATGAAGCGGCATGGGAAAAGTTTCGGGAAGATGTAAAAATTGTATTGGCTAAAATGTAAAAGAGTCCAACTCGGACTCTTTTTATCATGTGCGGTTAACTTACTTATTAGCAAAGATAATAGTTTTTATCTATAGATTATAGAGAGAAATTGTGATATACTTAACAAAACTTATTTGAAGGAGAGAGGCATATGAATTTAAATCAATTGCATTATTTTGTAACACTAGCCTATATGGAACATTATACGAAAGCGGCGAAGCAACTATCTATCACGCAACCAAGCCTCAGTCATGCAATTGGTATGTTGGAACAGGAACTGGGGACTTATTTATTTGAAAAACAAGGACGGAACGTAGTTCTTACAAAATATGGAAAAGTATTTTTGAAATATGCCGAGGAGTCTTTGCGGGTGTTGGATACCGGAATTAAAAAGACGAGATCGATGACAAGTGAGACAAGCGGTGAGATTGATATCGGATACATCTATACACAGGGGAGTGAATTTATACCGGAGCTGGTTAAAAATTTTTTGGACGAGAACAAAGAAAAAGATATCCAATTTCACTTTAACAATGGAGTGACAGAGGAGATTGTGAAAGGTATCAAATCAGAACGTTTTGACCTTGGATTCTGTTCTTATATGAAAAATGAGCCGGATATTGAATTTATCCCGGTTACAAAAGAAGAACTTGCAGCAATTGTGCCATATGGACACCCATTAGCAGATCGGGAGAGTGTAAAATTTGAAGAGATTGCCAGTTATCCTCAGATTTTTTTCAATAAAACGAGTGGACTTCGTGCGGTGATCGACGGGCTTTTCAAAGACGCAGATATTACTCCGGATATCAAGTACACGGTGGACGAAGACAGCGCACTTGCCGGACTTGTGGCAAAGGGATTTGGTGTCGGGATTGTACCGAATATTCCGATTTTGAAGAGCCTGCAGGTGAAGATTATCCCGATTGAAAAGCTGGCGTATCGAAGATATATTTATATGGCGATCATGCGGAACAAATATTTATCGCCGATTGTAAAGCAATTTCTGCAATATGTTCAAAAAAACTATAAAATAGAAATTGAACAATAGAAGTGTGTCGGTTATAATAGATGGAGAAAATAAGGGAGGTTTTACAATGCAGAAAGAATTTGATGTAATCGCATTGGGAGAATTATTGATTGATTTTACGATGCACGGGGAGAGTGAACAGGGAAACAATCTTTTTGAGGCGTGTCCGGGTGGGGCGCCTTGTAATGTGCTCGCAATGCTGAACAAGTTGGGAAAGAAGACGGCTTTTTTGGGGAAAGTAGGACAGGACCAGTTTGGAACACTGTTGAAAGCTACACTGGATGATGTTGGAATCGACACCTCCGCTTTATATATGGATCAAGAGGTGAATACCACATTGGCATTTGTGCATACATTTCCGGATGGGGACAGGGAGTTTTCGTTTTACCGGAATCCGGGAGCTGATATGATGCTGACAGCTGATGAAGTAGATGAAGAATTTGTAAAAAAGGCAAAGATATTCCATTTTGGAACATTGTCTATGACTCATGACGGAGTGAGAGAAGCCACAAAAAAAGCATTGAAAATTGCAAAAGACAATGGGCTGGTTATTACATTTGACCCGAATCTTCGACCACCTCTTTGGAGCTCATTAGAGCTTGCAAAAGAGCAGATGGAGTATGGATTCACATATTGTGATGTTTTGAAGATTTCAGATAATGAGATTCAGTTTATTTCAGGAAAAGAGGATTACGATGAGGGAATCCGGTATCTGCAGGAGAAATATCAGATCCCGCTCATTCTTCTGACTATGGGGAAAGATGGAAGTCGTGCCTACTACAAAGATAAGAGAGTGGAAGTTGCCGGACGTGTTGTGAAGGCAATCGAGACGACAGGTGCAGGAGATACTTTCTGTGGAAGCTCGATCAACTATGTATTAGAACATGGACTTGAGAATCTGACAGAGGAAAATTTAAAAGAGATGCTTTCGTTTGCAAATGCAGCAGCAGCTTTGATTACGACTAAAAAGGGCGCGATTCGCTCGATGCCGGAAAAAGAAGATGTGCTGGCATTTATGGAATAAAAAGAGAAATGGATGAAGATTATGTTTGAACTTTTTTTTCCGGATGACTATGTCGCATCGACCTATGTTATTCCGTTTGAAAAATTATATGAAGAAGGCTATCGGGGACTGATTTTCGATATTGATAACACATTGGTTCCGCATGGTGCACCGGCTGATGAGAGGGCGAAAGCGCTGTTTGCGAGACTGAAGGCGATTGGATTTTCCAGCTGTCTGATTTCCAATAATCAGGAACCCCGCGTAAAGATGTTCAATGAAGAGATTCAGACGAACTATATTTTTAATGCTCACAAACCATCTACAAAAAATTACAAAAAAGGGATGGAGATTATGGGCACAACAACAGAGAATACAATTTTTATCGGGGATCAGCTGTTTACTGATGTCTATGGCGCAAAAACGGGCAGGAATCCGAAATATACTTGTGAAGCCGATTCACCCAAAAGAAGAGATTCAGATTGTTCTGAAACGATATTTGGAAAAAATTGTATTACATTTTTATCGAAAAGAGAAAGAGAAACGGAAAAAGTAACTGTTCTTTGAGCAGTTACTTTTTTGAATCTATAGAGAAAATTTATCAAAAATGATGAAAATACCAATTTGTTTTATGAATATAGAGTGCTTATAATGATAGTTAAGAAAAGACAGAAGCCAGAGCCCAAGGCAATGTCAACAACCTCGTTTCACATGGATCTGAAACAATCATTTAGAAGGAGTTAGAAAAAATGCAAAGCAAATATACACATATTTTTGAACCGCTTACAATTAAGCACATGACACTGAAAAACAGAATTGTTATGACACCAATGGGAACGAACTATGGAGAACAGAATGGAGAAATGAGTTTTCTTCATATTAACTATTATGAACAGAGAGCGAAAGGCGGAACAGGTCTTTTGATCGTAGAAAATGCAAGCGTAGATTCACCGGAAGGATCTAATGGAACAACACAGATTCGTATCGACCACGACAGCTATATTCCAAGATTATTCAAATTGAGCGAGACAGTACACAAACATGGTGCCTGTATTGCAATCCAGATCAATCATGCCGGAGCTTCTGCGCAGTCTGCAAGAACAAATATGCAGCCGGTTTCTGCGTCGAATATTCCGTCAAAAGCAGGTGGAGAGATTCCAAGACCGCTTGAAAAAGAAGAGATTTTACGCATTGTGAAAAAATACGGAGAAGCTGCAAAGAGAGCACAGATCGCAGGATTTGATGCAGTGGAGATTCATGCCGGACACTCTTACTTACTCAGCCAATTCTTGTCACCGATAACAAATAAGAGAACGGATGAATTTGGAGGTTCCCCAGAGAACAGAGCACGTTTTGCAAAAATGGTTATTGAAGAAGTACGTGCACAGGTAGGTCCATTCTTCCCGATTTTTGTAAGAATCAGTGCGGATGAATTTTTAGAAGGTGGAAACACATTGGAAGATACTTTGGATTATCTTCAGTATTTTGAAAAAGAGGTAGACGTATTTGACGTTTCCTGTGGCTTGAATGGTTCTATCCAATATCAGATTGATGCTAACTATCTGGAAGACGGATGGCGTTCTTATATGGCGAAAGCAGTCAAAGAAAGATATGGAAAAATTTGTATCACAATGGGAAACATCAGAGACCCACAAGTTGCAGAAGATATTTTGGAAAGAGGAGATGCAGATCTCATCGGTATGGGACGTGGTCTGATTGCGGATCCAGAATGGGTAAACAAAGTAAGCTTTGGCGATGAAAAAGAAATCCGCAAATGTATCTCATGTAACATCGGATGTGCAGGAAACCGTATCGGAGTAAACCGCCCGATCCGTTGTACGATTAATCCGGCTGTGAATGAAGGAGAAGGATACAAAAAACTTCGCGTGAAGAAACCTTGTAATGTTGTTGTGATCGGTGGAGGTACTGCAGGACTGGAAGCAGCATGTACAGCAGCGGAAGTTGGATGTACAACATTCTTGATCGAGAAAAAGGCAAATCTCGGAGGACTTGCAGCGGAGATTTCTAAGATTCCGGATAAAAAGAGACTGTCAGACTTCCCGAATTACCTGATTCACCGTGCAAGCAAGCTGAAAAACTTATTTGTCTTTAAAAATACAGAAGCAACAATTGAGTTGGTTGAAAGCCTGAATCCGAACATTATTGTCAATGCGACAGGATCGAATCCACTTCTTCCGCCGATCAAAGGATTACACGAAAACATTGACAAAGAAGGCGGAAAAGTATCTTCTATCACAAATATGATCAACCACATTACAGAGTATCCGGAAGACTTGACTGGAAAGAAAGTTGTAGTCATCGGTGGAGGAGCAGTTGGTCTTGATGTAGTAGAATTCTTCGCACCAAGACATGCGGATGTGAGTATCGTAGAAATGATGTCGGTTATCGGAAATGGAATTGACCCTGTTTCTAAAGTTGGAACATTTACGATGATGGATCAGTATGGAGTACAACAGCTTCCAAACACAGCTTTATTAGAAGTGAAGAGCCATGCATTCCTTGTGAAAATGCCGGATGGAGAAGAGAAAGACCTCGCATTTGATTACGGATTTGTATGTCTTGGTATGAGAGCAAATGCTCCAATCTTAGATGCGTTGTATAATACATTTGGACACAGCGGAGATGTAGAGATTATGAACATCGGTGACAGTGTCCGTGCGAGAAGAATTATTGAGGGTACAACGGAAGGGCGTAATATCCTTGAAGTTTTGGAAAAAAGAGATTATTTATAGAATTTAACAATATAGGCTAATAAATTGCAAGAAATATTGGACATAATTTAAAGAACAGATTAAAATAGATGTATGAGGTAGAAGTGAAATAGTATACCTTGTACATCTTTTTTGTTTGGAAAGGCGTGAAAAATGAGAAAAAAGTATTAGATTTTTTTGGATTTATTATTTGCGTGGCAGTTGTTTTAGGTATTGTTTCGGTAATCGCTCTTGTCGGAGGTTCTATTATGAAAATCTTTGGGTTTCGATATGAATCGGTTGGCAAAATTATATTGTTTTTTCTTATTTTTGCAATTGTAGGATTTCCGATGGAAGTGTTTGCACAGGCGTTGCCGAATGCACTGCTGTCATTAGACAGGATTTCTTTTATGAGTGGGAAAGTTTTGTTTGTTTTTTAGACACTACAGCAACTACGATTGCAATGGCAATTGTGGATCATTTTATGAAGGGTGTGTCCGCCACGTTATTATCTATACTTGTGGTCGCATTTTTATTTGCAATCACGTCTTTAGATGAGGTTAAGCGAGATAGAGGTTGTCAAAAAGAAAAGGAAAGGCAGGAGGAAGAAGAGTCATGAGATTTGCGTTTTTGATTAGGGAAATTTTGAGTGTGAAGTTGACAGAGCAACTATACACAACAGGGAGGCGCAGATTGTAGGCATCGACAATATCGAGGAAGCCTGTGTGGTTGCGAAACAACTGTATAAGGCAGCTTTTTCGAAGAGATAGGGTGATATCGAGAGTGTTTTAAATTAGAAATTTTGCAAAGGAGTATCGACTAATGAAAAAAGTGTTAGGAATCGGAAGTTGTATTGTTGGATTATTATTAGTTGTTCTTTGCAGCATAATGAAAATGAAAGGTTGGAGGTGACATCAAATGAGAAAAAGATCTGTTGTATTAGGTGCCTGTATTTTTGCTGCGTTTTCATTAACAGGATGTAAAGATACGGAAACGCTGAAAGGGAATCCGACATTTAACGCAACTGTTTTGGAAATAGGTGAAAATACGATTTTAGTCGAACCTTTTGAAAATGAAGAGATATCAACAGGTGAAATTTTGGTTACAACGGATGTTATATCAAAGATTGAAGTGCCCGAACTTGAAGAGGGAACAGAGGTATGTATCGTATATAATGGAGAAATTTTGGAGACTTATCCGGCCCGGATTAAAACCGTTTTTGCAATTTACCTGTTGGATGAAAATGGCGAAGCAATTATAGAAAAGGACAGTGATTAAAGGAAGGAGCGCAAGTTAAAGAATATTAGGTCAGACCGGAATCTTTTTTGATAAATTTGACAAATCGGTTTGTGGCGGGAATCATATATTTGTCTTTCATGTGTGCCATGTAGACTGTGTGGATTAACGTTTGGCCGGAGATTGGAATTTTGGCAATCTTTGCATCGCGTATCGTGTCAACATCTGCAACGAGTGCAATCCCAAAATATTCTGCCACAAGTGCTGCGATAGAATATTCGTCTGGGCAGTCGATGACAATATCCGGCTGGATCTGGTGCTTACGATATAATTTGTGAGTGTAAAGTCCAAGACCTGAATCACGGTCATATCCGATCACCGGATAATCCTGCAGTACTTGAAAAGGTACTTCTTTTTCATTTGCGAGCGGATGGTTTAACGAGGTGATGAGTAACATCTCCTGATGCAGGATTGGAGTAAACTGTACGGAAGGCTGATCTTCCACATATGCGCCAAAAACAACGTCATACATGTCGCTTTTCAGCCCACGGATCAGGTCGATTGTATGTGCCTGACTGAAACTGAATGTCACTTGTTTATTTTCCGGAAGATTCAAAAAAGTACGCACCGTGTGCGGAATATAGTGGTTAGCGAGAGGGGATACATAGGCGATGTCGATGTGTCCCCCTTCTTGTGTCAGATGGTACATTTTCTGTTCCGCAGTGCGAACCTCTTCTAAAATGCGGTCAACGTGTTCTAAAAACATCTTACCGTATTTGGTAAGTGTGATGTTTCGTCCGTTTTTTTCAAAAAGAGGAATACCGAGTTCATTTTCTAGCGTATCCATAGAACGGCTGAGACTTGGCTGGGAAATATTCAGTTCATTGGCGGCTAAGCGGAAATGTTCCAGCTGGGCAATTTTTTGAAAATATGTCAATTGATTTAATGTCATAGCATGTACTCCTTTCTCTGCCTTACAGTATATCACAATTGATAGAAAAAAACTATCAAAAAAATAACAAAAGATGTATTGGAAGTATTGATTGAAATCGTATATAATCACAGTAAAGAGGTTGTTTAAAATTTAACAAATGGGCAAAAGAAAAAACAATTCAAATTCAAAGGAGAGAAAAATCATGGCAGAAAGAATTACAGGTCACACAGAACTAATCGGTTTAATGGCTTACCCAATCAGACATTCAAGTTCACCGGCAATGCAGAATGAAGCATTTGCAAAATTGGGATATGACTATGCATACCTTGCATTTGAGGTGGACAACGATACATTAGAAGATGCGATCAAAGGACTTCGTGCATTAAAAATGAGAGGTTCTAACGTATCTATGCCAAACAAAACAGTGGTACATAAATACTTAGACGAGTTGTCACCGGTAGCGAAAATGTGCGGTGCAGTCAATACAATCGTAAATGACAATGGACACCTGACAGGTCACATTACAGATGGTATCGGCTATATGGCAGCATTAAAAGACAACAACATTGATGTTATTGGCAAAAAAATGACAATTGTCGGAGCAGGTGGAGCTGCAACAGCAATTGAAATTCAGGCAGCGCTTGACGGTGTGGCAGAGATGTCTATTTTTAACATCAAAGATAAATTCTGGGCAAATGCAGAAGAGACAGTAAAGAAAATCAATGAAAATACAAACTGTAAAGCGACATTATATGATCTTGCAGATCTTGACAAATTAAAAGAAGAGATTGCAGACAGCTATTTATTTGCAAACGGAACAGGCATGGGTATGAAACCATTAGAAGGTTAGACATACATTCCGGACAAATCGTTCTTAAGACCAGACTTAATCGTAACAGATGTTGTATATGCTCCAAGAGAAACAGCGCTGTTGAAGATGGCAAAAGAAGTCGGATGTAAGACAATGAACGGTCTAGGAATGATGTTATTCCAGGGTTCAGCCGCATTTGAATTGTGGACAGGAGAACCAATGCCGATCGAATATATGAAAGAAATCTTAGATATCAAATACGACTAAAAGAAAAAGGAGTGCAGAGGAAAAGACGATGAATAAGAAATATTTACCAAGTGCATTGATTTTGTACTTAAACTATTTTATCCATGGTATTGGATGTTCTATATTGAGTCAGCAGGTTGTAAAAGAGATGCTGGCGGATCAGTGGGGAATGAACGATGCGATGAAAGTAACTGCAATCGCAGCCGCATTGGGATTGGGACGTTTGATTCTCACTTCCGTTTGCAGGACCATTATCGGATAAGCTTGGAGAAGAATTCGGTATTGATTGGTGTGGCATCTTATGTTATTTTCTTCGTAGGGATTGCTTTTTCACCAAACGTACAGGTTGCATATATTGCAGCAGTTCTCGGAGGTATCGCAAACTCCTTCTTAGATACAGCTACATATCCGGCAGTTGCAGAGATTATGTACAAGTATACAGGTATTGCGACAATGGGAATTAAGTTATTTATTTCCGTAGCACAGCTTTTAATGCCATTCTTCTTAGGACTTGTGGCAGGAACATCTATGTCATACCTGACACTTCCACTTGTAGCAGGTGTTATAATCGCAGTGCTCGGTGTGCTGGCAATTTTTGCACCGCTTCCGGCAGAGTCTGAGAGCGGAAAATCAGAGTCATTTATCAGTAACCTGAAAAATGCAAATTTCTCATTGGAAAGTGTAGCCTTGATTTTAATCGGTTTCACAAGTACAGCTACATTCCAGTTATGGTTAAACTGTGCGCAGACATTCGGAAAAGAAATCGCAGGAATCCCGTCTGAATCGGTATCTGTAATGCAGACATACTACTCCGCAGGAACTTTGGTTGCGTTGTTTGTGACAAGTATTTTGATCACAAAATTCAAACAAGTACGTTTTCTTGTTATCTATCCGGCAATTGCGACAATCATGTTGGTGTTAGTATATTTGATCAAGACACCTGCAATCTGCTACATCGGTGCATTTGTAATCGGTTATGCAGCAGCAGGAGGAGTTCTTCAGATGGCAACAGCTACTGTAAATGAACTGTTCCCGAAGATCAAAGGAACAATCACGAGCCTTGTTATGATTGCCTCAAGCTTATGTAATTATACAATTTTAAGTGCGGCTGCCAATATGTCAGCAACAGGCGTTCTTGTAATGAACATTGTCATTACTGTAATCGGTGTGCTTCTTGCGCTGTTGGTAAATGCAAGATATGGAAAATTAGTAGAAAAAGTAAATACAGCAAAATAAATTTTAAAAATTTGTAGGAGGAAGTTTATGAATCCGGTAATCGTAAGAAATGTAAAGATCGGAGAAGGAGTACCAAAGATCTGTGTGCCGATCGTAGGAGTGACAAAGGAAGAAATTATCAATGAAGCAAAAACATTTGAAAATATTCCGGTAGATGTAGTAGAATGGCGTGTAGATTGGTTTGAACATGTTTTTGAATTTGAAAAAGTAGAAGAGGTTTTAAAAGAGCTGAGAGAAGCTTTGGGAGAGACACCACTGTTATTCACATTCCGTACTTCAAAAGAAGGTGGAGAGAAAGCAATCGAGGCAAAAGAATATGCACAATTAAATAAGAAAGCTGCTGAGACAGGATATGTGGATCTAGTAGATGTGGAAGCATTTACAGGAGATGAGGTTGTAAAAGAGATCATCGAAGCGGCACACGAAGTGAATGTAAAAGTAGTTGCGTCTAACCATGATTTCGATAAGACACCTGAAAAAGATGAGATTGTCTCAAGACTTCGCAAAATGCAGGACTTAGGAGCAGACATTCCGAAGATTGCGGTAATGCCGAACAACAAAAAGATGTTCTTGTATTGTTATCTGCGACAGAAGAGATGGCATCTGAATATGCGGACAGACCGATCATCACAATGTCAATGGCAGGAACAGGCGTGATCAGCAGACTTTGTGGAGAAGTATTTGGTTCTGCTTTGACATTCGGAGCAGCAAAAAAGCATCTGCACCAGGACAGATGGAAGTAAATAATTTGGAAACTGTATTGCAATTGTTACACAAAAGCCTATAATAATAAGTGCAAACAGGCTTGACAGCGAGACTGCCAAGCCTGTTTTTAAATCCGTGTTGTGTTAAGAAATAAACGAATGAGAGGAGCAGGCTATGAAAAGAGTATTCACATGGTTAAATAACAGTCTGGAAGAATTCCTAATGGGAGCAGGTCTTATCATGATGACTGCCATTATGGGAATTCAGGTAGTTTTTCGATATGCATTTGGCATGTCTTTGTCATGGTCGGAAGAGATCACAAGATATATTTTTATTTGGGAAGGATTTTTGAGCATCAGCTATTGTACGAAAAAATGTATTTCTATAAAAGTGGAGCAGTTTGTGGCAATGTTTCCGAAACGAGGAAAGGCGTTGTTTAAGCTGGTGAATCATACGATTGAACTAGTATTTTTCTGCTATATGATACCGTATGCCTTTTTGTATTTGCGCTCTGCGATTGAGAGCGGACAGGTCAGTCCGGCGTGTGGAATTCCGATGTATTACATTCAGGCAGCGCCGTTTGTCTGTTTTATTCTGGCAGCATTTCGAATTGTGCAGAGATGGTGGATCGAACTTCAGGTTGTAAGGGCGAAAGAAAAAGGAGGGGAAGAATCATGCCAATCGTAGTTGTATTTTTAATATTTGTAGTTTGTCTGGTGATTGCGATTCCGGTATCGATATCACTTGGGATTGTATCGGTATTGCCGGGAGCATTTGACCCTTCTTTTACGGCGAGCGCCCAGTTTGTCATTCGTTCTATGTTTGGTGGAATCGACAGTTTTCCACTTCTTGCAGTGCCGATGTTTGTGCTCTCCGGAATCGTGATGGCAAAGGGTGGAATCTCGAAAAAGCTGTTTGATGTTTTTGCATATTTTCTTGGGAAAAGAACTGCGGGAATGCCGTGTGCAGTGATTATTACATGTTTGTTTTATGGTGCAATATCAGGTTCGGGGCCGGCTACTGTAGCGGCGGTTGGAAGTATGACAATACCGATTCTGATGGAACTTGGATATGATAAGAAATTTGTGACAGCAGTGGTTGCTGTGGCGGGAGGACTCGGTGTGATCATACCGCCAAGTATTCCGTTTATCATGTATGGAATGGCGGCGGGAGAATCCGTGAGTGATCTATTTATCGCGGGAATTATTCCGGGACTTTTGATTGGTGGACTGCTGATGATCTATGCAATCTATTACTGTAAGAAATATGGAGAAGACAAAGAAAAGATTGCAGAAGAGATTGGAAAATTACATGCGAAAGGCTTTTTGAAAGTGTTAAAGGAGAGCTTTTTTGCCCTGCTTAGTCCGGTTATTATTTTAGGGTGCATTTATTCGGGAATTGCGTCACCGACAGAGGCTGCGGTTATCTCAGTTTTCTATGCGTTAATTATCAGTCTTTTTATCTATCGCACGATTCAGGTGAAGGATATTTGGGGAATCATTGTAGAATTCACAAGAACTTATGCGCCGCTGTTATTTATACTTGTAGCGTCAATTGCATTTTCGCGGGTGCTTACACTGATGCAGGTGCCACAGGCAGTCAGCGAGTGGATTTTGACACACTTTAGTAATCCGATTGTCATTTTAATTGTGATTAATATCTTTTTACTGATTGTGGGAATGGTGATGGATACGACACCGGCGATCTTGATCTTAAGCCCGATTTTATTACCGATTGTAACAGAAATCGGAATGGACCCGATTCATTTTGGTGTGATGATGGTTGTAAACCTTGCAATTGGTTTTGTGACGCCTCCAATCGGAGTCAATTTGTTCGTGGCAAGTTCACTTACGGAGATACCGATTATGGAAATTGCAAAAAAAGCATTTCCGATGATTGTGTTCTTTTTGATCGCGTTACTGCTGATTACATTTGTACCAGGTATCAGTCTTGTGCTATTGTAGGAGGGAAATCTGATGAAGAAAAAAATATATATGGCGACAGCGGTGCTGGCTGCTGTGCTCTTGTCCGGGTGCGCCAAGGAGAGCGATGTTCAAAGATACGCTTGGCCGCTTGCGACATCCAGTCCGGAAGATACGGTGACACAGTTGTTCTCGGAAAAATTTGCAGAAGAGGTGGATCGGCTAAGTGACGAAAAGATGAAGATTCAAGTATATCCAAACAGTACGCTTGGCGGAGACCGTGAATTGTTAGAAAGTTGTAAAGACGGAGATATTCCGTTTGTCGTACAAAATACAGCGCCGCAGGTTACGTTTATGAAAGATGCCGCGGTGTTTGACATTCCATGTGTGTTTGACTCTATTGAAGAAGTCCGCAACAAAGTGGATGATGCGAAGTTCTATGGTCTGATGGAAGATGTTTACAAAGATGCGGGCTACAAGCTGTTGGGGTATGCGGATCAGGGATTCCGTGTCATGTCCACGAACAAAAATGTTACTTCCCTGTCGGATTTTAAGGGACAAAAGATCAGAACAATGGAGAATCCGTATCATATGGCTTTCTGGAAGTCGCTCAAAGCGAATCCGACACCTATGACTTTCAGTGAGGTGTACATCGGGCTTCAGCAGGGAACGATCGATGCACAGGAAAACCCATATGAGGTTATTGTTTCCAGTCGATTATATGAACAGCAGGATTATGTAGTGGAGACAAATCATCTGCCGCATTTGATTTCTTTGATTGTCAGTGATGAATTTTTTGAAGGGCTTTCAAAGAAAGAGCAGAACGTGATCACAGAGGCTTCTGAGATTGCAAAAAAATACGCAAGAGAGCAGTCGGATACCCGTATTGCGGAAAAAATCAAGGTGATTGAGGAAAGTGGAACGAAGATTGTTCCTATGAGTGACGAACTAAGACAAGAGGTGCGGGATGCCTCAAAAGGAGTGACAGAAGAGATTCGTCACAGTGTGTCAAAAGATATTGTAGATGCGTATGTGGAATAATAATTGAGTGGATAGAAAAAAAAGGTTGAAAAATCGTACAAACTATTATAGAATGGATAGAAGTGAAGAAGAATATTTATGCTTAAAGGAGCATGTCCCGCAAGATGTAGTGATACATGTGGGAATAATTAAGGAGGATAACAGATGATTTCAGCAGGAGATTTTAAAAATGGTGTAACCCTTGAAATTGACGGGAATATTTATCAGATTTTAGAATTCCAACATGTAAAACCAGGTAAAGGTGCAGCGTTCGTTAGAACGAAATTAAAAAATATTATCAGTGGTGGAGCTGTAGAAAAAACATTCAGACCTACAGAAAAATTCCCGAAAGCTCATATTGAAAGAAAAGATATGCAGTACTTATATTCTGATGGAGAATTGTATCACTTCATGGATGTTGAGACATATGATCAGATCGCATTGAATGAAGATGCAATTGGTGATTCGCTCAAATTTGTAAAAGAGAATGAGATGGTAAAGATTTGTTCTCACAATGGCAATGTATTTGCTGTAGAGCCACCATTGTTTGTAGAACTTGCGATCACGGAGACAGAGCCAGGATTTAAAGGAGATACAGCACAGGGTGCGACAAAACCAGCTACTGTGGAGACAGGAGCAGTTGTATACGTACCGTTGTTTGTAGAACAAGGCGATGTTCTGAAGATTGATACACGTACAGGAGAGTACTTATCAAGAGTATAATGGAGCCTGTTCAGATATCTGATAACGGAGAGGATGAGTTTATTTATAGGATAGCTCATCCTTTTTTGTATAATAGGAAATTCCGATTTTTGTTGGAACAATGAATGAAAATAGCCCGCACAAAGTCGGGCATGAGAACAAGATGACGCTCGTTAGAAAATATAAAAACCTTCTACACCAGCCTCAT
>ENA-OQJN01000031-OQJN01000031.1-human-gut-metagenome-genome-assembly--contig:-NODE-31-length-69015-cov-11.967861_pt1 | contig 69015 bp, 68 predicted proteins | sample MGYA00242610_ERZ504777 | MGnify/ENA primary metagenome ERZ504777 (study PRJEB26092, sample SAMD00036350) | human gut metagenome | host: Homo sapiens | study: EMG produced TPA metagenomics assembly of... | reverse complement strand
GATTGAGCAGTTTCTAATACAGTATCGGAGTCAAGGGTTAAAATAGGGGTGTTCAGGTTCATTGTTTCGTTTGCCATAAATGTTATCTCCTTTCAAAATGTGTTATGACATGATGGAATCTTTATCTAAAGGAACCATGCCAGATTCGGGGGAATCTTCTATAAAATTTTCTTGAAGGAAATCCTCCATAAAATCATCGGGAGTAGGTTCCTGATAAACGGGTTCGGATGTAAAATGTGGTTTCTGTTTTGCTATTGACGCAGAAGATGAACGGCGTTTCCTTTTGGCAGATTCGAATGAGGGCTGTGGTCGATAATCTGTTTCTTCCGAGGACCCATTTTTGCGCCATTCAGGTATGTGTTCCGATGCTTTTCTTGGTGTCAGCTTTTTGGCATCTGGATGCAGGGTATAATCGTACTTTTCTACTTTTAGGACTTTTTGCCCACGTAGGATAACCAAAGCAGTATCAAGCGGGAGCCGCAAGATTTCATCTGGTGTTAAGAGTTTCCGTTTGCCGATAGATTTTGTCTGCCGGTATTCCGGTGTATAGTCGGATACCCGCCAGCTATTGAGCTGTTTGGCTTCGCTGCTAACCCCTACGGTTACATCGCCGCTGCGGTTGCTGATAAAGGTAGCAGTAACTTCATCTGTGCAGCCCAAAAAGAGCTGGGTGTCACAGTTGCCGATAATTTCCTGCCATTGGTTATAAGGATAGCGGTTCTGCATCTGGGGTAAATTCTGAAAGATGCAGGAAATGCTGAGATTCCGGCTTCGGATTACACTAATCTTCTTATTCAATTCCAGGATAGCTCCGGTGTTAGCAAGCTCATCAGCCAGTATATGTACAGCAACAGGAAGTTTTTCCTTCTTCTCCATATTTATCTGCATAACGGACCAGTTTGATGAAGATGAAGGTCATAAACAGGGAAGATAAGAAATCGAAGGTGCTGTCCTGGTCTGAGGTAATGCAAAAGTAAGCACATTTCTGTTTCCCTGGAAGTGTCAGATCAATCTCATCATAAGAGGTAATCTGCCGAATGAGTTTATTCTGAAATACCTGAAGTCTGGCACCCAATCCGATAATAACTCCGCTTCGCACGGTATCACTGGCTTGTTTGTAGATGCAGTAAGGAACTTTTGCTGGATGGGACACTGGGAGCAGATCAAAAAGACTGTTCAGCTCCTTTTCGGAACTCATGGTCAGCAGCTTATAAACCTGTCCGATATTTCTGGCTTCCGGCGGAAATCCCTGATCCACATAGAGAACCAGGGCTTTTAGCAGGTTCATCTCCGCATTATCCCAGAAATGATCTCCTTTTCCGGAACCTGTATTCTGGATAATGACATCTGCAAATACCTGAGCCATCGTTTCCTGTCCATTGATTTCACCCAGACAATTCCAACTATCCGAGTTTTCCGGATTGACCAGATTAAATGCTTTTACTACATAGCCTTCGTTTTCCAAATAAGCAGACATGCTTTCATAGAGTTCGCTTTTGGGATCGGTAATGATTAAACTTTCCCCGGAATTGCCTTCCTGCCCTCTGGCGACACACTGGAAAATCATATTCCTGGCAAATGCCCTGGATTTCATGGAACCACTGGCACCATACACGGCGATATTTTTATTCATTCGTGTCTGATATGGAAGACATACGGCTTTGCCATTCAATTTGCCTAAAATGGTTCCTTTATTTTTCTTTACATCTCGGGTCAGTTCCAAAACTTTCATCATTTCATCTGGAGTCATAAATCCGGATGTACCGTAGGTTCCTTTTGTAGAGTAATTTAAGTTCCGGTCATGGTCACTAATCTCCCCGTTTCTGTCATATCCCATACGCATAAGTAAAAAAGTAAGAAGCCCAAAGAGAACCAGGCAAAGAAAAATCCCATACAAATTGTATGGGAAATCGGTAAGGGCAGTATGAAAGCAGACCAATGGGTGTAAAGAAGCCGCTTGCGGATAGGTTCCGTTGCCGGCAAAGTTTCCGGCAGAAGTCCATTCCTGATAGTTTTTAATAAATTGTGCTGCGTATCCTCCGGCATACAGAGTGCAGACGCTTATGGGAAGCAAAAACAGGAACTTCCACCATTTACGGTTCATTGAAAAACCTCCTTTTAAACTTTTGAAAATCAATGCTGGAGAAGTGTATATCTGCAGTTAGGTATTTTTTCAGGCAGGGAAGCTGAAAGTCAAAGCAAATCAGGTTCCCGGATAGCCCATATACATTTAATCCAGTATTGAAGCGGTTGATACGCTGCATGTCAAAATCATACGCAAGCAAAATAGGGTTTTCCTGGCTGTCTATTCCATCATGTTCAATTGGCAGATCCTCACGCTGGGGAAAACAGTCGGACAGTAGTAACTGATTAAGCTGCATCATACGCTGGGGTTGTACCAATAAACGGAGCAGGTATTCTCCGTAGCTGTTATTGGGCAGGAAATAGAAGTGTTCATACGCAGTATCCAGCATGAACAGTGTTTTTTTGTATCCCCCGGTACTGGTAAGGAGACGGAAAGCCATATCCATATCACTGCCGGTCATGATGGCATAAACGGTAGGCGGGCCATGGTAAGGAAGTCCTTGAAGATAGTGCTGCAAAAAAGCATTGAGTCGGACTTCCGTTTTGTATTCCCATTTTAGAAGTGTATTTCCGGTATTATAAACAGCATAGACACAGTGAGGAGCCATCAGGATTCCCATACTACGGGAATTTTTGATTTTAGTAGTGGATGCTCCAAGATTTTTTATTTCCCTAGAAGAGTAAAACAGAGGAAGGCTTCGCATAGGAAACGTAGCCGCTTCGCCGGATTCAGAAAAAAGCAGGGGCTTTTCATCTGGAAAGAATGGGATTCCAGCATGGGAAAGCGTCAAATAGGTTTCTGCTTTTTGATGAAGTCGCAGCCGTCTTGGTAATTCGCTACGTATGAGGTTGGTTTCTGCATTTCCGGTTAAATAGTTTTGAAAACGACAGGAATTTTGCGAAAGCAGCAGTTCTTTTGCCCGTTTGGTAAGGCGATAACCTCGTAGGCCATCTTTATAGTGTGTTCTTATAAGCTTACTCTGCTTTAAATCTGTAACCACCTTCTCTGCATAGGAATCACTCTCAATCAATCTGTTAAGCTGTCCGGAAGGGAATTCCCCACATAGTCCAACCATTTCCAAAAGCTGATATTTTATAGAATCGGTTTTTATCAAATAAGCATCACCTCAGTTCGATTTTTACCTATGACAGCCTATACTTGGGTAAAGTAAGGGCGGTATTAAGCATAAAAAATGCAAAGAATATGGCTTCTTTGCAGAAAAATTACCTATATCGGAAAAAGAAAGAAAAATATCAGGAAATTTCCGATATGGTTTTGATAGACGATTTTCTATTTTTCAGCCAGCCAGGAAAGATTTCCGGTTCCATTACAAAGATAACGGTGTGATCGTAATTACCCAGTTCCGTAGTGTGATAGGAGTCGCAAAAGAGTCCTGTATCATCAACCAGAACATAGGAAGCGATAGTATCTAAAATCTGTTTGAACTCCAAATTATCGTAATCACGTATTCGTTGTAAAGAAAGGCTCTGGTCATAAATTTGACTGAAACAGACCACACATCTTTTATATAACGGAATAGAATGTTCTGTCACATAAGTCTGCAAGGCAAGGTTTAATGGCTCATGTAGAAAAGCGGTGTTGGTTCGCAATTTACGTTTGGGCAGTAGCCCTGACATGGTAATGGAAAGAACACTATTTGAAAAAGAGATTTTGATTCCCTGCACAGCCGCAGCCTGTTTCAGATAGTCTTTCTTTCCAGTATCAGTTGTGGTATATACCAGATTTCTGAGCTGGCAGGCAATCCTTTCAGAACGTAGGGCAGCACTGATACTCAGCTCTTCGTATTTGTCGGCATACGCTTGAATATCTGTTGTTTTCAATGCAAAAATAGTGTTGTGAAGTTTTTGGACTTCATCATCAATGCTCTGTAAACGGTCAAAAACAGTTTTGGTGTTCATACATACCTCATTTCTTTGCATAATAGCTGACAGATCCGGTAGAGGAGTCTACAAGGCAAAAGGCAATCACACCTGTGATATGGATTTTTGAAGCCTGTTCTTCCGATTCTAATACAACCAGCCGTTTTGCATCGCTTTTTGTCTGGCTTTCCGTGACATGATTGATAAGATATTCCTGCTCCTGGGGGACATAGAGGACTTCATACCACTCATCTTTAGAGAAAAAGTTCAATTTCACAGGAAATTCACCGTCAGTATGGTACACAATGGCGTTTTTGAAGTCCAAAAGCACCCAAAAGGATGCAATCATGCCATAATCAGGATTGTTTGCAGATTCCTGGCTGTCGCAGAGAAGCCCGTTCTCCTTATCATAGATAATGCGTTTTTGTTTTACCAGACTTGTGATCAGAGATTTGATAGACTCTCTGTTTTTGGAAAAGAGCCGTAAGACCTGTTCATATTGCAGCGAATGGTAAGTTGTAATGAACCGGAGCAGTTGGGCACCTTCCCCTTGATAGATTTCATTTCTTGTTTTCATGGTAATCTCCCTTCATTATATAATAGGAAGTTTTACTTACACTGTACGCACAGAATACGTTTTATTTTAGGGGAAGTACGCTGTACGTACTGTGTAAGTATTGGCTACTGTCAGCGAAAGGTTTATAGGTACAAAAAAAGCACCGATTAGGGTGCTGCTAAAAATAGGAATACTATAAGCAATACTTATTGTAACATGGGTAAAATTACCCTTCAATCGCAGAAGTGTGCCAATTTTGGGACATACAATTATTAATTTCATGAGTTAGGTTCTTCTGTGATTCTTCGGTTTTATCTTCCGATTTATTTGCTTATATGATAGAATGAATTGATAAAATAGTAAGAGACATCTGTAAATGATTTATTCAAAGTGTGTGATTACGCTAAGCTATTACAATATCTCAGATGTTTGAATATATACTTAAAGGCAAGTAAGGCTGTTTTACGTTAATTTATAAAAATTGATAGAAACAAAAATGAGGAAGAAGAGAGTTTATGTGTGAATATATAAAATGGATTTTCAACCCAGATAACATAAATACAAATATTTTTACAGTCATTTCTGTGGTATTATCTGGTCTTATTTCGTGGGGAATATCAGCAATTTATTTCTCTAGGGGAAACAGAAATAATCTAAGAGCCTCCGTGTTGTATCCGATACGACGTTTATTGGAAAATAATCCAATTACGAATGAAAATTACCGAAAATTAGCGGAATACACAAAGGACTATAGCATGAAGTATCTTAAAAGTAGAGAACACCCAATTGTTGATGAACTTCTTTCAGCTTATCAAGAAGTGTGCCGTTATAAATATGAATATGTTTGTGCAGAGAGTTTGCAATCTTATTTCAATTATAAATTGAAAAAAAATGGAATAGATACGACTCCTGTACCTATCTATATTGAAGATGAACTTAGTGTATGTTGAACCCCCCGCAAGATATGTTAAGTTTTTGTGATGATTTAGAACGGGCAATAGAGCAATTCCCACCAGAATATGATGACGAAAGATGCTTGGATGCGGTGACTAAATTATTCAGACACTACTGCAAGAGGTGCTATACGGATAAGGATATCATTTTTTTTGACGATTATACTCTTTTGGAGGTATTAGAGAAAGCGAAGAATAAGTCGAATTGGGACAAGAAATTTGAACGATATAAGAAAGCAAAAGAAGCTTTTTTGAAGATTAAGTAATATGCAGAATTATGGAATGGATTTTCTCTTGCAAAAGTATAAAAAGGAGGAATAAAATGCAGGAAGAAATGAGGAGAAATACCCTGGAATCATTAGTGGAAAATGAAAAAAAGGAACTATTTATGCTAAGATAACAAAAAGTCATCCATATAATACAATTCATGGAGGCTATTTTGATTATAGCTTATGGATAGGCAAAATATTGGATTGTAAAGCAACAAAAGAATTTGGTGATTCCGATACAACGATAGAAACACTAGAAACGGCAATACAATATTTTCACTATGGGGATCAAATAACAATTGTAAGCTTTGAAAAATTGGTGGATAAAGTTCAAGATTTTCGAGTTTTTCCAGGAAAGGGAGAGTGTTTACAGGTTAGTCATCTTTACGTTTTGGATGTGTTGGAATTAAAAGAAAAAGTACAGTGGACTATATTATGGAACATATAAATCCAGAGTATTGGAAGACAACGGGACTTGGATGTTCGACATATCACATAAGACAAAAAGGATTAGAGGAAATAGCAGATTATTATGAAGCTTGTGTTCGTAAATATATTGCACAAGAATCAGATAATATTATCGAAGAGGAAGTAGTGAAAACTCAAGAAATGAAGAGTAGTTGGATTCCAAGGAAGCAAAAATTAAAAGAGAGTGTGAAGCGTATAGTAAAAAGGATGAAAAATATTAAAGGGTGACTGTTACTTTGAGTTCTCATCGGAAAGAGAGTATGGGGGGAACTACCTGCTATAAAGGTTATTTATTTTTTATCAGTTCTTCATCAGTACTATTTAATTTTTTTTCAATTACCTCTATTTTCTTTTCAAGCATTGATACTTTTTTTTTCATATCATCAAAATCTTTTTCTCTTTTTTGACTTTTTGGATCAATGCTTGAGAGAAAATCGGGAATAATACAAGCATCAAAAATGAAAAGAAAGGCAGTATATAATTGGATGATTAATTTAAGAGTGGGTTGATTGAAATCTGCAAGAGCTAGACAGGATGCAAACCATAAGCTGGCAAAAAAACTCATTTTCTTCAAATATTGTTTTCCGTGTTTATCAAGGATTAAAATCATTACTATGAATGCGAAACTTATAGCAAACCCTATTATTTGTAAAAAAAGTATAAGCTCATTATCAGCCAAGTATTCTGACGAAATCAGAAGTACAAACATAAGAATGGTTATCCCCATCATGAATGGCCATTTTTTCAATGCATTGTACATTGCTTTAAATTGTTCTTTCACACTTTTAAATTCCTTAGTCATATCTAAATCTTTCACTCCGTTAGTCATTTGAGATAATAGGTAAGATTAGAGAAATCTCCCCATTTTGTAAAGAAGTTATTAGTTTTCCGCTATCATATTATAGCAAATAAATATAAACAGAACAAGAAGTGGTATTTGGAAACTTATAACTAACTACTGTAAAAGTACAATTGGGAAAATTAAATTTTTATAGGCACTCATTTTAATATAGAGAATGAGTGCCTATATGGAAAATGGCGATTTTATTTTGGGAAAAATTTATTTAAAGTTTCCAGTGTCCCCTTTGCAGAAAATCCCCATAGTATGCTGCTAAGAGCGTTAATAGCAGCCTGCCTCCTTCGGTAGTACGTCCGGTAGGAGATACTGGGAACGTGCTTTTCCAACTCTTCCAGGATTTCCTCTGTGTTTTTCAGTTCATGGGGAGACAGAAAGGCGTAATATAATATCCAGTAATATTCTTCCCCATGTTTATGATTTTTCCGGAGCAGATCCACAGAAGAGAGAAGCAGCTTTATCATTTTGTTACTGCGGGCAATGCTTTTTGCCCATTCTTCAATCTGGCTGTCTCCCAGATCTGCTCCTGCAGCATAGATGGAATCTAGAAATTCGTCTACACTGGTGTTGTATTCCAGTTGGAATTGAATTTCCACCTGCCGGACAGCAACCATCAGGCTATAAGTAGAATCCCGGTAACAACGGAGCAGTTTATAGGTATCATGGTACAGCGGATTATTTTCTACTTCAGCAGAAACAGGGTGGTGATTTTTCTTTGCCATTATACAACCCCTCCTTTCAACAGAACTTCTGGGATTTCAGCGAAGGCAGGTAAGGTATGCTGCAGAGGCGGAGTATGCCCTGGGACGTTGGTGACGGCGGGATTTTCCGGTTTTAGTTTTAACTCAAACTGATAGGCGGCTTTCCCCCAGGGGCAGATAATACGTAGTGAATATAGATATATACTATCCTTGCAGGCTGATAAAGGAGATAATATATACTTTGTTTTGGGGCATCTACAACAAGAAATGCCTTGTATTTCCAGTATTTCAGCGACTTTGCGAACAATGGCTTTGATGTGTGATTCTGGAACGCAGGAGCCTTCCTGTGAAACGATGATTTGTTCGTCAGTAATAGATTCTGAAACGCATTCAGAATTGTTTTTAACAGGCAAGGTGTCTTCGGGTATATGTATTGGCAGTTGCATTTTCATGGCAATTTCCTCCTTATCAATCATGACATCACTGATATTAAACATAACGGACAGATAATTACGTAGATATACCATGCTGCCATGTTTCCCGGAATAGGAAATCAGTGTGATCATGTCGGTATCTTCAAGTTTTTTAAGCAGACGGGACACAGAAGATTTCGACTGTTTCCAACGTCTGGCAAGTTCCTGATAACTGAACAAGGGATTTCCAGTCTGATTGCGAAAATATACTACCGGACCGGCATCAGAGCCTTGCACAGATGGATCATTATAGACTGCATGAATCCAAAGATCCAAAAGAGCATCCATTTCCGAACATTTTCCTAGTCCGATTAGTTTATGAACATCTGCGATTGGAAAAAAGAAAAACCCGATGTCTTTTTTGCATGGGTAATTATGGGAAAGGGCAGTATTATCTTTTGGCCAGTCTTTGATCTTGTATTGGATAATCTTATTTTTTTCGTGTAGTGAGTAGGTTAGAAGGTTTTGCTCTACCAGGGTATCCAGTATGGATATAACCTGGTGCTGGAATTTTTGGCGGAAGTGAATCTGTAGTTCTTTAAGAGAACAGATCCATTCTCCAGGAACAACTTTGTAAGTAAGGTGTTCGATGTTCCGATAAGAGGAACTGTAATTTGCATAAGAACATAAAATGAGAAAATAAAAAAGACAGGAACCTCCGTTGGTACGGATGCTTCTGTCTTTCATAAGGGTTTGTATAAATTCCCGGTAAATCCGGCAGCGTGGAAAATCCACAATTTGTTTTAATTCTAATTGATAATTCACGATAAACCTCCATATAATATTGTAGTTGTAGTAAAATAATTGTAGACGAAAGATACTAAAATGTTTATAATATGCCCATAGGGGTGCTAAGTGGCATAGATTTGGCACAGTAAAATACCTGATATGGCATGAAAGCAACATGAAAATTAGGGTGGATATAAGGTGGACAGTTTGGAAAACCTTAGAGTTTTAGAGGGTTCCGAGGTTTTTTTCCGGGGTCTGCAACACCTCTATCCCCGGTTCAAATCCGGGTGGCACCTCTTGAAAAACCTTAGAAATATCTTCTAAGGTTTTTTTGTGTTAATGTATACTGACACTTGCGATAGTGACACAGGATGGATTCTGATAATTTCTGGAAGTCACAGAAATAACAGGCTACAGGAGAGGGAATTTCGGTGGCTCCTGAACTGTTAGATGTTCACCGATCAGCTTCTCCATCCAGACCATATTATACCAGTGGTTGAATTTGTAACCGCATTTATGGAACTCACCTACAAGACGATATCCCATATGAGTGTGAAATTCTACACTGTTTTTGTCAAGATGTTCATCTTCCTTTGGAGGATAGGCAATGCAGGCATTCATATTCAAGATACCCTGTTCACGTAAAGCGGTTTCAAGGGCATCATGAAGCCTGCGGCCTATCCCTCTGTGTTTAAGAGACTGATCAACATAAATAGATGTTTCCACAGCCCAGTCATATGCAGGTCTTTCATGGAAAGGACCTGCATATGCATATCCAAGCAAAGTTCCTTTTTCCTCAGCTACAAGGTAAGGGTATTTTCTCAGAGTGTGTTGAATCCGGGAAGCAAATTCTTCTGTGGAGGGAACATCATATTCAAAGGTGATGGCTGTATTTTCTACATATGGTCTGTAAATTTTAAGCAGTGCCGGTGCATCTGCAGCAGAAGCGGTACGGATTATTATTTTATTGTCCATGATAATTTCCTTTCTGAAGTGTGTTTGAAAAATATATGTAACTATTCATCAAATTCTGCAGTCACTATAAAACCTCGCGGTGTATGTTCAATATTTTTTACGATTCCTTTTCTGGATTTGATGCGTTCTGCATTGGGATAACAGCCGGACATTGCCACAGCCGGTTCAATGATATAACTGTAATTCATAAAAGACTGATATTCGGAAATTTCTATTTCATCTCCCACATTTATTAATCCTTGACGTTCCATTTTAAATTTTTCCTGACGCATATAATTCCTTCTTTCTGTGTCAAGCGGATAAAATCATCCGCTTTGCTACGCAGCTTTACACCGAATAACTGCTCCGCAGGGGACTTACCTGATTCGGTTAAATAGAGTAACAGTTCAGTATATGATTGTTTTACCAAAGTGCTGTCATAAGTGAAGCTGCCATATAAGTATAACACAAAAAAAGTAAACAACAATGATTGTTATAAAAAAGTAAAATAAATGAAAAAAGTACTTGAATACGTAGGATTAAGCATATATAATTAATAGAAATTGTGCTGTTTACAGATAAATGTCAGAACTTTGCGACTGACAGGATTTTGGAAGCTGCTTTTTATATTGATACGGAAAGGGGAAATTACATGAAAACGATCGTCGTTTGTGATGATGTTGAGATTGAAAGACTTCTTTTAAAAGAAATATTGTGTCAGTATTTTGAAGAAATAAATGAAGAGGTTTCAATTGTAGAATATGATTCAGGAGAGACGCTTATAGCCGATGTGGAAGAAGGATACATTGCTATGGATCTGCTTTTTCTGGATATTTGTATGAAGAAACTTAATGGAATGGAAACTGCAAGAAAATTGAGACAGATACAGTGTAAGGTGCCGATCATTTTTCTTACCGCCTCACCGGATTATGCCATAGAGAGTTATGAAGTACAGGCTTCCGGATATTTGTTGAAATCATTTTCAGAAGAGAAACTGATGAAACTTCTGAACAGGATTCTTAAAACGGATATGAAAAGGCGTGTTGCGATTAAAAACAGAAGACAGTACCGTTATCCATGTACAGATGATATCATGTATATTGACAGCAATAAACATAATGTCACCCTGCATCTGTCAGATGGTTCCGAAATTATAACAGTGGACAAGCTGGGAGAAATTGAGAAGAGAATTAACGAGAAACGTTTTCTGCGCTGCCATCAGAGTTATCTGGTAAATATGGATTATATTAAGGATGTAGAGGACGATTTTATTATGGAAGATGGAACACTTGTGCCTATACGTGTTCGTGGGCGGAAAGAAATACTGGATACGTACTATGATTATTTTGTAAATCATTTTGGAGACTCAAAGGACACTTTTGCAGAATAAATTGCTGAATTTGCATAAAATGAAAAGAGGGCGTAAATGCTGATATAATACACATTAAGGTACAGCTGATATAAAAAACAGATAAACTGGGAACGGGGAATGCAAGACACAGTATTATTGTTTTAAATCAGTCGTTATACCTGACCTATTATTAAAAAGTGTGTGAAAAGTGTGTGTTATAAAATGTGTGTGAATGTGTGAAAAATCCCCACCGAAAGTCAATGTTTCCTCGGCATTGAGATTTCGGTGGGGATTTTTTGATATAATATTATCTGATATCAGATGTATCAGAAGAATCCTGTTCAGCAGTTGTCAGGGCAAGCTCCAGAGAAGTGTCTGTGAAGAAGGTATTAGCATTATACAGGTACAGAATTTCCTGAACATTTTCAACCTGCATTAACTGCTCCAGATCTCCAAAGTAATAACGGGGATCAATCATTATGATCTTTCGGTAATGCTGAGCAAGAAATGGGATGAAGCTGTTTGCGTATGAATCCTTAAGCACAAGCAGTGTATTATCTGTTTCAGTAGGAGTACTGATCTTTATCTGAGCGTGGTTTCCACCAAAGAATAATGCATATTTATCTCTTGTCTCAAGTTTCTCGGTATCATAGAAGCTGGCACTTTTTTTCTGTTCGTCTACATAATTAACTACAGAAGAGAGCGCCTGATCTCCGGTGGGGAGAAATACATCGATCTCATCTTTTTCGCCGGAGCGGAAACCGCTTTTGGCAGACAGTGTTCCCTGAAAAGAACGGGTGACAGGTGCTTTGTCATAAGTGTCTGCTGAAGTATCAATTCCCATATCTTTGGCTGCCTTAAGATAGGCATAATAAGCACCTTGGGTAGTCCAGTGATGATCAGTGTGATAATAGAGGTCTTCCATTTTGTGATCTTTAAAAGTGCTGCGAACATCAATAAAGGTCACACCTGCATCGGTCAGGGAGGCAGAGAGGCTGTCAAGCCAGGAATTCTGATCCTGGACAGGGGCAAAAGCAGGAAGCCTGTCGCTCAGGATATTCACAGAATTTGGGGCGATCAGTGCATATTGTTTCAGATCAGAATGTTTTTGCGCAAAGTCAGTCATTGCTTTTACAGTGGCGTCATACTGTGTCTGATCAGGCGCTTTAAATTCTTCCATAAGATATCCGGATTTTCCAACGTATACGCCATTAGATTCTACTTTTCCCATCAGACGGTCAGTTCCGGCTTTCAGGGTAATCCACAGATCGCGAAGTGGAAACTGATCATTTTCATAGGTTTCAAATTGTTTTTCAAATCCGCCGGAAGCAATCTGACTGCCGTTTAAATGAGGCAGGGAAGAAAGTACGCGGTTTTCTTTTTCAGAAAATCCTCTGTCAGGAAGCACAATGCTCAGAATGAGTACGATCAAGGGGATAAATAAAAACAAAAGTCCCATTCTGTGGAAAAATAAACGATAATTTCTTAATGATTTTTTCATATTGTTTACCTTCTAAAATTTTGCATATAAAAATGGTGTGTAAGAGTTATAAACCATATAGGCAATCGATAATGCAAATAAAATAAGATTTATGATCACTGCAGCAACAGGTCTGCGTCTGACCAGACGCTTAAAGTACTGGTAAGGAGCAGGACGGCACATAAGAATACTGATCAGAAGAAGGATAAATCCTGTCTTGAGGTAGTAAAGTGCAGTTTTGTCTATGAAACCGGAAGCTCCGATCCCAAACATAGTTCCAAGGTAATGGCCAAGGGCACCAAAGTCTGTCTGGCTGAAGAATACCCATCCGATCATGACTACAAGCATAGTGTATACAGTGCAAAGCCAGGATGGTATTTTTTTCAGATATTTCTGAAGTACAAATTTTTCGAGTAAAAGGAAGAGTCCGTAATAAACACCCCATAGTACGAAATTCCAGCTTGCACCATGCCACAGACCGGTAAGTGCCCATACCACAAGGATATTTCGGATATGTTTCAGAGTGGAGACCCGATTACCGCCAAGCGGGATATAAATATAATCTCTGAACCAGCTTCCAAGAGAAATATGCCAGCGTCTCCAGAATTCAGAAACACTGGTGGAAATATAGGGATAATCAAAGTTCTTATTAAAATCAAATCCCAGCATTTTTCCCAGACCGATGGCCATATCCGAATAGCCGCTGAAGTCAAAATAAAGCTGCATTGTATAAGCCAGAATGCCAAGCCATGAAGTAAATACAGACATCTGTGGATGACCACAGATACTGCTGTATAAAACCGAGAGATTATCTGCCAGAAGAACTTTCTTTGCAAGACCTTTGACAAAAAGCTCTGCACCGGTACCGAATTTGGAGATATTGATGGTGCGCTGCTTCAGCTGCGTCTCTATATCCGTATATCGTACGATTGGTCCGGCAGAGGTATAAGGAAACATTGTGCTGTATACGGCAAAGGTCAGGAAATTTCGCTGCGCACTGACCTTGCTTAAATAAATATCAAAAAGATAGGACAAATTACGGAAAGTGTAGAAAGAAAGTCCTATCGGCAGCGAAAGCTCCGGATGAGGGATATGGATACCGATGATTCCTCCGATTGTGTTAAGTAAGAAACCATAATATTTAAAAAACACAAGTACTGCAAGATTTATAATGATCGAGAAAATCAGATTAATTTTCTGTTTCCTGTCGTCATAATATAAACGTTCCAGTTCTGTACCCATATAATAGTTGAAGATACTGGAAAACAGCATGAGGATCACATATACAGGTTCTCCCCAGGCATAAAAGATCAGACTGCCCAAAAACAGCAGCAGATTGCGGAGCTTTCCCGGTACCAGGTAGTAGATCAGCATGAAAACCGGAAGAAAGCAGAATATAAAAAATATACTGTTGAATACCATATTAAAAGTTCTCCAATCTGGATATTATGAATATTATAGTAATTCTCTTAACTGCATTTTCTCTTAACGGTATTATTAAGAGGACTGCCATAGTAATGGTTCTGCAGTCCATTAGCGTAAAATGCGGAACAGTTACGAGGATTAAAGTAAAATGCTTATATCATGGAAAGAAAGGCAGTGCGCCAGTTCTGTGCGTCTGCGCCGCACATATAATATACATAGTTTCCTTTTTTCCAACAACTGCATTGTTCAGAAGAGCCATCTGATCTGTGCCATAGCCCTCAAATACCTGCTTCTGACCGGAGAGATGGGCGTTTGCATTTTCAAGCAAAGTATTTGCCTGGGTATTGTCAGTGGCCTTCATAATACAGATTTCTTCTACTGCCATGGGTGAAGCGGCTTTGTAGAAGAAATAACCGTCAATATTGCGGTCATCTGTCTGATAATAATGTTTCAGATCAGAACGTGCTTCTTTATTTAAAGAAGTGATATCAGAATCCTGTTCCATAGTCTGTGCAATCTGTTCCATGGGTACATTCTTTGCGCTGTCGGAGGTATACAGGACAGTCAGATATGCGATAAGGAAAAGAACAAATGCACCTTTGATAAAAATATGTAAATAATTTTTCATGCCTTTAACCCCGCAATCTGTGCCATATTTGTCAGCCATTTGGGATAGTAGTCCTGAATCACATGTTCACCGTCCGGTTCATACAGATTCTCTGAACTGTCTGTTACAATCGTTGAATTGTCAATAAAGGTACATCCCATTTCCTGACAGAGTTTGATAAGTCCTTCATTATAATCAGGGTAATATCCAAGATCAGGAGTCTGTGCGATCGCTTCATCAGTAATCGGCAGAATGCAGTTGATATAAATTGGGACATCCGGTAAGGCTGTCTGGATTTTCTTTATCTGCGTCCTGTATGCATCAATAAATTCTGATGAAGCCGAACCATATATTTCCAGGTCGTTGGAACCAAATGCCATGAATACATGAGAGGGATTCAGAGCAATTGCCGTACTGATCTGATCATCGGCTGCACCTACATTTAATCCTCGTTTGCTGACTACCACATCCGTATCTAGATATCCGTATTCTACGATGGATTCTGTGATAGAGTCACCGATGATGACGTTTCCGGCAAAAACCTGTCGGATTTCTACATCACTTAACAGGGTAGATCCAGAACCGTCTGAAGCATCAGAACCGGAAGAAATGCCGGTTGTCTGTTTCAGAGCCTGAAGCTGTTCTTCTGTCTGTGAAATGTCTGAATTTTCCAGAGCCTGAAGGCGGGCTACATTTTCTTTACAGACAGAATCATTCTCATTTCCGCGGGTGCATAAAAAAATCACTGCACCGGCGAGTATAACACCGACAGGGATAAGAAATAAAACTTTATTCTTTGGTTGTTTTTTCAAAATAAATCCTTCCTATGGAAAAATATCCATTTTATGACATAGTTTTATTTATAGCAATACTTTCAAATGTATTATTTATGAGTATCGCTATAATTATAATACGCACTAAAAAAACTGCAAGGAAAAATTCACAAATTTTACACAAAGTCATGCAGTTGCCTGTGGACGAAGAGAAAGAAAGAAGTTATACTATTTCAATAGAAGAAATGGAATAGTATTTTTAACCGAATCAAGTAAGTCCCCTGCGGAGATTGCGAAAAGCAATAAGAGTGGGTGTGGACTTGCTATCATACAGTCAGGAGGAAAAGGTTATGGGGAAAAAAGTTTCTGATTTTTTAAAAAGCGAGATTTTATCATCGGTTTTTTATCTGGCATTTGGTCTGTGTCTGCTCCTGGTTCCGGACCAGACCGTAAACATTATCTGCAAGATTGTATTCGGACTGGTAATGATCGCTTCCGGTATTTATCATATTGTTATTTATACAGCTGAGAAGGAAAAGGCAACGATTCTTGATCTGTTTACGGGTGTAATCGTCATGGTGCTTGGAATTTTTCTTTTCTTTACACCGCAGATCGTGATCAAAATCCTGCCATATTTACTGGGAGCCTTGGTACTGGTTGACAGTATCTGGAAGATAAAGGGAAGTTACAGACTGAAAAAAGCCCAGAGAGGACGCTGGAAGATTATTCTTATTGGCTGTTTGGTATTTATTGCGCTGGGTGTTTCCATGTTGCTCTATTCTTTTTTGAGTGTAACCCGGATGATCCTGTTTTCCGGAATTATTCTGACTGCTGATGGAGTGGCAGACATTGTATTTTTGATCATGATTCGTCTTGGAATGAAAAAATCCGAAAAACTCTGTGCTGAAAAAGAACAGGAAGAGAATGGCAAAGAGAAACCATGGGATGACCCGGCAGATGCAGGTCTGGACGAAAAAGTGCAGGATAAATCTTTAAATGAAGATGAAACAGAATGGAAGCAAGATACAGATTCTCAGGTTCAGGAAGCGGAGATGGAAATAGAAACCGGGAAGACTGCAGATGCAGCAGATGCAGACGCCATTCTGGATGCAGAGATGCAGACTCCGGATGAAGGCGTGGAAAGTCCCGGCAGAGAAATCCGGGAAATGCTGAAAAATCATGATGAACCGCTGGAAGAATGGAAGGATTGAATGAAATATGCAGGAACAGAATCCCATTGTACTGATGAATTTCTCCGGAATTTACAGAGAAGAAGAATTCTGGAAAAACAGACAGGTATCCTGGATTGAGCTTCAGGATGTCTGTGGGACAAACTGCTATTGTGATGAGGAAGCAATCGCAGAGATTAATAAACGAACAGAAAATTATCCAACTGCCGGAATCCATTTTATTGATTCCGGCAATTATCACTATATGACAAGACTTTGGCTGACAAGAATGGATCAACCGTTCTGTCTGCTGGTATACGATAATCATACAGATATGCAGCCCCCGGCTTTTGGTGGGATTTTGTCGTGTGGAGGATGGATCGCGGCAGCGTTGGAGGAACTGGAGAATCTGAAATATGTGATCCTTGTGGGACCGGATGAAGCAGCCTATGAGCAGGTAGATGAGAATCTGAAGGACAGAGTGATATTTCTCTCCAGAGAGAAACTTCAGGTGATGAATGATGAAGAGAGAAACTGGTTTCTCAGGGAAACAGTCAGTGAAGTATGTAATTGGAGAAAATCGGAAGGTTTACAGGAAGATGCTGAAAAATTCCTTCCATTATATATATCTGTTGATAAAGATGTGCTTTGTACAGAGGATGCACAGACGACATGGAGCCAGGGGGATATGAGGCTGACAACTTTGGTGTCCGGTGTACAGACTGTATTGGAATGTGCAAAAGAAAGCAGTGGAAAGATTGCCGGTGTGGATATCTGCGGAGAAGCAGATGCGGAAGCGGTACATGAGAATGAAGCCAATGATTATGCAAATGAAAAATTGCTGGAGGTTTTTGAAGGTTTATTTGGGAAATCCGACTGTGAATAATAAATAAAATGAGAGAGTGACAGGAAGTATTTTAAGATTTGAGAGGATTTGAGACATGCATAATGAATTGTTGCATATAGGACCGTTGACGGTATATGGTTATGGATTTATGATTGCCATGGGAGTATTGGCTGCCTGGTTTGTGGCTGAGCAGAGAGCGCGTAAACTGAAACTTGCATGTGAACATATTTTTTATCTGGTAGTGTGGTGCGCCATTGGTGGATTTACATCTGCGAAGATTTTGTTCTGGATCACCAACTGGAGGGAATTTCTGCAGAATCCAAGGCAGATCATAGGATCAGATGGATTTGTGGTATATGGAGGAATCATCGGAGGAATTTTGGTGGGCTGGCTGTACTGCAGGATAAAGAAGTTGAAATTTCTGGAGTATTTTGATCTGATGATGCCATCCATTGCACTGGCACAGGGATTTGGCAGGATTGGATGCTTTCTGGCAGGCTGCTGTTATGGGAAAGAAACTTCAGGGCCTCTGGCGGTTACGTTTACAAATTCAGATTTTGCACCCAACAATGTTGCTCTGATCCCGACACAGATTTATTCCGGTTTTTTGGATTTTGCCCATTTTCTGCTGCTGCTTTATGTGGCAAAGCATAAGAAAGCAGATGGACAGGTGGCTGCCTGCTATCTTATTTTCTACAGTATAGGAAGATTTGTGATCGAATTTTTCAGAGGAGATATTGAAAGAGGAAGCGTAGGAGTATTGTCGACTTCGCAGTTTATCAGTATTTTTACAACTGTGGCTGGAATTATATTATTACTGACTGTTGTGAAGAAACAAAAGCAGGAAGCGAATATCAGTCTGAACAGTAAAGGTTAGAATTGTCATAAAGAGCATATATTGTGCATATCATGTATAAAAAATCCAGGGAGGACAGTAATGTTCGGACCTGACGATTTTGAAGTGCAGATACAGCAGGAAAACCCCCGGGCATTCATGCTGAGCCGTCAATACCGCCGGCACAGGATGAAGAGTACGGGGATTTTATTGTAAAACATGGACAGAATATGGGCGGAAAATTTCTTCCTGTGAATGAATTGTTTGGAATTCTATATATTCCGCTGAATGAGATTGGTCCGCTGGAAATTAATTCCTATACGTATGCATCTTTGCCGAAGTGTTATACATTTATGGATGCGGATGCATTAAATTCATCCGGGATTACGCGGTTACATAATCATCCCTATCTGAAACTTCAGGGAGAGGGCACAGTGATCGCAGTGATTGATTCCGGGATTGATTATCTGAATCCAATCTTTCGAAACGGAGATGTAAGCCGTATTGCATATATCTGGGATCAGACAATTCCGGGAAATGAGGATGAACAGGTTCCTTATGGAAAGGTTTTTACCGGAGAGGAAATTAATCAGGCATTGCTGTCGGAGAATCCACAGGAGATTGTACCCTCATTGGATGAGAACGGACATGGTACAGCTATGGCAGGGCTGGCAGCAGGCAATTTTGTACCCACAGAAAATTTCTCAGGAGCAGCTCCGAAAGCAACGATCATTGTGGTGAAATTAAAGAAAGCAAAATCCTATCTGAGAAAATTTTACCAGTATCCGCCACAGGCACCGGTATTTCAGGAAGACGACATTATGCTGGGGATTTCTTTTGCAGTGAAGATGGCACAAGAGATGGGAATGCCGGTTTCCGTTTGTCTGGGACTTGGCACCAATCAGAGCGCACATGTTGGTGACAGTGAGCTGAGTCGATATGTAGATTATATTAATGAAGATTCTCAGGTATCAGTATCTGTGGCAGCAGGAAATGAGGGTGCAGCACAGCATCATTATACAGCAGAGTTGGACTATGTGAAAAATCAGGATACTGTTGAACTTCGTATTGCGGATAAAGAAGAAGGATTTTCCATGGAATTTTGGGGAGATCCGCCGGATGACTATGGGATATCGTTACAGTCACCGGCAGGAGAAAAGCTGTATGTGAGCAGTTCTCTTGGTGCAGGTACTCAGGAATTAAGTTTCATTTTTGTGGAGACGAAAGTGCTGGTCAATTACGTAAAGATGGAGAGGATGACCGGGAAACAGCTGATTTATTTTCGCTTCTTTCATCCGGCAGCAGGTATCTGGAAGGTAAATGTCAGTAAAAAAGGAATATCGGGAAGCAGGTTTCACATGTGGCTTCCGGTGCAAGGGCTGATTTCGCCGGATACTTATTTTCTGGAGTCTACACCTTATATAACTGTTACTGCACCTGGGGATTCAACCAGAGGTATTACGGCAACAGCTTATCAGTATCTGGATAACAGTCTGTATTTTCAGGCTGGGCGAGGGTTTACTCCAAATAACCAGGTGACACCTGATCTGGCAGCACCGGGAGTAGATCTGCTCATTCCATTGCCGGGAGGGGCGTTTGGAAAGGCTTCGGGGAGCAGTCTTTCTTCGGCTGTTGTTGCAGGAGCAGCAGCATTGGTGCAGGAATGGGCGATCGTGAGAGGAAATATTCCTTATGCATCGGGAAATACGGTGAAGTTTTATCTGCAGAAAGGGGCAGTGAGAGAAGAACAGATGGAATACCCCAATCCGGGATGGGGATATGGAAGACTGGATCTGTATCGGACATTTGAGATTATAAACTGAAAGGTTTATGAAATACTGGAAAATACATATAAAAGATAAAATAATAACCAAATTTTAAGAGTAAATATTGTATAGTTTTAGACCAAAAATAATTAGGAGGTCTAATTGTTTTTTGGGACAAAAAATGTTACAATCGTACAAAAGAAATTGGGAGGCAATTATGAAGAGAGGCAGTATTTTTGAAACTGACGGAATTCCCCGCATGAGTGAGGCTTTACCTCTTGCCATGCAGCATGTCGTAGCTATGATCGTTGGCTGTGTCACACCGGCGATCATCGTTTCCGGAGCAGTTCCAGGCGGACTCTCCAGAGAAGACCAGGTTATCCTGATCCAGTCGGCACTGGTCATTGCAGCATTGTCAACTTTGCTTCAGCTGTTTCCGATTGGCGGAAAGGCGAAATTTGCAATTGGCTCAGGCCTGCCTATTATCATGGGTGTCAGCTTTGCTTACGTGCCAAGTATGCAGGCGATAGCGGAATCGTATGGAATAGCAGCAATCATGGGTGCGGAGATTGTTGGTGGTGTCGTAGCAGTTGTTATGGGTTTGCTGGTCAAGAAGATTCGGGTATTTTTCCCGCCGCTAATCACAGGAACAGTCGTATTTACCATCGGTCTTTCCCTGTATCCGACTGCCATTAATTATATGGCAGGCGGTACCAGCAGTCCGAATTACGGATCCTGGCAGAACTGGGCAATTGCATTTTTCACGCTGATCGTTGTTACAGCTCTGAATCATTTTGGAAAGGGAATCTGGAAACTGGCATCTATTCTGATCGGTATTATAGTGGGATATCTGGTTTCTATTCCGTTTGGAATGGTAGATTTCTCAAGCATAGGGGAAGCAGGTGTCTGTCAGCTTCCATCTCTGATGCATTTTGGAGTACAGTTTGAGCCGTCTTCTTGTGTTGCACTGGGAATTTTATTTGCTATCAACTCTATTCAGGCAATCGGTGATTATTCAGCGACTACGATCGGAGCTATGGACAGAACACCTAAGGATGATGAACTGCAGCGTGGAATCGTTGGTTATGGTCTTTCTAACGTTGTAGGCGCATTGCTCGGCGGACTTCCCACAGCAACATACAGCCAGAACGTTGGTATTGTTACAACTACAAAGGTTATCAACCGTTGGGTACTGGGACTTGCAGCTGCAATTCTCGGTATAGCAGGTCTGGTTCCGAAATTCTCAGCTATCCTGACAACGATTCCTCAGTGTGTACTGGGTGGTGCAACTGTGTCTGTATTTGCATCGATCGCAATGACAGGTATGAAGCTGGTTGCTTCTGCTGAGATGGATTACCGTAATTCATCTATCGTAGGACTTGCAGCTGCACTGGGAATGGGTGTATCTCAGGCAACAGCTGCACTTGCAAGCTTTCCCACATGGGTAACAACAATTTTCGGTAAATCACCGGTTGTCCTTGCAACTATTATTGCAGTAATGCTTAATGTGATCCTTCCGAAAACACGGGATGAGCAGAAAGAAGAGGCAAAAAAAAAGATTAAAATAGAACAGAAACTGGAAGAAGACCACAGGGAATTCGGGGAATAAAAACAGAAACTGAATATGGGAAATATAAGGTGTGCTTTCACAGGGGGATGTGGGAACACACCTTTTTATTGAATTGCTATGGAAGGCAGTTGTATGATATAATGAAAAGCAATCACATTAAATCAAACGATACAGGAGGTTTCTTATGTCCAGAAAGAATCTGATCGTCGGTCAGTCCGGCGGTCCTACCGCAGTAATTAACAGCAGCCTTTACGGAGTTGTATCCGAGGGAATGCGTCATCCGGAAGCTATTGAGCATGTTTACGGAATGATAAACGGAATTGAAGGATTTTTAAATGGAACAGTTCTTGACTTTGCCGAAGCACTTCCGGGAGAGAAACTTGACGGTCTGAAAGTCACACCAGGTGCTTATCTTGGTTCCTGCCGCTATAAATTGCCGGAATCACTGGAAGATCCGGTTTATCCAAGACTTTTTAAAAAATTTGAAGAAATGAATATTGGCTGGTTCTTCTATATCGGTGGAAATGATTCCATGGATACGGTGAGCAAACTTTCCCGTTATGCTGCGCAGACAGGCAGTGATATCCGTATCCTCGGAGAACCAAAAACAATCGACAATGATCTGATCCACACAGACCATACTCCGGGATTTGGAAGTGCAGCCAGATATGTAGCTTCTACAGTCCGCGAGATTACCATAGATGCAAATGTTTATGAAAAGAAATCCGTAACTATTATAGAAATTATGGGCCGCCATGCAGGATGGCTCACTGCTGCATCTGCACTTGCCCGCAAATATACAGGAGACAACCCTCTTCTCATCTACCTTCCGGAAACAGCCTTTGACCAGGAAGAATTTCTTAAAGCAGTAGAGAACTCCTTTGAGAAAAACTGCAATGTCATTGTCTGCGTATCAGAAGGAATCCATGACGACAAGGGCACATTTATCTGTGAATACGACAATTCCGTAGGCACTGATACCTTTGGACACAAAATGCTGGCAGGCTGTGGTAAATATCTCGAAAACCTTGTCAGAAACCGCCTCGGTGTAAAAGCCCGTTCTGTAGAACTCAACGTCAGCCAGCGTTGCTCAGCATCCATGATGTCCGCCACTGACCAGCAGGAAGCCATCAAAGCCGGAGAATTCGGCGTACAGGCAGCCCTCAACGGCGAAACAGGAAAAATGATCTCATTTATCCGCAAAGAAACCTCTGACGGAACCTATATTATGGAATGTGGTCTTGAAGACGTCAATGCCATCTGCAACGAAGAAAAAACAGTTCCATCAGAGTGGATCACAGAAGACGGATCTGACGTCACTGAAGCCTTCATAAACTATGCCCGCCCCCTGATCCAGGGAACAGTACAGATCCCCTGCGGCGAAGACGGCCTCCCGTCATTCGTATACCGAAAATAGTATAGATTGACGGACGCGCAGGAAAATTAATTGTCTGGCGTGCGGTTTCGGACACTAAGATATTCTAAGGCGATAAAAATCTGCTAAAAGCATGAGCCCGCAGGGTCAAACTCGCTGTCGCTCAGACAGTGACCCTGTGGGCTCATAACGCATATTTTTATCGTCTAAGAATATCTAAGTATCCTGCAAATGCACGCCAGACAATTAATTTTCCTGCGCTGTTATAATATATATCAGTAGATTGCAAATATAAAGATAACTGTTTCGCAGTTTATTATCGGATACTATAAACAAAATCACATATTATAATAAGCCGCATACACTCCATTCATATCCAACAGCTCTTCATGTGTCCCCCTCTCAGCAATCCCATCCTCAGTGATCACAATAATCTCATCCGCATCCCTGATCGTAGAAAGTCTGTGCGCAATGGTAATAGTAGTACGGTTCTGTGAAAGCTCTTCAAGACTTCTCTGGATCCATCGTTCACTCTCATTATCCAGAGCACTCGTAGCTTCATCAAGGATCAGGATCGGCGGATTCTTCAGGAACACACGTGCAATGGAAATCCTCTGTTTCTGACCGCCCGAAAGTCTTGTTCCGCGTTCTCCGACATAGGTATCATACTGCTGTGGAAGTTCCATAATAAAATCATGAATGCTTGCCCGCTTTGCAGCTGCAATAATCTCTTCATCAGAAGCTCCCGGTTTTCCATATGCAATATTATCCCGGATCGTACCGTCAAACAGATAGACATCCTGCTGTACAGTTCCGATATTATTTCTGAGACTCTTCAGAGTCAGGCTGCGGATATCTTTTCCATCAATAGTGATCCGTCCCTCTGTTACATCATAAAAGCGTGGCAGAAGAGAACAGATAGTAGTTTTCCCGCCACCTGACGGACCCACAAGTGCCACAGACTTTCCGGCAGGGATATCAATAGAGATATCACTGAGAACAGGGGTATTATCGTCACTGTAATGAAAAGATACATGCTCATAGCTTACATGTCCCTTCACATCAGTAAGTTCTCTGGCATCCGGAGCGTCTGTGATCTCTGACTCTGTTTCCATAACATCAAGGAAACGGCGAAAGCCTGAAAGACCCTTTTGCATCATTTCGACCAACTCGACCAGAATCTGGATCGGACTGATAAAGATTCCGATATAAAGTGCATACATGGCAAGATCTGCAGTCTGCATTTCTCCGTTGGCAATAAGATAACCGCCATACACCAGAGTGACCAGATACATCATTCCCTGAAAGAACAGATTAGAGCTCATAAAGCTTCCCATACAGCGATAATTATCACGCTTTGAAAGCAGAAAAGCTTCATTGCTTTTTTTGAATTTGTTATGTTCAATATCTTCATTTGCAAAGGACTGTACCACACGGATACCGGAAAGTGTGTCCTGGAGACTTGCATTGACATCCCCGATCTTACGTCTGTTTTCCATAAAAGTTGTCTGCATTCGGGCATTCTGCTTAAAGGAAAACCAAAACATAACAATAACAAGGATGATCAGTGGAAATGCCAGTTTCTTATTGATAAAGAAAAGAAAGACAAAAGCACCGATGATCTTTACCAGAGAGATAAAAAGGTTTTCAGGACCATGGTGTGCAAACTCGGAAATATCAAAAAGATCACTGACCAGCTTGCTCATCATCTGACCGGAATTATTCTGACTGTAATAGGAAAATGAAAGCTGTTGGTAATGATCAAATAATTCCTGCCGCATATCCCGTTCCATATTTGCTCCCATCATGTGTCCCTGGCAGGTTACATAATATTTGCAGAGACATTGGATCACATACATAAGAAAGAGTCCTCCTGCGATCACAGGCAGTGCATGAAGAATCCTTGACTGATCCTGAGTGAACAGTGTTTTTGTCATAGTCCGCAGGATCTGAGGATATGCCAGATCTATCAGACTGATCACGGCAGCACATATCAGATCAATAAAAAAGACCGTTTTATACGGACCATAGTAGTGGATGAATTTTTTGATAGTATTCATAAGATAAAATCCTTTCATCTGTGATAGAATATATATGATTTTATAGTAACATAACAGAAAGGAAAGTCAATAGAGGGGCAGGAACAGGACTTTAAAATGAAGCTTTTTTGTGTTATATTGTGGTTATGGTAATTTCACAGGAGAGGAAGATGATCTGATGCAGGACAGAAAGCTTGAACAGGCTCTGGAGATTTATTTTCAGGAAAATCCGGACAGAGAGTCCGATAAATATCAGGAGATACAGAAATACCTGAAGCTCAGAATCCGTTCTGTAATGGAGCTTCTGATAGAGAATGAAGATACAGAAAGGATGGAGCAGATCGAGAAATGCGGATGGTTTTCCGCAAATGAGCTGGAGAATTTTATAAGATGTGCACAGGAAAAAGCAAAGCTGCGTTCTCTGGTATGGCTGCTTCATCTGAAAGATAAAAAATATGGATACTCAAAAAAAGACTTTTCACTGTAAAACAACAACAGAGCAGGAACTTACCGGAAAAAAATCCTGCAAAACTGCAGAAATCAATTGTATCTGGATTTTCCCTATCTGGACGGGGCATTTGCAAGTCTGGAATACAAAGCAGACAGCAGCATTGATACAATTGGGACAGACGGGAAGCTGATTTATTTTAATCCGGTATTTCTTATGAAAAAATATCTGGAAGATCCGGCAGCAGTAAGAAGAGGATATCTGCACATGCTGCTTCACTGTCTGTACCTTCATATTTTCATGGAACCTGACAGAGATTCCGGTGAATGGGACAGGGAATGCGACTGTTTTGTAGAGCAGCTGATTGACAAGGCTGTCGGAGAAGGCAAAATCAGCCTGAAGAAAAGAAAATCAGATGATACACAGGTGAACACAAATACTTTTGATGATCACATATTCTGGCAGAGAACTGCCGGACAGGCATCAGGAGGCAGGAGAACAAAGGAAAAATGGGAACATATCCTTGCTTATACCTCACAGAATAAGACCGGTATGCAAAGCAGGGCAGGGACTCAGACAAACGATCAGCAGGAAGAACTGGATGAGATCTACCGCAGTAAATATGATTACCGGAAATTTCTGAAGCAGTTCTGCAGACTGCGGGAGGAAGTGGAGCTGGATACGGAGAGCTTTGATTATATTTTTTACAGCTTTGGAATGGAACATTATGGAAATATTCCATTAATAGAACCGTTGGAGTATAAAGAAGTAAACCGTCTGGAGGAGCTGGTGATCGCCATTGACACATCCGGTTCATGTTCAGGAGAAACTGTACAGAGATTTCTGGGTGAAACCTATGGGATTTTAAGTGAAAAAGAGAATTTTTTCAGCAGGATGAAGGTATATATCGTCCAGTGCGACTGTTTTATCCAGAAAGTGGATGTGATCCATTCTGAGGAAGAGTGGAAGGAATACATCCGGAACGTTAAGATTCAGGGCAGGGGAGGTACAGATTTCCGCCCTGTATTTGAATTGATCCGTCAGGAAAAAGAGAGAAAAGAACTGAAGAATCTCAGAGCACTGATCTATTTTACAGATGGTGACGGGATTTATCCGGGACAAAAGCCGGATTATGAGACTGCATTTGTATTTCTGAAACGGACGGACAAGATGAAACTGGTGCCGCCATGGGCGAAATGTCTGATCACAGGAATGGGGCAAACTGCGGAGCAGATGTCAGTTTGAGTAAATAATGTTACTGTTCACTGGTAATATCCCGCGAGGTGTTTTTTGTGAGCGAAGGTCACAGAAAACCCGAGACATACCGCACGAATTTATGCGATTAGCATAAATTCTGTGCATCGCGAAGCGTGTTGCTGGGAACGGAGTGAACAGTAACTAAATAATTAGCAGGAGTATGATAATAAAATGAACATACAGGAAGCAAAAACAGAAATCTGTAATACACTTCGTGCATACCTGGCGAAGGATGAGAATGGATATTATACTTATCCTCTGATCCGTCAGAGACCGCTGTTGCTGATCGGTCCGCCGGGAATCGGCAAAACTGCCATTATGGAACAGGCGGCAGCAGAGTGCGGTGTGGGACTTGTAGCCTACACCATTACCCATCACACCCGTCAGAGTGCCATCGGTCTTCCGGAGATCGTTAAACGGAATTACGGTGGAAAAGGAATGATGGTGACAGATTACACAATGAGTGAGATCGTGGCATCTGTCTATGATTGTATGGAGAATACAGGCAGGAAAGAGGGAATCCTGTTTATTGATGAGATCAACTGTGTGTCTGAAACCCTGGCACCGGCAATGCTGGCACTTCTCCAGAATAAAACCTTTGGAAGTCATAAGATTCCGGAAGGCTGGATTCTGGTAGCAGCGGGAAATCCACCGGAGTATAATAAATCTGTCAGGGAATTTGATATTGTCACACTCGACCGTGTCCGTAAGCTTACAATTGAGCCTGACTGCGATATCTGGCTGAAATATGCAGGACAGCAGAAGGTGCACCAGGCGATCATTTCTTATCTGTCTGTGAAGAAAAACAATTTCTATGCGGTGGAGAATACAGTAGACGGTAAATTCTTTGTGACTGCCAGGGGATGGGAGGATCTTTCAAGACTTCTGCAAAGCTATGAAAAGCTGGGGATCGGGATCAGTGAGGAACTGGTGGAGGAATTTCTCCAGAAAGAGGAAACAGCCAGAGATTTTGCAGGTTTTTATCAGTTATATACAAAGTATGGGGAGGATTATGAAATCCCGTCGATCCTGTCCGGAAATCTGAGCCGGGAGAATCTGGCACTGAAGGAGAAGATGGCTGCAGATGGAGCTTTTGAGGAGCGTTTTGCAGTTGTAAATCTGATCCTGGGGGCATTGAGAGAAAAAGCGGAAGAATATGGACAGGCAGATCATCAGCTTGAGGTACTCTATGAGATGCTTCTGCATCTGAGAACTCAGGTGAGAAAGAATGCTGAGGAAGAGAAGCTGGGAATTTCATTGCTTGAAGAATTTGTGCAGGAACAGGAAAACAGTCTGCAGATCAAAGTAAAGATGGAACTGATCTCAGTAAGAGAACAGAAATATCAGGAGACGGCAATCCGCAGGCTGAGGGAATATATTCTGACAGCAAAGAAAGAACATGTGCGGTCAGCTGAAAATGGATTTAAGCGGATCAGTAAATGTTTTGAAAAAGAAGCAGTATGCAGAGAAGATATGATCCAGAAACTCCAGGGAGAACTGCAGAATGCCTTTTCATTTATTAAAGAGAGCTTTGGCGAAAATCAGGAAATGCTGCTTTTCGTGACAGGGATCACAGCGGATAAGTCAATGACTTCGTTTATTGCCGGAAATGGCTGTCCGGCATATTTTGAACACAGCGAGATGCTTTTATATAATAAAGAAGAAAATGAACTGCGAAAAGCGTGTCTGGAGGCAGTGCATGATGGATTACAGGAAGAATGATGTGACCGGGTATAATAGTCTGTCACAGACAGCGGTTGGAAACGGATGTCTGTATATTATATAGAAGTCAATCAGACAGCAGCTGATACATAGCAGCAATGTGCTGCGGAAATGGAGGAAGAATGTCAGAAAAACAGCCTAAAAAAAAGAAGACAGCAGGGGATGTTGTGTTGACGGTTGTTCTGATCGCAGCAATCTGTGTATTCTGTTATGCAGGATATAATCTGTTTCATATTTATACAGAATATAAGAAAGGTACGGATGAGTACAATTCAATCACACAGATGGCAGTAACAGAACGAGATCCGGATGGAGAAGCGGCAGGACCGGAAGCCGGCAGTGAGCTGAAAGCACCTATGGATATTGACTTTGCATCTCTTAAAAGTGTAAATAATGATGTAGTGGGATGGATTTATGTGGAAGCAGTGCCAGATATTAATTACCCCATCGTGCATGGCAAAGACAATGAAACTTATCTTCACAGAACTTATGAGAAGAATTATAACTTTGCAGGAACTATCTTCGTGGACTATGAAAATAAAGGAGATTTCAGTGACTGCAACACGATCGTGTATGGCCATAATATGAAAAATGGTTCCATGTTTGCACAGCTTAAGAAATTTACACAGGATGAGGAGACTTATAAGAAGAGCAAATATTTCTGGATCTTTACACCTGAGAAAAACTACAGGTATGAGATTATCTCCGCGTACACTACAGGTGTGAACAGTGATACCTATACTCTGTTTAAGGGACCGGGTGAGGAATTTGAAAAATATCTGGAAAAGATCAGAGGATATTCCGAGATTCAGACAGATGCAGAAGGAATGAACATAAAGGACAAGATCATTACTCTGTCTACCTGTACAGGAAACGAGGCAACCCGTTATGTTGTCCAGGGAAAACGTGTGGATACACTTGATGTCGGGCAGTAGAATTATGAAGAGCAGTTACCTGAATCAGAAGAAAATCGTATTGCTGTAAAAGCAGACGATAAAAATTCAGATGATAAAATTTCAGTAACAGTGTTTTGAAAAAATAAAGGAGGAATTCTAAATGGCAGGAGAAGTTGAGAGATTACAGGAACTTGTAGACAAATATGACAATATTGTCTTCTTCGGTGGAGCAGGTGTTTCCACAGAGAGCGGAATCCCGGATTTCAGAAGTCAGGACGGACTTTATCATCAGAAATATGACTATCCTCCGGAAACGATCTTAAGCCATACATTCTTTATGAGAAAGCCGGAAGAATTTTTCAAATTCTACAGAGACAAGATGCTTTGTGACACTGCAAAACCAAATGCAGCACATCTGAAGCTGGCAGAACTGGAACAGGCAGGAAAACTGAAAGCAGTTATCACCCAGAATATCGACAATCTGCATCAGATGGCGGGTAGTAAGAAAGTGCTGGAGCTTCATGGAAGTGTATACCGCAATTACTGCATGAAGTGTCACAGATTTTATGATTTTGCCCACATGAAAGCATCCACAGGTGTTCCGAGATGCGAATGTGGTGGAATTATCAAGCCGGATGTGGTATTGTATGAAGAAGGTCTGGACAATCAGACGATCAATGAAGCAGTGAAGGCAATCTCAGAGGCACAGGTGCTGATCATAGGGGGAACTTCCCTGGCTGTTTACCCGGCAGCAGGACTGATCGATTACTTCCGGGGAGAGCACCTTGTAGTGATCAACAAATCCCCGACTCCGAGAGACAGATATGCAGACCTTCTGATCCAGGGGCCGATCGGACAGGTATTTTCACAGATTCATTGCTAGCGTGTCTGAAAAATCAAGGGTAACTGTTCAGCGGTTCGCTATTTGGCGAAGTACCGGACAGTTACTGTCAAAGTTATATAAGAGGAGTAAGAGATTATGGGACTTCCCTATGAAGTTGGTGATATTGTTACATTAAAGAAAGTCCATCCCTGCGGAAGCAGAGACTGGGAAATCTTAAGGGTAGGTGCTGATTTCCGCCTGAAATGTACAGGATGCGGACATCAGATCATGGTACCGCGCAAGATGGTTGAGAAAAATACTAAAAATTTGATAAAAAAGAAAAATAGTACTTTACAGACACGAAAAACTATGTTAGAATCAACACTCGTGATATATTTTATATCCTTGCTCTTTGACAGGCAAAGGGCCAACAGACCATAAGGAGGTAAAGCAAGACATGAACAAGTACGAGTTAGCATTAGTTGTTAGTGCAAAAGTTGAAGACGAAGTACGTGATGCAGTTGTTGAGAAAGCAAAAGGATACATCACACGTTACAACGGCACTATCACAGAAGTAGAAGAATGGGGTAAGAAAAAATTAGCTTACGAAATTCAGAAAATGCATGAAGGCTTCTACTATTTCATTCAGTTTGAAGCAGACGCACAGTGCCCGGCGGAAGTTGAAAGACACGTTCGCATCATGGACAATGTATTAAGATACTTAGTCGTAAGAAAAGACGCATAATCTTATACAGGGTGGATTTTAGAAGGCACCATTAATTGATCCGTTCAACCATTCAAAGCAGAAACGAAGAGGTATTTATATGAACAAAGTAATTTTAATGGGACGCTTAACAAGAGATCCTGAGGTGAGATATTCCGCAGGAGAGAATGCATTGGCAATTGCCAGATATACACTGGCAGTAGACAGAAGATTCCGCCGTGACGGTGAAGCAACAGCAGACTTTATCAGTTGTGTATCCTTTGGACGTACAGCCGAGTTTGCTGAGAAGTATTTCCGTCAGGGACTTAAGATCATTGTTTCAGGACGCATTCAGACAGGCAGCTACACCAATCGTGATGGCCAGAAGGTTTATACCACAGAGGTAGTAGTTGAGGAACAGGAGTTTGCTGAGAGCAAGGCGGCCAGCGATAATTACGCAGCTTCCCATCCTCAGACATCATCCCCTGCACCTGCACCATCCATGCCGGCTCCGGGAGCAGCCAGTGCAGACGGTTTCATGAACATTCCGGATGGAATTGATGAAGAACTGCCGTTTATTTAATACAAACTGATAGAATAAAATAGGAGGAAAGCAATCATGGCTTACAATAGAGGCGAAAGACCAGACTCTCCAATGAAGAGAAGAGGCGGCCGCAGAAGAAAAAAAGTTTGTGTATTCTGTGGTAAAGAGAATAACGAGATCGACTACAAGGATGTAGCAAAATTAAGAAAATATGTTTCTGAAAGAGGAAAAATCCTTCCAAGAAGAATTACAGGAAACTGTGCAAAACATCAGAGAGCACTGACAGTTGCTATCAAGAGAGCACGTCATATGTCTATGATGCCATACATCCAGGACTAATTCTGAAGATGATAAATGCTGCTCCGCATTTGGCGGAGCAGCATTTTTGCATTATTTACGAGAATTGCTATAGAACAGAATGAACAGTAACACAATAACCATTATTTTTGTGCGTTCTTCTGTTGCTATGGTAAATTCTGTTCAAATCTGTTATAATATGATTCAAAGGGCGTTTTTCACAGAACCTGTCTATATGCAGCACATTTGCTGTGTACAGGCGAAACAAATAGAATGATGAAGAACGGAAAGAAAGATATGAGTGATAAACTGAAATTAAAAGGGCATATGAAAGCATTCATGCGGTGGCCTCTGATTCTCTCGGCTTTACTGATCGTACTTAATATCTGGGTATATTTTGTCAGCGTGAAGGCTGGTATTATTGTGTCAGGTGGAATCCTGATTTATGTGGGATGTGCAGTAATAATACTCCGATGCCACAGACCGTTCATTGTAAATGAACTGATAGCCTTTGCCAATCAGTATGATTCGCTTGAAAAGAGAATCCTTGAAGAACTGGCATTGCCCTATGCCATTATGGATATGAATGGCAGAATGATCTGGTCCAACAAAGTATTTGCGGAGCTTACAGGTAAAGATCAGTTTTATAAGAAAAATGTCAGCACTGTTTTTCCGGATGTAACAGCTGACAAATTACCGGTTGCAGATAAGAAAGAGACTGCTGAGATCAGTACTCGATTTGGAGAGAAGACTTATCGTATTTCCATGCAGAGGGTGTCTCTTGGTGAAGTGGTTGCCAAAAGTGAGTTTCTGGAGAATTCAAACAGGAATGTCAGCCTGATCGCCATGTATCTGTATGACGATACAGAACTGAAGTCTTACATTAAAAAGAATGAAGACAATAAGCTTGTTGTAGCGTTGGCTTATCTGGATAACTATGAGGAAGCACTCGAGAGTGTAGAGGATGTGAGACGTTCACTTCTGATTGCTCTGATTGACCGGAAGATTACGAAATATTTTTCCAATTTCGATGGTCTTGTAAAGAAACTTGAGAAGGACAAATATTTCCTGATCATGCGCCAGAGTTCGCTTGAGGCTCTGAAAGAACAGAGATTTCATATTCTGGACGAGGTTAAAACAGTTAATATCGGAAATGAGATGGCAATCACTTTGAGTATTGGTGTGGGACTGAATGCCTCCACGTATATTCAAAATTATGAGTATTCACGTATTGCTATAGAGATGGCACTTGGACGTGGCGGTGATCAGGTTGTTATTAAGAATGGAAATAATATTACCTATTACGGCGGAAAGACTCAGCAGATGGAGAAGAATACCCGCGTAAAAGCCAGGGTAAAAGCGCAGGCACTGAAAGAGTTTATGAGTACGAAAGACAGAGTCGTTGTCATGGGACATAAAATCACAGATGTGGATGCGTTGGGAGCAGCAATCGGTATTTTCCGTGCAGGTAAAACACTTGGAAAATCTGTCAGTATTGTAGTGAATGATCCGACAAAATCTATCAGACCGTTGATCGCAGGATATGTGAATAATCCAGACTACGAGCCATCTATGTTTGTGGACAGCGAGCAGGCTAAAGATATGGTAGATAACAATACAGTGGTGGTTGTAGTTGATACTAACAGACCAAGCTATACGGAATGCGAGGAGCTTCTGCACATGACAAAGACAATTGTTGTGCTGGATCATCACAGGCGGGGAAGCGAAGTGATAGAGAATGCGGTGCTTTCCTATGTGGAGCCTTATGCATCCTCAGCCTGTGAGATGGTAGCAGAGATCCTGCAGTATTTCTCGGATGACCTGCGTATCCGCAATATGGAGGCTGACTGTCTCTATGCGGGAATTATGATCGATACAAACAATTTTACTACAAGAGCAGGTGTACGTACCTTTGAGGCTGCTGCATTCTTAAGAAGGAGTGGAGCAGACGTGACCAGAGTACGTAAACTGTTAAGGGATGATCTGAAATCTTATCAGGCACGTGCAGAAGCAGTGAGAACTGCACAGATTTACAGAGAATGCTATGCCATTGCCAGATGTCCAAGTGAAAATCTGGACAGTCCTACAGTTATAGGAGCACAGGCAGCCAATGAGCTTCTGAATATTGCAGGGGTTAAGGCATCGTTTGTACTGACTCAGTACAATAATGAAGTTTATATCAGTGCCAGGGCTATTGACGAAGTCAATGTACAGGTAATGATGGAAAAGATGGGCGGAGGCGGTCATATGAATATTGCCGGTGCCCAGGTCAAGGCTTCTCCGGATGAGGTGGAGAGAATGCTTAAAGACATCATAGATCAGGAATATCAGGAGGAAAACACAAAATGAAAGTAATCTTACTTGAAGACGTAAAAGCACTTGGAAAAAAGGGACAGATCGTAAATGTAAGTGACGGATATGCAAGAAACATGATCCTTCCTAAGAAACTGGGGCTGGAGGCAACTCCTAAGAATTTAAATGATCTGAAACTTCAGAAAGCAAACGAAGAGAAGGTCGCAAAAGAAGTATATGAAGCAGCACAGGCATTTGCAAAGGATCTCGAGACAAAAGAAATCATCCTTACACTGAAAACAGGAGAAGGCGGAAGAACCTTTGGTTCCGTTTCTTCCAAAGAAATCTCTGAAGCAGCAAAGAAACAGTTGAATCTTGACATTGATAAAAAGAAACTGCAGCTTCCTGAGCCAATCCGTACACTTGGTGTTACCCAGGTGCCTGTCAGATTACATCCTAAGGTAACAGGAACTCTTAAAGTATGGGTAAAAGAAGCATAAGTCTTCCGGAGGGATAAAGAATGGAAGAAGCGCTGATTAAAAGAATACTCCCCCACAGTATAGAGGCAGAGCAGTCTGTAATCGGCTCAATGATCCTGGACAGAGATGCGATCCTTGTGGCATCTGAGATACTTACCAGCGATGATTTTTATCAGAAACAATATGGCATCATCTTTGATGCAATGGTGGAATTGTGTAATGAAGGGAAACCGGTAGATCTGGTGACCCTTCAGAATCGTTTAAAGGAGAAAGAACTCCCGCCGGATATCAGCAGTATGGAATATGTAAGAGATCTGATCTCAGCGGTTCCTACTTCTGCAAATGTGAAGTACTACGCAAAGATCGTCAGTGAGAAAGCAGTCCTTCGCAGACTTATCAAGGCAAATGAAGAGATTGCCAACACCTGCTATCTGGAGAAGGAGAATACAGAGATTATTCTGGAAGAAGCGGAAAAAAAACTGTTCAATATTCTCCAGAGACGCAACAATGAAGAATATGTTCCAATCCAGCAGGTAGTTCTGAATGCCATTAATAACATTGAGAAAGCGTCTAAGCTTAAAGGTTCTGTAACAGGTATTCCCACAGGCTTTATGGATCTGGATTATAAAACATCTGGTATGCATCCTTCTGATCTGGTGCTGATCGCAGCCCGTCCTTCCATGGGGAAAACAGCCTTTGTACTGAACATTGCACAGTATATGGCATTCCGAAAGGATGTCACAGTTGCCATATTCAGTCTGGAAATGTCAAAGGAACAGCTGGTGAACCGACTTCTGGCAATGGAATCTCATGTAGATTCCCAGAATATGAGAACAGGTAATCTGAAAGACGAGGACTGGACAAAACTGGTAGAAGGAGCAGATATTATCGGTAAATCTAATCTGATCATTGATGACACGCCGGGTATTTCTATTGCGGAAATGCGCTCCAAATGCAGGAAATATAAGCTGGAACATAATCTCGGGATTATCATGATCGACTATCTGCAGCTGATGAGCGGAAGTGGAAAAAGTGATTCCAGACAGCAGGAAATTTCAGATATTTCCCGTTCTCTGAAAGCTCTTGCCAGAGAGCTGAATGTGCCGGTGATCGCATTGTCTCAGCTCAGCCGTGCGGTGGAACAGCGTCCGGATCACAGACCAATGCTTTCGGATCTTCGAGAATCCGGAGCCATTGAACAGGATGCCGATGTGGTAATGTTTATCTACAGAGATGACTATTATCATAAGGATACAGAGAAGAAGGACATTGCAGAGATTATCATTGCCAAACAGAGAAACGGTCCCATCGGAACAGTAGAACTGGTATGGCTGCCGAGATATACACAGTTTGTGAATATGAAGAAATAATCTATCTCAGAGGAGTTTGATCTTTGACTTGAATAATATTATAGCAATCCTCTAAAATAATGCATCTTAATCCAGCCCATCAGAGTGTGAAATCCTGCTGAATTGTCTTAAATGCATTATTTACGAGGATTGCTATAGAAAAATTTTACAGGGAAACAGTATCAGGGGGGGGAGAATCCGGTACTGTTTCCCTGTTTTTTGTGTCAAAATAAAGTTTTATAGGGAAGTTTGTCAATCGAAACTTCTTGCAATCTCGCTATGGCGTTTTATAATAAATATACATGATATCAGGATTACGACAGCTGTTTTTACAGTGCAGTGGTTTAATGATATCAGGTGATAGATTGAGTTGTTGATATGCATCAGTGGTTTCTGATGAAAAATGGACTCAAAAGGAGGAGGGGCAGCATGGAGCAACGGTATACTGTGACTCAGACCGCAGAAATCCTTGGCGTGAGGGCATCGGTCCTCCGGTACTGGGAGGAAGAACTGGAACTGAGGATATGCAGGAATGAGCAGGGACATCGTTACTATACAGGAAATGATATTACGCTTCTGGCTAATATAAAGGAACTAAAGAAAAGAGGACTTGCCCTGAGAGCGATCAAAGAACTGGTTCCAAGAATTTCAAGGACTGCACCCGGGACTACTGCGAGCAAAGTGAAGCTTCTTGAAGATGAACAGCCTGAGAGGAAAAAAATACTTGAATTTCAGAAAATCATGGAACGTCTGATCGCTCAGGAGCTACATATGAAAAAAGAGGGAGAAGACCAGTGCCGGGATCTGGATGAAACGATCCGTAACAGACAGCTTGCGAGAAAAGAGGCTGCTGCAGCACTGGAAAAAAGAAGCAGGAGGATCAGAAGAAAACATTTGTAAAAGTTATCCATAAAGAAAACAGCTTCGTCTCTGCGGTAAACAGAGATGAAGCTGTTTTGAAATCATGAATTATTCTGCTGGATGAATAGCCTCTGTTGGACATGCATCTGCACATGTTCCGCAGTCTAAGCATGCATCAGCGTCGATTACATAATGCTCATCTCCCTGAGAGATAGCTTCTGCAGGACATTCGCTTTCGCATGTTCCACAGCTTACACATTCGTCTGAAATTACATATGCCATAATTAGAATCCTCCTTATCGTAATAACGTTTTAGGCCCCTTTCGGGGTTCTGCATACATTTTAATATATCTTTGTCTGAATTACAAGTATAAAATCAGATACATTATAAAATAATATTAAGTTAGCATTTGCTTACTTTACCTGCAGATTACAAATAGCTGACGGACATGTGAATGTCTGTCCGAGCAGAGAAATTATCCTGCCAAAATACAGGCATTTGTATGATGGAAAATAGTCTGTTAATATACAAAAAAATAAGAGTATCAAAAAGAAAGTGCGTTTTTGCTGAATTTATTGACAATTCAGACATAAACGGTTATAGTAAAGATACTTGCAAGGAGGCATAACACAGAAAGTTGTGCCTCTTTTGTTCCGTAGCAGGAATCAGAAAACAAATAGAAAGAATGGAGGAATGAAGAATGAAGAAAGCATTGGCAATTGGACTTGCAGCAGTAATGGCGGTTTCCATGAGTGCACCGGTATTTGCAGAAGATGAAGGTAAAGGGATTGCAAAAGAGGACCTGAAAGTAGGAGTGATCTATATCGGTGATGAGAATGAAGGTTACACGGCTGCTCATATGAAAGGAATTGATGAGATGGAAGAGAAGCTTGGTCTTGACGATTCTCAGATTATTGAGAAAACTCTCATCGGTGAAGATGAAGGATGCTATGATGCGGCAGCAGACCTTGCAGATCAGGGATGTCAGATCATCTTTGCAAACAGCTTTGGACATGAGACTTATATACTGGAAGCAGCAGGGGAATATCCGGAGGTTCAGTTCTGTCATGCAACAGGAACACAGGCTGCATCCAGCGGACTTTCCAATATGCATAACTATTTTACAAATATTTACGAAGCACGTTACGTGTCAGGTGTAGTTGCAGGTCTGAAACTGAATGAAATGATCGAGGACGGCACAGTAAAAGAAGACGCATGCAAGATGGGTTATGTAGGTGCATTCCCATACGCAGAGGTTATCTCCGGTTATACAGCTTTCTATCTTGGCGCGAAGAGCGTATGCCCGTCTGTAACAATGGAAGTAAAATATACAAACAGCTGGGCAAGCTTTGACCTTGAGAAAGAGTGCGCAGATGCTCTGATCTCTGACGGCTGTGTACTGATCAGCCAGCATGCAGATACAACAGGTGCTCCTACAGCATGCGAAGCAGCAGGAGTTCCATGTGTAGGTTATAATATTGATATGACATCTGTTGCTCCGAACACAGCACTTACTTCTGCATCTATGGACTGGGGTGTATATTATACATACGCAGTACAGTGTATGCTTGACGGCACAGCAATTGATACTGACTGGTGTAAAGGATTTGCGGAAGGTGCAGATAAGATCACAGCTCTCAATGACAAAACTGTAGCAGAGGGTACAGAAGAAAAGGTCAAAGAAGTGGAAGATGCGCTCATTGATGGTTCCCTTCATGTATTTGATACATCTGCATTTACAGTAGACGGCAAGGAACTTGATACTTATAAGAAGGGTGATACAGAGTACATTTCTGACGGATACTTCCATGAATCTGAATATGGTTCCGCACCTGCATTTGATATTGCGATTGATGGAATTACATCTATTACAGAATAAGAAAATTGCTGGAGCTGCAAAGCGCGGAGCAATTCATGACAGCAGGGCTGCCCGGGCGGCAGCTCTGCTGTTTTCATATCGTACGTGCAAAAGAAGTCTTGAAGTCTTCTGACAGAAGGTTTCTTTTGCTGTATTATGGAGTATACAGGAGAGCAATTCCATAATTCAGAAGTAGGATTAAATGATATCGGCAGTCAAAGAGACAGGACTTTTACTGTAGATTGGATATCATTAGATAAAAGGAGGAAACGATAGTGGGAGAAAACTATGCACTTGAACTTAGAGATATTTCCAAGAGTTTTGGTTCGGTCCAGGCGAATGATCATGTAGATCTCACACTGAGAAAATCGGAGATTCTTGCAATTCTGGGGGAAAACGGAAGCGGAAAGACAACTCTGATGAATATGATCTATGGAATTTATTATCCGGATGAAGGACATATTTTTGTAAATGGAAAAGAAGTAACGATCCGTTCACCGAAAGATTCCTATGAACTGGGAATCGGTATGGTACATCAGCATTTTAAACTGGTAGATGTACTGACAGCAGCAGAGAATATTGTTCTGGGACTTCCGGGAAAGGGAAAGCTGGACATGAAGAGGATCACAGAGGATATTCAGAAGCTGGCAGATAAATATGGCTTTGAATTGGATCTGTCACAGAAGATCTACGAAATGTCCGTTTCCCAGAAGCAGACAGTTGAGATCATAAAGATGCTCTACCGTGGCGCGAGGATTCTGATCCTGGATGAGCCGACTGCAGTTCTGACACCACAGGAGTCTGACAGGTTATTCGATATTTTGAGAAATATGAGAAAAGATGGATGTTCCATTATGATCATCACGCACAAACTCCAGGAAGTTCTGGCGTTATCAGATCGTGTGGCAATCCTCAGAAAAGGAAAGTATATTGATACAGTAGAAACAGCTCAGGCAAATGCACAGAGTCTGTCAGAGATGATGGTAGGCGGCAGAGTAGATCTCAATATCGACCGTCCTGAACCGGAGAATGTAAGGAAACGATTAGTAGTCAAAGGTCTGAACTGTAAAAACAAAGAAGAGGTAAAAACTCTGGATGATGTTGATCTGACAGTAAATGCAGGAGAGATTCTGGGTATTGCCGGCATTTCCGGAAGCGGCCAGAAAGAATTTCTGGAGGCAATTGCAGGACTCCAGGCAATAGAGAGCGGTTCGATCACCCTGTTTGATGACAATGGAAAAGGAACAGAGCTTGCAGGAATGGATTCTATCTCCATTAATAAAGCAGGGATCAGCCTTGCTTTTGTTCCGGAAGACCGTATTGGTATGGGGCTTGTGGGCGATATGGATATGACCGATAATATGATGCTCAGAAGCTATCGCAATGGCAAAAGTCCATTCCTGGATCGAAAAGGTCCAAAGGCACTGGCGTTAAAAATCAAAGAACAGCTTGAAGTCATGACTCCAAGTATTTCTGCACCTGTCCGTCAGATGTCAGGAGGAAATGTGCAGAAGGTTCTGGTAGGAAGAGAAATTGCCCAGAATCCGAAAGTGCTTCTGGTAGCTTTCCCAACTCGAGGGGTGGATGTCAATACTTCCCATGTGATCTACCGCCTTCTGAATGAACAGAAGAAAAAAGGGGTTGCAGTAGTCTGTGTTATTGAGGATCTTGATGTAGTTCTTGAACTGTGTGACAGGATTGCAGTGTTCTGCGGAGGTAAAATCAGCGGAATTGAGGATGGAAGAACTGCAACGAAAGAAGGAATCGGGATTCTTATGACGAAGCATGAAAAAGGAGGGACACAGGCATGAAGAAAGAACCTTTCTTACAGGTAAGTAAAAGAAGAAACAAAGCCAGATGGCAGGAACGTCTTCTGATCCGTTTCATTGCATTGATCCTTGCACTGATCGTGTGCGGAGCGGTGATCGTTGCCCTGGTAAAGATGAATCCGGTGGATGTCTATAAGGCAATTTGGGATGGAGCAATGGGTTCGGAACGCCGTCTGTGGCAGACCATACGAGATACAATGGTACTGCTGTGTATTTCCATTGGTCTGGCACCTGCATTTAAAATGAAATTCTGGAACATCGGTGCAGAAGGTCAGATCCTGATCGGTGGTGCCTGCTCTGCTGCCGTCATGATCTATGCAGGAGATAAGATGCCTACAGGGTTACTCCTGATCGTAATGTTTGTGGCAAGTGCACTTGGCGGAATGATCTGGGGAATGATCCCGGCTGTATTTAAAGCAAACTGGAATACAAATGAGACACTGTTTACTCTGATGTTGAATTATGTTGCCATGCAGGTAGTAACTTATTGTATTGTATTCTGGGAAAATCCGAAAGGTTCCAATACAGTCGGTGTCATCAATCAGGCTACAAAAGGCGGATGGCTTCCGGAATTGTTCGGACAGAAATATGGCTGGAATGTAGTCATTGTCCTGATTCTGACAGTGGGAATGTTCATTTATCTGAAATACTGTAAGCAGGGCTATGAGATCGCAGTAGTAGGTGAGAGCGAGAATACTGCCAGATATGCCGGTATCCAGGTGAAAAAGGTTATTATCCGTACAATGGCAATCTCCGGTGCAATCTGTGGTATCGCAGGTTTTGTTATTGTCAGCGGAGCCAGCCATACGATTTCCACTGCAACAGCAGGCGGTCGTGGATTTACTGCGATCATTGTCGCATGGCTTTCCAAGTTTAATACATTTATTATGGTTGCAGTTTCCTTTGGCATCGTATTTATGGACCAGGGTGCCGTACAGATTGCAACACAGTATGGACTGAATGAGAATGCTTCCAATGTTCTTCTGGGAATCATTCTGTTTTTCCTGATCGGTGCAGAATTCTTTATCAACTACAGAGTAAAGCGTGCAAAGAAATAGGAGGTAGCGGCAATGAGTGTACTGATAGTTTTTATTCAAAAAGCAATTGTCCAGGGCATCTGTATTCTGTATGGGGCGCTTGGTGAGATTATGACAGAGAAATCCGGTAACCTGAATCTTGGTATTCCGGGAATTATGTATATGGGCGGCATTTCAGGTTTGATGGGAGCTTTCCTCTATGAGAAGGATAATCCTGATCCCAATGCACTTGTGGGTGTACTGATATCGTTTTTGTGTGCGTTTGCATGTGCTGCAATCGGTGGTCTGATTTACAGTATCCTGACTATCACACTTCGTGTAAATCAGAATGTAACAGGTCTTGCACTTACCATTTTTGGTACAGGTTTTGGTAACTTCTTTGGCGGTTCTATTTCCAAGCTTGCAGGCGGTGTAGGACAGATTTCCGTAAAAGTAACAGGAAGTGCCTATACGGCAAAAATCCCGGGATTGTCTAAGATTCCGGTTATCGGAGGTATTTTATTTAATTATGGTTTCCTTACATATCTCTGTATTATTATAGCAGTCCTGTTATCGCTTTTTCTGTTCAAGACAAGAGCGGGATTGAATCTCAGGGCAATCGGTGAAAATCCGGGAACTGCAGATGCAGCAGGTATCAATGTTATCAAATATAAATATCTGTCAACCTGTATCGGTGCAGGTCTGGCAGGTCTGGGCGGACTCTATTTCGTAATGGAATATTCAGGAGGAACCTGGACAGACAATGGTTTTGGAGATCGTGGCTGGCTTGCTGTTGCACTGGTAATCTTTGCATTATGGAAACCACTGAATGCAATCTGGGGAGCATTCCTGTTCGGAGCTCTTTATATTCTGTATCTTTATATCCCGGGACTTGGACGAAGCATGCAGGAAGTATTTAAAGCACTGCCTTATGTGGTAACGATTATCGTACTGGTATTCACAAGCTTCCGAAAGAAAAAGGAACACCAGCCGCCTGCTGCGCTGGGACTTCCGTATTTCAGGGAGGAACGATAAAATTAAAAGTTTGCAGTTGATTCCAGAGTAAAATAGTATTATAATATCAGAAGCTATAAAAGCTGAGTAGTATGAAGAAAAATTAAGGAGGAAATATACAATGGCTAAAGTATCAAAAGACATGCTGATCGGTCAGCTTCTTCAGATTGATGCAAATATCGCACCGATTCTTATGAGAGCAGGAATGCATTGCCTTGGATGCCCATCTTCCCAGATGGAATCTCTCGAAGAAGCGGCTATGGTTCATGGACTGGATGTTGATGTACTGGTTAACCAGATTAATGATTTTCTTGGAGAATAATCTTCCTGAAAGGTAATCATATGACGGACTATGACAATTGTTGAATTGTCATAGACTGACATGTAAAAAGGATGTTCTGAATAAGTTCAGGACATCCTTTTTTGAGAAATCTGTAATTTACTATGGTATAAGAAAAGAGCTTTCAGATGAAAACTGAATGCTCTTTTAATTATGAAAATTATTACAGTTGAATCAGCTGCTGAAGGGCAGAATCGGAAATCAGTTCTCCATGTTCTGTCAGATAAGCTTCTCCTGAAAGAGAGAAAGCCTTTCCCTGTCCATATTCCGTAAGAATATTACATACCCTGTTAAAATCCTCCGGAGAAAGTGATGACTGGTGAAGTACCAGTTTGTAAAGCTCATCGGCCGGATCTTTGTACAGGGTGTTTGTACCGGTAAAATAGCCGTTCAGTCCATGGGCGGCCGCAATCACATCGTCCAGTGTGTCGAACTCATAGAGACGGATAAGATTTACATCAGGAACCTGAGTATCGTCATTTTCCTTTGCTCCGGTATTCTGAGCAGATTTGCCATCTTTTGTCTGAGTACTCTTCATCTTTGCTTCGTAAAGCTTCTGGAAGATATCAATAATATTGTCTGCACCGTCAAGCTGAAGAGTATCTGTCTTATCATTCCCTCTGAATGGAGCAAATTTGGAGAAACGGGTATCCAGTTCTTCAGGATCCTCTACTTTGGTAATGATCAGGATGATGCTCTCGGTACTCACCGGGATGGCCTCGATCATTAATGGAATATTATCTGCCTCAAAACCAAACTGTATCTGTGCCTGCTGCATCATATCGCGGAAAAGTTTCTTGGCTTTCTCAGTGCCGTAAGCCAGTTCACTGATACGGATCTGATGGTTCTCCAGGTCTTCTCTTGTCAGTGTGCAGCGTATCTGGTTGTCGTTGATCTTTTCTATCTTCATGTTGTCACATCCTATTCTGAATAACATTGAATTATCTGGCAGCTTCATAATTGCCTGTGAAAATCCATTAAAAGTGTTTCTGATAATGAAAATTTAACTTTTGAAAGCTGCGGACAATTACGGATAAATTAAAAGTTACTATTGTTTTTTTTGTAACAGCAATTTTAAAGGATTGCCATAGATGCGCTGTCTTTGGAAAATTGCTGCAAGTAACTTCAAAAATTCTATTGTCTGACTGTGAATTTATAAAATTTTATACACTATATTATATAACACAGAACTGCAAAATGTAAAGATAAGTAATCAACCAAAATATTAAATTTTTAGAAACAAAACAGAAAAAAATACATAAATGAAGAAAAACACTTGCATCTGTTTACCAGATGGATATAATGAAAACAGAAGAAGCAGTAAACCTGCGGTTCACATAAGCGAAGATCTGAAACATTAACCAAAGTGATCTTTTATTTCTAAACTTCATTGCCGTTTTTCATGCAGCGTTCCTGCTGTGGCAATGTACAGGTAAAATTTCCATGATGATAAGAAGTTGAAACGTTACTGTTCACTCCGTTCACAGTAACGATAAAACAGGTGCAGGGATATTGTTTTTTCAACAGCCGATAAGGTGCTTTCTAAAAAATCTTATGAAAGAAGGGAGGTAAGCTTACGGAAAATATATCACGGGCAACCAAAAAGAGCATGCGTAAACCACTGGAAAAAGAATTGAAGAGTTATCGTGAACAGGGAATTTCTCTGTATCTGAATGGTATACTCAGTAATCCGAAAACAATTGCAAAAGCCTGTCAGATTGCAGAAGGTGGTGGATACATGCGTGATTACGTTGAAGATGAAAAAGGACGGATCGCTCGTGTGGATTTTGATTTCGTCAAAGAAAAATAACAAAAGAGAAAGCTGCCCGAACAGATTCTGAATCAATCCCCCCGATGTTCATAATGCCTTCGGGCAGCATAAGAATATAATTACGCATATCTTAAAAATTTGTGAAAAATACGATTTTGCAATACAATTGTAATATTTTATGGTATACTTAAGCCAGTATCATCAAGTTGCCGATACAGTTGATAATACTGGTACATCATACTCAAAATAACTATATGAAATACCTTTCTGTGAGCTGATGTATCAATAGCGATCGTGTTACTGTCTGCTTTGTTTCCGGTAACACAATATTTACTGAAAGGAAAAATACTATGAATAAAAAGTATAAACCAGTTATCGCAGTTGCCGTTTTGGTCATTCTTGTTGCGATTCTTGGAATTGTCACTCATGTAGTAATGAAGTACATACCATCTTCTGAGAAAATGGATCTGAATGAATATTATGGAGAAATGGCAGATGGGGAGATTGCCCTGGTCATTGGAACTGAGAAACTGGAAGAACGTGGTCTGGTGGACGGAGACAGAGTCTATTTACCACTGGATGTGGTGAATACTTATCTGAACCAGAGATATTACTGGGATTCTGCCAATCAGCAGATACTTTATGCAACACCTTCGGAGCTGACTTCTGCGAGTGCATCATCTGAGGCAGGAGATAAGGTATGGGTGAAAGATGACAAAGTGTATCTGAATCTTACTTATGTGCAGGAATTTACAGATCTTGATGCATACATCACAAAAGATCCATACAGGATTGCCATACAGTATAAATTCAAAAATGTAAAAACAGTCACAGTTAAGAAGAATACAAGCATACGTTACCGCGGAGGAATTAAATCGGCTATTCTTACTTCTGTAAAGAAAGGTACAAAGCTTCGTCTTATTGAAGAAATGGAGAACTGGGATCAGGTAGCTACGGATGACGGATATATTGGTTATATAGATAAGAAGAAAGTGGGAGAAGCAGAGAAGACAAAATTTGAACGAAGCTTTAAGAAGGAAGAGTACTCCTATCTTACTATGGACAGCAAAATCAATATGGTATGGCATCAGGTGACTTCCACAGATGCCAATGCTTATTTTGCGGATGCGACAGCAAATATGACAGGTGTGAATGTGATCTCGCCTACCTGGTTCTATCTGACAGATACTTCAGGAAACATTGCAAGCATCGCAAGTGCAGATTATGTATCACAGGCTCATGAAAAGGGGCTTCAGGTATGGGGTCTGATCGATAACTTTACACAGGAAGTAAGTACAATTGAAACACTTTCCAGCACTGCGGCGAGACAGAATATTATCAGTCAGCTGATCCAGGCAGCCCAAGATGTGGGAATGGATGGCATTAATGTGGATTTTGAATCTCTCAGCGAGGATGTGGGAACTCATTTTCTGGAATTTCTGAGAGAACTTTCCATAGAGTGTCATAAGAATAATCTGGTTCTTTCAGTGGATAACCCGGTTCCTGAGGATTTTACAAGCCATTATGACCGGGCTGAGCAGGGAAGGGTTGTAGATTATGTGATCATCATGGGATATGACGAGCATTATGTAGGATCTGAAGCCGGTTCTGTGGCATCTCTTCCATGGGTGGAACAGGGAATCCAGGATACACTGGATGAGGTTCCGGCTGAACGTGTGATCAATGCCATTCCGTTTTATACCAGACTGTGGAGGACCACAGGGGGAAATGTAACCAGTGAAGCAATCGGTATGGATCAGGCGCAGCAGACAATTGCAGATAATAATGTGGAAACCTACTGGGATAAGACAACCTCCCAGAATTATGGAAAATATGATATAGATAATTCTACCTATCAGATCTGGCTTGAGGATGCTCAGTCAGTTGCAGAGAAAGTGAAGCTGGTATCCAAATATGACCTTGCAGGAGTTTCTGCATGGAAGCTTGGATTTGAAAACAACGGAATCTGGCAGGTAATCTCGGACAATCTGAATAATTAAAAGTTCTGCATCAGCAGGCTATAAAAACATCTTCTGAAACATATATTAATATAGAATTTTATGAAATACTGATTGCATTATTTTATGGAATTGCTATAGCCAGTCTACAGGAACAGTGAATTTTCCCGTAGACTGTAAAAGATGTCTCAGGAGGTGTTTTTAGTTTGAAAAAATATGGACTGGAATTAATGTTAGGGTGTCTGCTTCTTGTCAGTTTTCTCATTCTGTCAAAACAGGCAGCTGAAGTTTCAGAGACTATGAGTTCAACAGAAAATTCAAAAATCATTCTGGTAGATGCAGGACATGGTGGAGCGGATCCGGGAATGATCGGAGTGAACGGACTGGAAGAAAAGGGGATAAATCTTCAGATTGCCGTAAAATTAAAGGATTCTCTGGAAAAACAAGGATTTTCTGTAATCATGACAAGGGAAGAAGATAAGGGCCTTTATGAGGAGGACAGCAGAAATCAGAAAGCACAGGATATGCAGTGCAGGATTGCTATGATAAAGAAATACAGACCTGTGCTGTGCATAAGTGTTCATCAGAACAGCTATCAGGATTCGTCTGTATGCGGTCCCCAGGTGTTTTATTATGAAGATTCTGTCCGGGGAAAGAATCTGGCAGAGTTTATCCAGGAAGAACTGAATCTGGGACTGAAAGTAAAACGCCCTCGTGTGGCAAAAGGTAATAAAACCTATTATCTGTTAAAAAGAAGTGAAAGTGTTTTGAATATTGTAGAGTGTGGTTTTCTTACAAATCCGGAAGAGGCCGGACTTCTCTGCAAAGAAGAATATCAGAATAAAATAGTGGAAGCTATAGTGAAAGGGATTGAACAATATCTGAAGCAACAAAAAATTTAAAATGTTTAATTTATGTGAACTTGCTTTTAATAAGTAGGGATTTTTGCTATACTGATACTTGTTTGATAAAATCCCCCGGGAGGATAGAAGTATCTGCATGGCGGGGAAATGTACAGGGAGAAATTATGCTTGGAATTATTTATCTGCTTCTGGCAGGAATGCTGGGCTGTGAAGTATCGAAAATGCTGACAGGAGAGGGAAGGAGTGTGTCAGGTATTAATCGTATCTGGCTCATACTTCCGGCTTCTTTTGGAGTCGGAACACTTTTACTGACCTGGATGGTATATATTATTTCCTGGTTTTTCAGTGTTGTGGGAAAAGTTGAAAATCCACTTTTGTATGGAAATATTATCGGGATGACAGGTGCAGCAGTTATTATGATACTGCTCAGCGTACAGAAATACAGAAAACAGGGAAGTTACAGGATATGGAATATTGATAAAACACAGGATAAGCGCAGATTAAAAAAGGAAATATTACTCTTTGGTCTGCTGACTGTATTTATTACATATATGATGTTTTATGTATTCTATATAAAAGACGGAATCCTGTATTCCGGCCTGACTGTGTATGGAGATTATGCACCACATACGGCGATGATGCGTTCTTTTTCTGCAGGAAATAATTTTCCCACACAGTATCCTCATTATGGAGGTGCAGATGTAAAGTATCATTTTATGTTTCAGTTTCTCGCAGGAAATCTGGAATATCTTGGAATGCGTATAGACTTTGCCTATAATATCGTAAGTACCTTGTCGCTTGTGGGATTTCTTATGCTGTTATATCAGCTTGCACTTAGGATCACAGGCAAAATGTGCTGCGGTGTACTGGCATTGTTTCTGTTCTTTTTCAGAAGCGGAATGGCTTTTTTCAGATTTGTATGGGAGCATATCCAGGCAGGGAATCTTGTGGAAACCCTGGAAGAAAATACTTCCTTTATCGGATATACTGTCAATGAGAACTGGGGATTGTGGAACTTTAATGTTTATCTTAATCAGAGGCATCTGGCATTTGGACTTCTGATGGTGACTTTGGCACTATATCTGTTTATGGACTGGCTGGAAGCCGGGACGGCACATGAAGAGAAGGGAATACTCTGGATAAAAAACAGAATCTTTTCGAAGGAAGGATGGAAAAGCAGAAATCTGGATCAGGCACTGCTTATGGGAATGTTTCTGGGTCTGTGTGCGTTCTGGAATGGGGCAGCAGTGATCGGCGGTCTGCTGATTTTGTGCGGCTTTGCGATTTTCTCGGATGGAAAAGTGGATTACGCTGTCATGGCGGGGGTATCCATCTTCTTTTCCTGGCTTCAGTCAAAGATTTTTATTGTTGGAAGTGCTATGAGTCCTCAGATTTATCTGGGATTTCTGGCAGAGGATAAGACTGTCCCGGGAGTTGTGAAATATCTGTTCTGGATGAGCGGAGTTTTTTTCCTTGGGCTGGTACTAATGGTATGGTTTATGAGAAGACGGGAGAGAGCAATCCTTGTGAGTTTCCTGTTTCCGGTGATTTTTGCTTTTGTGCTTCTGATGACACCGGATATTAATGTAAACCATAAATATATCATGATATCATATGCGTTTCTGACGATTTTCTGGGCATGGGCAGTATGCAGTCTTTGGAAAGGGAGAAATGGGCAATCCGGGATACAGAAAACTATGGGAAAGATACTGGCAATAGTATTGGTGATATCTCTGAGTGTGACCGGGATTTATGACTTTGTGGTGATCATAAAGGGAAATGGTCCGGGCAGATGTGTGACTGTAAATATGAACAGCGAGCTGACCCAATGGCTGGAGGAGAATCTGGAGAAAAACGATCTTTTACTTACTCCTGAGTACAGCATGAATGAAGTGACGATGTCCGGAGCTATGCTTTACTGTGGATGGCCATATTACGCATGGTCTGCAGGCTATGATACGAATTACAGGGCTGCACAGGCTGTAACGATATACACCACATCTGACAGTGAAACATTGAAAAAAACAGTACAACAGGAAAAAATAACATATATCCTGTTTGAAGAAGGTTCGGAATTTGAACAGCAGGAATGTCGTGAGGAGACAATTGCTGCGGCATATGAAAAGGTTTATGAGACTCAGGATGGACGGATACGGATCTATAAAACAACAGAATAATCCTCAAATGCATTATTACGGGGATTACTCCGGATTTATGATTATGAGCCGGGTGATCACAGATTTACAGAGATAAGAGAGAATGTGTAAGATTATAGTAACCACAATAATTTTATAAATGATTAAGGAGGACGTACGGATGAAGAAATGGGCACCGAGAGTGCTTCTTGCAGCAGCTCTTGCAGGGCTGTCTGCATTTCTGTTAAAGGGAGATGTATGGACATTCTGGACCTGGTGGCTGTTGGCATTTCTGATGGGAATGGTTGCCATGCCTGTGACAGGGAGACTGTTTGCCGGATTTGAGGACAAAGGCTGGATGTTTTCAAAAGTGCTGGCGATTACTGTGACAGGTTTTCTTACGTGGTTTCTGGTAACTGCGAAGATATTGCCATTTACTGCAGCGACATGTATCGGTGTGTCTATTGTATGTGCTGTTGGCTGTGGGGTTTTATATCATTTTCAGGGAAAAAATGGAATTGACTGCTTTCCGTTCGGAAATGTAAATCTGATTTACGGAGAGGAAATTCTGTTCTTTATATTTTTCCTGATGTGGACTTATTTTGCAGGATTCCGTCCGCAGGCATACGGAACTGAGAAATTTATGGATTATGGTTTTATGGAAGCCATGATGAGAAGTACGACACTTCCTGCAAGAGATCTGTGGTATTCGGAAGGTACGATCAACTATTATTATGGCGGACAGTATTTTGCAGTATTTCTGACGAAGCTGACTGGCAGTAAAGTAGAACTCACTTACAATCTGATGCGTACTTTTGTGGCTGCATTTGCGTTTGTGCTTCCGTTTTCACTGGTTCGTCAGATGTCTGTGGACAGGCTTAAAGGAAGCCTGACAGGAAAGAAACGTTGTGTGCCGGCAGTGGCCGGGATCATAGCAGGACTTTCTGTATCAATTGCGGGAAATATGCATTATGTGGTTTACAGTAAGATCATTCCATGGATCCAGAAGCTGCAGGGAAAAGAAACGGACAGCTACTGGTTCCCGGATGCGACCCGTTATATTGGATACAATCCGGATGTGCCGGACAAGACGATCCATGAATTTCCATGTTATTCCTTTGTGTTGGGAGATCTCCATGCCCATGTGGTAAATGTAATGTTTGTGCTGTTTCTGGTGGGACTTCTTTATGCGTGGATGCGAAGTGTGCGGATGAGAGAAGCAGTGATCATGAAGCCGGGCCGGAAACAGTTCTGGAAAAAACAGCTGTTGATTCCGCATATCCTGCTGGCTGCAGTGATGATCGGTATGTTCCGGTTTACGAATTTCTGGGATTTTATTATTTATTTCGTGGTGACCGGTGGAGTGGTGCTGTTTACCAATATCGTTCAGTTTGATGGTAAAGTGAAGAGGATTCTGGCAGTGACTGCGGTTCAGGCAGTGGAGATCATTGTGATCTCATACGTTGTTTCTCTGCCGTTTACTTTGCAGTTTGACAGTATGTTTAAAGGTGTGGGAATTGCGCAGAATCATTCTATGATCCATCAGCTGCTGATTTTGTGGGGACTGCCTGTGGTTCTGACAGTTCTGCTGATCATCTGTATCATCTGGGAGAAGCTTCGTGGTGGTGCGAACAGAAGTCTGTATAAACTGATGAAAGCAATCTCTGTGCCGGATCTGTTTGCGATTGTCATGGGACTCTGTGCAATCGGGTTGATCGTGATTCCGGAGTTGGTTTATGTAAGGGATATTTACGAAAATGGAAACGCCAGGGCGAATACTATGTTTAAGCTGACTTATCAGGCGTATATGCTGTTTGGGATGACCATGGGATATGGTATTTTCCGTATGCTGGTGGCTGCACGTAAGAAAGTGTTTAAGGTTGTGTCAGTGATCGGTCTGGTACTGCTTTGCTGGACCTTTGGTTATTTTGGAAACAGTGTGTATGCGTGGTTTGGAAAGGTATGGGAGCCTTCTGAATATAAAGGATTGAATGCGACATCTTTCCTGTCAAATGATTTCACAGAGGATGTGGCTGGTATTAAATGGCTGAAGAAGAATGTGAAAGGGTCACCGGTTGTGCTTGAGGCGAACGGGGACAGCTATAGTGGTTATGAGCGTGTTTCTGCTATGACAGGGCTTCCGACTGTGCTGGGATGGTATGTGCATGAGTGGCTGTGGAGAGATGATACTGCGGACTTGAATGAGAAGAGCGCGGATATTGAGAGTATTTATACTTCTTTGGATGTGGAGTATGTGAAGGAACTGCTGGAAGAGTATGATGTTTCTTATATTTTTGTGGGATCGAAAGAACGGGAGAAATATGGGGATGCACTGAATGAAGAGGTGCTGAATTCGCTTGGAGAAGTTGTGTTCCAGGATGAGGTGTATAGTACTTATATTCTTAAGATTAATAAGTAAGAGAGTGAAAAATGGCGGCAGTTTGTGTCGCCATTTTTTGTTTGGGTCAAAAAGGGACGCGTAAAAAAATATTTCATTTCCTGTGCGGTTTCGGGCACTAAGATATTCTAAGCCGCTAAAAATCTGCTAAAAGCATGAGAAATCAGAGCCAAACTCGCCTGCGGCTCAGACAGTGTCTCTGATTTCTCATAACGCAGATTTTTGCCGGCTAAGAATATCTAAGTACCCTGCAAATGCACAGGAAATGAAATATTTTTTTACGCTGGTTATTGGCTGGAATGGTTTTGGGGAAATAATTATCAGGTGGAAAAGAGGGAAAAAGTAAAATTTACAGATATGGATTACGATTGTATTATGATAATGTATGTGCAATATATATAAGAAAAATATGTTGCTACAGTGGAAAAATGAAAAGATGACACTGTATAAGTAGTAGGAGAAAATGAGGATTGTGAATATTTACATGACAGGAAAGGAGTTTTAAAATGAGGAATCGAATAATTCAGGTTAGACATTATAGCAGGAAAATGATGATTATGATGTTGACAGGAGCAATTTGCTGTAGTTCATGTTTTTGTGAAACTGCTTTTGCGAAAACCAGTAAAGTAAGGGTTTACGATGTGGAAAAAGGAACCACAGGTTTCACATCTTTTACATATTCGGATAATAAAAAGGATGAGTCACTGGCACCGTCGGAGGGAGCAGAAGCGATTTCATCTGCTTCTCAGAAGGTGGTTATTTTCCATCAGGCAGATGGGTCTACGATAATAAGAAAAGCAGACAATAATGGAAAAGTGACACTTCCAGCAATAAGAAATCAGACAGGATATACTTTTCTTGGATGGAGCACGAAGCCGGATCAGACTCAGAATCCGCAGTATCAGGCGGGACAGGTGATACAGGTAAGGAAGAAAACCCATTTATATGCAGTTATGTATAACTGGCAACAGGAGCCGGATATTCAGGTCAATAATCTGGCAGCTCAGCTGTCGGAGTATTCCGGAATTATTTTTGTGGGAGATTCCAGAACGTATTTTATGCAGAAAACTCTTCTTCGGGAATATGGAAAGGATGCAGTTGCAAAAGTATCATTTGTGTGTAAGACAGGGGAGGGACTGAGCTGGTTTGAAACAGCAGGAGAGAGAGTAATGAGAAGTGAAATTGCCCGTCTGCAGTCAGATTCAGATAAGCCCGTAGCAGTTATTTTTAATCTTGGTGTGAATGATCTTTCGAGTCATAATTCCGGGAATGGGGTTGATTATAAAGGCGAGGCAAATGCATATCTTGCGCGTATGAACACTCTTGCAGAGGAACTTGAAAGTGACTGCAGATTGTTTTATATGTCTGTGAATCCGGTAAATACAGCAATGAAACCAACTCGAAAAGAAGCGCAGTTACGTTACTTTAATGACAGATTGCAGAGCAGGTTAAATAAGAGATTTCAATGGATAGATACCTATAAATACCTGATGAAGAATGGTTACAGTACATACAATGAGTTTAAGGGAAATATAGATGACGGCGTTCACTATTCTACATGTACCTATAAAAGAATCTATAAATATTGTATGAATGCGATCAGATAATGCTTTTTGATTTATACACAAATTATAATCTTGTTTCAGGTAAGCAGTATAAGCAGAAGTTAAGGCCACAGAACTCACAAAAGAAAGGGTATATGTATTGCCTGATAAATTAAGAGATTGATGTACGAGCTGACAGGAGAAATATTTTCTGTCAGCTTGTTATTTGTTTGGTTGGATAATGGAGAATATCTGTTTGCCAAAGAAGAAACATTTGACGAATTTTTGTCTCTGTTGTATCATGAACATACAAAACGAAAATAAAGTAAGAGGAATATTGTTATATAAAATACAGAACAGATAAGAAAGCAGGAATAAAATGAAAGCAGAAGTTGTATCCATGACAGCGGATAATCTTGATATGGAGGCTATCCGGCGAGGTGGAGATATTTTGAAACAGGGTGGTCTGGTTGCATTTCCTACGGAGACTGTCTATGGCCTTGGTGGAGATGCGTTGAATCCGCAGGCTTCTATGAAAATTTATGCAGCGAAGGGAAGACCTTCGGATAATCCGCTGATCGTGCATATTGCAGAGTTTGATAAGCTGGATTCGATTGTAACTGAGGTTCCGGAGAAGGCGAAGATCCTGGCAGAGAAGTACTGGCCGGGTCCGCTGACTATGATTCTTCCGAAGTCGGATCTTGTACCACAGGAGACTACGGGTGGTCTGGACAGTGTGGCGGTTCGGTTTCCGAGCGACAGGATTGCACAGGAGCTGATCAAGGCTGCCGGCGGCTATGTGGCAGCACCCAGTGCCAACACTTCAGGCAGACCCAGTCCGACTACTGCACAGCATGTAGAGGAGGATCTTGGCGAGGCGATTGAGATGATTATTGACGGAGGCCAGGTGGGAATCGGTCTTGAGTCTACGATCGTTGATTTTACTGAGGATGTGCCGGTGGTTTTGCGTCCGGGTTATATTTCTCTGGAGATGCTTCAGGAGACTCTGGGGGATGTAAGGATGGACAAGGGGCTGATTGCATCTGACAGCAAAGTACGTCCGAAAGCACCGGGTATGAAATATCGCCATTATGCACCGAAGGCAGATCTGGCAATTGTTGAGGGACCGGAGGAAGCTGTTGTGAAGAAGATCAATGAGCTGGCTGCGGAGGCGAAAGCACACGGCGAGCAGGTTGGGATTATTGCAACGGACGAGACAAAGGACAGATATCCGGAAGGTCTGGTAGTCAGCATTGGAAGCCGGAAGGAAGAAGAGACGATAGCGCATCATCTGTATGAAGTGTTGCGGGACTTTGACCAGAGTGCAGTCAGGTCTATTTATTCAGAAGCGTTTTATACACCAAGAATGGGACAGGCCATTATGAACCGTCTGCTGAAAGCAGCGGGACATAAGATCATACAGGTGGTATGATATAATCAGGTAGTGAAGCAGATATATGCCTGACTATATAATCTTATCAGCAGTAATGGCCAGATGGATAATGAAGATTCATTTAAATAGTCTGCTGAAGAGGTAAAGAAAATAAATTAATTTCAGGAGGAAGATTAATGATAGCTTTAGGATGTGATCACGGTGGATATGAATTAAAACAGGAGATTAAGAAATATCTGGATGAGAAAGGAATTGAATATAAAGATTATGGATGTGACAGTCTGGATTCCGTAGATTATCCGGTATATGCAAAGAAGGTTGCACATGCAATTCTTGACGGCGAATGTGAGAAGGGAATCCTGATCTGCGGAACAGGTATCGGAATTTCCATTACAGCAAATAAGATTAAGGGAATCAGAGCTGCAGTCTGCACAGATTGTTTTACAGCAGAGGCTACAAGACTTCACAATGATGCCAATATCCTTGCACTTGGCGGAAGAGTGGTAGGACCTGGGCTGGCATTGAAGATTGTGGATACATTTTTGAATACACCGTTTTCCAACGATGAGAGACATATCAGAAGAATTAATCAGATAGAGACTGAATAAGCCATAAAATAAGAAAACTGATAAAACAGCCAGAGCCTGCATGATTATAGTAATTCTCTCACATGTATGATGAATGGGAATTGCTGTAGAGTAAAGTGTGAAGTTCTGGCTGTGTCAGTTATAAGCAGACAATGGTTACTGTTTGCTCCGTTCACAGTAACGGACAATGTGCTGCTTTTATGAAGCAGATGAATGGTGAAGTATGTGAAGGGGAGGTGTGGAAAATGGATGTAAATCATAAACGCACAGATTATTTATCATGGGATGAATATTTTATGGGAGTTGCCATGATGTCAGGGATGCGTTCCAAGGATCCGAATTCTCAGGTAGGAGCCTGTATTGTGAGTGAGGATAATAAAATCCTGTCCATGGGCTATAATGGTTTTCCAAAGGGCTGTTCAGATGATGAATTTCCATGGGCAAGAGAGGGTGACAGTCTTCATACGAAATATTTTTATGTGACACATAGTGAATTGAATGCGATTCTTAATTACAGGGGAGGAAGTCTGGAAGGTGCAAAGCTTTATGTTTCCCTTTTTCCATGTAATGAATGTGCCAAGGCAATTATTCAGGCAGGTATTAAGACGATTGTCTATGACTGCGATAAATATGCAGACACGCCGGCAGTGATCGCTTCCAAGAGAATGCTGGATGCAGCCGGGGTTCGTTATTATAAATATAACCGGACAGGACGTAAGATTACAATAGAAGTGTGATTTTGGCATATTCATGCCAAAACACCTCGCAGGATAGTGGTGTGTGAACAGTAACCATTACTGAGAACAGAGGGAATAGTAAACAGATTTTACTCTTGACACATCAATTTATTTCAAATAAAATATAACCAAATGCGAAATATATACAGCGATGAAGAGAATAGTACATAAGGAGCAATCCCAGAGAAGAGTCCCGGAGAACAGCCGGTTGGCTGTGAAACAGTGGTGGAAGGATTCTGTGCGTGAATTATGGAACCGGCCTCGGAGCTCCGTACAATTGAAGTACGGCGTTTTTCCTGCGTTATCGGAAGAAGAGCGAGCAATGTGCAGGCATTTGGGCACAGTGCTAATTAGGGTGGTACCGCCGAAGCCTTTCGGTCCCTTGTGAGGGATGCTGGGCTTCTTTTTTCGTTTTTTATAATATGACAGATTTTGCCGGATTATAAAAAAGCAGATTTTTGTACTGTGAAGCAGATAGGGAAATTTATTTATAGAAGAAAAATAAGAAGAATATGCATTCCGCCGCGACTATATCCTGATGCGCTGTCAGGATCAACATATCACATAAAAAGGAGAAACAATTATGGCAAACAACAAGAAACTGGTAGAAGCCATCACATCCATGGAAGAGGATTTCGCCCAGTGGTATACCGACGTTGTAAAGAAAGCTGAACTCTGCGGTTATACCAGCGTTAAAGGCTGCATGGCAATCAAACCTGCAGGATATGCAATCTGGGAAAATATCCAGCACGAACTGGACAGAAGATTTAAAGAGACTGGCGTACAGAACGTGTACATGCCAATCTTTATTCCGGAATCTCTTCTTCAGAAAGAGAAAGATCATGTAGAAGGATTTGCACCTGAGGTTGCATGGGTAACTCATGGTGGTCTGGATCCGCTTCAGGAGCGTCTGTGCGTACGTCCAACATCAGAGACATTATTCTGTGATTTCTATGCAAAAGAAATCCAGTCCCACAGAGACCTGCCGAAGGTATACAATCAGTGGTGTTCTGTAGTGCGCTGGGAAAAGACAACACGTCCGTTCCTTCGTTCACGTGAGTTCTTATGGCAGGAAGGCCATACAGCTCATGCTACAGCCGAGGAAGCAGAAGAGCGTACTATCCAGATGCTGAACCTGTATGCAGATTTCTGTGAGGAAGTACTTGCAATCCCGGTTATCAAGGGACAGAAAACAGACAAGGAGAAATTCTCCGGTGCAGAAGCTACTTATACAATTGAATCCCTGATGCATGATGGAAAAGCCCTTCAGTCCGGTACAAGCCATAACTTTGGCGATGGATTTGCAAGAGCATTTGGCATCCAGTATACAGATAAAGAGAATAAACTTCAGTATGTACATCAGACATCCTGGGGAATGACAACACGTATGATCGGTGCCATCATCATGGTACACGGTGACAACAGCGGTCTGGTACTGCCTCCGAGAATCGCTCCGACACAGGCAGTGATCATCCCGATCCAGCAGAGAAAAGAAGGCGTTCTTGAGAAAGCAGACGAGATGTTTGCAGCATTAAAAGCAGCAGGAGTCCGCGTAAAAGTAGACGACACAGACAAGAGCCCAGGATTCAAATTCGCAGAGCAGGAAATGCGTGGTATCCCGATCCGTATCGAGTGCGGCCCGAAGGATATCGAGAATGGTCAGGCTGTCATTTGCCGTCGTGATACAAGAGAGAAATATACTGTTACATTTGATGAGCTTGTGGAGAAAGTACAGGAAATCCTGGAAACAATCCAGAAAGATATGCTGGAGCGTGCACGTAAGCACAGAGATTCCCATACTTATGTTGCTACAAACTATGAAGAATTCAAAGATACTATTGTTAACAAACCAGGCTTCGTAAAAGCTATGTGGTGCGGTGACCGCGCATGTGAGGACAAGATTAAAGAGGATGTTCAGGCTACATCCAGATGTATGCCGTTTGAGCAGGAACATTTAAGTGATGTCTGCGTATGCTGTGGAAAACCTGCCAAGAAGATGGTTTACTGGGGAAGAGCATACTAATCAGTAAGAAAATAAAGAAAACCGGCAGCAGAGATATCTGAGTGCCGGTTTTCGGGGTTAAGAATAAATAGAAGAAGATAAGGATGGTCATATGATTCTGGAAATACCGAAAAACGCGGAAACAATTTTGCATATACTGGAAAAAGCAGGCTATGAAGCCTATGTGGTAGGCGGCTGTGTGCGTGATTCCATTCTGGGACGGAGCCCGGATGACTGGGACATCACCACATCCGCAAAGCCGGAGCAGGTCAAGGCTTTGTTTCACAGAACAGTGGATACAGGTCTGCAGCATGGAACAGTGACTGTTCTTATGGAAAAAGAAGGATATGAGGTCACGACTTATCGTGTAGATGGTGAGTACGAGGACGGCAGACATCCCAAAGAGGTCACCTTTACAGCAAGCCTTGAGGAAGACCTGAAACGCCGGGATTTTACCATCAATGCAATGGCATACAATCCTTCTTCAGGACTGGTGGACCTTTTCGGCGGACTGGAGGATATTGAGAGAAAAATCATCCGCTGTGTGGGAGATCCGCTGGAGCGTTTTACAGAGGATGCACTGCGGATCATGCGTGCAGTCCGTTTCAGTGCGCAGTTGGGCTTTGCCATTGAAGAAGAGACTCGTAAGGCACTGAAGGTTCTGGCACCGAATCTGAAGCATGTCAGTGCAGAGAGGATTCAGGTAGAGCTTGTGAAGCTTCTGATGTCTCCTCATCCGGATTATCTCAGGGTGGCTTATGAAGCCGGGATCACAGCTGAATTTCTTCCGGAGTTTGATGCATGTATGACAACATCTCAGAATACGCCGCACCACTGTTACACAGTAGGAGAGCATATCCTGCACAGTCTCTGTCATGTACGTGCAGATAAAGTTCTCAGGATTACCATGCTGCTTCATGACATTGGAAAGCCGGTTGTCCGGAAAACAGATGAGAATGGAAGAGATCATTTCAAGATGCATGGGATTGCGGGAGAAAAGATGGCTGCACAGATCCTGCGCAGGCTGAAATTCGATAATGATACGATCCGCAAGGTAACCCGTCTGGTAAAATGGCATGATGACAGACCGGAGGGAATGACAAAGGCAGTGCGCAGGGCAGTGAACCGTATCGGTGAGGATCTCTTCCCATATTATCTGGAAGTGCAGCAGGCAGATATGCTGGCACAGAGTGATTACAGACGCACAGAGAAGCAGGAACGTCTGGATAAGGTGAAAGAGGCTTATGAGACGATCATTAATGAACATCAGTGTGTATCTTTAAAAACTCTGGCAGTGACAGGGAAAGATCTGATTGAAGCCGGTTATAAGCCGGGTCGTGAGATAGGAGAAACGCTGAACCGTCTGCTGGAAGTAGTACTTGTCGATCCACAGAAGAATCAGAAAGAGATATTATTGGGTATGCTTGATGAGAAATAGTGCAGTTTTATGGAATTGTCAGTATATCAGAATATAGTAAATAACTAAAATCCGGGGGGTATATCCACCGGATTTTCTTCATATGTATAGAAAGAATTAAGATGATTAAGAGGGGGATATGTCATTGTATGATTACGGACTTGGTACCTTGGCTCAATATGAGCTGACAGCAGACCGTTCTGCAAGGACAAGGGGAGCTTTACTCTGCTATACAGCTCAGGGACTTCTGATCCTGAGGGAATTTCACGGTTCTGAAAAAAAGCTGGAAAAACAGCAGGAGCTTTTGATGAAACTTCAGGAAAATGGTATAAATACCGATTATTTTCTGCGGAATAATCAGGAAAGTCTGGTCAGTAAAGATAAGACTGAACAAAGGTTTACACTCCAGCACTGGTATGAAGGAAAAGAGTGTGACACAAAATCCCGGGAAGATATTTTAAAAAGTGTCCGGACACTGGCAAGGTTACATATTTTAATGAAAATGGAACCTGTGGAGGAATACAGGGAAAGATCTCTCAGGGAGGAATATCTCCGGCACAATCAGGAGCTTCGTAAGATACGCAAATTTATACGGAACAAAGGAGCATCCAATGTATTTGAGAAAAATTATCTGGCAAGTGTGGAGCAGTTTCTTGAAAGGGCACAGTATGCAGTAAAGCTTCTGGACGAGACGGACTATGATGATCTCAGGGAAAGGGCATGGCGGGAAGGACAGGTATGTCATGGAGAATATAATCAGCATAATATTCTGATGCTGAAAGGTGATCATTTTGGGACAGCAGTTACAAATTTTGGTCACTGGAGTTTTGATATTCAGATAGCAGATTTGTATCGTTTTATGAGAAAAATACTGGAAAAATATAACTGGAATCTGGAACTGGCAGGGGAAATGCTCAGGGAATATCATAAAATCCGTCCAATCTCGGCAGAAGAGTGGAAAAATCTGCGTGTACGTTTCACTTATCCTGAAAAATACTGGAAACTGGCAAATTATTATTATTCACACAAAAAGGTGTGGATTTCAGAGAAAAATGTGGAAAAGCTTCAGAATCTTATCAGACAGAGAGAAATCTGGGAGAATTTTGCAGAGGAATGTTTCAGGGATTATCCTCAGTAACACAGAGCTGAACAGTTACGAAAAACCTTGACAATATGGGGAAAAAGGTATATATATAGAGGATAGAGCTCTGTCGCTTTTGGCAGATGCCACCAAACAAGAAAGAGATCATTAGAGGAGGAAACACCATGAATAAAACAGAATTAGTAGCAGCTATGGCGAAAGAGACAAACTTATCCAAGAAGGACGTAGAAGACGTTCTGAAATCTTTCGTTGATGTCGTTTCTAAAGAACTGAAAAATGGCGGAAAAATCCAGTTAGTAGGATTTGGTACATTTGAAGTAAGTGAAAGAGCTGCTCGCGAGGGAAGAAATCCTCAGACTGGTGAAACTATGAAAATCGAAGCTTCTAAATCACCGAAATTCAAAGCTGGAAAAGCATTAAAAGATATGGTTAACGGTAAATAATAAAGGCGATAACCGGGGGAACGAAAGTTCCCCTTTTTTGATACTCCGGAGGAGTAATTCGTGAGTATCCATTACAGAACATTTACAGGAGTAGAATATGAGATTAGATAAATACTTAAAGGTGTCACGTCTGATCAAACGCCGTACAGTGGCAAACGAAGCATGTGATGCAGGAAGAGTTCTTGTCAACGATAAGCCTGCCAAGGCATCTGTACAGGTAAAGATGGGAGATACTATTGAAATCCAGTTCGGAAGTAAGAATGTCAAAGTAGAAGTACTGGATGTAAAAGAAACTGTCAAAAAAGAAGATGTAGAGAGTATGTACAAATATCTTTGATTCCGGATGGTAATTTGCAGCTTTTTGCATTTATGCAGTGGGAACATATAAATTTTTAACATTTTATTGTCTATTTCCATTTTCCGGCACATAAACTACTGATAAGTAATAGATTGGCAGGTCATAGTTTCCGGAGGCTGTGACCGGGAGGCGTCTGTGGAAGAGAAGAAGATACTTTCAACTCACAGCCTGATGCTGGAAAACCGTCAGAACGGGAGAATTACCGGGGTAAAGGATATTAAATCCTTTGATGAAAAAGAAATCCTGCTTTTTACACAGGCAGGGAAACTTGTAATAAAGGGAGAACAGCTTCATGTGAAGCAGCTTGATCTGGAAAAGGGAGAAGTAGATCTGGAAGGAAAAGTGGACAGTCTTACTTATCTGTCAAAGAATACAGATAACAGGGATGAATCCTTATTTAAAAGGATGTTCCGGTGAGAGATGAGTGCATTTATTCATCATGAATTACTTCTGCTGCTCCGGACAATAGCTGTGGGTGCTGTTCTCCTTTTGTGTTATGATCTGCTGGCTGCATTCAGGAATGTTTTTGCACATTCGGATAAAGCTGTCGGGACGGAAGATATTTTGTACTGGCTTTGTTGTGCCTTTTTTGTTTTTTCGGAGATTTACAGGAGCAATGAAGGAATCCTGCGTTTTTTTATGGTTTTTAGGCTTTTTATCCGGAGCGTATATCTGCAACAGGGTCCTCGGAGATATTTTTGTAAAATGCTGTACGAAACTTATGGAGATTCCTGTAATAATTATTAAATTTTTGATAAAATGGTTGCTATTTCCGGTCAAAAGATGTAAACTTCTGTGGTATAAAGCGTATAAATGTGCTAAAAAAGGAAGGCTGGCAAATTGGGTAATTCTAAGAAAAGGAAGAAAAAAAGAAAGTAGGGTATAACTCTCTTGGAATGATTGCGATTGCGCTGGTTGTTTTAGTCCTTCTGGGAGGACTGATGCTAGAAAGTAATGACCTTAAGGAACGCCTCACAGGATATGATGCTAAGGCCGCCACTCTTCAGCAACAGATTGAAGATGAGCAGACACGTACAGAAGAAATTGATAAATTAAAGAAATATATGGAGACAGACGAATATGCAGAAGAGGTTGCCAGAGAGAAACTGGGACTTGTGAAGGACAATGAGACTGTTTTTAAGAAACAGCAGTAACAAATGTCGAAAACTTTTGCGAAGGATTCGTCTGCGTTTGACAGATATTTCAGAAACCCTTCCATATAATATCTGTAACTGTTTAGTACTTTGTGAAAGAGAGGACTGTTGAACAGTTATTGAAATTCTCTGATAAAAATGCAGTAGTCTGCTATATACAGGGAATGAATAAGGGGAGGGGAGAATATGCAGGAATGGATGATTGCCATGCTCGTTATCAGCATTATGCTGATCATACGGGACATGGCAAAAACTATTTTAGCAGAAAATCTGCCGGATACAGAAGAACTGCCGTCTCTGCAGGAGGGCCATCCTCAGAAAGAGAGGGTGGAGAAGTATGCGGCATCTTTTCAGAAACTGGCAGATACTTTCTACGGGATGCCTTATCGGAAAGATTATCTGAGCAGCAGGCAGGTTGAGCAGATCATTGAGGATACAAATGCAAAGGTATGCAGCAGATGCTATCAGAGGGAAATCTGCTGGGGAGAACACAGTCAGGAACTGGTGAAAGGAGTGGAGGCACTGGTACGTTCCATGGAGAGTGGAAACGAGGAAAATGTCAGAGGCATCCGCGCTGACTGGACAGGCATATGTCCCCGTTCCGTACAGTATTATGAGACGGTTGCAGAGAATTTTCAGAAAGAAAGGCAGAACCTGATGTGGGATAACCGTATGATCGAGAATCGGCTGGCAGTAGCACAGCAGCTTATGGAAGTCTCACATATCATGGAGAACGTAGCCAGTGATCTGTATGACCTGGAGCGAGTAACGCCGCAGTTTGAAGAAGAACTTCGCAAGGGACTGAGAAAGAGCCATGTGATCCTTCGCAGGGCATGGATGATGAATAAGGTGAAAGGACGTAAACAGATTTTTCTCACCATGCGTGCCAGAAGCGGTCAGTGTATTTCCATGACAGAGATCGCACAGCTTCTTTCAAAATACTGTGAAATTTCCATGGTACCTGTAAATGGGAGCAGATGTATTGTAAACGGAGAATATCACACTGTACATTTTGCTGAGGATGTAAGCTATCAGGTTCTCTATGGAACAGCCAGGCTTACCAGAGAAGAAGAGAAGGTTTCCGGAGATAATTATATATGCAGACAGGAGGATGGCGGCAGGTTTGTTATGTGCCTTTCGGATGGCATGGGCTCAGGGATGGAAGCATGCAGGGAGAGCGAGACAGTTGTGGAACTTCTGGAACAGTTTATGGAGTCAGGATTTTCCCAGGAAACGGCAGCAAAGATGGTAAATTCTGCTCTGGTACTCAAAGGAGAGGAGGGTATGTTTTCTACAGTGGATATCTGCGCAGTGGACCTGTATACAGGAATCTGCAATTTTCTGAAGGCGGGGGCAGCGTCTACATTTATCAAAAGAGATCACTGGGTGGAATCTATTACTTCTGAAAGTCTGGCCGCAGGGCTTGTACAGCAGATTGATTTTGAGACAGCTACCAGAAAGCTGTACCATGGGGATTACCTGATCATGATGACAGATGGAGTCCTGGATGCATTGCCTGACCAGAAAGAGGAGGAAACCATGAAAGAAATCATTATGGATGTTCACGAGGAATCACCGAAAGATTTCGGCAGGGGAATACTGGAACGGGTGTTGGGATACAGCGATTATCATGCACGGGATGATATGACAGTGCTGGTGGCAGGCGTGTGGAAAAAATAATGCTACGGATACTAAAATAGAAAAGGAAATCAGGATAAAAATGGAAAGAGAAATTCTTGCTTATATAAAGCAAAACAGGATGATCGGAAAAATGATGTGGTCCTGGCAGGAGTGTCCGGCGGAAGTGACTCTATGGCAATGCTCCGCATTTTAAAGGAGCTTCAGGGAAAACTGGATTTTACATTGAGAGTGGTCCATATACATCATGGAATACGTGGAAAGGAAGCGGACAGGGACCAAAGCTTTGTGGAAAATATATGCCGGAAGTGGCAGATTCCATGTACTGTTTATTGTTATGATGTTCCGGGATTGAGCCGGGAGTGGAAGCTGGGCGAGGAAGAGACGGGAAGGATTGTAAGAAAAGAAGCTTTTCAGAGGGAAGCTGCCGTCTGTGGGAGAAAGGACAGTGAGATAAAAATTGCATTAGCGCATAATCAGGAGGATCTTGCGGAAACTATGCTTCATAATCTGTGCAGAGGAACAGGTTTGCGGGGACTATGCACCATGCGCCCTGTAGACGGAGAGATTATCCGCCCGATTCTGTGCTTAAGCCGGGACAAAATTGCAGAGTATCTGAAAGAAAAGAAGATTTCTCATATTCAGGACAGCACCAATCTGTCAGATGAATATACCAGAAACCGAATCAGACATCATATTCTTCCTATGTTGGAACAGCAGGTCAATGGAAAGGCAGCGGCACATATGGCAGAGACTGCGGCAAGGATTTCCCAGGCAGAGGAATATCTTACGCAGCAGAGCTGCCTGGTTTTGGGCGAGTTTCAGAAAGGTAAGGAATATTACTTTACTGAAAAATTTTTATGGAGCCTCAGATCATTCAGGTTTATGCATTACAACAGGCGATGGAACAGCTGGCAGGCAGACGGAAGGATCTGGCGGCTGTTCACTATGAGAAGGTTCTGGAACTTTATGAAATGCAGACTGGAAGACGGATCAGCCTTCCTTATCACATGGAAGCCAGAAGAGATTACGAGGGAGTAAGACTTTGTCGGTACGGAGAGGAGAAGTCAGCCGGGATGATCGGTGAAAAGCATAAAGGTTCAGATATCCAAAACGGAAAAACAGTTTGCGGAAAAAATATATCAGACAGGGAATGGAAAATCAGAATTCCGGGGACTGTGACCAGTCCGCTGGGAATTTTTTCGGCAGAAATATTTTTGTATGAAGGTCAGAAGATTGAAGAAAAAAAGTATACGAAATGGATGGATTATGATAAAATAGAAAAGAATCCGTATATTCGCACCAGACGGACAGGAGATTATATGGTTATCAATGCGCAGGGGAACACAAAGAAGCTGAACCGCTGTATGATCGATGAGAAAATCCCGTCGGAATACAGAGACAGCATTCCGCTGATCGCATGTGGAAAAGAAATCATCTGGATGGTGGGAAGCAGGATGAATGAGAGGTATAAAATTAACCCCCAAACCAGGAAGGTGTTAGTATTAAATTACCAAGGAGGAAACGAAAATGAGTGAGAAAATCAAAGTTTTACTCAGCGAAGAGGAAGTAGATTCCCGTATTAAGCAGATCGCAGCAAAGGTCAGCAAGGATTATGCAGGCAAGGAAATCCATTTAATCTGTGTATTAAAAGGTGGTGTATTCTTTACCTGTGAACTTGCAAAGAGAATCACAGTGCCGGTTTCTCTTGACTTTATGTCTGTATCCAGTTATGGTGATGACACCAAGTCCAGCGGTGTTGTAAAGATCGTCAAAGACCTTGACCAGCCACTGGAAGGAAAGGACGTTCTGATTGTAGAAGATATCATTGACTCAGGAAGAACATTAAGTTATCTCATCGAAATTCTGAAGCAGAGAAATCCAAACAGCATCCGTCTGTGTACATTGCTGGACAAACCGGAGCGAAGAGTCAGAGATGTAAGAGTTGATTATTGCTGCTTTAACATCCCGGATGAGTTTGTAGTTGGCTATGGTCTGGACTATGCACAGAAATACAGGAATCTTCCATTCATAGGAGTAGTGGAACTGGGGGAAGACTGAAAGGAGATTTAAGTAAGTGAATAAACAGCCAAGCAGAATTGGTCTGTATCTGGTGCTGATCATTGCACTGGTAGCCGGTTATTTTTATCTGAATAACCAGGTGGTTTCCCAGAGTAATTACACACAGAAGCAACTGGAGCAGGCTCTTGAAGACAACAAAGTGGTTGATGCGACAATTCAACAGAACAGAGAAGTGCCTACAGGTTCTGTGATCGTAGATACTACTGACTCCGGTCAGAAGAAGGTTTATGTGACAGATGTCAATCAGGCAATCGAACTGTTGAATAAATACGATATTGATATTACAACTCAGGATGTACCCGGAGACAATGTATTTCTGACAACCTTACTTCCGGTTCTTCTCACAGGTGCCCTTGTGATCTTTCTGATCATGATGATGAACCGCCAGATGGCAGGTGGCGGTGGCGGCGGAAATGCCAAGATGATGAATTTCGGCAAGAGCCGCGCAAGAATGTCATCTCCGGATGATAATAAGAAAGTTACTTTTGACAAGGTAGCAGGTCTGCAGGAGGAGAAGGAAGATCTGGTAGAGGTGGTAGATTTCCTGAAATCTCCACAGAAATATACAAAAGTAGGCGCAAGGATTCCGAAAGGTGTGCTGCTTGTAGGCCCTCCCGGAACTGGTAAGACACTTCTGGCAAAGGCAGTGGCAGGAGAAGCGGGAGTTCCGTTTTTCTCCATTTCCGGTTCTGACTTTGTGGAAATGTTTGTCGGTGTAGGTGCATCACGTGTGCGAGATCTTTTTGAAGAAGGCAAACGCCATGCACCATGTATTATTTTCATTGATGAGATCGATGCGGTTGCAAGACAGCGTGGAACCGGTATGGGCGGCGGACATGATGAGAGAGAGCAGACACTGAACCAGCTTCTGGTAGAGATGGATGGCTTTGGTGTGAATGAGGGAATCATTGTGATGGCAGCGACTAACCGCGTGGATATCCTGGATCCTGCAATTTTGCGTCCGGGACGTTTTGACCGTAAGGTTGCAGTGGGACGTCCGGATGTGAAGGGGAGAGAGGAAATCCTCCGCGTTCATGCCAAGGACAAACCTCTTGGAGAGGATGTAGATCTGGCTCAGATTGCCAGAACAACGGCAGGATTTACAGGTGCAGATCTGGAGAATCTTCTGAATGAAGCTGCCATTGAAGCAGCGAGAAAGGGAAGAGGATTTATCCTTCAGTCTGATATCAAAGGTGCTTTTATCAAAGTAGGCATCGGTGCAGAGAAGAAGAGTAAGGTGATCTCTGAGAAAGAGAAAAAGATCACCGCGTATCATGAATCCGGACATGCGATCCTGTTTCATGTACTTCCGGATATGGATCCTGTCTACACGATTTCCATTATCCCGACAGGAATGGGAGCAGCAGGTTACACCATGCCTCTTCCGGATAATGATGAGATGTTTAATACCAAAGGAAAAATGCTTCAGGATATTATGACACTGTTAGGCGGGCGCATAGCAGAGGAAATCATCTTCGGAGATATTACGACTGGTGCATCCAATGACATCAAACGTGCAACTGCGACAGCCAGAAGTATGGTTATGAAATACGGAATGTCTGATAAACTTGGTCTTATCTGTTATGGTGATGACGATGACGAGGTATTTATCGGCAGAGATCTGGCTCATACCAGAAGTTACAGCGAGGATGTTGCCAAGTCCATTGATGAAGAAATCCGCCGTATTATCAGTGAATGTCATGACCAGGCAAAGAAGATCATTCTGGAACATGAGGATGTTCTGCACAAGTGTGCAAGTCTTCTTCTCGAGAAGGAAAAGGTGCACAGAGACGAATTTGAAGCACTTTTTATAACAGAAAATCCGGAAACAGAAAACAACAGTATATAATGTATACAAAAAAGTGTGCCAAATTTTGTGAAGTTTGTGCACACTTTTCTCTTGCCTCATGGTATTATATAAACCGTAAAAACCCCCCAATACATTATATAGTTTTTGCTACACCCCATAAGAAGAAATACCTTCTCCAAAAAAGCCAGCTTATCCCGCTGGCTTTTTTACTGTCTTAAAATATCATTACTGTTCACGTTATTTTCAGCAATGAAATATCTGCTTCGCCGGAATCCGGCAGTCCGAAATACTGTGACAGAATGAATGGTTGTGTAGAATCACTGAATATCTAAATATTTTTGGGAAAAACAGATGGTTGTCAGATGGTTTATTTTAGGATAAAATAATAAAATGATAAATGACAGAGAGGACTGGACGGAAATGGAACATGAAAAAGCAGATATAAAAAAAGAATGCAGTACATCCTGAATATGCGTCCTGTGTTTAATAAAGAGGCGCTTTTCAGTGACGGAACAGAATATTACAGAATACCTGCAGAACCAAAGGCAGGAGATACAGTAACGATCAAATTCCGTACCCAGAGAAATAATGTGGATTCTGTATATCTGGTAAGCCAGGAGCAGCGTGTGCAGATGGAGATTTGCGGGACAGAGAACGGATTTGATTATTATTCTGCCCAGGTGACGATTGGAGAGGACATCTTCCGTTATTATTTAGAGATACAGTATGGAT
>ENA-OQJN01000026-OQJN01000026.1-human-gut-metagenome-genome-assembly--contig:-NODE-26-length-73897-cov-4.467114_pt1 | contig 73897 bp, 62 predicted proteins | sample MGYA00242610_ERZ504777 | MGnify/ENA primary metagenome ERZ504777 (study PRJEB26092, sample SAMD00036350) | human gut metagenome | host: Homo sapiens | study: EMG produced TPA metagenomics assembly of... | reverse complement strand
CAGGGTTTGGGGCAGGCACGCCCCAACAAGATCACTTCGGAAATGCAGACGCATTGCAGAAGTGAAGTCCCGGTGGAGCACAACATTTTCAAGAATTGAAAATTTGTGGCCACGGGACGGTTCTTGCTTTCTGCTTTTTCCGTAAGTTTTGAAAATTCAGATTCAAAAGTGGATACAGGTTTTCAAAACCAGGCATGGGAGTGTGAATGTGGATGGAAGTGTCGGTGGTTGTTCGCCGTTCACCCCGGATCGAGTTCCTGCCCCTGTTTTGCAGCGGCGTTGTCAGGCTCGTCCGCATTTCTGCGGAGTCATGGCGCTGTATCCAGTCCGGACGGCTGATGAAGTTGTCAATGTGTGTATGAAGAATTGCAAACCGGTTGCCCGGCTGCAAGTCTCTCGAAAAGAAAAAGGCTCCACAGCACCAAAAGATTTTGTCGTGGGTGGATGGCGGCAAAACAGTTTGGTGAAGCTGCGGAGCGGACAAACAAAGTTATGTAGTAGCTTTCATTGAGTAAAGCGGCTTTGTTGTGGAACAGGGTATCACTGAAAAACGCAAATGTCAACGATTTGTCGAACGATTTGGAAAATCCTACAAGAATAGATTTAATCCGTTGGACAGAATAGAAACTTTGGGCTTCCATTGGTGAACGCATAACAGCTTTCAGGTATTTACCGAATCAAGATTCGGCGATAAGATCTATCTTTAAGAACTTGAGAAGTTTTCTCTGCTGTGTTATAGTATATTTGACCATAATAAGATTCCATGAACGCGGGATTTTAAGCAGAACAGCAAGAAGCGGTTCAAGGAGATGCGGCAATGAGCTACAAAGATGAATGGCTTGTAATCGAGGCCAACGATGACATCGATGAGATGGAGCACCGTAAACCCAGCGAGGAGTTTTTGTTCTACCGTGCCGTGGCCAACGGCGATGTGGATGCTGTCCGCAAAAATTGCGAGCAGGGCCGTTTTATGGATACAGAAGGGGTTGGCGTTTTGTCCAGGGACCCCATCACCAACCTGAAATATCATTTCGTGGTCACCATGGCCATGGTGACCCGGATGTGCCGCCAGCACGGCATGGAGCTGGAACAGGCATTCCGGCTGAGCGATTTTTATATCCAGAAGCTGGACGATATCCATACCGCCGACGAGATCAAGCACCTGCACGACGAGGTGGTGATGGACTACACCGAGAAGATGCGCCGTTACCACCACAGCAACACCAACTCCAAGCACATCAATGCCTGCAAGGAATACATCTACGCCCATATCAAGGAGCGGATCACCATTGAGGATCTGGCGGACGCGCTGGGGGTGTCTTCCAGCTATCTGTCCCGGCTGTTCAAAAAAGAGACCGGGGTTTCGGTCAGCGCCTACATCCGCAACCGCAAAATTGATATGGCCAAAAACCTGCTGCGGTTCAGCAACGACTCCATGATTGACATTGCCAACCGGCTTTCTTTTTCCTCCCAGAGCCATTTTATCCAGCAATTCCGGGAGGTGGTGGGGATGACCCCCAAGAAATACCGTGACACCTACTATATGGTGGAATGGTGGGCAGAGTCTCCCCGCCCGGATCTCGCCGGGAACGGCGTCGGCCTGTCTAGATAATCCGGAAACAAAAGCACCGCCGGGTGCTGCCTTCTCCCCAGAGGCAGCACCCGGCGGTCTTTTTTGTGGATCACATGGTGAGGATAATGTCGTTTTCGTCCCGAAGGGCGGAGGCGGGAATGTAGTTGTCCGGCATGGCCTGGCCATTGAGGGTCAGGCTGCGGCAGCCGGATTCATGATGGCCGGGGTTCTCCACACAGATGTGAAGCCGATGGCCCCGGAAGTCTTTTTCCATGGTGAAGCTGTCCCACTCTTTGGGAATGGCGGGGGCCAGGCGCAGGCCGTCCAGATCCGGCCGCAGGCCCAAAATGCCTTCCACGCAGCCCACCATCACGGTGGAGGCTGTGCCGGTGAGCCAGTGGACCTGAGAACGGCCGAAGTGTTTGCTGGCCGGCCCTTCGGTGAACTGCCCGTAGCAGTAAGGTTCCAGATGGCGGATTTCGGCCCGGTCATTCTGGGCGGCAGGGGCGTTCTCGGTGAAGTAGCCGAAAGCCCGCTCTCCGTGACCGCACAGGGCCTCTGCCAGGATCAGCCAGCCCTGGGACTGGGAGAAGATGCCGGCATTTTCCTTGGTGCCGGGGTTGTAAATCACGGCCAGTGCGCCGTCAAAAGCGTGGGCATGGTAGGGCGGGTCCATCAGGACGGCGCCGTATGCAGTGTTCAGCCGCTGGCTGACTCCTTCCATGATGGTGTCGGCCTGGTGGGAATCCGCCAGACCGCTGATGACGGCCCAGCTCTGGGGGTTCAGCCAGAAGTTGGCCTCGGGTGCGGCAGCTTCGCCGATCCGCTCGCCGGCCTCGGTGAAGCCCCGGATGAACCGGTCGCCGTCCCAGCACAGCTCCTGGATGCGGCTCTGATACTCGGTCAGCTTTTCATCCAGCCAGCGGACATCCTGGTCGGCGCCGCGGTGGGCGGCAAACTGCCGCAGAATCCGCATGGCGTAATAGAACTGGAAGGCCACAAAGGCCGACTCGCCGTTGGCGCCCAGCCGCAGACAGTCGTTCCAGTCGGCATACAGGCCGGCGGGCAGGCCGTGGGGGGCCCAGATGGTTCAGAGAAAACTCCACCGCCCGCTTGAGGTGCTCGTAGACAGTCCCTTGATCCTTGTTGGCAAAGGGGATCACCTCGTCCAGGAAGGCGAGATTGCCGCTCTCAGCCACATATTTGTAGACGGTGGGGAAGAGCCACAGAGCATCATCGGCCCGGTAGGCAGGATGACCGGTTTCCTTCACATAGGAGGGATCGTCGGGGGTGTCCTCATGGCCGGGGTTGTGGGTGAACTTGACCAGGGGCAGGCCGCCGCCATTGTCCACCTGGGCCGACAGCATGAAGCGAATCTTCTCACAGGCCATTTCCGGCTCCAGATGGATGATGCCCTGAATGTCCTGCACCGTGTCGCGGTAGCCGTAGCCGTTCCGCAGGCCGCAGTAAATCAGGGAGGCAGCCCGGGACCAGATAAAGGTGATGAAGCAGTTATAGGCGTTCCAGGTGTTCAGCATGGTGTTGAAGGCGGGGTCAGGGGTCTCCACCTGCAGGTGGCTGAACCGGCTGTACCATTCCGCCTTGAGGGCGTCCACTTCCTGCTGCACCTGAGCGGCGGGGTCGGTATAGCCCGCCAGGATGGCAGCAGCCTGGGCCGAGGGTTTCATGCCGGTTGCAAACAGGATGGTTTTGCTCTCGCCGGGAGCCAGCTTCACCTTGCAGGAGAGGGCGCCGCAGCTGTTCTCGTTGTAGCTTTCCAGATTGCCCAGATCCCCGGCTGCCACCCCCTGGGGGTTGCCATAGCCGTGATACGCCCCCAGAAAGGCCGTCTTGTCCCCGCAGTAAGAGGAGACCGGCGCACCGGCCAGGCCGAAAAAACCGCTCGGTTACCGTCTTGTCATCCACATCTTCTCCCTGGGCCAGGGCGTCCAGGTTGCCGTGGATCTGCTGGGTGATCCGGTTGCCTTCAAACACAGTCCGGCCGATGAAGAGGGAATACTGGAGGTTGACCTGATCCTGCTCGTAGTTGCTGTGGTTGGTGAACTCAGCATAGCCTGTCAGGGTCAGGCTGCGGTCCCGGTCCGAGTCATTGGTGACGGTGAGGGCCCAGACTTCATAAGCTTTGCCCTGGGGCACATAGTAGACGGCCTTGGAGGAGATGCCTGCATAGCTGGCTTCCATCCGGGTGTAGCCCATGCCGTGGCAGCACTTGACCTGGTAGTCGTTCAGGTCTTTAGCCACCGGCTGCCAGGAAGCGGACCAGAAATCTCCGCTCTCATCATCCCGCAGATAGATATACCGGCCCGGCTGGTCAAACTGGTTGAACACATACCGGAGAATCCGGCCGTTGGCACCCGACCGCTCGAAGCTGTAGCCGCCGGCGTTGTTGGAGATGATGGCGCCGTAGGCCGGCGACCCCAGATAGTTGACCCAGGGGGCGGGGGTGTCGGGGCGGTCGATCACATATTCGCGGGCTTTGTCATCAAAATATCCGTATCTCATACTCGTTGCTTTCTGCCTTTTGGGCGTTATCAAAAAATCATTCCTGCCTGTTTTATCCCAGATATACAGTGAAAACCTGTTTCTGCTCGGCGGGCAGAGCCTCGATCACCCGGCGGGGGATGATGACGCTGTCACAGCTGCCTGCACACAGCTCGGCGTCGCCGCAGAGGACTTTCTGAACCCGGTACTGCCCGTATTCCAGCCGCCCGGGATTCTGACAGCGGATTTCCAGCCGCCGCCCTGCAAAGGTCACATGGACCGAGGCACTGCCCTCGGCGTCAAACTGGGCCGCGGTGAGTTTGGGCTGGAGCAGGAGATCGCCTGCTTCGCCCCGGACGCCGAAAACCTGGGTGATCATGGTCATCATGTACCAGCTGGCGGCGCCGGTCAAATAGTGATACATCCCCCGGCCGTCGGCCCGGAAATATTCCGGGATGCCGGGATAGATGCGGCTGGTGTCGAAGTCCAGAGCGGTGTCTGCCAGGGTCTTGAGAGCCTTCCAGCCCTCCTGCACAAAACCCCGGCGGTACAGGGCGTTGGCATACATCACCGCCATATGGGAGAAGACCGCCCCGTTTTCTTTTTCACCGTAGGCAAAGCCGAACATCCGGCCTAGGTCGAATTTCTGCTCATGAAAATCGGTGTTCAGCCGGTAGCCGCCGATTTCCCTCCGGTAGAGATAGTGGTCAGCGCTGGCTGTGATCCGCCGGATCTGCTGGTCGGTGGCCACGCCGCCCATGATGGCGAAGACCTGGCCGGTCAGCATCATCCGCACGCCCTCGGGGAAGATGCCTTCCACCGCACGGCCGTGATTGTCATAGTAGCTGTTGTACCAGCCCTCCGCCGTGCCGGCGCAAATCCACTCGTGTTTCCGGAGCCAGCCGGTGAGCCAGTCTGCCTTTTGCTCCAGGCTGTCGGCCAGATCCGACAGGCACACTTCCACCCGCTTGCCGCTGATCTGATGGGCGCAGCGGGCTGCGTATTGGGTCAGGATGGTTTGCTTGGCCCGGGCGTCGTCAAAGGTTTCGGTCTGGTCGCCGCACAAAACCAGCAGCTCTTCCAGCACCTGGGTGGTTTTGGACCCGGTGGTCTTTTCCAGAAGCCGAATCATCCCGGCCAGCTCCCGCAGGTTGCCGGCATAGGCGCAGGTGAAGGCGACGCTTTCGCCCCGCTCAGCCGCCATGTCCAGCGCGTCGTTCCAGTCGGCGCCCCGAAGACGGCAGATGTTGTGTTCGCCGACTTCATAGAAAGCGGCCAGCTGCTCGATCAGCAGATGCTCCAGGATGGTGCCGGTGTAGACTTCGCCCTGGCTGGTCCGCTGCCAGCCGCCCTGCTCCGGCTGGTATTCGGCGTCGATTTGGGTGCCGCGCACAGCCTGAGCGTCCTTAAAATAAGGTGCCTGCCGGTTGAGGATTTCCACGTCGCCGGTCTGGTCGATGTAGAGCTTGGTAGTCATCTGGGGCCAGAGAGCGTGGTCCATCCAGACCCGGGCGATGCCGTTGCGGTCGGCGATGAAATTGCCGTCGCCGGCCCCAATGATGGTGGCGTTGGTGCCGTCAATCCGGACGCCGCCGAAATTCTTCTCGATCATCCGGCCCACGTCCCCGGGTTCCATCAGCAGCAGGGACAGGCAGTCCTGCCACAGATCCCGCCAGCCCCGGCCGCCCCGGCCGTAGTCATGGTGGGGGAGGAAGGAGCAGCCGAAGAGCCGCCGCAGGAAGGGCTGGAAACAAACCCATTTCATCAGGTTGTCAAAGTCCGGGTCTCCGGTGCGGAAAGAGACATTGACCTTCTCTTTCCAGTAGCTGCGGGTCTCATCCAGCACGGCCTGCACCTGTTCCCAGCTGTGGTACTTGTCCCAAATGGCGTTGACGGCCTCTTCGCTGTCCTCCACCCCCAGCAGCAGGACATAATGGGCTTCCTGTCCGGGGGCCAGGGTGATGGCCGGGAACCGGAATGCTCCCATGGCCTCCCGGCCTTCCGCCCGGCTGCCCGCTTTGACCCCGGGATACTGCTCATAAACAGCCCGGGGATGGAGATAAGTCCCGCCCTCGCCCAGGAAGGACTCCACGGTGGGGTAGAAAGCCTCCGGCTTCTGGCCCTCCGGCCCAAAGCCTTCTACATAATATACCTTGTGGTTGGGCCGGTGGCCCCGCTCGTCAAAGGACATGGTGGGCCGGACCATGACGCCGTTTTCGGTGGTCCAGATCCGGTGGAGCATCGAAGTCACATTCCGGTGGTCCCGGATGTTGTCTGCGCTGCGGCCGTAGAGGGGAACGGCTGCGATGGGGGTGAGCCAGCGGGGCTGTTCCTGCTGGTTGCGCACCGTGATGCAGAGGATTTCCACATTGTCCTGCCGGGGACAAAAGGCGGTCACTTCGGTGTCGAGGCCCAGGTCCTGGGCGGTGCGCTCCACCGTCTGCCACATCAGGCCGGCGGTGAGCCGGCTGTCATCCTGAGCCGGGGTGAAGCGGTCGGCCTCCTGCCGGGCCGAAGCGCCGGACACCGAAAAAGCCTGCCCGTCCTCATCCACCAGCCAGAAGTTCCGCACACCGCGGTTGCTGTGGAGGTTTTCGGCGCTGACCGGTTCCAGCAAAAAGGTCTCCTGGTCAATTTTGGCGTCCCCTCCCAGATTGGGGGTGAGGGAGCTTTTCAGCCCTGTCTCGGAGGCCAGCGGAAAGTACAGATAACTGACATTTTCCGGCTTGTCCATGGTGAAGCTGCCGTACTTGTCCACGAAATGCAGATGGTTCATGATACTTCTCCTTTCTATGGTAGGATGTCGGTTTTTATTATATAGAAAGGCGTCTGCGGCAAAAATCAAAACCATGCATCAAAGTGTCAGAATTATGACCCTATTTATCTATCAGCACAAAACATTGTCAAGAATTTGATATTTTTTATGGAATAATTATATATCCGGCGGGATTTCTTTCGCTATAATAGGGGCACAAAAGACGCCGGGCACCGAGGCCCGGGCCATGAGATTACAGAGGAGGTTCGTACTATGAATGAGAAGAAATCCTGCGCCATCAGCCGCCGCTCGTTCCTGAAGGGCGCCGGCGCCGTGGGCGCTGCCAGCGTTTTGGCCGCTTGCGGCGGGAATTCCACTGCTGCATCGGGCAGCGGCGCAGAGGCTGCGGCGGAAGGCAAAGTGATCAATATCTACAGCTGGAACGACGAGTTCCGCACCCGTCTGGAAGCCGTTTATTCGGAAGTGGCCAGCACTTCGTCCGACGGCACCGTCACCACCCTGAAAGACGGCACCGAGATCCACTGGATCATCAACCCCAACCAGGACGGCGTCTACCAGCAGAAGCTGGATGAAGCTTTGCTGAACCAGGCATCCGGCTCCACCGACGACAAGGTGGACATCTTCCTGTCCGAGACCGACTACGTCTACAAATACACCGACGCCGAGGCCGACGTGGCCATGCCCCTGACCGACCTGGGCATCGACCCCGACACCGACCTGGCCGACCAGTACCCCTTCACCAAGACCACCGCTTCGGACCAGAACGGGGTCCAGCGCGGCTCCACCTGGCAGTGCTGCCCGGGCCTTCTGGTCTACCGGCGGGATATTGCGAAGGACGTCTTTGGTACCGATGATCCGGCCACGGTGGGCGAAAAAGTCAAAGACTGGGACACCCTCAAAGCCACCGCGGAAGAGCTGAAGGCCAAGGGCTACTTCACCTTCTCTTCCTACGCCGACACCTTCCGTCTGTACGGCAACAGCATCAGCCAGTCCTGGGTGGCCCCCGGCGAGACGGTCTGCAAAGTGGACCAGCAGATCATGAACTGGATCAGCGATTCCAAGGAATGGCTGGACGCCGGCTACCTGGACAAGACGGTCAAGGGCCAGTTCAACGACGACTGGAACAAGGCCATGGGTTCTGCTTCCAAGGTGTTTGCCTTCCTGCTGCCGGCCTGGGGCATCGACTTCACCCTGGCCCCCAACTGGGACGGCCCCGAAGGAGCCTGGGCTGTCACCAATCCTCCCCAGGAATACAACTGGGGCGGCTCTTACATCCACGCCTGCACCGGCACCGACAACCTGGAGCATGTCCGCGATATCATCCTGGCTTTGACCTCCAACAAAGACAACCTGCTGAAGATCTCCAAGGACTATCTGGACTTCACCAATACCATGAGCGGGATGCGGGACGCTGCCACCGACGACAGCTTTGCTTCCAGCTTCCTGGGCGGCCAGAATGCCTATGAGTACTTTGCACCGGTGGCTGAGAACATCAAGATTGCCCCCCTGTCTTCCTACGACCAGGGCTGCGTCGAGCTGATTCAGAACGCATTCAGCGATTACTTCCAGGGCAACGTGGATTTCGACCGGGCCAAGGAAAACTTCGAGACTGCCATCATGGAGCGCTATCCTGATATCACCGCAGTCGAGTGGGCAGAGTAAGCTGCCTCTCTTTTGGAAGGCCGGCCGCCGCGCACTTTTGCGGCGGCGGTCTTTTACGAGAAAGGAACGGTGACCTATGAAACAACCAAAACGCAAATACCTGAGCTATGCAAAATGGGGATATATCTTTATCATCCCGTTCTTCCTGAGCTTTTTTCATCTTTTCCCTGATCCCGCTGGTGGATACCATCCGCTACAGCTTCTATGAGTACTACCGCTCCGGCATCAAAGAGATCGGCCCCAACTTTGTGGGCCTGGAAAACTACAGGAGTCTGCTGGAGTCGGATCTGCTCAAATATGCAGGAAATACCCTGATCCTCTGGCTGATCGGCTTTGTGCCCCAGATCGTCATCGCCCTGCTGCTGGCCAACTGGTTCACCGATATGCGGCTGAAAATCCGGGGCAAACAGTTCTTCAAGGTGGTCATCTATCTGCCCAACCTGATTATGGCTTCGGCCTTTGCCATGCTGTTCTTCGCCCTGTTCTCCAACAGCGGCCCCATCAACTCCATCCTGATGAGCCTGGGGATCACCGATGCGCCCATTGACTTCATGGGGACAACCTTCGGCACCCGCGCCCTGATCGGGCTGATGAACTTCCTGATGTGGTTCGGCAACACCACCATCATGCTGATGGCCGCCATCATGGGCATCAGCCCCGAAATTTTCGAGGCCGCCGAGCTGGACGGCTGTGGCAGCGTCAAGCGGTTTTTCTCCATCACCCTGCCCCTGATCCGCCCCATCCTGGCCTACACCCTGATCACTTCCATCATCGGCGGCCTCCAGATGTTCGACGTGCCCCAGATCCTCACCAACGGCCAGGGCGCTCCCGACCGCACCTCCATGACCCTGATTATGTTCCTGAACAACCACCTCAAGAGCCGCAACTACGGCATGGCCGGCGCTCTGTCGGTGTTCCTGTTCATCGTCAGCGGCATTCTCTGCTTCTTCGTCTACCGGATGACCAACGGCAAGGATGACACCGCTGTCAAGCCCGCCAAACAGAAAGGAGGCGCCAAGGCATGAGACATCACAGAACCAAAACCGGTGAGACCATCCTCGCTTATGTCGTTCTGGCCATCCTGTCCTTTTTGTGCCTATTCTTTTCTACATCCTGATTGTCAACTCCACCCGCTCCCACGCGGACCTGCAGAAAGGCTTCTCCTGGCTGCCGGGAAACTACTTCCTGGAAAATTTGAAGAACGTGGCCAACGACGGTAGTTTCCCCATGTTCAAGGGCATCCTCAACAGTCTGATCGTGTCCTCCAGCTCGGCGGCCCTTTGCACCTACTTTTCGGCTCTGACGGCTTACGGACTGTACGCCTACAATTTCAAGCTGAAAAAGTTTGCCTTTACCTTCATCATGGCCATTCTGGTCATGCCCACCCAGGTCACCGCCATGGGCTTCCTGCGGTTGATGACCAACATGGGCCTGTATGATACCCTGTGGCCCCTGATTATCCCTTCCATCGCATCGCCGGCGGTCTTCTACTTCATGTACAGCTACTTGAAGTCCTCTCTGCCGCTGTCCCTGGTGGAGGCGGCCCGGATCGACGGCTCGGGCGAGTTCCACACCTTCAACCGAATTGTCCTTCCCATCATGAAGCCGGCCATTGCAGTCCAGGCCATCTTCTCCTTCGTGGGCTCCTGGAACAACTACTTCGTCCCGGCTTTGATCATCCAGTCCAAGGACAAGATGACTGTCCCCATCCTGATCGCTACCCTCCGTGGCGCCGATTACATGAACTTTGACATGGGCAAGATTTACATGATGATCATGGTGGCCATCGTCCCCATCATCCTGGTCTATCTGCTGCTTTCCAAGTACATCATTGCCGGCATTACCCTCGGCGGCGTCAAAGAGTAACAAGCTTCTCATCGCGTTCTCCTTCATCTTCTTCATCATTTCTCCACACAGTGCTGAGGAAAGCCGCCATAGATTTCTGCTATGGCGGCTTTTCTCGTGCAGTGTCATGTTCAGGAGGTTTTTTATGGCTTGTATTTCTGTCCACAGCGGCACGCATCAGCCAACCCCGTCTGCCCGTGAACGCGCCCATGCCGCCCTGGCCCGCCGGGCTGCGGCATCGGGAATCGTCCTGCTGAAAAATACCGGTGTTCTGCCGTTGGAGCCGGCCTGTTCCGTAGCTCTGTTCGGCACCGGCGCCAGCCGGACCGTCAAGGGAGGCATCGGCTCGGGCGATGTCAATAACCGCGCCAATGTATCGATTTTCCAGGGGCTGCAGGCGGCCGGCCTCACCATCACCAGTACAAGCTGGATCGCAGACTACGAAGCCCGCTACAAAGCTGCCCGCGCTGCCTGGAAAGCCCAGGTGCTGGAAGCAGCCAAACAGGTGGAAAATCCCTTTGACGCCTACGCTTCCCATCCCTTTGTTCTCCCCCAGGGCCGTCCCGTCCTGCCCCAGGACGTGGAAGGCGCCTCGGTGGTGGTCTATGTCCTCAGCCGGATTTCGGGGGAAGGGAAGGACCGCCGGCTGGAAAAAGGGGATTACTACCTTAGCGACCAGGAATGGGAGGAGCTGCGCAGCCTGAACAGTGTGGGTCTGCCCATCGTTCTGCTGCTCAATGCCGGCGGGCCCATTGAATTGGCCGGTCTGCTGGATGTGGCCACCCATATTGAGGCAGTGGTGCAGATTTCCCAGCCGGGACAGCAGGGCGGAGAAGCCGTGGCGGATGTCCTGTTGGGAAAAGTCACCCCCGAGGGCAAACTTACCGCCACCTGGGCCCGGCGGTACAGCGACTATCCCGAAGCCGATCATTTCGGCATCCTCAGCGGCGACCTGACAAAATCAGTCTACCGGGAGGGCATCTATGTGGGCTACCGGTATTTTGACAGCTTTGGTGTAAAGCCTCTGTTTCCCTTCGGATACGGCTTGTCCTACACCAGCTTTGAGATCCGTATGACCGGGCTGCAGGTACAGCCCGGAGCCGTGGAAGTAAGTGCTTCGGTAAAAAATGTGGGCTTCTGTTTCTCGGGCCGGGAGGTGGTGCAGGTCTATCTGTCCTGCCCCCAGAAGGGCGATGCCCGGGAGCTGCGCCGATTGGCCGGTTTTGCCAAAACCCTTCTGCTGGCGCCGGAACAGAGCCAGACCCTGACCATTTCCATCCCCCAAAAAGTCTTTGCCTCTTTCTCTGAGGAAAAGCAGGGCTGGATGGTGGAAAAGGGACTGTATGGCATCTGGATCGGGAACAGCAGCGCCGCGCTGACGCCCTGCGCCGTCATCCGGGTAGGGGAAGACGTCTGCATCGAAAAGACCCACCCCATCTGCCCGGTACAGGTTCCTTTGGAGGAGCTGGGGGCTGCCGAAGCGGCCCGGCAGGCTGCAGACCCGGGAGAGGATTTGCCGGTCTATGACTTTGCACCCCGGCCTGAGCCGCAGCCGGTCTGGGTCGAATCGCCCCGGGCAGAAGGCCCTGTGGAGGAATTGATTCCGCTGCTCTACGGCAACATCACCAAGGGGACCAGCACCCTGGGCTCGGCAGGCGTCCGGGTGCCCGGCTCGGCGGGAGAGACCTCGGAGGTTTTGGAGCAGACCAGAGGCATTCCCTCCCTCATTATGGCCGACGGCCCTGCGGGTCTGCGGCTTCGGCAGAGCTATCAGACCGACCGGGCCACTGGCCGGGTCTATGGAGTAGGGGTACTGGGCTCTCTGGAAAACGGTTTTTTGGAGACGCCGGTCCAGCACGAGAACGCCGACACATGGTACCAGTTCTGTACAGCATTCCCAGTGGGCACTGCTTTGGCCCAGAGCTGGGACACCGGCCTGATGGAGGAATTCGGCCAGGCCATTGCCTGTGAAATGAAGGAGCTCGGAGTGGATCTATGGCTGGCGCCCGGTATGAACATCCATCGCAATCCTCTGTGTGGGCGCAACTTTGAATATTATTCGGAGGATCCGGTTCTCTCCGGCCTTCTGGCTGCCGCTGTTACCCGCGGTGTTCAGAAGGATGGCCGGTGCGGTGTCACCATCAAGCACTTCGCCTGCAATAACCAGGAGGACAACCGGATGGGTGTGGATGTTCAGGTTTCAGAGCGGGCCCTGCGTGAGATTTATCTCCGCGGGTTTGAGATTGTGGTAAAAGAGTCCGCTCCTGCTGCGATCATGACTTCTTATAATCGGATCAACGGTGTTTATTCCGCCAATAACCGGGATCTGTGTACTGTTGTGGCCCGGCAGGAGTGGGGCTTTGATGGCTTGATTATGTCGGACTGGAACACCACAGTCCCCGCCGATGGCAGCATTCCCTGGAAGTGTGCCTGGGCAGGCAACGACGTTATTATGCCGGGTAATCCCGATGACGATGCCAATATCCGGGCTGCTTATGCTCGGGGCGACCTCTCCGAGGCGGACATCCGGACCAGTGCAGGACGCCTGATGGCTTTGACCCGGCGATTGCGCGGCTAATCTTCGCTGTTAAAATATAGAAGCAAAACGCCCCCGGCTACCAAAAGCCGGGGGTGTTTTGATGATGAGCGTTTATTCGTCTTTCTGGTACACTCTGACCCAGTCCACCCAAAGGGCTGCGCGGTCCATGTCGGTTGTCACATCAGGGCTTCCGGGCCAGTCTCCTCCCACCGCCAGGTTCAGAATGATGTAAAAAGGCTGATCGAAGGGGGCGGGGTAGGGAACTTTCCCTTTTCCATCGGTGAAGGAATACCACTCCGTCTCGGTAAAGAACAGTTCCCCGTCCAGATACCATTTGATTTTGCCCGGTTCCCACTGAACGGCATAGTTGTGGTACTCCTCTGCAAAACCGCCGGATGGAAGGGCGAAATGGCCCTGGCTCTGCTGGTGAGGGTTGCCATAGTGGATGGTGCCGTAGGTTTTTGTGGTGTCGTGTCCCAGCACCTCCATGATATCAATTTCGCCGCAGCGGGGCCACTGACCATACCGTTCTTCCTCGGTGGGCATCATCCAGAAAGCAGGCAGAAACCCCCGGCCTGCCGGCACCTTGATCCGTGCCTCAAAAATGCCGTACAGGAAATCGTGCTTGTGCTGGGTGTTGACCCGCCCGGAGATATACGACACCGTCCCGTCTGGATTTTTCTTTTCCACCGGTTTCAGCACCAGGCTGCTGTTTTGGATGTAGATGGTCTGGGGGGAATCTATGTAGGCCTGTAGTTCATGGTTTACCCAGCCGGGCTCGTGCAGCTCCACATTCCAATCTTCCCGATTCAGCTCCGGGCCATTAAAGTCGTCCTCCCATTGCAGTGTGTATCCATCGTAGGATAGCGTTTCGCATTTTGCAGGAATAGTGGTCGGATTTGTGGTTTTAGCTTCCATTTGAGTCTGCCTCCTTGATTTTGTTTCGGGTTGTGGGATTTTTATGCAGGGAATTCCGGATTAAAAAGACCTCAGCCGTTGGACAACAGCTGAGGTCGCCTGCAATGAAATTTTAAACAGCAGGAGCTTCGATCTTGTCCAGATGGATCTCGTCGATGCAGATACGGTGCTGCTGACCGATTTGTTCTCCGCCCACGGCTCCCATCGAGATACTGAGCACAGCTTTCATATCAGTGGGATAAGTCATCTGGAAGCAGACCTCATAGGTCTGATATTCCTGACCCAGCTGTACGATGGTTTCGCCCGAATAGGGGGTCCAGTCATTGTCTGCCGTGCCGTCCCGTTGAATCGCAAACATCAGCGGACGGTTCAGAGAGGATTTGGCCTGGAAAGACAAACGATACCACTGGCCTTCCTCCAACTCGATGTTGTTCTGTTTGAGTTGGATTTTCCAGGCTTCGTCGCCGGTATTCTGAATGGTGATATCGGCAGCGGTATCCTCGTTAAGGCTGTCCACCACATAGCTCACATCGGATGTTGTGTAAGCGTACAGTTCGTATCCTGCAAAACCTGCATTGAAACTGCCGTTTTTGATGAGGCTGTCCTCTTCCATTCGTACGTTGTCGATGTAATATACACCCGGCCCACAAATGACAAAGGCAATATCCCGGCAAACAGGCTCTTTCTCCAGAGAGAGCTTATAGCTATAAGTGGTGTCGGAACCGTTGAGCACGGCCTGGAAACGACGCCCAACGGCCCAAACGGAAAGGTTTTTGTCGGCAGGGCCTTCTGCGTCAAAACTCAGCTCAAAGTCGCCGGCTGTCAGCGCCAGATCTTTCTGATACACCACAACCGGGTTCAAGGCAGAAGTCCACTTGCCGGCAGTAATCTCCAGGCGACGGACGTTGTTGTCGTTGGTAACACGGATGCGGGAATCGCCCAATTTCCAGATGTTCCAGTAACCGAGGCGGTTTTCGCCCTCCTGGAATCCGCCGTTGTATACATAGTTGCCGTCAGCAAGGACGACCTTTTTTTCCTTGCCTGGATCATTCTGACCGATCTTCTTCAACGAGACATTGCGGAGGGAAACGCCAGCCGTGGACCCGGCCGCGCCCAGATTGAATTCCAGACGTCCGTTGGCGTCATCGTCTGCGGTCATAGTGAAGGTATAGGTGTAGGTCTGGACCTCGGGCGTCAGCTGGACGACGGTGTCTTCCATGTACCGCTGATAGGAGCGGTCTGGGGCAGAGATGTCCACTTTCATGGTTCGCGGCGCATTGGCGGATGCGTCAAACGTTACCTGATAAACGCCGCCCTCTTTCAGAGGCAAATTGGGCTGGACCAACTGGACGCTGTAGTCCACCGTGCCCTCGCTGGACGTGATGATATGCAGTTCATGGCCGGAGATTTCCGCCTGAGCCTCACCGCCCAGTGCGGTGAGAAAAGTCCAGTCCTGCTGGTCCGACAGGCTCTCGGGTACTGCAAAATTACCGTTGATAATGTAGTTGCCCTCTGCGTCCGGGTCACGCAGAACCACCGTTTTTTCAGGTTTAACCACATCCTCGCTGTAGCTGTCCTTCTGATAGACTTTCACATAGTCCACATAGAGAGCAGCGCTGGCAATGTCAGTGGTTTCGTCGGGGTTGCCCGGCCAGTTTCCGCCCACAGCCAGATTGAGAATGAGATAGAAATGCTGGTCGAAAGGAGCGGGGTATGTGATTTCACCCTGGCCCTCGGTGGCAGAATACCAGTCGTTCTCGGTATGGATCAGACACCCGTCCACATACCAACTGATTCGGCCCGGTTCCCATTCCACTGCGAAGTTGTGGTATTCCTCCGAAAAACTGCCTGCCGTCAGCTGATAACTGCCCTGACTCTCGCTGTGAGGATTCCCGTAATGGATGGTGCCATAGGATTTGTCGGTGTCGTTACCCAGTACCTCCATAATGTCAATCTCGCCACAGCGGGGCCACTGCCCGTACAGATTCTCGTTGGTTGGCATCATCCAGAAGGCGGGCAGGAACCCTTGGCCTTCAGGCACCTTAATCCGTGCTTCAAAGATACCGTACTTGAAATCATGCTTGTTTTGGGTATTTACCCGGCCGGATGTATAGGACACTGTCCCATCGGGATTCTTTTGTTCTATAGGTTTGATGACCAGGCTTCCATTCTCAAGATAAATATTTTCGGGGGAATCCACATAAGCCTGCAGCTCATTGTTTACCCAGCCAGGGGCATGCAGTTCGATATTCCAGTCACCCCGGTTTAGTTCTGAACCATTGAAATCGTCTGCCCACTGCAGAGTATATCCGTCATATAACAGTTTACCTCCCAGAGCAGGTGTGCTGGTCGAATTTTGTTCCAGTTTTATTTTCTGGTCTGCATTCGGTTCAGCCATGCCACAAAGCCCCGCCATCAGGGAGACGGCTGTTAAAACAGCCACTAGCCTTTTTGCTTTCATTACGACACAATTCCTCCTTTTTTATTTTTTGCCCGAATAAACCTCTTGATAGTTGCAAAATTATGTATATTTTGCAGTTCTATTTTATCTAAATGATCAGCGTCTTTTATATCAGATACATGCTCATTCTGTTGGATTTTTGTCTTTACCAAAGAGTCTGCAATAGCTTGGAGTTGTAAAAGCACTTAAAATATAGTTTATAATAAAAATTGCCTTGCGAATGAGCGGGAGATATGGTATGTATTATACGAAACTGATTTTGACACAGCTGTCTGAAAGGAGGCTGCTATGACCGCTGTCATCTATGCCCGCTATTCCTCCGACAACCAGCGGGAGGAATCCATCGAAGGCCAGATCCGCGAATGTACGGCCTATGCTGAGAAGAACGATATCACCGTAGTGAAGCACTATATTGACCGTGCCATTTCTGCCAAAACGGATAATCGCCCCCAGTTCCAGCAAATGATCAGGGACAGCGAGCGGAAGCTGTTTGATATGGTTTTGGTTTGGAAGCTGGATCGATTTGCCAGGAACCGATACGACAGCGCCCGATACAAGACTCAGCTCAAGAAGAATGGCGTTAAACTGATGTCGGCTACAGAGATCATCTCAGACGGACCAGAGGGCATCATTCTGGAATCCGTCCTGGAAGGATATGCCGAATACTATTCGGCAGACCTCTCGGAGAAAGTCATTCGCGGTATGACAGAAAATGCTCTAAAGGGCAAGTTTACCGGAGGAGCGGTTCCGGTTGGTTATCGGATTGATGAGAACCAGCGTTTTCAAACCGATCCTTTGACAGCCCCGCTCATTGCCGAAGCTTTCAGGATGTATAACGAAGGCGCTACCATGACCGAAGTACGGGACTGGCTGAATGAACACCAGGTTAAAAATCCTCGCGGCGGTCCCATGAGCTATAATACAGTCCAACATATGCTGAAGAATCGCCGCTATATAGGTGAACTGAAATACCGGGATATCTTGATTCCAGATGCCATTCCACCGATTGTGTCACCGGAACTATTCGAGGATGTACAAATCAAGATGGCCAAAAATAAAAAGGCCCCTGCCCGGCGCAAGGCAGAGGATGACTATCTTCTGACTACCAAACTGTTCTGCGGTTACTGTGGTTCCTTGATGTTCGGGGAGAGCGGTACCAGCCGTTCCGGGGACGTGCACCGGTACTATAAATGCGCGACAGTTAAAAAGAGAAAGTCCTGTCAAAAGAAGACTGTCCGGAAGCAGTGGCTGGAAGACTTGGTGATTGCAAAAACCAAAGCTCTTATCATGGATGATACCGTGATTGATTCCCTTGTTTCCAGCGTAATGGAGCTGCAAAACAAAGAAAACATTCGTTTGCCCCTCTATGAGAAACAGCTCAGGGAGACGGAAACGGGCATTCAGAATATGCTCAACGCCATCCAGGCTGGCATTCTGACCAGTTCCACCAAAGAACGGCTGGAAACCCTGGAAACGCAGAAGAAAGAGCTGGAAGCCAAGATCGCCGAAGAGCGGCTGGCAAAGCCCAAGCTCAGCGAGGACTTTGTACGGTTCTGGCTGACTCGGTTCCGCAAGCTGGACCTTTCTCAAAAGGAGCAGCGCCAGGCGCTGATTGATACTTTCATCAACGCCATCTACCTGTACGATGACAAAATGCTCATTACCTTCAACTACAAGGAAGGGACGGAGACTGTTTCCTTTGCCCAAGCCACAGAGGCTGTGACAAGGGAAATTGGTTCGGATTTGGATTGCTTAACTGCACCAAGAAAGACCCATACACAATGTGTATGGGTCTTTCTTTATTGCAGACGCCGTTTTCTGACAGCCGGCAGCGTTCATTTTCAGAAGCCAAGAAGCCTCAAATCATATTGCAAAAAGCAAAAACATCTTTATAATAGAGCTTGTACCCCGGTGTGCGCGGGTACTGTTTTGGGATAAGAAAAGGGAAAAAGAAACTATGAGTTCATCCGCAAAGTCTCTGACCGAAGGGCCTCTGGCCAAACAGATCCTCCTGGTCAGCCTGCCGCTGGCCCTGTCCAATCTGCTGCAGGTGCTCTTTAATATGTCGGACGTAGCTGTGGTGGGCCGGTTCGCAGGCTCCACGGCCCTCGGCTCAGTAGGCTCCACCAGCATCTTCGTCACCCTGTTCACCGGTTTCCTCATCGGTCTGAGCAACGGTATCAACGTGCTGGTGGCCCGGTTCTACGGTGCGCGCCATGCCGACGATGTGGAGAAGACCGTCCACTCGGCTCTGCTGGTCAGTCTGGCAGCGGGCGTACTGCTCCTGCTCATCGGCCTGCTGGGCTCGCCGGCCCTGCTCCATCTGCTCAACACCAAAGAAGACCTCTACCCCGGCGCCGTGCTCTACCTGCGGGTGTACTTCCTCGGTATGCCGGCGCTGGCTCTTTATAACTACGGCAACGCCATCTTCAGCGCCATTGGCGAGACGAAAAAGCCGCTGTACTACCTGTGCATCGCGGGCGTGCTGAACATCCTGCTCAACCTCTTCTTCGTCATCGTCTGCCATCTGGACGTGGCGGGCGTGGCGCTGGCAAGTGCCATCTCCCAGTGTGTCTCGGCCTTCCTTGTTCTGCGGGCGCTGACCCGCGTGCAGGACTGCTACGCCCTGGACTTCCACAAGGTCGCCCTCGACCCTGCCACCACCCAGCGCATCCTCGCGCTGGGCCTGCCCGCCGGATTCCAGAACGCCGTCTTCGCCATTGCAAACCTCTTCATTCAGGCCGGTGTCAACTCCTTTGACTCCCTCATGGTCAAGGGCAACTCCGCCGCCGCCAACGCCGACAACATGATATACGACGCAATGGCCGCGTTCTATATGGCCTGCGCCAGCTTCATGAGTCAGAACTACGGCGCGGGCAAGCCCGACCGCGTGAAGAAGAGCTACTTTATCGCCCTCGCCTATTCCTTCGGCGTCGGCCTCGTGCTGGGAGGTTCGCTGTTCATCTTCGGGCGGCAGTTCCTCGCCCTCTTCACCACCGAGGGCGCCGTCATCGACGCCGGCATGAAGCGTGTGGGCGTCATGGGCTTTGCCTACTGCATCTCGGCCTTCATGGACTGCACCATCGCGGCCTCCCGCGGTCTGGGCAAGACGGTAGTGCCGACCGTCATCGTCGTCCTCGGCTCCTGCGTGTTCCGGGTCATCTGGGTCTACACCATCTTCGCCCACTTCCATACCATCCCCTCGCTCTATCTGCTCTACCCCTGCTCCTGGACGCTGACCGCCATCGCAGAGATCGTCTACTTCATCCACGCCTACAAGGACAGCATGAAGATATTCACTCAGCCCCAGCCCGCAGAAGCCTGATAAGACACAAAAATGCCATCGCCCCGCGGCGATGGCATTTTTTCGTTACTGATAATCGTGGTTGAGGAACATGGCCTTGATCTGGACGATCTCGTCGTACTCTTCCTGCTCCACCTGAACGTCGGCGTTGACCTCTTTGAGGCGGTTCTTCACAGCCTCGAGAGCCTCGGGCAGGGTGACGGCCCGGCCCTCCTGAAGAGCATCGGTCATCTGCTTGAGCACCACAGGGTGAGCGTAGATGTCCGGCACCGGGAAGTTCCCGCCGGGATAGGCTTTGATGTACTCGGCCATGGCCGCTTCGGCCCTGTCGGCACGCTTCATGATGGCGTTATGGTTGTTGTGGGCCGTCGGCATCATGTTGTAGCTGGAGAAGAGAAAGATGGCCGCAAAGCCGAACAGCGCAAAGTAGATGCCGTAGTTTCCGGTGTGGTTGATGATGCTCTGGATGCCATAGGCCGCAGACACCACGCCGAACAGACTGATGATGAGGGCCACATATTTATACACCGGCTTGCTCTGCAGCTGGGCGCGCTTGCGGCGCTCGGCGGCGCTGAGCTCTTTGGCAAGCTCCGGTTTCCTAGCGAGGTAGTCCGATGCGCGCTTGAGCTGGCCCACGCTCTGCTCTGCCTCCTTCGAGAGCTGGGGCAGCCTCCGGGCGGCTTTCTCGGCCTTCTGGCGGGCAATTTCTGCCTCGCCCGCGGCGCTCAGACGCGGGATGTTGGGCTGTTCTTTCGCCAGAACTTCCAGCAGGGCATCCACATCCCGCTCGTCCTTGAAGTTGCACTGCTTCTGCTTGCCGCCGTCGTACTCCACCACGAGGTAAGCCATCGAGGCAAACATCCCCTTACCGGAGAAGCCTCCCTGACTCATGGCCACCCGCTTGAACACGCGGCTGATGCTGCCATAGGGCAGATAATACCGGCGGTCGATGTAGAAGCTGTTGAGGTAGAGGGCCTTTTTGCCCACGCCGCAGGGGCCGATCTTTTTGCAGGCTTTCTTATCGGCTTCCAGCGTTGCTTTGTCCAGATGGGCGAGGCCCAGTTGTGCAGGATGAAACAGCATAGAGAATCCCCTTCTTCCATTTCTTTTTCTCATTCTGCCACTCTGAGCCGAAAAAAGCAAGAGGCAGTTTCATATTACCTTCTGCTCGAGCCATTTTCCCCGGACAAAACGCACCGTAAAGCAGATGGAGCGGAACGCCCAGTCGAGATACATCCCCATCCAGATGCTGAGCAGTCCGCCGCCCATCTTCAGGACCCACAGATAGCAGAAGCCCACGCGGAACACCCACATGGACACGATGCTGACGGTCATGGTGAAGCTGGCGTCGCCGGCGGAACGGAGGATGTTGGGCAGGGTGAAGCTGGAGGGCCAGAAGAAGAGGGAGACGATGTTGAACCACATCATGACTTCCAGCGCCATGGCCGAAGCCTCCGGCGAGAGGCTGAACCAGGACAGCGCCCAGCGGTCGGCGAAGAAGAAGGCCGACAGGTTCATGACCCAGGCACCGCAGTAGGCCACCAGCAGCAGACGGCGGGCATACCAGACAGCCTGCTCTTTCTCGCCTGCACCGAGGCACTGGCCCACCACCGTGAGCACCGCCATGCCGACGGCGCTGGCCGGGATGTTCAGGAAGGTGCTGGTGGTGTTGGCCACGGCATTGGCCGCGATGGCGGCGGTGCCGAGGGTGCTGGTGAGGCTGGCCACCGACAGTTTGCCGATTTGGAACATCCCGTTCTCGATGCCCGCCGGGATGCCCACCCGCAGGATGCGCCGGATGAGCTTTCCGTCCGGCTTCAGGGCCGACAGGCCGGTGACGCGGAGCATACAACCCGGCTTCTGGAGCAGGAAGAGGACGGCACAGCAGGCCACCGCGCGGGAGACGAGGCTGGCCAGCGCCGCGCCCATGACGCCCATCTTGAAGCCAAAGATGAGGATGGCATTGCCGCCGATGTTGACGACATTCATCACAAGGCTGGACATCATGCTGATCTTGCTGTTGCCCTGCGCCCGGAAGAGGGCCGCGCCTGCGTTATACAGGCCGATGAAAGGGTAGCTCAGAGCCGACAGCAGGAAATACGTCTCGGCGTACTTCATCACGTCGGCGTCGATGGAGCCGAAGATTCCCCGCAGGATGGCGTGGCGTCCCACCACGACCACCGCTGCCACAAGAACGCTGAAGCTGGACATGATGAACATGATCTGTGCGGCGGCAGCCCGGGCGCTCTTCTCCTCCCGATGGCCGATGTACTGGCTGGCGACCACCGCGCCGCCGGTGGCCAGCGCTGTCATGATCTGTATCATCAGGGTGTTGAAGGTGTCTACAAGGCTCACGCCCGACACCGCCGCCTCGCCCACCGACGACACCATGAGGGTATCGGCCAGGCCGATGGTCACGCTGAGGGCCTGCTCCGCAATGAGCGGCAGCAGCAGGGCCGTCAGCTGCTGGCGGGTAAACAAAGGCTTCGTTTCAAATTTTGTGCTCGTCATTCGCTCCTCCGCGCCGCCCCCGAAGGGGCTTTTTCAAAGTATACAGACTTATCCCTATGATACAGCGTCTTTCCCCAAAAGGCAAGAAGATGTATACAAGAATCTCTCAAAATTTTAAGGACCCTGCCCCTCTGCGCCACTTTACCCCCATTCCATCTTGTGTTACAATGAAAGCTGCCAGAGGGCTTCCCTTTTCCGCGCCGTGCAGGGACGCGGACAAAACGGCGCTCCGGTATCATGATAAGAAGGTCAACCCAAGACCCACAAGGGGGAAGGAATCTATGCCAAAGACAGCCCATAAAGTCGTGGTCATCGGACATCGCAACCCGGACACCGACTCTATCTGCTCTGCCATTGCGTACGCAGAGCTGAAAAATAAGACAAGCTCCCTCGTCTGCGAGGCCCGCCGGGCCGGACGGATGAACCAGGAGACGGAATTCGTGCTCAAGCGGTTCGGCGTCGCGCCGCCCCGGATGTGTACCGACGTCAACCCGAAGATCCGTGATGTGGACTACCGCGAGATGCCCGGAATCCCCGGCTCCACCAGTCTGCGCAAGGCATGGGAGATCATGCGCGACCAGCAGATCGACACCCTGCCCATCACGAGCGCCGACAACGAGCTGGAAGGCATCATCACCGTGAAGGACATCGCCACGGCCAACATGGACGTGTTCGACACCGGTGTGCTTGCCACCAGCCGCACCACCTATAAAAATATCCTCGAGACCCTCGGCGGCACCATGGTCGTCGGCAACGAGAACGCCGTCTGCACCACCGGTCATATCAGAATCGGCACTGCCACCCCTGAGATGCTGGAAAACAACGTCGAAAAGGGCGACATCGTCATCCTGACCAACCGCTATGAGAGCCAGCTGTGCGCCATCGAGAAGGAAGCATCCCTCCTCATCATCTGCAACGGCGCCAAGGTGGGCCGCACCATCCAGCGCATCGCCGAGGAGACCGGCGTCGCCATCATGACCGCCCCCTGCGACACCTACGCCGCCGGCAAGCTCATGAGCCAGTGCGCCCCCATCTCCTACTATATGACCCGCGACGACATCATGAAATTCACCCTCGTCACCCCGGTGGCCGACGTCACCCGCGTGATGGCCAAGGTGCGCCACCGCTACTTCCCCATCCTCGACGAGGACGGCAAGTACTGCGGCATGGTCAGCCGCCGCAACATCATCGCCCTGCGCAAGCGCCGCATCATCCTGGTGGATCACAACGAGGCCACCCAGGCCGTGGAGGGCTTCGACCAGGCTGAGATCCTGGAGATCATCGACCACCACCGCATCGGCAGCCTCGAGACCAGCGGCCCGGTCTATTTCCGCAACCAGCCTGTAGGCTGCACCGCCACCATCATCACCCAGATGTACGATGAGAACGGCGTCGAGATACGGCCTCAGATCGCCGGTCTGCTACTGGCGGCCATCCTCTCGGATACGCTGGTCTTCCGCAGCCCCACCTGCACTCCCGTCGATGTCTCCGCCGCCCACCGCCTCGCCAAGATCGCGGGCGTCGAGATCGACGCCTTTGCCTCCGAGATGTTCGAGGCCGGCGAGAAGCTGGACGGCAAGACCCCGGAGGAAGTCTTCCTGCAGGATTTCAAGGTGTTCATGTGCGGCGACGTCCGCTTCGGCGTGGCGCAGGGCAGCTACATGACCCGCAAGAACCTGAAAGCGGCCCAGCAGCTGCTCGCCCCCTATCTGCCCGAAGCCTGCGGCAAGCAGAACGTGGAGGACCTCTATATGCTGCTGACCGATGTGCCGAAGGAAGAGAGCGTCGTCATCTGCACCGGCCGTCATGCCGGCGAGATGCTGCGCAGCGGCTTCGAGAAGGAGCCGGAGGAAGATGGCAGCTGGGTGCTGCCCGGCGTCATCAGCCGCAAAAAGCAGTTCATCCCCGCCCTGATGAGCGCCTATCAGGAGCTGTAAACAAACACGAAGCCCCCCGGAGTCCTGCAATTCCGGGGGCTGTTGTGCATCTATCAGGAGTAGTTCCGCCTTGTATTTCAAACGAGTACATTATCGGGGAGTTCTTCTGTATTTAAAGCTATCACAAATTCGTGGAAAATGTGTGTAATTTCAGGAAAAGATTGGAGAAATCCTTTCACACTTTCTTCTTTTTTCAGCAATCTGGTTGACAGAATGCCAAAGTCGTGCTATCATCGAGTTAATCATTGTCAGGCTTTTGTGCGGCATTGCCGCCGGGTCTGGGAATAAGGGAGCGCCGCACGGGCCGGCAAAGGGGTTTCATACCGCTTTGCCGGCCCGTGTTTTTATTTCCCGGCGGGGTGCAAATCCCTGTCAACTGTGGTACAATAGAAGTCGAACTTTACCGATTGAAAGGGGCATACGGATGCAGTTGTTTGAACTGGTCAGCCCGCGGCTGTTCCGGCCGCTGGCGGGGCCGAACCGGGCATTTTATGCAGAGCTGCTGCTCTTGCTGTGGGAGGAGTGCCGCCACACGGCAGATTACAGCATCCTGCGGGCCGAGGCCGTATCCCGGGCCGAGGATTACTTCGCCGCGCTGGCAAAGCCTCTGGCACTGGACGCCGACGACGCGGGCGATGAGGCCGAGCAGCCCACCCGCGATCCCCACACGCTGGCGCTGGGCTTTCTGCTGCGGCTGCGGCGCACCGGCTGGCTGGCCGAACAGCCCGGCAGCTACGAAGAAGAGCCTGCGCTGGCCTTTGTGCCGGAGGTGACGCCGCTTCTCGAGGCGCTGGAAGAGATCCTGAATCCCCGGGTCGTCACCTACACCGGCAAGCTCTACAAGGCGTGGCAGCTTTTGCAGAACGTGGGCGAAGAGAAGAGCCCCTACGAGAACGTCCTGCGGGAGGTAGCCGGCGACCTTGAGGCGCTGAACAAATCCCTCCGCGCCCTCAACGCCTCCATCGGCCACTACATCGACCGCCTCACCCGCAACCGCACCCCGCAGGAGGTGCTGGAGCTTTTCGACCAGTACGAAGAAAAGGTGGTGGCGGCCGCCTACCACCGCTTCAAGACCAGCGACAACCTGTTCAACTACCGTGCCTTCCTCGAAGAGGGACTGGACGACTGCGAGACGAACTACCTGCCCCAGCTGGCGCTGGATTACGCCCGGGTGGAGCGCTGCGCCCCGAGCGAGGCCGCTCCCGCCGTCCGCGCCCTCATCCAGAAACAGCGGGACGCCCTCGAAGAGATGAGCACCCTCATCCGGGAGATCGACGCCAGCCACGTCCGCTACCGCAAGCGGGCCGTCCAGCGGGCGCAGTTCCTGCTGCTGAGCGACCGCTCGGCCCAAGGCAGCGTCACCGCCCTGCTGCGGCGGTACGCCGAGAACATCAAAACGCCCGACCAGCTCTTTGAGCCGGACGACGGCCCGCTGGCCGCGCGGCTCAGGCTCTGGCCGGTGCAGGTCTTCGGCGAAAAGCCGCTCTATCCTCCGGCCGCACCCCGCACCGACGCGCCGCTGGCCCCGGTGCAGGCCGGACAGCTGGACGAGGAGCAGCTTCGCCGGGAGCAGAAGCTCTTGCTGGACTACGCCCGGATGGCCGTCACCGAGGAGAACGTGGACATCCTCGCCCGGCAGGCGCTGGCCGCACGGCCTTCTGTCTCGGCGTCCACCCTCGCCGACGAATACCCGAACGACTTCGCACGCATCATCGGACTGCACACCTACTCCCAGTCGCCGCGCCGCTGTTATGACATCCAGCTCACCGGCGAGTGGGCCACGCGGGGCGGCTTCCGGTTTGAAGAATTTACTCTGACACCCCGCAAGGAGGACGCCGAAGATGACCGAAACGAATAAAATGCTGGAAGAGTGCGCAAATTATCTGCTCAACCACTGCTTTGTGCTGGGCGGCGTGGAGGACCAGCGCGCCAAATATCTCTATGTTCAGGACCACCTCAACGAGGTGCGGGCCGTGTTTGCGCCGCTGGGCTGCTCGGTGGTGCTCTACCCCGCCCCGCTGCAGGCGGCGGCCCTCGTCAACGAGCATGAGGGCAGTCAGGCCCGGCTTCTGAAGTACGAGAGCATCCTGCTCTTAGTCCTGCGCCTGCTCTACCTCCAAAAGCGGGAGAGCCTCTCGGCCAGCGCCGACCAGGTGCTGGTGACGGTGGAAGAGGTGCAGGCCGAACTCCAAAAGATGAACCTGCCCCGCCGCCTCGACCAGCCCACGCTGGAAAAGCTGCTGCGCACCCTGCGCCGGTACAATCTGGCCCGGCCGGTGGGGCGGCTTTCCGGGCTGGACAGCCGCGTCGAAGTATTCCCCACTGTATTGCTTGCTCTGCCGGATTCCGACCTTGCGGACGCTGCCGCCGAGGTGACCCGCACCCGCAGTGAGCTTTCGCTTTATGAGCGGCCGGAGGACGGCACCGCTGCCGTGGAGGTGGAAGAATGATAGAACTGAAGCGCCTGAAGCTCATCAACTGGCACAACTTTGAGAACGTGACCTTCGACTGCGCCCGGCTGACCTACATGATCGGCGTCAACGCCGTGGGCAAGACCACCATCCTCGACGCCATCCGCTACTGCCTGACCACAACCGCAGCTTCAACGCTCTCGGCAACAAAAAGAGCGGCCGCACCCTGCAAGGCTCTGTCCACGCCAAGCAGCGCGGCGAGAACGCCTACCGCCGCCCGGGCCGCACCGTGGCCTACATCGGCGCGGAGTTCTGGGACAGCGTCAAGCGCACCCACTTTGTCATCGCCGTCCGGGTCGAGTCGGAAGGCCCCATGCAGGAGCTCCACCCCGGCGACCAGACCTGGTATATCTCCGAGGACGGCTGCACCCTCGAGCAGCTGCCCTTCATCGACCCCCGCACCGGCGCGCCCAGCTCGAAAGAGAACTTCAAGCCCGCTGTGGGCCGTCTCTCCTACACCCGCAGCCCCGGCGAAGCCCGCGACCGCATCTGCCGGGCGCTGGGCATCGGCCGCGCCGCAAGCCCGCTGGGCAAGAAGTTCAACGAAGTCTTCCAGATGGGTACCAGTATGGACGAGATCCCCAACTTCCGGGAGTTTTTATATCAGTACATCCTGCCTCAGCCCGAGCTTGATCTGGAGGCTTTGCAGGGCGACCGGGTGGAGCTGGAAAATCTCCACGCCGTGCTGGCCGAGGCCCAGACCCGCGCCGCCGCGCTGGAACAGATCGTGGACTATGGCCGCGAAGCTGCCCAGAAGGAAACGGAAGCCCTCGTCAACCGAGGCACTGCCCTGCTGGCCCGTGCTGAGGAAGCCGCCGCCGGGACGAACACCTGGCAGGAGCATCTTGCCGCCGGAAAGCGCCAGCACGAAGAGCTGACAGCCCGCTACGCCGCCGCAAAAGACGCCGAGGCCGAGGCCCGCCGGGCCTACCTCTCGGCCCACAGTGCCGCCGCCAGCGGCGAGGGCCGGGCGCTGGACGCCCTGAGCGAAGAGCTGGCCCGCAAAAAGACCGCACTGGACAAGGCCGGCCGGGACGCTTCCAGAAGCGAGGCCGCCGCAGGCAACGTGCAGAGCCTCTTGCAGAGCTTGCAGCGCAGCGGCTTTGCCGTCGAAAAATCGCTCTGGCCTGCCTCACTGACGGCGGAGACCCTGCCCCAGCTCCAAAGCGCCCTCGCCGGGCTGGAAAAGCCGCTGGAAGAGCAGTATTTCGCCGCACGGCAGAGCGCCGACGCCCTCACCGCCGAGGTACAGGAAAAGCAGGCGGAGCTGGCCTCCGTCTCGGGAGGCCGGTGGGTCTACCCCCACGGCGACGCCGCCACCAGAGTGCGGGACGCCGTGAACGCTGAGCTCAAGAGCCGCGGCATGACGCCGGACGCCAAGATCTTCTGCGAACTGCTGAGCGTCGAGGACGAGAGCTGGCAGGACTGCGTGGAAGCCTGCCTCGGTGACCGCCGGTTCGACATCCTCGTGCCGCCTGCCCACTACGCCGCCGCCAAGAGCGCCTTTGTGGCCCTGCGGGACAAGGTCGGCCCCATCAGCCTGCTGGACACCCCCAGCATCCGCACGGCCAACCGCAAGGCCGACACCGCCCCTGCCGACAGCCTCGCCGCGCAGGTCCGAAGCGAGAACCCGCTGGCCGCACAGTATGCCGACACCATCCTGCGGCGCATCGTCTGCTGTGACACCCCCGACACCCTGGAAAACTATCCCGACAGCGCTACCCGCGACCTGCTGCGCCACCACCCCTTCCGCCTCGAGCGTCTCCGCACGCCCCAGCGGTACATCGGCCTTGACGCCCGCCGCGCCCGGGCCGAAGCGCTGACGAAAGCTCTGGACGAGCTGACCGCCCGCAGCAGGGAAGCGGCGCAGTCTGCCGCCGCCCTCAAAGCCGCACGGGACAGCTATCAGGATGTGCTGCACAGCAGCGTCATGGATGAGCTGGCCGCGCTGTGGGACGCCCGCGCCGCGCTGGAAGCGGCCCGCGCCGACTGCACCGCACAGGAGCAGAAGCTGGCCGAGTGCCGCGAGAACCCGATGCTGCAGCAGCTTTACAAAGAGGACGAGGCCCGCGAGGCCGCGTGGGACGCCGCCCGCGCCGCTGTGGAGACAGCCGGCGGCGACATCCGTGTCTGCGAAAAGCAGCTGGCCTCCTGCGAGGCTGAGCAGGCCAAGGCAGAAGAGACCGCCAGGCAGGCAAAGGACGCCGCCGACCGGTTCTTCGCCCAGTACCCGCTTTTTGGAGCCGCTGGCACGGGAGCGCTTCGCGGCCCTGAGCAAGGACAAAGGCCCGCGCTATGCGGCCCAGTCTGCTGAAAAGGCACAGGCCCGGCTGGACGACGCACTGGCCGTCTACCTCGCCGGCACCCTCGAGCCTGCCCAGAAAGAGTACAACACCCGCTACGTCTGCGATTATCCGCTGGGCCTTACGGGCATCGAGCAGTACCGCGCCCAGCACGAGAGCCTCGTGCGCATTGATTTGGAGCGGTACGCCGCCCGCCTCGAGCAGGCACAGCGCGACTGCAAGGACCGCTTCCGCAAGGACATCCTCTTCCGGATGAAGGACGACATCTTCAACGCACGGCGGCAGTTCCGGGAGCTGAACAGGGTGATGGAACAGCTGACCTACGGCGAAGAGGTCTACCGCTTTGAGCTTGATCCCAGCCGCGACCCCCAGCTGGCCGCATTCTATCAGGTCATCGTGGACAAGGGAAACCAGCAGATGACCGACGGCGACTCGCTGGACAACCTCGCCGCCACCGCCGACCCCGTCTATGAGCGTCAGGTAGACGAGCTGATGGAAAAGATCATGGCCGATGTGGACGAGAACACCCGCGCCCGGCAGGAGGGCCGCCGCCCCGAGAATGTCACCCTTTCGGATTATGTAGACTACCGCACCTACCTCGACTACGACATCAAAGTGACCAACACCGTCTCCGGCCAGCAGGCTTCCCTTTCCCGCGTCAGCCGCGATTCCTCCGGCGGCGAGAATCAGGCCCCCTTCTATGTAGCTATCTGCGCGTCGCTGCTCCAGATCTACCAGAAGAGCGAGAACAGCATCCGTCTGGTGCTGCTGGACGAAGCGTTCAGCAAGATGACCAGCGACCGCATCCGCCCCATGATGGAGCTGTTCCGCCGGATGCAGCTGCAGGTCCTGCTCATCTCCACCGTCGAGAAGAGCACCGCCATCCAGCCCTACTGTGACATCACCTATTCCATCGTGCGCCACGGCGACGTGAACGCCATCGCGCCCTTTTACCGTCTGAATGCATCGGAGGAAATTGGATCTTGAACGAACATCTTGTAAAATTCTGGCTCTTTGCCACCCACTGGACCGAGCTGGACACCTTTGACACCGAAGAAGAGCTGAACGACGAGATCGAACTGCTCCACCGCCAGAACCTGCCCACCAAGGTGCGTCAGCGCACCAAAAAGGACGGCGGCGAGGAGCTGGTGCTCTACGTCAAGCAGGCAGACCGGGATTATGCCCGCTACTGCACCGGCTGGCGGCCCGGAATGTAACAAGGAGTACCCATGTCAAAGCAGAAAATACAGTTATCCGACCACTTTGATTACAGCCACCTTTTGCGGTTCGTGCTTCCCTGCATCGGCACCATGCTGTTCACCTCCATCTACGGCATCGTGGATGGTCTGTGCGTCTCGAACTTTGTAGGCAAGACGGCTTTTGCAGCGGTCAACCTTATCATGCCGGTGCCGATGTTGGTCGGCTCGGTGGGCTTCATGCTTGGCACCGGCGGCAGCGCCATCGTGGGCATCACGCTGGGCGAGGGCGACCGGGAAAAGGCCGACCGCTATTTCAGCCTCTTCGTCTGGACGGCCCTCCTCGCGGGCATCGTTCTCTCCGCTGTCGGTGTTCTCATCGTCCGCCCGGCGGCGGCGCTGCTGGGCGCAGAGGGCGAGATGCTGGACTATGCCGTCCGTTATGGCCGCCTCCTGATGATCTGCCTGCCCTTCTTCATTTTGCAGAATCTGTTCCAGAGCTTCTTTGTCACCGCCGAAAAGCCCCATCTGGGCTTCGCCTTCACGGTGGCGGCGGGCGTCACCAACATGGTATTGGACGTCGTGCTGGTGGGTATGCTCCACGGCGGCGTGGAGGGCGCAGCCATCGCCACCTTCATCAGTCAGGCCGTGGGCGGCGTGCTGCCGGTGTTCTACTTCCTCAATAAGCGCTCCACCAGCTCTATCCATCTGGGCCGCGCCCAGTGGAACGGCGGCGTCATCCGCAGCGCCTGCATCAACGGCTCCTCGGAGCTGATGACCAACCTTTCCATGTCGCTGGTCAACATTCTTTACAATTACCAGCTCCTCCGCTTTGCCGGTGAAAACGGTGTCGCGGCTTATGGCGTCATCATGTATGCGGCGTTCCTGTTTGTGGCCGTCTTCGTGGGCTATGCCGTCGGCAGCGCCCCCATCGTCAGCTACCACTACGGCGCACGCAATCACGCCGAGCTGAACAACCTTTACTCCAAGAGTCTCCGCCTCATCGGCGTCATCGCCGTCGTTATGACCGCCCTCTCCATGCTGGTCATCCCCTATGTAGCCCGCATCTTCGTGGGCTACGACGCAGAGCTGCTGGCACTGACCAGCCACGCCTTCCGCGTCTACGCCCTGAACTTCTTCCTCATGGGCTTCAATGTCTACGGCTCCTCCTTCTTCACTGCGCTGGGCGACGGCGTGACCAGTGCGCTCATCTCCTTCCTGCGCACTTTGCTGTTCCAGCTGCTGGCCCTCATCCTCCTGCCCATGGTTCTGGGCATCGAGGGCGTCTGGCTGGCCGTCACGGCAGCCGAAGCCGGTGCGCTCTGCGTCACGGTACTGATGTTCATCACCAAGGACAGAGTTTTCCACTATCGCAAAGTATCCTGTTGAAAAGAAAGGCCGTCGGGATCTCCCGACGGCTTTTTGCTGTTATTCGAACCGGTATTCCACCAACTCACAGTTTTTGATGCCGGCGGCGGAATATTCCTCGTTGGTCATGTCGTGGAAATAGGACTCCACCACACGGGCGATGCCGTTGTGGGCCACGAGAAGATAGGTCTTGTTCTCATCCTGCCGCAACTCGTCCAGCAGATTATAAATGCGCTGGGCCAGCTGCATCATGCTCTCGCCGCCGTCGTAGCGGTCGGCAAAATGGGTCTTGGAGAGGCGGAACTCTGCGCCGTCCCGGGGCGTGCCTTCGTATTTGCCAAAGCACTGCTCCCGCAGGCGGGGCTCACAGCGGGCGGGCAGGCCGGTGGCCTCGGCCACGGCCTTTGCGGTGTCGGCGGCGCGGCTCAGGGGCGAGTACAATATCTCGTCGATGTGGACGCCGCTTTCCTTGACCTTCCGGCCCAGCTCCCGGGCCTGCTGACGGCCTTTTTCGGTGAGGAGGCTGTCGGTCATGCCGCAGATCTTATTCTCCACGTTCCAGACCGTCTCGCCGTGGCGGGCAAAATAAATGCTGTGCATAGTGTCTCCTTATTTATTGTAATTGGCCTCGATCTCCCGGATCTTCTCATAGAAGAAATCGTTGGCCGGAGTGGGCATCCCGTGCTTTTGGGCCAGACGGCAGACGACACCTGCAAACTGCTCCACCTCGGTGGGGCGCTTGGCGAGGACATCCTGCCGCATACTGGGCATTCCGTCGGGATTGAAGGCGGGGGGCCATGGATTCGAGGAAGGCTTTGTGGTTGTCGGCAGGCAGATCGACGCCCTCCGGCACCGTAGCCTTGACGGCCACGAGGACCAGGTCGACCGGCTGGCCCTGCTCCGGTGTGACATAGTCGAAGCGGCACTCTTTGCCGTTGCAGACCACCGGCTGGGCCGAGTAGTGGGCAACGTGCTCCGCGTCCGCAATGACCTTCACGCCGGGCATCTTCCGGCCAAAGAGGATGCCCAGCGCACCCAGGCCGATGAGGGCGGAAGTCTCGATTTTTTCATGATCTCCCTCTCCTTTTCCAGCTCTTTTCCAAATTCAGGCTTTGCGCAGGGCCGTGCCGTCCCAGAGCACGGTGTCTCCCTCGTCGATGCCCTGCCGTGTCAGCTCGGCGTCGGGGCAGGACAGGGTCTTCCGGGTGCCGTCCGCCGCCTCTGCCGTTACGTCGCAGCAGACCTCGGCCCCTTCGGGCAGCTCTTCGCAGCCGTACATCTGCTCTTCGATGCGCACAACGCGGTAACGCTCCATAGCTTCCACCTCCCGGGGCGTTTTTCTTTATTATAAACCCCGCTCTTCGAGGCGTCAACCGCGGCTTGACACGCCTGCCGCCGGGCTGATAAAATAAAGTAGAATCTGCATTGACCGGGGGAGAAGAGCTTTGAACATCACAGAACTGCGTTATCTCGTTGCCATTAAGAAATGGGGCTCGGTGAGCGCTGCGGCAAAGCATCTCTACGCCGCCCAGCCCAACATCAGCAAAGCGCTGAAGAATCTGGAAGGGGAATACGGCCTGCGCATCTTTGAGCGCTCGTCCACCGGCATGATCCCCACCGAGCAGGGGCGGCGGTTCATCGAGCAGGCCGCGCGGGTGCTGGAAGAGGTAGACCGCCTGACCGAAGATGCCCACCACGCCCGGGAGCGCTGCGCCGAGCTGCGGGTGATGATCCCCCACGCCACCTACGCCTCCTATGCGGCGGTGGATTTCCTGAAAGAAGCCGCCGGGGCCGACCAGCTCCGCATCCACATCCGGGAGGGCGGCTCCATGGAGGCGCTGGACTTCGTGCTGCGCCGGGGCTATCATCTGGCGCTGCTGCGGTATGCCGCCGAGGACGACGACCACTACATCCACTACTGCGCCCGCCGGGGCCTGAAAATGGAGCCGGTGATGGAGTTCGAGTACCGGCTTCTCACCAACCGGGACGGCCCGCTGGCCAAGCACGAGGTGAAAGACCTCTCGGAGCTGAACCGTTATATGGAGATCATGCACGACGACTTTCAGCTCCCCGGCGAAGACGGCGGCGACGGCGTGCGCTGGCATGTCAACGACAGCCGCCGCATCCATGTCTACGAGCGGTGCAGCCAGTTTTCTATCTTGCAGCAGCTGCTCTCAGCTTATATGTGGGCCTCCCCCATGCCCCAGCGGGCGCTGGACCAGTTCCATCTGGTGCTCAAAAAAATGCCCCGCCCAGCGTCAGGTCATGCGGGACGTGCTGGTCTACCCCGACCACGGTGCGCTCCGGTCCGAAGAACAGGCATTCATCGACCTGCTCCACCGGGAAGCCGCCCTCACGGTAAAATGAGGACGTTTTTCAGCTCTCGCCATTTTATGCGAAAAAGCCGCGTAAAAAGGCAAAAAAGTGCCTCGCCTTGGCACTCTGCACAAAAACGCGCAGGAATTTTCAGCAAACTGCCCTCTGGACATTTCCGGAATCGTTTCAAAGAGAAACAGTGTCAAAATTCAATCGTGTCTTCGTCAAAATATAGCCAGACACCCCACAAACAGGGTGCCTGGCTATATATTTTTTGATATATGGTCCATACCAGAAGCATATTATCCATTTTATGAAGAATGTGTTAACATAAGGCCAAGGATGATTTTGGCAGTCGGCAGAATGGGGTCGGCTGCAGAAATCAAAAAGGAGGTTTCTGGTATGATTAGTTTCTTACTCTGTTTAGCGATCCTGATCGGCGGTTACTTCGTCTATGGCAAGATCGTTGACAACACGTTCGGACCCGATGACCGTGAAACTCCCGCTGTCCGCATCAACGACGGTGTTGACTACGTCGTGATGCCCCAGTGGAAGCTGTTTCTGGTCCAGCTGCTGAACATCGCGGGCCTCGGCCCCATCTTCGGCGCACTGCAGGGTGCTCTGTGGGGCCCTGTGGTGTTCCTGTGGATCACCTTCGGTACCATCTTTGCAGGTGGTGTCCACGACTACTTCTCCGGCATGATGAGCGAGCGTAATGACGGCGGCTCTATCGCAGAGATCACCGGCAAATACCTCGGCCCTGTGATGCAGAACGTCATGCGTGTGTTCTCCGTCGTGCTGCTGATCATGGTCGGTACCGTGTTCGCAGTCGGCCCTGCCGGCCTGATCGTCACCCTGTGCAAGAACGGCGGTATGTCCGGTGTTCTGACCACTACCCTGTTCTGGCTGGTCATCATCCTGGTCTACTACTTCATTGCGACCTTCATCTCCATCGACGCCGTCATCGGTAAGATCTACCCCATCTTCGGCATCTGCCTGATCATCATGGCTGTCGGCGTTATCTTTGGCATCTTCACCAACCCCGCCTACACCATCCCCGAGATCTGGGAGCACTTCGGCAGCATGCATCCCTCCGGAACTCCTATCTGGAGCTTCATGTTCATCACCGTCGCCTGCGGCGCTATCTCCGGTTTCCACTCCACTCAGTCGCCTCTGATGGCTCGCTGCATGAAGAGTGAGAAGCAGGGCCACTTCGTCTTCTACGGCGCAATGGTCTGCGAGGGCATCATCGCTCTGATCTGGGCCGCAGCTGGCTGCTCCCTGTACGAGATCACCGGCGGTCTGAACACCGGTCTGGCAGCTGCTCTGGCTGAGGGCCAGTCCGCTGCTATCTACGACGTCTGCTCCAAGACCATGGGCGGTGTGGGCATCGCACTGGCTATGATCGGCGTCGTCGTCTGCCCCATCACCTCTGGCGATACCGCATTCCGTTCCGCTCGTCTGACCCTGGCCGACTGGTTCAAGATCGATCAGGACAGCTACGCAAACCGCCTGAAGCTCTGCATCCCCGTTCTGGGCGTCGGCGCTTTCCTGGGCATCGGCAATGCACTGGGCTTCATCAACTACACCGTTATCTGGCGCTACTTCAGCTGGACCAACCAGACTCTGGCCATGATCGTTCTGTGGGCAGCTTCCATGTACCTCTTCCAGGAGAAGAAGAACTACTGGATCACCGCTGTGCCTGCTACCTTCATGAGCGCAGTTTCTGCTACTTACTTTATTCTGGCTCCTGAGTGCCTCGGCAGCCTCCTCAACAGCAAGACCGCTGAGGGCGCTACCATCTACAACACCGCTGTTGCATATCCCGTCGGCGTCATCTTTGCCATCGCACTGCTGGCCATCTTCCTCCATGCGACCAAGAAGCCCGCTGCAAAGAATGCATAACAGCCCAGCGTACTCCTCTGAGTTTCGCCGCCGTCTGAACTTACCCAATTCCGAACGGCATTGCTTGAACTTCAAGCAACAAGCCGCTGCCAACTGGCAGCGGCTGTTTTTGTTTACAGCGCAAAACAGCTCGACTATCTGCACAGTTTTTCGCAGGCTGTTTTAGTAAGATTGTCAGATTTTTGTCTGTTTGTTCATGATTGGGGCGTATAATGCTATGTAAGCCGGGGCGAAATGGAATACTGCCCCTAAAAGGAAGTGTTACTGATGCGCAGCTGGTTCGCACGCCATCCCATCTCTTTCATGGCTCTTTACACTGTATTTTATCTGACCGCGTTCCACTGGCTCGAGGTGAATATCACCGTCCCTGCCATCTGGGTACACTGCCAGCTGGACGATGTCATCCCCTTCTGCAAGTACGCCATCGTCCCCTATTTTGCATGGTTCGCGTGGATCCCCTTTACCCTGTTCTATCTGCTGCGGCACGGCGAGCGCAGCGACTTCTGGCGGGTCTGCCTGTGCCTCTTCGCCGGCATGACCATCGCGCTGAGCTGTTATGTCCTTCTGCCCACAGGGCTTGCTCTGCGGCCTTACCGTGTGTATGGCAGCGACATCTTCGCCCGTCTGGTGCGGGTGCTCTATGCCGTTGACAGCTCCAAGAATGTCTGCCCGTCCATCCATGTCCTCAACACGGTGACGCTGATGATCGGCTACCGCCGGAGCCGCTGCTTCGACGAGCCGGGCCGCCGCTGGATGCGGCCTGCCGCGAATGTTCTGGGCGCGGCCATCATCCTGTCCACCATGCTGCTCAAGCAGCACAGCTGCATCGACGTGGTGCTGGGCGCAGCGCTGGCCTTTGCGCTGGATGCTGCCGCCAGCAGCCTCGAGCGCTCGGGAGAGATGCGCCGCATTCCGCAGCGGCTTTGATAACGTGTCCCCTCGGCGAAGCCGTCCCCCCTTTCTGAAAGCAGAAAAGACCTTCAAGTTCTCTTCATGAAAACTTGAAGGTCTTTTTGTGTATTGAAGATGAAGTTCTTTGCGCGCTGGTGGCGCGGGGTAAAGCGCTTTTTCATTAAGGCTAATGTTCTCTTTTGATGTCAAAAGAGAACCAGAAAACCACCAGCGATTTCGACGCGCTGGATCCACGAGAAAGGGGCTGCTCGCCCCTTTCAGACCCCGAAGAGGAGGTCGAAGCCCAAAAATGCTAGCCGCTTCGCTAAACGCATTTTTTGGGCTTCTCCGGTTTACGGCTCCGCCGATGGTGTTACGTTTCAGCAGGACTTTACGTTCTGCAAGGGCGTAAAGTCTGCTGCGAAGCAGCAAATTGGAGAAACGAGAAAAAAGCGTTAAGCGCAGCGACTAGCTTTTTTCCGTTTCGACTTCTTCTTTGGAATTGTTAAGGGCGAGCAGCCCTTAACTCGTTGCGGGGAGAGTGGAGTCCAGAGGTAGGGAGGGGGGGATTCGAAACACCCCTCCCTACCTCTGGCCCGCGCGGAGCGCAAGCCATTTGACCAAAAGAAAAAACCAGCCCCGCGCCACCAGCGCGAGAACCAGCTCAAAGAAAAAACCAGCCCTGCCTCTGGCCCGCGCGGAGCGCAAGCCACTTGACCAAAAGAAAGAACACAAAATCCGCGCCGCCGGCGCGCAAAGAAAGTAACGGATCTTACGATAATACAAGAAGTATAAGGAGGCCCACTATGTCCAATATCGTCATCATCGGCTCCGGCCCGGCGGGGGTGTCCGCCGCGCTGTACACTGCCCGTGCGGGGGTGGACACCACCGTCCTCACCCGGGGGCCGGGTGCGCTTGACCGCGCGGAGCTTATCCAGAACTACTACGGCTTCGCCTCCCCCATCTCGGGTGCGGAATTGGAGCGTCAGGGCATCGAGGGGGCCAAGGCTGTGGGCGTCAAATTTGTGACCACCGAGGCCGTGGGTCTGACCTATACCGATAAACTCACTGTAGAAACCCTCGATGGAGATTACCCGGCGGACGCTGTTGTCCTCGCCACAGGTGCTTCGCGGGCGACGCCCCGCATCCCGGGGCTGGCGGGCCTCGAGGGCCACGGCGTCAGCTATTGCGCCACCTGCGATGCCTTTTTCTATCGCGGCAAAGATGTGGCCGTGGTAGGCAGCGGCGAGTACGCCCTGCATGAGGTGCAGGCGCTTTTGCCGGTGGAGGCCAGCGTCACCCTCCTACTGAATGGCGCGCCGCCGGCGGCAGAGTTTCCGCCGGAGGTGGCTGTCCGGCCTGAAAAATCGACGCCATCCTCGGCGAGCAGAAAGTCACCGGCGTCCAGCTGTCCGGCGGCGATGTGGTGGAGCTGGCGGGTGTGTTTGTGGCTCTGGGCGTTGCGGGCAGTACGGCGCTGGCCCGGAAAATCGGTGCCGCTGTGGAGAACGGCCGCATCGTGACAGATGAAAAAATGCAGACCACCGTCCCCGGCCTCTACGCCGCCGGAGACTGCACCGGCGGGCTTTTGCAGGTGGCGAAGGCCGTCTATGAGGGCGCTCTGGCAGGCACCGAAGCCGCCAAGGCGCTGCGGAAGAGGTGATTTAAGATGCCGGAGATCCTGCCTATCCCCAAATGCGGCGAGCACCGCCAGTGTCTCGCCTGTGCCTTCCCCTTCTGGGACAAGCTGACCGCCGAGCAGCAGGAGATGCTCTGCCGCACTACCCGCCCGGTGCGCTATCGCAAGGGCGAGCGGGTCCACAGCCCGGTGGAGAACTGCGTGGGCATCCTGTTGCTGCGCACCGGCCAGTTCCGGGCGTATCTTCTCTCCGACGATGGCCGGGACGTGACCCTCTACCGTCTCTTTGGCGGTGAGATCTGCATCCTCTCCGCCTCCTGCGTTATGGACTCGGTGAATTTTGACCTCTACATCGACGCCGAGGAGGACACCGAGGCCTACTGCATCAGCGCGGGCGTCTTCCGCAGCCTCATGCAGCAGAACGTGGAGGTGCGGTGCTTCGCCTACCAGATGACCGCCGAGCGCTTCTCCGACACCATGTGGACGATGCAGCAGATCCTCTTCATGAGCGCCGACCGGCGGCTGGCCATCTTCCTCGCGGACGAGCTTGCCAAGACCGGCGGCGACGATGTCTGCCTGACCCAGGACCAGATGGCAAAGTACATGGGTTCCGCCCGCGAGGTGGTGAGCCGCCTGCTGAAATACTTCGCCGGTGAGGGCATCGTGAAGCTCTACCGCGGCGGGGTGACCGTGACGGATAAGGACAGACTGACGAAGATAGCACACGGAGAATAAAACAGAAAAGGGACGCTGCGCACAATGCGCAGCGTCCCTTTTATCGTGCGGAATTACCCTTTGCACCCCTGCTCTTCCCAGTCGCCGAAGTCGGAGACGTCGGCGATTTTAGTCGGGTCGAACTTGCCGTTTTCGTCCTTGGGGGCGACGGCAGGGCCGGCCTCCACGGGTTCGGGTTCGGAGCCTCGGGGTCACAGACCGGGCGCTCCTCGCTCAGGTCGGGCGGGGCCACCGGCTCTGCGGCCTCAGCGGGCGCTGCCTCCGTCTCAGGGGGCGGCGGGCTCCTCGGCGGGAGCGGTCTCTTCTGCCGGTGCGGCGGCTTCGGCCTCCGCCTTAGCCTCACCCTCGGCGTATGCCTCGGCGGTCTTGGCGGCCTCTGCGTCGTCCTTTTCGGCTTCCTCGGGGAACTCGATGGATTCGATGATGGGTGCGGCCTTCTCGTTCAGGAGCTTGTCCATGATGACGATGGCGGCACCGGTGGCCGCCACAGCGGCGGCAGTACCCAGAATGCGGAAGATTGCTTTCATGCCATGACCTCCTTGGTTATGTTGCGGTTAGGAGAAGGTGACAACATCGTTCAGCGGCTTCTCGGCAGGCTCCACCGACAGTGCGGTGAGCACCGGGCCTTTGCCGCGGTAGATGTTATGGAACTTATAGCCGACCTTTGCGGTCACTTTGACCCATGCCCGCTGCTCGAGGGCCTTGCAGCCGTCGTAGCTGCAGGGGAAGCCCACGAACTGGATGTCCTGTACGCAGCAGGTCATGGCGAACCGGCCCGGCACGAAACTGTTCTTGCCGGCACGGTTGGTCTGGCAGACCTGTGCGAGGAACTTGACGGTCTTGCCCGCGTACTTCTGGGGCTCGTCCTGACAGTCCATATACCAGATGCCGTAATCGTCGTCCGGGATGTCGATGACCGGGGCGTTGATGTCGAAGGGCAGGGGGTCGGGGATGTCGTCGTAAGCCACGCCGCCGTCCTTGAATTCGTAGGCGATGTCGCACTTGCGGGATGCCTGACGCACCAGCTTGTGCAGCTCCTGACGGGCGGCGTCGTTGTTGACGGCCTCGGCGCGGTTGAAGACGATGAGCTCACTGCGGGCGATCTTGTCCAGCATCAGCGCACGCATGGAGTTGTCGCGGGCGTAGGTCAGCGCGGTGGTGCCGTCGGCGGTGGCGATGCACTGGTAGACGATCCAGTTCTCAGGCAGATTGTTTGCCAGATCCTGCAGCATCCACATACCGTTGTACTCGATGACCACGCGGCCTGCGTCGGCCTCCCTGGCCAACTTCGCGAGGTTCTGGGGGTTCAGCTCGGCCTTGTCCTCGAGGTTGTAGAGCGTCACGCCGGGGAAGGCGAACTTCTTCTCATTGTACTCTTCTTCGCCCTCTTCGCAGACCAGCAGAAGGGTCTTGTCGCCGGAGTCGAAGTTGGGGTCTTCAAAGGTCTCCTGAATGAACTTGGTCTTGCCGCTCTCGAGGAAGCCCACAAACAGGTAAACCGGGATCGCATTTGCCATAATCTTTTATCCTTTCAGGGTCGATCAGCAGCCGAACAGTGCGGCGATGGCCTTTTCATCCAGCTTGGAGCCGATGACCACCAGCTTGCCGCCGACGTCCGCGCCGCGTGCGCGGACTTCCCACTCGCCGGGAACGTAGTCGAACTCCAGCCAGCCGTCTGCGCCGCCGTCCACGATGCCCTTGGAGCGGAGGATCATGCCGTAATTGCCGGTGTCCAGCTCGGTGAGGGCGTGCTCAATGTCAGCCTTGGAGAACTTCTTGGCCGTCTCGACGCCCCAGCTGGTGAAGACCTCGTCGGCGTCGTGGCCATGATGATGATGGTGATGATGGCCGCAGCAGCAATGCTCGTCGTGGTCATCATCATGGTCGTGGTGGTGATGATGCTCATGCTCGTCTTCATCATCGTCATCGTGGTCATGGTGATGGCCGCAGCAGCAATGCTCATCATGGTCATCGTCGTGGTCGTGATGATGATGGTGCTCGTGCTCATCCTCATCATCGTCGTCGTCATCATGATGATGGCCGCAGCAGCAATGCTCGTCGTGGTCATCGTCGTGATGATGATGGTGTTCGTGCTCTTCTTCCTCGTCCTCGTGGGCGTGCTCTGCGTTAGCCTTGGCAGCCATGGCGATCAGCTCAGCCTTGAAGTCGTCCTTGGTGGACATGGCCTTCAGGATCTGCTCGCCGGTCAGGGCGTCCCAGGCGGTGGTGACGATGGTGGCGGTGGGGTTCTTCTCGCGCAGCATGGCCACAGCGGCGGCGATCTTTTCCTCGGTGGCGTTCTGGGTGCGGCTCAGGATGATGCAGCTTGCGTGGCTGATCTGGTCGTCGTAGAACTCACCGAAGTTCTTCATATACATCTTGACCTTGTTGACGTCGGCCACGGTGACGAAGCTGCTCAGCTGAACATCCAGATGCTCGGCCACGCCCTCGACAGCGCGGGTCACGTCGGACAGCTTGCCGACGCCGGAGGGCTCGATGACGATGCGGTCGGGGTGGTACTGCTCCACCACCTGCTGCAGAGCGGCGCGGAAATCGCCCACCAGAGAGCAGCAGATGCAGCCGGCGTTCAGCTCATTGATCTGGATGCCGGACTCCTTCAAAAAGCCGCCGTCGATGCCGATCTCGCCGAACTCATTCTCGATGAGCACGACCTTCTGGCCTGCAAAGGACTCTTTGATGAGCTTCTTGATAAGGGTGGTCTTACCGGCGCCAAGGAAGCCGGAGAAAATATCGATCTTGGTCATAGTCTGAAATGCCTCTTTCTTTTATGCAGACGCCGCAAAGGCGCTGCCCAGCAGGCCCGTCGGGCCTTACAAGCAGTCCGGGCCGCTGAGTGCTGACCCGTAAAATTCCTACACTCCTATTATAACAAGGCTGTCAATGGCAAACCGGCCTTTTTGATGAGAAATTTGTAACATTTTTTGCAATTTGCTTGCGTTTTCGGGCGACAGGACCAAAATGATACCTGCAGAATTGCATTCTGCGCCCCGGAATGATACAATAAGGGACAGCAAACCATCGCCGCCGGACGTTTTTCCGGCAGAATAAAGAAAGAAGGCTTTTTGACATGAGCATGAATACCGTTCCCGAGCGTCTGGCCGCCCTGCGCGAGGCCATGAAGGCAAACGGCGTGGACGTCTACCTCATCCCGGTGGGAGACCCGCACGCCAGCGAGTATATGCCCGACCACTACACTGCCCTGACCTACTTCTCCGGCTTCCACGGCGAGAACTCCAACTTCGTCGTCACCATGACCGAGAGCGCTGTCTGGGCCGATGGCCGTTACTTCGTGCAGGCCGAGAAGGAGATCGCTGGCACGGAGATCCAGCTGATGCGGATGGGCGAGCCGGGCGTGCCGACCGCCGAGCAGTACTGCGGCAAAGTCCTGCCCGAGGGCGGCAAGCTGGGCCTCTGCGGCCTGACTGCCTCCTGCGGTCTGGTGCGCAGCCTGCAGAAAGAGCTGGATGCCAAGAAAGGCACCATCAAGCTGCTGGACCTCGAGGACGAGCTGTGGACGGAGGGCCGTCCCGCCCTGCCTGCCACCCCGGCATGGCTTCTGCCGAAAGAGTACGCAGGCTTCTCCCCTGCCGAGAAGCTGGGCCAGCTGCGTGCGAAGCTCTCTGAGCTGGGCTGCACCGCACAGCTGGTGGGCAAGCTGGACAATCTGGCATGGCTGCTCAATCTGCGTGCGATGGACATTCAATGCACCCCTTATGCAATGGCTTACTGCTATGTGACCCCGAATAAGGCGACCCTCTTCATCAACACCGCCCGCGTCAGCGCCGAGGCTGCCGCGGAGCTGAAGGCAAACGGCGTGGAGCTGGCCGAGTACGACGATGTGCTTACCGTCCTCGCCGCCCAGACCGAAGAGCAGACCGTTCTGGCCGACCCCGTTTCCGTCAACTACGCTGTTTACCAGACCCTGCAGGCCAACCCGGCTCTGACCGTCAAGGACGAGGCCGACCCCCTGCTGCCCATGAAGGGCGTCAAGAACGAAGTCGAGCTGGCTCACACCCGCGAAGCTCACATCCGGGACGGCGTGGCTATGGTGCGCTTCCAGATCGAGCTGGAGAACCGTCTGGCCGCCGGCGAAGAGCTGACCGAGCTGACCATCGACGAGATCCTCCACAAGTACCGCAGCGCACAGGACAAGTTCCTGACCGAGAGCTTCGGCACCATTGCAGCTTACGGCCCCAACGCCGCCATGATGCACTATCACGCCACTGAGGAAGACCACGCAAAGCTCGAGAAGAAGGGCTTCTTGCTGGTGGACAGCGGCGCGACCTATATGGACGGCACCACCGACATCACCCGCACCTACCCGCTGGGTGAGCTGACGGAGGACGAGCGCCTGTTCTACACCTGGACTTTACAGTGCCACATCGACATCGCCCGGGCTGTCTGGCTGGACTACTGCGACGGCCATATGCTGGACACCATCGCCCGTGAGCCGCTGTGGCGCCACCTCATCAACTACCGCTGCGGCACCGGCCACAGCGTCAGCCATGTGGGCAACGTCCACGAAGGCCCCCACGCCCTGAACGGCCGCAACACCACCGTCTTCAAGCCGGGCATGATCGTCACCGACGAGCCGGGCGTCTATGAGGGCGGCGTCGTGGGCATCCGCATCGAGAATGAGCTGGAGTGCTGCCACAAGGCATCCAACCAGTACGGCGAGTTCCTGGCATTCCGACCCATCACGTTCGTGCCGATCGCCACCTCCCCCATCGTCCCGGGCGTTCTGAGCCGCGACGAGCTGGACTTGGCTGAACGCCTACCACCGCGAGGTCTTCGAGAACGCTGGCTCCCGCCTGACCGAGGACGAGCGCGACTGGCTGGCTAAGAAGTGTGCCGCCATCGGAGCGTAAATAAAAAAGCGGGAGGCCCCGCAGGGGCCTCCCGCTTTTATTTAGGATGAGATATCTGCCTTGTGCTCTTTCCAGTAGGCTTTCGCCTCGTCGATGACCTTCTTGAAGGGGCCGGAGGGGTAAGTGCTCTCGGCGATGTCGATGAGGAATTTGTAGAGCTGGGGCCGCACCTGCTCATACATCCCAAGCCGGGTGTAGAGGTCCTTGTAGTAGTGGAACACCTGGATCTTGTTCTGCACCAGAGTGGCGGGCTTTATCTGGGTGTGGCAGATGCTCTGAGGGTTCTGGACGTAGTAGTAGCCGGGCTGCGGGATGGACGCAAAGACTTCGGCGTACTGGATATACTGCATGTTGAACACGAGGTCTTCGGCCCAGCGCATCTCGCTGGTAAAGCGGATGTCGTGCCGGGTGAGGATGTCGCGGCGGTAGAGCTTGTTCCAGAGCACGCTGTAAAAGTAAGAGGCGGGCTTGTCCATCAGGCGGCGGGCGAAGGTGTCCTTGTCGTAGACGCCCTCGGGCAGGAAACCGTATTCCCGGTTCTCCGGCGGGCGTGCAACGTGCATGACGCCGAGGTCGTCCTGGATCTTTTCCAGCACCTGTTCCGGCTTCGACGCCCCGGCGGGGATGACCATGGTGTAGGGCGAGATGACGAGGTCGGCACCGGTCTTCTCTGCCGCCTCCACCAGCCGGGCCGTGTAGTCCGGGGCGATGTAGTCATCGCTGTCCACGAACTGGACGTACTTACCGCCGGCAAGCTTCAGGCCGAGATTCCGGGTGTCGGACACGCCGGAGTTTGCCTTGTCCACCAGCAGGATGCGGCTGTCCTTTTTGCGGAACTCCTCGCAGACGGGCAGGCTCTTATCTTTGGAGCCGTCGTTGATGACGATGAGCTCGAGGTTCTTGTACTCCTGCCCGCAGATGCTTTCGAGGCAGCGGCTCAGGTGGCTCTGGGCATTGTACACAGGGACGATGATGCTGACGAGAGGCATTTCCATAGCAGTTCCTCCTTTTGCTTTCTTCTGTTTTTTATAGCAATGATACTCCCGCCGGGCCGAAAAAGCAAGCGCCGGCGGCAGGCCCGAAAGGGGGCTTCGGAATGATATTTCATATCGCGGTGTGCAGCCCGGACAGCGTCCTCCGCAGCCGGGTGGAGCGGCAGTGTCTCGACTATTATGCCCGGCGGGACGACGCCTGCATCATCGAGCAGCTGGACAGCCCGGAGGCCCTGCTGGCCCGGGACGACGCCGGGGAGCGGTACGAGCTGTATCTTATTGAGCTGCCGTCCACGGCAGCTGCCGCATCGCTGCGGGCGGCGGCTGCACTCCGCAGCCGGGGGCGGCGCAGCCCGCTGGCTTTTCTGGCCCACACGCCCGCCCACGCCTACAGCGCCTACCGGGTGGACGCCATGCAGTATTTATTGCTGCCTGTCCCGCCGGAACAGCTGGACGCTCTGCTGGCCCGGGCCACCGAGCCGGAGTACGGCCCGGCCATCCCGGTAGCCACGGCGTCGGGTCTGCGGGTGCTGCCCTTCGCGGACATCGAATACCTCGAGTGTACCCACCATGTGGTGCATTTCCATCTCGCCAGCGGCGAGGATGTGCCGTCCCTGTCCGTCCGGGTGCCGTTTGCACAGGTGGCACAGCCGCTTTTGGCGGATGAGCGCTTCGTCCAGCTCCACCGCTCCTATGTAGTCAATCTGGCGGCGGTGTCCCAGCTGGCGGCGGGTGAGTTCTGGATGCAGAGCGGCGCACGGGTCCCTGTCCCCCGCGGGCGGGAGCCTGCAGCCCGCACGGCGCTGAAAGATTATCTGGAAAAGCAGTTCCGATAAAGCAATGGGGAGGCCCGGAAGGGCCTCCCCGTTGTTTTATAATTTTGTCCAGTCCAGCTGCGTCCAATCCGTTATGTACTGGTCGGCGAGGCGCTGCAATTCGGGCTGATCGGCAGCGCTGGTCTCATCCTCAATGTCGATGAGGTAAAAGCCGCACTGCCTGGCCGTACGGGTGGCGTAGACAGCGTCCTCGCAGACGACGGCGTCGGCGGGTCCGCTGCCGCCCAGCCGCTCGAGGACTTCGTGGAACACCTCGGGGTGGGCCTTGCTCTTCGCGCCCTGTGCGGTGTAGAAGAACTCGAAATAGTCTGCGACGCCCAGCCGGGTGAGCACTTCTTCGCACTGCTCTGCCCAGGTGTTGGAGCAGATGCACATCCGCACGCCCTCGGCTTTCAGCCGGGCCAGCATCTCCCGGACGCCGGGCTTCAGCTCAACTTTTTTGTACAGGTCCCGGATGACCTGCCGCATGGCAGGCTCGTAGTCCCGGAGGGTCAGGGGCAGATCGTAGGTGCGGATGAGATACTCCGCGCCCTCCACCATCCCCATGCTCAGAAGAACATCGTGGATGCCGGGTCTTGCGGTGCGGCCATAGCGGCGCAGCAGCTCCAGCGGTGCGCCCTGCCACACCACGGTCATGCTGTCGGTGAGGGTGCCGTCCATATCGAAAATCCATTGCTTGCGGTGCATCTGTCGTCCTCCTGAATCGTTCTGGCAAGGTGAATTTATTATAGCACATTTTTTGTTACAAAAACAGAGAGAAATCTCCCGGGAAATATGCTATAATCTAGGCAAAACCGGAACACATCAAAGGAGGCAGAAAACATGGCGCAGAATAACACCCCCGTAAAGGCGCTGGTGCTGGCGGGCGGGGGCGCCCGCGGCAGCTATCAGGTGGGCGTCTGGCGGGCGCTGACCGAGCTGGGCTGGCGGCCCCAGATCATTACGGGTACCAGCGTCGGCAGCCTGAACGGCGCCATGTTCGCCCTCGACCTCTACGAGACGGCCCGGGACATGTGGCTGACCATCCGCAGCCAGGACGTGATGGAGCTGCCCGCCGAGGATGCGCCGCTTTCCGAGCTGCACGCATTCCTCAAAGACGCTGTGACCCAGGGCGGCATGGACGTCACCCCGCTGGAAGAGATCGTCGAGCGGGTGCTGGACGAAGAGAAACTCCGCAAAAGCCCCATCCGGCTGGGCCTTGTGACCGTGGAGCAGAAGACCCTCAAGGCCCGGGAGCTTCCGCTGGAAGACATCCCCGAGGGGAAGGTGAAAGACTACCTGCTGGCCTCTGCAGCCTGCTTCCCCGCCCTGCGGGCCCACACCATCGACGGGGTGTCTTACCTCGATGGCGGCTACCGGGACAATATGCCCACCGCGCTGGCCCAGAAGATGGGCGCAGAAGAGCTGGTCTGTGTAGACCTGGAGGGTGTGGGCATCACCCGCCCCAACCGCACCGGCCTGCCCACCACCCTCATCCGAAGCTACTGGGAGCTGGGCGACATCCTCCGCTTCGAGCCTGCCACCGCCCGGCGGAACATCGAGCTGGGCTACCACGATACATTGCGGGCCTTCGGGCGGCTGCGGGGCTGCGCCTACGCTGTGGACAGCGGGGCTGAGAGCAGCGCGGATGCCGCCGCATTCCATGCGGCCTTCGAGGCCGTCCAGAAGGACGTGAGGGAAAAGCACCCCTCCACCCTGACGGCAGACGCTGCTCTCCTGCTGGCAAAACTCTCGGATGCAGAGCTTGCCCCGCTGGAAGCCGTGGCTGAGGAGGTGGGCGTAGACCCCGCCCCCTACTACACCACCCGTACTTTGGGAGAAGCTTTCCTTGCAAAATGCGACTTCGAGCGCCTCAGGAGCTTCGAGCCGCTGTTCGAGGGTGAAGCAGGCCCGGCGCAGGCCGCGCGGGCCGCTCTGCTGCCCAACACCTTTTTGCAGGCACTGGTCTGCCGGGCGCTGACCGGCAGAGTGCCGCCGGAGGAGATGGAAACATGAAGGTATATAAGGGCTTTACCGCATCGCCCGGCCTCGTGCTGGGCCAGGTCAGCCGGCTGGACCGCCCGCCGCTGGTGTTCGACGAGGGGCCTTTCCACCCCGAACAGGAAAAGCAGGCGCTGGAAGACGCCATCAAGGTCGCTCAGCAGGAGCTGGACGAGATGGCCGGCCGCGCCGCCCCCTCGGAGCAGGCCATCTTCCTGTTCCAGAGCATGATGCTGGAAGACGAGGGCTTCATGAATGAGGTGGCTTTCCAGATAAAAGCCGGCGTCGGTGCCGCCGAGGCGATGGACCGTGTGGGCCGCCGCTACGCCGCCCAGCTGGCCGCCATGAAGGACAACGCCTACATGCAGCTGCGGAGCGTGGACATCCTCGACGTGACCCAGCGCGTCACCAACATCCTCTGCCACCGGCTCCGCAGCTGGCTGGCCCTCGACCACCCGGTCATCCTTGCGTCTGACCTGCTCATGCCCACCGATCTGTTCAGCGTCCCGGCGGGCCGCATCCTCGGCCTCATCACCGCCGAGGGCAGCGGCCAGAGCCATGCGGCCATCATCGCCCGCTCGCTGAACATCCCGGGCATCACCCAGGTGGGTGAAGAGTTCTTGAAAGACTGCGACGGCCGCGAGGTCATCCTGAACGCCACCGAGGGTGAGTGCATCCTTGACCCGGATGTCGCCGCCCGGCAGAGCGCCATCACCTGCATCTGCGAGATGCAGCGCCAGAACGAGGAGCTGAACGCCCAACTCGAGCTGCCCAACCGCACCCGGGACGGCGAGGAGTTCGAGCTTCTGGCCAACTGCTTCGGCCCCCGAGGACGTGGGGGACCGCGATGGAGTCCGGCGCGTCCGGCGTGGGCCTGCTGCGCAGCAGCTACATGATGATGCCCGGCCACGCCATGGACGAGCAGGAGCAGTATCTGTTCTACACCTCCTGCCTCGCCGTCGCCAGGGGCAGGACGGTGACGGTGCGCACCTTCGACTTCGGTGCCGACCGCACCATGGCCGACGCCTATCAGGGCGTCCAGTCCTCCAAGCTGGGCCTGCGGGGCATCCGCAGCAGCCTGCGCAATCTGCCCCAGATGGCAGTACAGATCTGCGCCCTCATGCGTGCCGCCGCAAAAGGCCCGCTGCGGGTCATGTTCCCCATGGTGACGAACATCGAGGACTGGGATTCCGCCATGCAGGTGGTAGACTACTGCCGCCGCAAGCTCGCCGAGCGGGGCGTGGAGTTCGAGCCTGAGTCCCCTTCGGCGTCATGCTCAGCGTACCCGCCGCCTGCCTGACGGCAGAGGACTTCACTGCCCACGGCTGCCGCTTCTTCGTTATCGGCACTAACGACTTGACCCAGTACACCCACGCGGTGAGCCGGGAACTGGCCATTGCCGAGCACTACTATCGCCCCGCCAGCCCGGCCATGAAAAAGCTCATCGCCATGGTGGTGGACGCCGCCAGGAAAGCGGACATCCCCGTCACCATCTGCGGCCTCGCCGTCGGCAATGCCGTCAACGCGACCCAGTATCTCCGCCTCGGCCTGCGCAGCTTCTCCATGAGCCCGCAGAACCTGCTGACCATCAAAAAGGCCCTGCGGGATGCAGATGCAAGATAAAGAAAAACGGCGTCCCGCCTCGGCGGGACGCCGTTTCTCATGTCAGAACTTATTCAAGATTCCCCGTCAGGGTCATGACGGCAGAGACGACGGCCAGCGGGGCCGTCTCACAGCGGAGGATGCGGGGGCCGAGGCCGACGGTCTTTGCGCTGGCTTTTGCGGCCATCTCAGCTTCCTCGGCGGCGAAACCGCCCTCTGCGCCGGTGATGATGGCGATCTTCAGCTTTTCGCCATCGGCGGGTCTGGCCTCAGCCAGCAGCTGGCGCAGGGGTGCGCCGCCGCACTCGTAGCAGAAGAGCACGAGGTCATACTGGTCGAGGCTGCGGCAGACGGCCCCGAAGTTGGGCAGCGGAAGGGCCACATCCGGCAGTACGCCCCGGCCGCACTGCTTGGCGGCTTCAAAGGCGATGCGGTTGTAGCGCTCGTTTTTCTGCTCTTCCTTCTTGGGCGCGGCCACGCAGTAGCGGCTGAAAAACGGGATGAAGTGGTCACAGCCCAGCTCGACGCCGTGGCGGATAACCTGCTCCAGCTTGTCCTGCTTGGGATAACCCACCAGCAGGGTGACGTCCACGGTGGGCTCTGCGGCACTGGGATAGCCCGGCTCCACGCTGAACTCCACCGTCTCGTCGCCGAAACCGGTGATGGTGGCAGTATACTCGACGGCGCTGCCGTCGCAGAGGATGACGGTGTCCCCCAGTTTGCCCCGCATCACGCGGGAGAGATGGTGGGCATCGGCCCCCCGCAGCACGGCGGTGCCGTCGGAATTTCAGTGGTAAAATAACGGTGCGGCATATTTTTGATCCTTTACATCTTAGGCTCCCCTATTAGGGGCAATAACGACGACCGCCGCCAGTGGCGGAAGCAGGGAGTCGTTGTTGGGGCCGCGGCCAGCAAGGCGCAAGTGCTTTTCAAGCACGAAGCGAATGCTGGGAGCCGCAACCCGGCAATGGCAGCGCGAAGCGCTGACTGAGAGGTTGGCTTACGCCTTCTTGCAGACGATGCACTCCCAGCCGCGCTTCTCCTTCACTTCCAGCACGGCGAGGCCGGCGGCTTCCAGCGCAGCGATGACCTCATCCTTCCGGCTGTCGATGATGCCGCTGGCGATGAAGACGGCGTCGTCGGCCATCAGGCCGGGGACGGCGGGGGCCAGGGACATGATGGCGTTGGCCACGATGTTGGCTGTGATGATGTCGTACTTGCCGCTGGCCTTGTCGGACAGATCGCCCACGAGGACGGTCAGCTTGTCGGCTACGCCGTTGAGGGCGGCGTTCTCGCCGGCGGTGCGGACGGCCACGGGGTCGATGTCCACGCCCTCGGCCACGGCTGCGCCCAGCTTGAGGGCTGCGATGGCGAGGATGCCGCTGCCGGTGCCGATGTCCAGCACCCGCTCGCCGCCCTTGACCCGCTCGTCCAGCACTTCGAGGCAGAGGTTGGTGGTCTCATGGCCGCCGGTGCCGAAAGCAAGGCCCGGGTCGAGGATGAGCTTGACGCGGTCGGTGTCGTAGTCCTGCCAGGACGGCACGATGGCGAGGCGCTGGCCCACGTCCATCGGGTGGTAATACTTGCGCCAGCCGTTCTGCCAGTCCTCCTGCTCCACCCCCTCGGTCTCAGAGGTGTAGGGGATGCCTGCGGCCTCCATCCGGGCCGCGATGAGGGCCAGCGTCTCCACCGGCGAAGCGCCCGGCTCGAGGTACATGTGGATGATGACGGTGTCCCGGGGCTTGTCCAGCAGCTCCTGCTCGATGAGGTCCACGTGGGCGATCTGCTCCACCTGTTCCTCGATGTCGCTGTAGTCTTCGATATAAATGCCGCCCTCCGCGATCATGGTGGCCACGGCCTCGGCGGCCTCGGCGTCGGTTTTGGATACGGTCAGGCGAATATCAGTCCATTCCATAAGGATGCTCCTTCCGTGTATTGGGGATATACTGCCTTTATAGTACCCGATTCCGGCCCGGGATGCAAGCTCTCGGGCCGAAAGATACCCGAAAGGGCTTTCTTTTTTCCCGGCAGTATGTTAATATGGTGTTGTACCCGGACTGGGTCCGGGCGGCTTCCTGCCGGAAGCGCCCGCCGCATCGTTCCCCAAAGGAGGAATTATCGTATGTTTTTAGGAATGGATATTTACAGCTGGATCGCTGCTATCGTCATCGCGCTCATCGTCACATTCCTTCCCATCACGCTGCCGTTCAAGATCGTTCTTGCCATGGTGGCCATGGCCTGCTTCTACTTTGGACGCAAGTATTATCACAATCATAAGAACGGCGGGGCCGAGACGCCCAGCATGAGCTCTGCCGAGAGCGAGGCACTGGCCTCCGGCATCCTGAAAGCCCTCGGCGGCAAGGACAATATCGTCAAGGTGGACTACTGCGCCACCCGCCTCCGCTTTGAGGTACACAGCTACGCCTCCGTGGACGAGGCCGCTGCCAAGGCCGCAGGCGCAGAGGGCGTCATCCGCCCGGCCAAGAACGCCTGCCAAGTGGTCATCAAGGGCGATGTGCAGGCTGTGTACGATGCCCTGCGCAAGCAGCTGTAACGAAGAAGCTGTTTTCTTACGCAAACAGCTTCTCGAACATCGCCGGGAACGGGCCGCCGCGCCCGGCCCGGCGGTATTTTTATCGGAAAGGAGTTTTGATATGAAGCCCCAGACCTTTACGTGGAAGAAACTCGCCGCCGACGAGCTGACGCGGGTGTATCTGGACGAGATGCACCGCGATTTCCCGCCCAGCGAGCTGAAACCCCTGAGCATGATTCTCAACAGCGAAGCCGCCGACATGGCCCACACATGGGGCGTGTTCGAGGGGGAGACGCTGGTGTCCTATCTGCTGATGGTGCGGCCTATGGGCTGTGAAGTGAGCCAGCTGGACTATTTCTCCGTCCTGCCAGCCTACCGCAGCACCGGCATTGGCGCACGTCTGCTGGCCGCTCTGCCCGCCCACGAGGAGGGCGCAAAGGCCATCCTCATCGAGGCCGAGTGTCCCGAGAAGGCCGACGACGAGGCCATGGCCGTCCGGCGTCTGGGCTTTTATGCCCGCTGCGGGGCCGTTGACACCGGCTGGACGGAGCGTCTTTTCGACGCATGGTTCCGGGTGCTGGTCCTGCCCGCCGAGGGGGAGACACTGGATGCGGAGACGGCCAACAAAGAGCTGGCCGACTGCTACAGCCGGGTGATGGGCGCGGACAAGTGGCGCAGATATGTCCAGCTCTACCGCCCGGACGGCACGGAAGAGAAATTCTGATTCGATCATAGGCTCTGAAAGGCTGCTTTACGTTCTGTGAAGCAGCCTTTTTTGCACCCTTCAGCGGGCGGGATGCACAAACGAACGTGCGGATTTTTGACAGTTTGACCGGAAATGTAAAATCGAGTGTCCTGTTTTCCACACCGACTTTACCAGAGGATGACAGCAGCGCAAAAACACTGCACAAAGCTTTACCTGCATTTTGCGCCGCCATGGTCGCAGCCGGATGGGCGGTGCGCTACAATAAAGGCGTCCCAAGAGAGATACAATGAGGAAAAGGAAAACAGCCCGGCCAGAACAAAAGGGCCGGCCCAATTGAAGGAGATATTATTATGAAAAAGATCACTCGTCGTTCGTTCCTGTCCGTCTGCGGCGCTGCTGCCGCTGCTGCTGTCCTGACCGCCTGCGGCGGTGCGGCTTCTTCCACTGCTGCCTCTTCTGCCGCCGAATCCAGCACCGCAGCTTCCGCTTCTTCTACGGCTGCGCTGTCCGGCAATGTCGCCACCGGCGGTTCCACCTCTATGAAGAACGTCATCGCCGCCCTGACCGAGGGCTTCGCTGAGCTCGAGCCGGATGTCACCATCAGCTATGACCCCACCGGTTCCGGCGCAGGCATCACCGGCGCTACCGATAAGACTCTGGACATCGGCCTTTCTTCCCGCGCCCTGAAGGCTGACGAGACCGGCGTCACCGGCACCATCGTAGCTCTGGACGGCATCGCCATCATCGTCAACAAGGACAGCAAGGTCGAGGACCTGACCGTTGACCAGCTCAAGCAGATGTTCACCGGCGAGATCACCAACTGGTCCGAGGTCGGCGGCGACGATGGCGAGATCGTTCTGGTGGGCCGCGAGGCCGGCTCCGGCACCCGCGATGGCTTCGAGAGCATCGTGGACGTCAAGGATTCCTGCAAGTACGCGCAGGAGCTGACGGCTACCGGCGCTGTCATCAGCGCTGTGGAGGCCAATCCTCTGGCCATCGGCTACGCTTCCCTGTCTGCCATCGGCGACACCGTCAAGGCTGTGACCGTCGGCGGCGTGGAGTGCAGCGAGGAGACCGTCAAGGACGGCAGCTATGAGGTGCAGCGCCCCTTCGTGTTCGTCACCAACGACTCCGTCACCCTCTCCGCTCAGGCTCAGGCGTTCTTCGACTTTGCTACCAGCACCGACGCTGCCGACCTCATCCGCACCGCAGGCGCTGTGCCGGTGAACGAGTAACTTTGTGAGGGGATCCCTCAGGTGTTTTTATGAAAAGATTCGAGCTGCCCCGCACCCCGGCCCAATGGCTGGAAGCTGTCATGAACGCCATCTTCTTCCTCTGCGGCATCCTCGCCGTGGGCTGCGTGGCTGTCATTACCATCTATATGTTCCTGTCGGGCCTGCCCGCCATCGGAAAGATCGGCCCGCTGAACTTCCTCTTCGGCACCGAGTGGGCTTCCACGGCGTCCGAGCCGAAGTACGGCATCCTGCCCTTCGTGCTTTCGAGTATTTATGGCACCCTGGGCGCGTCCCTTATCGGCGTGCCGGTGGGCCTGCTGACGGCAGTCTTCCTCTCGAAAGCGGCAGCTCCCGGCGTGCGCAATGTGGTCGTCACGGCGGTGGAGCTGCTGAGCGGCATCCCCAGCGTGGTGTTCGGCCTGCTGGGCATGCAGGTGCTGGTGCCTGCGGTGGCGAAGGTGTTTGGCAAGGCGTCGGGCGCCTGCCTGCTGTCGGCCATCGTGGTGCTGTCCATCATGATACTGCCCAGCATCGTGTCGGTGTCGGTGACGGCTCTCAACGCCGTGCCGCCCGAGTATGAGCAGGGCAGTCTGGCACTGGGTGCGACCGATACGGAAACGTGGTTCAAGATCAGCATCCCGGCGGCCAAGAGCGGCATTGCAGCCGGTATCGTTCTGGGCATCGGCCGCGCCATCGGCGAGGCAATGGCCGTCATGATGGTGGCCGGCAACAGCCCCAATATGCCGGACAGCCTCTTCCGCAGCGTCACCTTCCTGACCACAGCCATCGCCAAGGAGATGAGCTACGCCAGCGGCCTGCAGAAGCAGGCGCTGTTCAGCATCGCGCTGGTGCTGTTCGTCTTCATCATGGTCATCAATGTGCTGCTCAACGCCGTGCTGAAGGGAGGAAACAGGGATGAAAAGTGACTTCTCTCCCTCCCGCCGCACATGGAACGTCATCATGACCGCGCTGGTCTGGGCGGCGGCAGTGCTGGTCATCGCCCTCACGGTGGGCGTCATCGGGCTGGTACTGGTGCGGGGCATCCCCAACATCAGCTGGGAATTCCTTTCCACCACCGCCAGCGTCCTCAAGGGCACCGACGGCATCCTGCCCGCCATCCTCAACACGTTATATGTCATCCTGCTCACCCTGCTCATCGTCCTTCCGCTGGGCGTGGGCGCGGCAGTTTACCTCACGGAGTACGCCTCCAACCGGAAGCTCATTGAGGTCATCGAGTTCACGAATGAGACGCTGGCGGGCATCCCCAGCATCATCTACGGCCTCGTGGGCATGCTGGTCTTCGCCCAGACCATGGGCTTCAAGACCTGCCTGCTCTCCGGCAGCCTGACGCTGGTGGTCATGAACCTGCCCACCATCATCCGTACCACGCAGGAGTCCCTCAAAACGGTGCCGCAGGGCTACCGGGAGGGCGCTCTGGGCCTCGGCGCGGGCAAGTGGCACATCATCCGCACCATCGTGCTGCCCTGCAGCATCGACGGCATCGTCACCGGCTGCATCCTGGCCGTGGGCCGTATCGTGGGTGAGAGCGCGGCCCTGCTCTTCACCGCCGGCGCGGCGGAAGTCATTGCGGGCAGCATCGCCAAGGCCTACACATCCAACGGCGCGACCCTCTCCGTCCTGCTCTATCTGCGGGCCTTCGAGGACGGCGACTTCGCCTCCGCCTGGGGCATCGGCGCAGTGCTGCTGGTCCTGGTGCTTCTCATCGACCTCGCAGCCCGTCTGGCAAAACAAAGCTCAAACAGAAACAGTAAGGGATATTTTATGGATAATAATATGCCGGTCATCTCGGCAAAAGATCTGAACCTCTGGTACGGCGACTTCAAGGCCCTCAAGGGCATCTCGCTGGACGTGGGCGAACGGGAGATCACTGCCCTCATCGGCCCCTCGGGCTGCGGCAAATCCACCTTCCTCAAGACCCTGAATCGGATGAACGACCTTGTGCCGAACGTCCGCATCGAGGGCGACGTCCGGCTCCGGGGCGAGGATATTTTTTCGAAGGAGATGCAGCTGACCGACCTGCGCCGCCGCGTGGGCATGGTCTTCCAGAAGGCGAACCCCTTCCCCATGAGCATCTACGACAATATTACTTACGGCCCCAGGCTCCACGGCGTCCGCAATAAGGCGGAGCTGGATGAGCTGGTGGAAAGCTCCCTGCGGGGCGCTGCCCTCTGGGACGAGGTGAAAGACCGCCTGAAAAAGAGCGCGCTGGGCCTCTCCGGCGGCCAGCAGCAGCGCCTGTGCATCGCCCGGGCTCTGGCTGTCAAGCCCGAAGTCCTGCTGATGGACGAGCCCACCAGCGCCCTCGACCCCGGCTCCACCATGAAGGTGGAAGAGCTGATGAGCGAGCTGAAAAAGAACTACACCGTGGTCATCGTCACCCACAACATGCAGCAGGCGGCCCGTATCAGCGACCGCACGGCCTTCTTCCTGCTGGGTGAGCTGGTGGAGTGTGGCCCCACGGGCGAGATTTTCAGCACCCCGAAGGATAAGCGCACCGAGGACTACATCTCGGGCCGCTTCGGTTAAAAAGGAGGGTTTGCGATATGAGCACACGCACACAGTACGAAGCCGACCTCGCGGCCCTGAAGGGATCGCTGGCCAGGATGAGCCAGCTCTCTGCCGACGCGGTGGAGGATGCGCTGGAAGCCCTCTGCACCGCCGACGCCGAGGAAGCAAAGGGCATCATCAAGGGCGACACCGAGGTCAACCGGATGGAGCGGGACATCGAGCACCGCTGCATGACCCTGCTGCTGCGTCAGCAGCCGGTGGCAGGTGATCTGCGCTTTATCTCTGCTGCCATGAAGGTGGTGACAGACGTGGAGCGCATCGGTGACCACGCCGCCGACATCGCGGAGATCGTCCCCCATCTGGCCGGCGTCCGCAAGGCGGGCGACCCCGCCGTGAGCAGGAGCATTGAGATGGGCCGCAAAGCCCACAAGATGCTGCAGGACGCCATGAGCGCCTTTGCGGCGGAAGATGAGGCGGCGGCAAAAGCCGTCATCGACGCCGACGACGCGGTGGACTACGATTTCAACACCATCAAGCGGATGCTGGCGGCGGAGATCGCCGCCGACCCCGGCAAGGTGGACGCCGCGCTGGATGTGCTGATGGTCATCAAGTACCTCGAGCGCATCGGCGACCACGCCGTGAACATCGCCGAGTGGGTGGAGTTCCTGCGCACGGGCCGGTATCACCACGAGAAGATGTTCTGAGTTCTGTTTTCCTCTTCTTCTTTTCCTGAAAAGCTGCTGCCCCACATGGGCGGCAGCTTTTGCTTTGTCGAAACCCCGTCTGAAAAATTTTGGGGTTTTTCTTGTCTTATGCAATTTCCGGCCCGGATGCGCCGTATTATAAGCAGAAGCCTCCCAACAGAGGGACGCTTATGAGACCTGAGCGCGGCCCGGCTCCGACATCCCCCATGTCCCCGGCTGCGCCGCAACGGAGGATACCTATGAGCATCAAGAAATTCCCGCTGGAAGCCTACGGCGCGGCCGTCAGCCGCGAAGAGCTGGTGCAGGCGGCTTTGGATGAGATCACCAAGAATTACCGTGAGGCCAGCCTCTCCAATGTGGCCCGCAGCTACGGCGTCTCTCTGGCCTATGTCAGCGAGTGCGTCCGGGCGCAGACAGGCCGTACTTACAAGGAATTGCTCCAGAAGCACCGGATGGAGACTGCCGCCCGCCTGCTGCGCCGCAGCGACTGGAACATCCAGCAGATCATCACCTACGTCGGCTACGAGAACACCAGCTATTTCTACCGCCTGTTCCACGAGCGGTACGGCCAGAGCCCCCGTGAGTACCGCCAGAGCCGCGCGGCCCGCACCCGCACACCGGCCTGACCTTTAAGCACACCGCGAAAAAAGACGTCCCGTGTCAGCGGGACGTCTTTTGATGTCTTAAGATGGAAAAACGATGCAGAGTGTGTTACAATAAAAGCCGGATCTGAAAAAATGCGGGAGTGCGCTGCGGCGCATAGAAAGAGAAGGTGGGAATGGAATGTTTCGTGGAGCACGGCGCTCTGATCTGGAGCAAATTTTAGAGATTTATGCCCATGCCCGGAAAGCAATGGCGGATTCGGGCAACCCGACCCAGTGGGGCGACAGCTATCCGCCGCAGGAGATGCTGGAAGAAGACATCGACTCCAACCGGCTGTTCGTCTATACGGTGAACGGCCGTCTCGAGGCGGTGTTTGCCTTCATCCTCGGGCCGGACCCCGCCTACGCGAAAATCGAAGACGGCCAGTGGCTCAACGATGAGGTGCCTTACGGCACCATCCACCGGCTGGCCTCGACGGGCGGCCGCAGGGGCGTGGCGTCTGAGGTCATCGCATGGTGCCTCGAGCACTGCGAGAGCCTGCGGGCCGACACCCACGCCGACAACAAGATCATGCAGCATCTTCTCGAGAAGAACGGTTTTGCCCGCTGCGGCATCATCCATGTGGAAGACGGCACGCCCCGCGTCGCCTACCAGAAGCTGTCGGCCACCGTACACATGCAGGAAGAATAAGGAGGGACTGGCATGAAGATCACACAGGTAAAGCTGGGCCGCATCTCGACCCCGCTCCGCGTCCCCTTCAAGACAGCGCTGCGCACCGTGAGCAGCGTGGAGGACGTCATCGTTGAGCTGCACACCGACACCGGCGCGGTGGGCTGCGGTGAGGCACCTCCCACCGGCGTCATCACCGGCGACACCACCGGTGCCATCATCGGCGCCATCCGCGACCACATCGCCCCGGCCATCCTGGGCCGCGATCTCGACGAGTTCGAGGATCTGACCGCCGCCGTGCAGAAGGCCCTCGTCCACAACACCAGCGCCAAGGCTGCCGTGGATATGGCCCTGTGGGACCTGCTGGGCCAGAAGTACAGCGCCCCGGTCTACCGGATGCTGGGCGGCGCGCGCAGCAATATCGTGACGGACATCACCATCAGCGTCAACCCGCCCGAGGAGATGGCCCGGGACGCCCGCACCGCCATCCAGCGCGGTTATGACTGCCTGAAGGTCAAGGTGGGCATCGACCCGGAGCTGGACGTGGCCCGTCTGGCCGCCGTCCGCGAGGCCGTGGGCAAGGACGTCAAGCTCCGCATCGACGCCAATCAGGCGTGGAATGCAAAGCAGGCTGTCCGCATCCTCGACCAGATGCAGGAGAAGGGCCTGGACATCGAGTTCGTCGAGCAGCCTGTGCCTGCGGCTGACCTTGAGGGGATGCAGTACGTCACCCGCCACGCCAGCGTGCCGGTGCTGGCCGATGAGAGCGTGTTCAGCCCGGCGGACGCCCTGCGCATCATGCAGACCGGCGCAGCCGACTTTGTGAACATCAAGCTGATGAAGTGCGGCGGCATCACCAACGCCCTCCGCATCGCCTCGGCGGCGGAGGTCTACGGCGTGGAGTGCATGATCGGCTGTATGCTGGAAGCTAAGATCTCGGTCAACGCAGCCGTGGAGCTGGCCTGCGCCAAGAAGATCATCACCAAAGTGGACCTGGACGGCCCGGTGCTCTGCAGCGAGGACCACATCCTCGGCGGCGCGGTCTTCGACGAGAAGAATATCACCGTCTCGGATGCGCCCGGCATGGGCATCCAGGGCTTCGTCCCCGGCAAAGTGACCTATCTGGACGACTGAAAAATCAGAAAAATAAATAAGAATGACTATCCCCCGGCAGACAAACTCTGCCGGGGAATTTTTCTGCCCTGAGCGGTGAAATATTTTAGCTATGTATTTCTGTGGCGCACAGATAAGGCGGCGCGGAGGAGGGGCAAAAACGAAAAATCTGCCGAAGCAGCCCGAAAAATCCACTGAAAACCTTTGACTTTTCTTCCGTGCGTGCTATAATAACAGCTGTCTTTGGGTAAGAGACAGGAAAAGGTGTGCGTCGGGGACGCACAAATACGGAGGAGTGTTCTATATGATGAATGGTGCAAAAGCCATTGTGAAGAAGTACAATGAGGTCAGCCTCATCCTTCGCATCGTCGTCGGTCTGGTCATCGGCGCGGTGCTGGCGCTTGCGGTGCCGGGTGCGGGCTGGGTCAGCGAGCTGGGCAGCCTGTTCGTCGGCGCACTGAAGGGCATCGCTCCGGTGCTGGTGTTCGTCATCGTGGCGAGTGCGCTGGCACAGGGCAGCTCCAAACTGGACCGCCGCTTCGGTACGGTCATCTGGCTGTACATGCTCACCACCTTCCTTGCGGCTGCGATCGCTTCGATCACCAGCTTCATGTTCCCTGTGTCGGTCGTTCTGGCAGACGCTGCCCAGTCGGACGTGGTGCCGCAGGGTCTGGGCGAGGTGCTGGGCACCCTGCTCACCAACTTCGTCGCCAACCCTGTCAGCTCTCTGATGAGCGGCAACTATATCGGCATCCTGTTCTGGGCCTGCATGTTCGGCCTTGCCATGAAGAACATCGGCTCTGACACCACCAAGAAGTTCCTTGCCGATACCGCCGACGCTGTGTCGCAGGTGGTGCGCTGGATCATCAATCTGGCTCCCTTCGGCATCATGGGTCTGGTGTACACCAACGTGGCCGGCAACGGTCTGTCCATCTTTACCCAGTACGGCAAGCTGCTGGCCCTGCTGGTGGGTACCATGCTCTTCATGGCGCTCATCGTTTCGCCCTTTATCATCTTCCTCTATCTGCGCTGCAACCCGTATCCGCTGGTGTTCCGCTGCCTGAAGGAGTCCGGCCTGACCGCTTTCTTCACCCGCAGCTCTGCGGCCAACATCCCCGTCAACATGGCCCTGTGCGAGAAGCTGGGCCTCGATAAGGAGATGTATTCCGTCTCCATCCCTCTGGGCGCTACCATCAATATGGATGGTGCGGCTATCACCATCACCATCATGACGCTGGCCGCGGCCAACACGCTGGGCATCCCCGTGACCCTGCCTGCTGCCGTCGTCCTGAGCGCCATGTCCGCTCTGGGTGCCTGCGGCGCTTCCGGCGTGGCCGGCGGCTCTCTGCTGCTCATCCCCATGGCCTGCTCCCTCTTTGGCATCTCCAACGATGTGGCCATGCAGATGGTCGGTGTCGGCTTCATCATCGGCGTGATCCAGGACTCTGTGGAGACTGCGCTGAACTCCGCCGGCGACGTGGAGTTCGCCGCTACCGCTGAGTATCATCAGTGGCTCAAGCAGGGCAAGCCCCTGCCGGACTTCCTGAAGTAATTGCCTTCCTTCTTTCTTCGTGTATGTTCATAACGCAGAGCGAAAGCCCTGAAAAAAGACCAGCATTGCATCCGCAACGCTGGTCTTTTTTGCGTGTGTAAGGGATCAGAAGAAGAACCCGAAAATCAGGCGAAGCTTAGAACGGGAAAAGGTCCTTGACCTTGTTCCATACCGCTTTCAGGCCGGAGCCGGAAGCGGAGAAAACGCCGTTGGTCGTCAGCTGGATATCGCTGAAGGTGACATTTGCATTGCGTGCCACATAGAAGCCGACATAGATGTAATCGGAATCAATGGCGGTCAGTGCGTAGTCGAAGCCTGTGGAAGCCGTCTCGTTGTCGCCGTAGATCAGAGTGAAACCGTCTGCCGTGCCGATGAGCTTCAGGTCAACGGTGTCGCCTGCACCGTACTTGACAGTCGCAGCCGGGCCGTCGTACAACTCACCGCTCTTGCGGCCGAAGCAGTTGATCGCACCCTGATTCCGGGTGCCGACGGCGACATAATCGCCGATGGGGTCGGAGATGCTGGTATCAACATACATCTCATCACGGGCCATCAGGCCGAAGGAGACCTGATTGTTTTTTGCCAGTGAGTTGACGGTGGCCTTTGCGGTCAGAGTGAAGTTGGTGCCTGCAGGCAGCTTGACGTAGTACATCATCAGGCCGTCCACCGTGGACGCGATCTTACCGCGGTTGTTGGTGACGCCGAGGGTGATGTTTTGGCCGTCAACTGTTGCGGTGAAATCGCCGCCGGAGATTTTATCATTGCCGCCGACATTGCCGAAGACGGAACCATTCCAGACGGTGCCGTTGGCGTCGGTAAAGGCCGGCCAGAGCGTGCTGTTCTCGGTGGGAGAGACATAGCTGGAAGGAACGTAATCCGGGTTTGCGGCATCGCCGTAGAACTGCTTGTAGGTGGGCTTTTCCTTGTGTTTGCTGTACGCGCCCAGCGGCGTGTCGATGGTGAGCTGGTCGATGAGCCATGCGTTCAGCTTTGCACCATAGCTGTTGGTGTGGGTCAAGTCAAGACCGGTGGGAACCAGATTGCCCTTTTTGCCTTCTTTTGCGCCGGTAAAGCTGTGGGTGTACTGAGCCTTTTTGCCCATCGTGATGTTCTCGTTGATGGTGGCATCGGTCAGATCCACGCAGATGAGGTGCAGCTCGCTGCACATATCACGGATGGCCTGTGCGTAATAGCCGCCCTCATAGACGGTGTCGCCAATGGTGACGGTCTGGGTCTTGTGGCCGGAAGCACTGTCGTAGCTGGCCTTGGTGTTCTCGTTCGTCAGGCGCGCAATAGGCGTGCAGACGACCGGGATGACACCGCGCTCCAGAGCAGGCTGGATGTAGTTGACATAGAGGCTGTTGGCAAAGGAGCCTTCGGTTTTGTAGTCGCCGTTGGGGTTGGTGTAACGGGCAGGCTCGGTCTTCTCGTCATTGTGGCCGAAGCCGATGATGAGGAACTTGTCGCCGGAAGCGTCGCCCAGAGCCGGAACGGTATCGGAACCGTTCATCAGGGTATTGTAGCTGCTCATGCCGGTAAAGTCCTTGCTGGACGCACCGGAGACAGCCAGATTGTAGACATCTGCGTTGAAGTAGTTCGCAATCTCCTCACCGTAGCCTTCACGCGGCAGATAATAGCTGTCGTCGAAAGCGGAAACGGTGGAGTCGCCGACGACCCAGATGGTCGCCTTGGCCGCCTCGGGCTGACCCCATGCGGAACCGCGTGCGCCTGCATCGGTGGCGGCCAGACCCTCAGCGGTCAGCAGGAGCAGGCCGTGCATATTGATGCTGCCGTCTGCGTTCCGGGTCGGAGCAACGGAGGTGTCGAGGCTCTCAAACCAGCTCTCCTTCACCGTGACGGTGTTGGTGGATTTGTTGTGGCTGGTCTGGGTTTCGGAATCCCAGTAGAAGTTGTTCGGGCCGTAGACAGCGGTGCTGCTCTGGCTCTGGAGGGCCAGCTGCTCCTTGCCGTCGGTACCCTTGCGGAAGGAGATGACACCGTCGGCGGCATAGTCGGTCACAGCGGACTTGTTGCCGGTGTAGAGCGCGACGTTATAGCCCTCGTTGTTGTAGGAAGTGGAGCTGTAGACCTTGACGTCCGGGCAGGAGTTGGAGTCGATGCCCTTGGCGGCGTTGTCGTAGGAGATGGAGTTGAGGAGCTTGTGGTTGCCGGGCAGATTGGTGCCGCCCATCTTGAAGCCGTTGCCGTTGCCTGCCGCGATGGTGACAGCAACATTGCTGAAGCTCAGGTTGCCGTCGTCGTCACAGGTGACGGTCGGGAACTGGAGCGACTGCTTCTTGACCGGCTCTGCAGCCAGCATCAGATAACCGTTCTTGTAGGCGACGCAGTTCTGGATGGTGACCGCGCCGATGGAACCGGTTGCAGCCTTTGCGAAGAGATCCCAGCCGTCATCGGCGTTGTAAGCAGCGATGCAGCCGTCGAAGACGTTGCCCTCGCCGGTGGTCAGTTTGGCGGCAAAGCCGTCGGCGTCTTCCATCGCGCGGTCTGCGTTGTTCATGGAGGTGCAGTTCTTGATGGTGTTGTGGCTGGGCCACAGAGCCTTGTTATCAGTGGACAGGCCGGAGACCTGCAGGCCGGTGTTGCCGTTGTTGTAGAAATTCATCTGCTCGAGGACGCAGTAGCTGCCGGCCAGCTGCATACCCTTCGCGCCGTCTGCGGTGTTGGTGATGTTGATCTTGCTGATGTTCCAGTAATTGCCCCAGACACTGAAACCAGTGCCGACGCCGCCGAAGTCCAGCGTTGCGTACTTGCCGTCAGCAGTCGTCATGGTGATGGGAGCTTCTGCGGTGCCGTCGCGGCCGCGCTCGACTTTCAGCTCACCGGTCAGATGGTAGGTGCCGCTTTCCAGCTGGATGGTCTGGCCTGCTGCGGCGTAGTTCAGCGCGGTCTGAATGTCAACTGCGTCTTCCGCACGGGTGCCATTGTTAGCTGCGCTGCCGTCCGGGGTGACGACGATGATGCCGTTCGCGCCCAGAGTACGGAGCGAAACCTTCTTCTCGATAGCAGCGGAATCGTAGCTGCTCAGCTTTTCGTACGCGCTGATAGCGTAGTTTTTGTCCGGGGTGAACTTGACCTTAAAGGTGGTATCGCCGGTCACGGCGTAGCTCTTGGAGAAGGGCTCACCTGCCTTGATGTCCACATTTTTGTCCACGACCACACCGTTTGCGGAGACGGTCGCTTTGCCGTCGGCGTTGGCCTTGAACACCAGTTCATAGCTGTCACCGGTGCAGGTGGCAGGGCTGGTGATCTGGTAAACGGGGGCAACATAGCTGGTAGGCTGGAGCGTCCACTCGGAAGCGTTCCACGTGCTCGTGGTGTAGGTGATGTTGGAGAAGGTCACGTTCATGCCGCGCGCCGCCGCAAAGCCCAGATAAGCTTTGTTGGCTTCCTGCACGGTCATGGGGTCGTCCAGCTCTGCGTACTTGGAGACGCTGGAAGCGGTGCTGTCCTTCGCCGAGATGTACAAGGTCGAAGAGCCGACGACGTCGCCGGTCGAGCCGTCGGCGTTGATGGCGTACTGGGTGGCGACGTAGCTGTTGCTGGTCTTGGCAAGGCTCACACGGTAGGTGTCGCCCTGCTTGATGGCCCACGAGCTGAACGCCGCACGATTCGACTTGACGTCGTTGGAAGCAGCCGTCTCGTTGGAGATGATGCCGGTGTAGCTGCGGACGCCCACAGCGTCTTTGATCTCAACACCGTCCAGAGGGAGCTTGGTGCCGACGACAGAAATTTGATTCGAGAAATAGCTGCCGGAGCCGCTGATGCTGTCGCGCACCATGAGGGCAAATCCCTCCTGACCGTCCGGAGCCGGGTTCACATAATCGATGGTGACATCGGCCTGCAGATAGAAGTTCTGGGTGGTCGGGTCGATGGTGGTGTAGTAGAAGGACAGGCCGTCTGCCGGGGAGTCCGCGACGAACTTGCCGCCCTTCTTGTCGATGGTGCCATCATCTTTGATGGTGCAGGAGTTGAGGGTGACCTTGCCGTTGATGTCCGCGCCATCTGCGATGGTGTTGACTCCTGCTGCAGTGGAGGTGCCGAAGGCTTTGAACTGCCAGTCGCCCGATGCGGAGGAAGACCCCTCCGCAAACGCGGCCAGCGGTGTCATGCCCAGAAGCATCGCGCCTGCCAGCAGTCCGGCCACGGTGCGCCGGATGCTTTGCTTTGCGTTTCTCATAGAAACTCTCCTTTTCCTGCCGCCCTGCCGGAAAGCGCAATCTCCCCGTTGCGGTTGCGACACAATGTTGTATTCTAGTTTACATGATTCCTGCAACTTTACAAGATTTAATTGAAGATCGCGGGCAATTTCGGCGTTTGAAATAAACTTTTTAGGATTTTTTTGGAAGAAACGCCGAAATACGTCAGGGAGAAAGCAAACGAAAAACCTCTCCGTCATGGCTTCGCAATGCCACCTCTCCTACGGAGGAGAGGCTTTGACAGAGAGAAAAACTTTCTCTTTTTGCCAGAGGCTCCCCCTATCAGGGGAACTGGCGAGCGTAAGCTCGACTGAGAGGCTTGATGACAGCAATTCAACTTTTTAATGCAACAGCAACAGCGTTGAATTGCATATCGAAAAGATGTTGTTTGGATGCTGCACCAATTTCTTGACTTGCGATAAAGGCAGCGAGAACCTGTTACTCCAGCACCTTGGCTTTCTGCAGAGCGGTGATGATGAGGGGGATGAGCACCAGCTGTGCGATGATGCCCGGCACAGCGGTGAAGAGCGCACCGGACAGGAAGGCCGAGAACGGGAAGCTCGAGCCGGACAGGCCCGCCAGCACGAAGCGGACCGCGCCCCAGACGAGGCGGCCGGCCACCATGGCCGCCGCGAGGGTGGCGTAGGTCATGGGCAGGGTGTGCTTCACCCGGCGGTAGAGCCAGCCGGACACGGCGCCGTAAGCTGCCAGCTCAAAAGCCATCGAAATGGCGATGGGGAACATCGGGGGCATCCCGAAGAGCACCGAGCGGAGCAGCGGGGCCGCGAAGCCCACAGCCAGACCCCCACGGCCCGCCCAGCACGAAGCCGCAGAGCAGGATGGGAAAATGCATCGGGCAGAGCATATTACCAACCTGCGGCAGATGGCCCGTCACCATGGGCAGCACGAAGGCCAGCGCCAGAAAGAGTGCGGCCAGCACGACATTGCGGGCCGGAGAAGCGTTTTTGGTTTTCATCTGTTTCCTCCTGTGACTGCGCCGCAGAAAAACAGAAAAAGAGGCCTGCCAGTCGGCTTGCAAGCCAACGGCAGACCCCTTCATGGCGTCTGTTTCAAAAATGCGGCGGCTGAAAAGAGTGTAAGGCGGGCTTCGGCCCGCAGGCCCGGCTTCCTGCCGGAAATCGTGAAAATTATAGCAGAGTGCCGCAGGATTTGTCAAGACTGCCCCCGGACAGGCTGCAAATTGACCAAAAAAGAAAGCGTTTGGAGCAGTTTTTGACCGCCTGTGTACATTTTGCTGTAAGAAGCTTGACCTTTTTGCACAGAATAGATAATATAAACTTGAATTATAGCGCAATGGGGCGGCGGGAGCTGTGCCTTGCGCGGCTGTATACTTGCAACTTCTGAGGTTCATACGGGAGGACCATCATGACAAATGCAGAAAAGCTTACCCTTGCCAAGCACGCCTGTCACATCCGCATGGGCGTGATCGAGGGAACTCACAGCGCCAAGTGCGGCCATCCGGGCGGCAGTCTGGACATCGCCGAGGTGCTGTCTTATCTCTACTTCGTGGATATGAACATCGACCCCAAGGAGCCGAAAAAACCGGACCGCGACCGCTTCGTGCTGTCCAAGGGCCATGCGGCTCCGGCACTTTACGCCACGCTGGCCGAGCGCGGGTTCTTCCCGGTGGAAGACCTCAAGACCCTGCGCAAGATCGGCAGCTACCTGCAGGGCCACCCCAACATGAATGAGACTCCGGGCGTGGATATGTCCACCGGCAGTCTGGGTCAGGGCGTGTCCGCCGCCTGCGGCATGGCTCTGGGCACAAAGCACAGCGGCAAGCCCATCAATGTCTACACCATCCTCGGTGACGGTGAGGTGGAAGAGGGCGAGTGCTGGGAGGCTTTCATGTTCGCCGCCCACTATAAGCTCTCCAACCTCTGCGTCATGCTGGACCGCAACCACCTCCAGATCGACGGCACCACCGAGACGGTCATGAACAGCGCTCCGCTGGAAGAAAAGCTCAAGGCGTTCAACTTCAACGTCCTGACCATCAACGGCCACGACTACGACCAGATCGAGTCCGCCATCAAGGCGTTCCACGCCGAGAACGACAAGCCCACCTGCATCATTCTGGACACCGTCAAGGGTACCGGCGTCTCCTTTATGACCAACTCTGTGGATTGGCACGGCAAAGGCCCCAACGACGAGGAGTACGCTGCGGCCATGCAGGAGCTGAACGCAGCCTACGCCGCGCTGGAACAGGAGGACAAGTAAGATGGCAGATGTGAAAATGATCGCTACCCGTGAGAGCTACGGCAATACTCTGAAAGCACTGGCCGCTGAGGGCCACGACGATCTGGTGGTCCTGGACGCCGATCTCGCTGCCGCTACCAAGACCGGTGTGTTCCGCAAGGCTCACCCGGACCGCCACTTTGACTGCGGCATCGCCGAGGCCAACATGATGGGCGTCGCCGCCGGCCTGTCCACCATGGGCTATGTTCCCTTCGTGTCCAGCTTTGCGATGTTCGCTGCGGGCCGTGCCTTTGAGCAGATTCGCAACTCCGTGGCCTACCCCCACCTGAACGTGAAGATCGGCGCTACCCACGGCGGCATCTCCGTCGGTGAGGACGGCGCTTCTCACCAGTGCTGCGAGGACTTCGCCCTCATGCGCAGCCTGCCCGGCATGACCATCATCTGCCCCGCCGACGACGTGGAAGCACGCGCTGCTGTCCGCGCCGCCTACGAGATGCAGGGTCCGGTCTACCTCCGCTTTGGCCGTCTGGCGGTTCCCGTGTTCCACGACGAGGCCAACTATCACTTCGAGATCGGCAAGGGCGAGCAGCTCACCGAGGGCAGTGATATTGCCATCGTGGCCACCGGCCTGATGGTCAACGAGGCCCGCAAAGGGCCGCCGAGACCCTGGCCGCCGAGGGCATCCACGCCCGCGTCATCAACATCCACACCATCAAGCCTCTGGATGAGGACATCATCCTCAAGGCTGCCAGGGAGTGCGGCAAGATCGTCACCGCCGAGGAGCACAACGTCATCGGCGGTCTGGGCGAGGCTGTCTGCTCCCTGCTCAGCGAGAAGCTGCCCACCCCTGTCCGCCGCGTCGGCGTGCAGGACAGGTTCGGCTGCTCCGGCCCCGCCTGGGACCTGCTGAAGGAGTATGGTCTGGACGCTGCCACCATCTGCAAGACCGCAAAGGAAATGCTGGGCAAGTAAGCTCTTTCTCTGAAATAACGAACGCCGCTGTGCATTGCACGGCGGCGTTTTTGCATCTCACAGAGCTTTTATCAGCTTTTCCCTCTCGGCGTACACCTCGGCGAAGACTTTGCGCAGGGTGCATATCTCGGGGCGGGGGTCATCCCGCAGGGTCAGCAGGCGGGTGTCCGGGATGGACAGATGCAGCGGGATGTGCCACCCGGCAGGGAAGGCCGGGTATATCATCGGGCAGAGGAACGTCCCCCGCCCGGCCAGAAGCTCGGCGTAGACCGACTCGTAGTTTTCCACCATCCGCCAGACCGGTGTGGAATAGGGCATCCCCGGCTGCTTCCGGGCGAAATCCACCATATCCTGATAGAGGGGCTCGTAAAATATCTGCTGCCCGGCGAGGGCAGAAAGCTCGATGCTGCTTTGGCCGGAGAATGGGTGCTCCGGCGCGGTGATGAGGTAAAACCGGTTGCCGATGATGGTCTCACAGCGTATCTCTGGCGGCAGCGGGCCGAAGGGCAGGTAGAGCGCCGCGTCTGCCTCGGTGCAGAGCATGTGGTGGTAGCTGGAGGGGACAGGCGTGGTGTCCACTTTGAACTCATAGCCCGGCAGCGCGGCGTGGAGCCTCGCCATCAGGATGGGGTAGATGGGGTCCCGCTGCAAAAGCACCGGCGGCAGGCGGAGGGTCAGGGTGTGGTGGGTGCCGAAGCCTTTCAGTGCCGTGCGGGCGTTGAGGATGCCGCGGTAGATGTCTTCCGCATGGGGCAGCAGGGCGCGGCCCGCCTCGGTGAGGGTCACCTGCGTCGTCGTGCGGCGGAACAGCGCGGCGTCCAGCTCCTTTTCGAGGCTGCGTATCTGGTAGCTCAGGGCGGGCTGGGTGCAGTAGAGTTCCCGCGCGGCGGCGGAGAAATTCAGCGTCCGGCTCACAGTGAGAAAGCAGAGAAGCTGATGCTCGTTCATGACAAAAACTCCTTTCCGGCGGCGGGACATCCGTACAGCCTCAGTATAGCAGGAAATAGGGCACTTATAAAGCTTTTTTATCAGGACGCTTAAGATTTTTTGATTCCCTTTTACTTCGTTATATTTTATACTATCTCTCGGAAGAACGATTTTCTGCCTGAAAACGTCGAAAGAAGAAAGAGTAAGGAGCATTCCAGATGAAAAAGATCTCTCGTAAAGGCTTCCTGAAGGTTGCCGCCGCTGCCGCTATGAGCGGCGTTACCGCCAGCGCACTGGCCGCCTGCAACGCAGGCTCTTCCGGCAGCACTGCCGCCTCCACCGGCGAGGCCATCTACACCCCCGGCACTTACATCGGCACCGCCGCCGGCATCGGTGAGGTGAAGGTCACCATGACCTTCAGCGAGACCGCCATCACCGACGTGGTCATTGACGCCTCCAACGAGACCGAGAGCATCGGCGGCGTGGCAGCCCCCACCCTGAAGGACGCCCTGATGGCTGCTCAGAGCACCGAGATCGACAACATCTCCGGCGCTACCATCACCACCAATGCCGTCAAGAAGGCCGCCGCAAGCTGCATCGAGCAGGCAATGGGCGTCCACACCGCAGGCGGCGACACCACTGCATCTTCCTTCGATGAGGACTGGCTGGGTACCGAGCCGGAGATCGACGAGAGCAAGGTCGCCAAGACCGTTGATGTGGACGTGGCAGTCGTGGGCTGCGGCATCGCAGGCGTTGCCGCCTGCCGCAGCGTCGCCGAGGACGGCGGTCTGGTGGCTGCTTTCGAGAAGGCCGACGGCCCCCAGTGCCGCAGCGGCGAGTACGCCGTCATCAACGGCAGGGTGCAGGCCAAGTGGGGCCGCGACACCTGGACCCGCGAGCAGATCGACGACATCATCGACTCCCACATGGTGGAGGGCACCTACCGCTGCAAGCGCAGCATCATGAGCAAGTGGGCCCACAACATCGGCGACGCCTTCGACTGGTGGGTGGAGGCAAACCCCGACCTGTACTACGCCGAGACCACCCGCAGCGCCATCCCCGACGAGAGCGCGGACAACTTCATCATCCCCATCTTCTACCCGCTGCCCGAGCACTACGACTGGAAGCAGGAGCGCTTCCCCTGCTACCCCACTTCCGTTGAGTTCAAGCCCGACCAGCATGTCACCGTCGAGGCCAATATGCAGAAAGCCATCGACACCGGCAATGTCCAGACCTTCTACGGCTGCTTCGTTGAGAAGCTCATCATGGATCATGGCCGCTGCGTGGGCCTCTACGCCCGCGATGCCGCCACCGGCGAGTACATCAAGTGCAACGCCTCCAAGGGCGTCATCCTCTCCACCGGCGACTACTCCCAGAACACCAAGATGCTCAAGCACTTCTGCCCCGAGGTCATTGAGAACAACATCCAGTGCCTGTTCACCAATGTGGACGTGGAGGGCAACTTCACCAATCAGGGCGACGGCATCCAGCTGGGGATGTGGGCCGGCGCTCAGGTGCAGCAGAGCCACGCCCCGATGATCCACCACATGGGCGGCGGCGCCGACCTCGCCGGCGTAGGCGTCATGGGCAATGCAGGCTTCCTGAACCTCGACCTCAACGGCAAGCGCTTCATGAACGAGGACCTGCCCGGCCAGCAGCTGGAAAACCAGATCGAGCTGCAGAAGAACCGCGAGAGCTGGCAGATCTTCGACTCCAGCTGGCCTGAGCAGCTGCCCTATATGCCCGCAGCCCACGGCGGTGCCTGCTACTATGAGGACTACGCCAGCGAGGACGAAGGCCCCAAGAACAACACTACTTACCGCAACTACAAGAGCCCCTATCAGCTGGAAGCTGCTGTGGCCGATGGCCGCGCTGTGAAGGCCGACACGCTGGAAGAGCTGGTGGCAAAGATCTACCCGGACGATACTGCCGCCCAGCAGACCGCTCTGGACTCCATCCAGCGCTACAACGAGCTGGCCAAGGCCGGTTATGATGAGGACTTCCACAAGCCCGCTTCCCGTATGTGGGCAGTCGAGAACGGCCCCTTCTACGCCGACAAGTTCACCACCGCTCTGCTGCTGGTCTGCATCGGAGGCCTCGAGAGCGACGAGGACTGCCACACCTTCGACGCCGACCGCAATGTCATCCCCGGCCTGTACGTCGCCGGCAACATCCAGGGCAACCGCTTTGCCACCGAGTACCCCATCGGCCTGAAGGGCGTCAGCCACTCCATGGCCATGTACTACGGCTATGTCGCCGGCAAGAACGCCCTGAAGGACATCTGAGCCTGAAATCGCAAAATAATTTCCAGAGCCCGGAGCAGAAAATGCCTGCCCCGGGCTTTTTATGTGACTTGCTCACGGAAAAACGCCGGAGTTTGGGGTATACTGTCCCTGTCAGATGAAAAAACGCTCTTTATGGAGGAAAACAATATGGCAGTCATCACCATCACGAAAGAAAACTTTGAGGCCGAGGTGCTGAAGAGCGCTCAGCCCGTCCTGCTCGATTTCTGGGCCGCCTGGTGCGGCCCCTGCCGGATGCTGAGCCCCGTCGTGGACGAGGTGGCCGAGGAGCGCACCGACGTCAAGGTGGGCAAGGTCAATGTGGACGAGCAGCCCGAGCTGGCCGCCGAGTTCGGCGTCATGAGCATCCCCACCCTGCTGCTGTTCGAGAACGGTAAGCTGGTTCGTCAGGCTGTCGGCGCACGTCCCAAGAGCGGCGTGCTGGAACTGCTGGGCTGAGAATAAAACGGCGAGGAGCCGCTGCACGGAAAACGCTGTGCGGCGGCTCCTTTTTTGCGCTCCCATCATCTCAAAGCGGGTTTTCGTGAAATCATTTCTCCTTTCTGTACAAACGCACAGAAAAATCGTATCATAAAAATGAAAACACGGCCGCTTTCACACTTTACAACTTTATCTGGATAAAGTAAAATGACCTTATCATAAGACAAAAGCGCCCGGGAAACGGCGGGGCGCAGGGGCCGGCGCGGGCAAAAAGGAAGACTTCCTCGAGCTGTTCCATCACAAAGGCATCGACGCGGGCCTTGCGGCGGGCATCTTTCACCAGAAGCTGCTCACCATCCGGGAGCTAAAGGAATACTTAAACGAAAATGGCGTGGAAATGCGGCTCTGAGCCCTTGCGTTTGCCCGCCGAATACGCTAAACTATAGCTGTCCCCCCTGCGGGGAAGGAGAAACATTATGGACCTGAAATTTGACGAAAAGGGCCTCATCCCTGCCATCGTGCAGGACCACTACACCAAAGAGGTGCTGACCCTCGCCTACATGAACGCCGAGACGCTGGCACTGACCATCGCAGAGGGCCGGACGGTGTTCTGGAGCCGCAGCCGTCAGGAGATCTGGCGCAAGGGCGAGACCGGCGGCAACGTCCAGCGTGTGGTGTCCATCACCGCCGACTGTGACGCCGACGCGCTGGTGGTGGAGGTCGTCAAGAGCGGCCCCGCCTGCCACACCGGTGCCGAGAGCTGCTTTTTCAACGAAGTGTATGTTTCCCCGGAGCTGAAGCAGTTCAGCTGGCAGGGGCTGTATGACCTCATCAAGGGCCGCAAGACCAGCCCCAAAGAGGGCAGCTACACCACCTATCTCTTCGAGAAGGGCAAAGAAAAGATCCTCAAGAAGGTGGGCGAGGAGTGTACTGAGGTCATCATCGCGGGCGAAAAGGAAGACAAGGCCGAGACGGTCTACGAGATCAGCGATCTGGCATACCATGTGCTGGTGCTGATGGTGCAGGCCGGCATCACGGTGGAGGACATCACCCGCGAGCTGGAAAAACGACACGTTATCGACCACAAGGTCAAACAGGAAAGGATGCAGTGATTCACTATGGCAGATTATAAGAAGTCCAGTGTCCATTGTCACTCGACGATGTGCGACGGCAAAAACACCTTGCAGGAGATGGCCTCCGCTGCGTGTGCGCAGGGGCTGACCACACTGGGCTTCACGGGCCATAGCTATACCCAGCGCGACCGTGAATACTGCATGAGCCCCAGCCGCACGGCCCAGTACAAGGCCACCATCGCCAAGCTCAAGACCGAGTACAAGGGCAAGGTGGACATCCTCTGCGGCATCGAGTGGGACCTGCTGAGCGAGGACAAGCGCACCGGCTACGACTACTGGATCGGCTCTGCGCACCACCTCTACGGCAAGAACACCGGCAAGTACTACGAGATCGACTTCCGTCCTCAGGACCTCCACGACTGCATCTACGACGACTTCGACGGCGACCCTCTGGCCGCTGTGGAGGCATACTTCGCCGAGGTGGAGAAGGTGGCCGCCATGGGCCCCGACATCCTCGCCCACATCGACCTCATCAAGAAGCTGAACGCTGCCGGTGAGTTCTTCGACGAGGAGTCGCCCCGCTATAAGGCCGCAGCCCTCAAGGCGCTGAATGCTGCCAAAGAGCACGGCTGCCTGCTGGAAGTGAACACCGGCGGCGTCTACCGCGGCTACCGCAAGGACTTCTATCCCGGCGCATGGCTGCTGGGCGAGTGGCAGAAGATGGGCGGCAAGGTCATCATCACCTCCGACGCCCACGATGTGGGCAGCCTGACCTTCGGCTTCGACGAGGCTGCTGCCGCCGTCAAGGCCGCAGGCTTCAAGAGTGTGGAAGTGCTGACCGTCAACGGCTTCGAGACGCAGGAGCTGTAATTATTTCTGAATTTTTGAAGCAAGGCTGCTGCGCAGTTTATCTGTGCGGTAGCCTTGTTTTCTGGTGAGCGGCCTGCGCCCTCTCAGGCGCTCACGCGCCAGC